>Ga0268298_10001399_pt1 | contig 28542 bp, 23 predicted proteins | sample WWTPWeurt_MetaG_FD_194462 | JGI IMG/M metagenome (GOLD analysis project Ga0268298, IMG submission 194462) | Activated sludge microbial communities from WWTP in Nijmegen, Gelderland, Netherland - WWTP Weurt | ecosystem: Engineered > WWTP > Aerobic digester > Activated sludge | place... | reverse complement strand
CCTGCAGCGCTACGCGCTCGTCAACCAGAAGGCCAATAGCGCGCAGACCTACGTCTGCTGCCAGGGTGACGTTGTGGTCGGCTTCTACAGCCTCGCCGTCGGCAATGTCGATCCGGAGGCCGCGCCGTCAAGAGTGATGAAGGGGCTGGCGCGTCACCCGGCACCGGTCATGATCCTGGCCCGGCTCGCGGTAGACAAGGAGCATCAGCGCAAAGGCCTGGGCCAGGCCTTGCTCAAGGATGCGTTGCGGCGCACCGCTCAGGCTGCCGACATCGCCGGCATTCGCTGCCTGCTGGTCCATGCCAAGGACGATGCGGCGCGGCAGTGGTACGAGTCGTGGGAATTCGAGCCCAGCCCGACTGACCCGTACCACTTGTTCCTGATGCTCAAAGATCTCAAGGGCATATTGATCTGAGGTGCATCTTCGCCTCAGAGACCGACTCTTTCGCGCTGCTCATCCCACAGAGCAGGCGGGTCCACCGCCAAATCAAACGTAGGTGACTCACGGAGCACAGGGTAGTCGCGGTGCGCGGGCGGTGGCTACGATGGCTCATGGACACGACGATGGCGAGCGCGCTGCCGGGGTGTCCCCGGTTACGGTAGCGGGCGTCGTCGTTGTTGGCCCGAATCGGGCCGAATCAGGTCCTGTCGTCGGTCGGTTTTCCACGTCCATCTCTGTCTCCTTCGCAGTGATGGGTGGGGATTTTTCGATTACCGCGGGTGGGAATTATTGGGTTACCGCTGACAGTCGGCGCCGCGAGCAGGCAAGAGAGGCCGGGGTGGACGGTGCACTGATCGAGGTGACGCGTCCGTTGGCCGCGGCATCGCGGAGCGTGGCGTCGCGGGCGTCGGCGTCAGCTGTGATGACGATATCCGGGATACGGGTGGAGATTGCCGCAGGCAGCGATCCGGCGTGGGCCGCCGCCCTGATCCGTGCGCTGGCCCGATAGCTCGGGCGGTGATCGCGATGTTCGCGCTGGGTGCGACGACGCGGGTGTACCTGAGGAGCGGTGCCACCGATCTGCGGTTGTCGTACGAAGGGTTGTGTGCACTGGTGGTGACGGCGCTCGAGGCCGACCCGCGCTCCGGCCACGTGTTCGGGTTCTGCAACCGGGCGCGCCGAGCTTGATGCGGTGGGGCTTGCGGCGCTGCTCGAGGGGTTCACGCTCGAAGCGCGCCGCGGTTGGTACCGAGGTGCACAGCCGCACCTCTTCCCATCCAGGAAATCGGTGGTCCCCAACCCGGGAAATCGGGTGGGCCCGAACTCAGGAAATCAGGTGATCCCCAACCGAGGAAATCGGGTGGTACCCATCAGAGGAAATCGCGCACCGGCAGATCGTTCAGCTCGTAGCTGGTACTGCGCCCACCCGCATCCGATTTGCGCAGCACGCCCTGCGTCAGCAGATCGTTGATGTCGCGCAGCGCCGTGTCCGGTGAACACTTGGCAATGGCCGCCCACTTGCTGCTGGTGAGCTTGCCCTCGAAACCGTCGAGCACCCTGTTCAGCAACTTCACCTGTCGCTCGTTCAAAGGCGTGGTCGCCCAGCGCTGCCAGAACCGCGCCTTGGTCAGCACAGCATCGAGCGTGTACTGCGCCTGATCGACGGCGCGATGCAGCGTGTCGAGGAACCACGCAAGCCACTCGGTGACGTCCATCGACCGCTTCTGCGTCCGCTCCAGGATGTCGTAGTAGGCCTTGCGTTCGCGCTGGATCTGCGCCGACAAACTGTAGAAACGCTGCGGGCTACCGTCGGCACGCGCCAGCAGCAGGTCGCCGATGGCGCGGGCGATACGACCATTGCCGTCATCGAACGGGTGCAAGGTGACGAACCACAGGTGGCCGAGGCCGGCCTTGAGCAGCGGCAGTTCGCTCGATGTGCCATTCAGCCAGTCGAGGAAACGGCTGATTTCGGCTTCGAGGCGATCGGCCGACGGTGCTTCGAAATGCACCCGCTGACGGCCGATGGGGCCGGACACTACCTGCATTGGGCCGGTGGCATCGTCACGCCAGTCGCCGACCTTGATCTTGGCCAGGCCGGAATAACCGGTAGGAAATAGCGCGGCATGCCAGCCGAACAAACGCTCCCGCGACACCGGCACCTGGCTGTTGGCGGTAGCGTCGAGCACCATTTCGACCACACCGTCGACGTGCCGGTCGACCGGGGCGAGCGCACCGATGTCCACGCCCAACCTGCGCGCGATGGACGAGCGCACGGATTCGACGTTGAGTTGCTCGCCCTCGATCTCGCTGGTCTTGACCACATCCTCGGTGAGCGCCGCGAGGCTCGCCTGGTCACGCAAGGCCATGCCGACGTCGGCCAGGCGCCCCACCAACAACCCCTGGGCGCGACTGACCTCGGCCATTGGTCCAGCCAACGCCGCCAGGTCGAAGCGCCAGGCAGGCCAGTCGCTGGCCTGCCAGATGTAATTGTAATCACCGCTATTCATGCGGAGATTATGGCTTGCAATCTCCGTATGTGCAAGTCATTCACCGCACCCTGTGCGGTGAATGTGAGCACCATTCGCCGCATGGCGGATCGCCTTGCCCAGGAATGGGTGTAAATGGGTGTGCTATTTGCAGGTCAACCCCGAGCAATACCTGACCTGGGTGCTCCCGAAGCTCGCCACTGCCCGCAGCCACGACACCGCAGGCCTGCTGCCGCACGATTACGCAGCGCTCGACACGTCGTAGCACTCGCGACGCCCGCATCCAGCGGCATCACTCGATCGCGAATGATCCTCGCGAGCCGCACGCGGCTGTCTTGCAATCCTGTACCTCGTGTGTCACTTACGAACGACCGGCAACATCTCGGCGCACGTCCCCGTCGCTATTTCCGGACACCCTCTCTGACCCGGTACTCCTGATCGTACTGGCCTTTCCGGACTTCAAGCACTTCATCGTATTTCTTGAGTAGTGCCGAGAACGTCGTCGCACCATAGGACGCCTCGTCGAAGGTCGGATCGAGCCTCATCACCATCGGCCGAATCGCCGCCTTAAGAACCCACGGGTCGCCCTTGTTCGCCGCGAGGCGGGCAATCGCTCGACGGATCAGGTCGATCGCGGCCGGCCGCTCTGGAGCCGAGGTCCCCGCCTCCTCAGATGCCTCCTCGAGCGGAAGTTCGTCCTCGGCCACCAGGCGCTCGTAGTAGCGGAACTCGTGACAGCTGTGCGCCCAGTGCTTGTTCGTCGCCGCTTCGATGCCAACGCCGACCAGCGTCCGCCCAGCGGCCTTGATTTTTTGCGAGACCGACAGGAAATCGCTATCCGCGCCGATGATGACGAGCGTCGTGACATGTGGGAAGCGGATCATGTCCTCGGTCGCATCCAGACACAGCTTGATGTCCGCCCCGTTCTTGGCGGCCGCTCCCGGCGGAAACAGCTGGATGAGTTCGACCGCGTTGTGCAGCAGTGCTTCGCGATACCGCGCAAACCACTGCCAGTTGCCGTAGGCACGATTGATGGCCACGGACCCGAACGACGCGCAGAACTCCATCAGTGCCGCAACATTGACGGCTGGATCCTGGGGCGTGAATCGGGTCTGTCGATACGTTCCGACCCCCTTCAGCTGATCGATCAGGCTCGCGTGGATGTTCTCGAAATCCCAGTAGATCGCCACTGACGGCCTGTCGATGTCCATCTCGCCTCGTCCGGATTCATTTGAAACCTGCCGGCCAGCTTAGTCTTGGCGCCCCGCGGCCGGAAAGAATGTCGCCCCGTCAGGCGACCATCCAACTCGAATCACCGAACGTCTACGCCGGCCGGGGAGTCACCGCCCGCACCTGAGTTCATGCCGCTGCTGCTTCACGTCATGCCACTGCGACCGCAGCCGGTCCCCTGCCGCTGCGCCATGCCGCTGCCGCATCCGTGCGTTGAGATTATCGATCGCCCGATCCACCGCCTGGCAGGCCGCCTCGTTCGACGCTCCGGAGGTGGATCCTGCTCTCGACGTCGATGACCCTCCCGAAGGACTCGCGCAATACGCGCTGCCGGAGCGCTGGGCCGATTGCGTCATCTGCCGCCGACATACGACCTACCGCGGATCCGGCTGATCGATCATCCACGCACGCTCACGCCGCGAATGGGGCGACGACGTTGCTGATCGGTACCTCGCCGACCTGTACGCAGCTATGGGCGGCGCCGCGGTCAATCCGGAAAACGGCCGCCTTCGGCAGCACCGTTCGGCACCGTTCCGGCCCGACAGCACTTCGTGATCTACGACCTCCTGCCGCAAGGCATTGCCGCGCTGACGGTTCAGCACCAGGTGGGCGGCGTCGAAGCCCTGATCTCCGAACTGACGCCGACCTTCCACGCCGAGGTCGAACGACTGAGGCGGAAAGCCTGATCGCGCGACCCCGTCGACCATCGCCTCGGCCTTGGCCCGTCACTCCTACACCACTTGCTGGGACACGATCGGCCGGAAAGCAAACGAGGCTGAGCGGCCTTTCCGGTGACCCATCAAAGCGAAAAACCTGCTTGATCGTCCACGGTCGATGGCCGTACCGGCAGGCTTTTCGATCCGGTTCGCACGAGTTCGCAGCAGCCCGCAGCGCTTCGATTCCGTACTTTCAATAGTCGTTTGGTGCGGGGTACCACCCCACCGCCAGGAGTTGCTGATTTTCCCGGGCTGAGCTCAGCGGAGCCGCCGCACATCGAAGGCGTCCGCAGGGAAATCTGCGCCATCGAAACGCCTCAGTCGCGCCTGCGTCGCAACCACGCGAGCGTGCCGAGCAGCAGCACGACGGCCGGACCGCCCGCCCCCCCGCCGTTGTCCTTGTTGCTGCGGCCGCACTTGGTGTTGCCCGCCACGGTGTCGCCCGCGGCGCTGTAGCGGAAGACCGCGCCGTAGCCGCACTTGCCCGAGTTCTGCAGCGTGCCGACGAAGACGCCGGATGACAGTTGCACCAGCTTCGAGGCGGGTTGAGCCCCGACGGTGCCGTCGAAGCTGTGCATGCGCGTGAAGCCGGTGCCGGTGCGATCAATCGAGAACACCGTACCCGAACTGGTCGTCGAACCCGACGAATTGACGCCGCCCGCCGAGGTGACACCGTAGAGCCTGCCGTCCTGTCCGAGCAGCAGTTCGGCGATCGGTCGCTGGCCCGTCGCGCCGTCGAAGACGTGCAGCACCGTGTAGACGGCGCCGTCCGACGAGATGGCGAACACGACGCCCTGGCCCGTGGTGCCGCCTGACGCCGTGACGCCGTACAGGAAGCCATCGTTGCCGTCGACCAGCCCGGCCACCGCCGTGGCGCCGTCGGCGTTTTCCGCCAGACCCGTCGTCGCATTGGTCGTGGTCGCGCTGAAATGCTTGAGAACCTGGAAACCCGTGCCGTCGGTGTTGAGCCGGAAGACCGTGCCCCGACCGTTCGTGCCGCCCGCCGACGTCGTACCGTAGAGCATCCCGTCCGTCGCCTGGACGAGCTGCCCGAGCGGAGCGGCCCCGTCTGCGGTGACGACGAGGCCCGATGTGGACGTGTCAGTGTCGGCGCCGAATGCGTGCAGGACGCCGAAGCCCGTGCCGTCGCGTGCGAGACGGAAGATCACGCCTGTGCCGTTCGGGCCGCCAGCGGTGGTGACGCCATAGAGGTTGCCATCCATGCCCTCGGTCAGCTCGGCCTCCGGGTATGCGCCGTCCGAATTCTGCGGGTTCAGATCGGCATTGGAGGACGTGTACGCCTCGAATCGGTGCAGCACCGTGTATCCCGCACCGGACTGCGCGAGCCTGAAGACGGTGCCGGTGCTCGTCAGCTCCCCGGCACGCCCGAATCGTGTCGTGCCATAGAGTATGCCGTCGCTGCCGAGCGTCAGGCCGGCCTGTGGCGACGATCCGTCGTTCGTCAGCGAGATCTGGTGGATCGTGGTGACTTCGGAACCGTCGACCGTGGTGCGATAGACGAGGCCACCCGTGCTCGTGGTGACCGGCACCGACGTTCCGTACAGCGCGCCGTCGCTGCCGCGCACGAGATTGCCGCTGGGGTTGGAGTAACTGAGCGCGACCACCGTCGAGACCGCCGGCGCGGCCTGTGCCAGCGCGACGGACGCGGCGAGAGTCGACGCGAAAAGGGCAAGAGCGGAGCGGATGAGGGACATCGGGTCGGTGACTCCGGGCGCCGGCGCTGCCGGGGCTGACTTCGGGCGGCGAATTGTGCCGCACTTCGCGCCCCCCCGCCAAAACTGCCGGCTGTGGGAGAATGCGCACCCTTGCGCCTTTCCGCCGGCCGCCGACCCGCTTGATCCAGCTTCGACACCTCACGCTCCGCCGGGGCGTTCGCCTGCTCATCGAAGACGCCACGCTGCAGGTCCATCCCGGCTGGCGGGTCGGCGTCGTCGGCGCCAACGGCAGCGGCAAGTCCAGCCTGTTCGCCCTGCTGCGCGGTGAACTGCACGGTGAAGCGGGCGATTGCGAGGTGCCGCGTGACTGGCGCATCGCCTCGGTCGCGCAGGAAACGCCGCCCCTGCGACGGCCAGCGCTCGAGTTTGTACTGGACGGCGACGCCGAATTGCGCGACGTCGAACGCGCGCTCGCGACCGCCGATGCGAATCAGGACGGTCATGCCCTGGCGGACCTGCACACGCGTCTCGAAACGATCGACGGCTATGGCGCGCGTGCGCGGGCCGCGGCCCTGCTGACCGGGCTCGGGTTCGCCCCGGCCGACCTCGATCGACCCGTGGCGGACTTTTCCGGCGGCTGGCGCATGCGGCTCAATCTCGCGCAGGCGCTCGTCAGCCGCGCGGATCTGCTGCTGCTCGACGAGCCCACCAATCATCTCGATCTCGACGCTGTGGTCTGGCTCGAACGCTGGCTCGCGAGCTATCGCGGCACGCTGCTGCTCGTCTCGCACGACCGCGACTTCCTCGACGCAATCGTGACGCACATCGCCCACCTCGAACGAGCCCGGCTCACGCTCGGCACGGGCAACTACAGCGCCTTCGAGGTGCAGAAGGCCGCACGGCTGGCGGTACAGCAGGCGCTGTACGAGAAGCAGCAGCGCGAGATCGCGCACATGACCGCCTTCGTCACGCGGTTTCGCGCCAAGGCGAGCAAGGCGCGGCAGGCGCAGAGTCGGCTCAAGGCGCTCGACCGGCTCGAGCACGTCGCCGCGGCGCACGTCGATGCGCCGTTCGACTTCGGGTTTCCGGAGCCGTTGCGCGCGCCCGACCCCCTGCTCACGCTCGAGGACGCGCAACTCGGCTACGCCGGGCACCCGGTCGTCGGTCCCGTCCGGTGGTCGCTGCGGCCCGGCGCGCGTGTCGGCCTGCTCGGACCGAACGGCGCCGGCAAGTCGACGCTGATCAAGGCGCTCGCCGGCGACCTGTCGCTGCTCGGCGGCCGCCGGCTCGGGGGTCACGGGCTCGAGATCGGCTATTTCGCCCAGCATCAGGTCGAACAACTGCGCGCCGGGGAGTCGCCGCTGCGCCACCTGCTGCGTCAGGAACCGCGAACGCGCGAACAGGACCTGCGCAACTATCTCGGCGGCTTCGACTTTCGTGGCGACATGGCCGACGCGCCAGTGGGCCCGTTCTCGGGCGGCGAAAAATCGCGGCTGGCGCTCGCGCTGCTGGTCCGCAAGCGCCCCAACCTGCTGCTGCTGGACGAGCCCACGAACCACCTCGACCTCGAGATGCGCCATGCGCTCACGCGGGCGCTGGCGGGCTACGAGGGCAGCCTCGTCCTCGTTTCGCACGACCGCGCGCTGCTGCGCACCGTATGTGACGAGTTCCTGCTCGTCGCCGACGGTCGCGCAACACCCTTCGACGGCGACCTCGACGATTATCTCGTCTGGCTCAATGCCCGGCGCGAGGCCGGATCGGCGGCCGCGGCGGCGGACGACATCACCGCGCAACGCGAGCACCGCAGGGCCACGCGCGAGCAGGCCGCCGCCGAGCGACAGCAGCGACTGGCACAGCGGCGCCCGCTCGTGAAGGAAGCCACGCAGCTGGAAACGCAGATTGCGGATCTCGAGGCCGCAAGGGCGGCGCTGGAAGCACGGCTGGCCGACGCCACCTTCTACGCCCGGGCGCCGGCCAACGAAGTGCAGCACACCAGCCGCCGCTGCGCCGAGGTCGTCGCGCAGCTCGCCGCCGCCGAGGAACGCTGGCTCGAGGTGCACGAGGAACTCGAGCGGATCGGCGCCGCCTGACCACTCCTGCACGGCGCGACCCCGCTACAATGGGCAGGCTGCAGTGGCGGGGGTGCAAGGCATGGCAACGGTGTGGTGGGTGCTGGCGGGTCTGGCCGTCGCGGTGGAACTCGCCACCGGCACGTTCTACCTGCTGATGATCGCGATCGGCCTCGCAGCCGGCGCCGTCGCGACGCACCTCGGTATGCCGCTGGTCGCGCAGATCGCCGCGGCCGCCATCGTCGGTGGCGGTGCCACGGCCGCATGGCACTGGAAACGCGCCCGCGAACCCGCCCCGCACCGCGCGAGCGAGAACCGCGACGTGCACATGGACGTCGGCGCGCGCGTGCGCGTCGATGCCTGGGACGCCGACCGCACGGCGCGCGTCGAATACCGTGGCGCGCAGTGGTCAGTCCGGCTCGCGCCGGATGCGCCCGCCGTGCCCGGCCGGTTCCTCGTACGGGCGGTCGAGGGCAACTGGCTCGTCGTCGCGCCCGAAGCCTGACGCCAGCAACGTATCGCCCGCAGGGAGTCCCGGATCATGTACGTCGTGCTCGTACTCGCGATCATCGCGATTGTCTTCGTCGTCCAGACCCTCAAGATCGTGCCGCAGCAGCATGCCTGGATCGTCGAGCGACTCGGCAAGTACCACGGCACGCTCACGCCCGGACTCCAGTTCGTGCTGCCGTTCATCGACCGTGTCGCCTACAAGCACTCGCTCAAGGAGGCGGCGCTCGCGGTCCCCGAGCAGATCTGCACGACCAGGGACAACACGCAGCTGCGCATCGACGGCCTGATCTACTTCCAGGTGACCGACCCGCAGCGCGCGAGCTACGGCGTCAACGACTACGTCTTCGCCATCACCCAGCTCGCACAGACCGTGCTGCGCTCCGCCATCGGCAAGATGGAACTCGACAAGACTTTCGAGGAGCGCGCGCAGATCAACGCCGAGGTCGTCTCCGAGCTCGACAAGGCGGCCGCCAACTGGGGCGTCAAGGTGCTGCGTTACGAGATCAAGGACCTCACGCCCCCAAACGAGATCCTGCGCGCCATGCAGGCGCAGATCACCGCCGAGCGAGAGAAGCGTGCGCTGATCGCGCAGTCGGAAGGCCGCAAGCAGGAGCAGATCAACATCGCGACCGGAGAGCGCGAGGCGTTCATCGCGCGCTCCGAGGGCGAGAAGCAGGCGGCAATCAACGCGGCCGAGGGCGAGGCGACCGCGATCCGCGCGGTGGCGACGGCGACGGCCGAAGCGATCGAGAAGATCGCCGCGGCCATCCGCACGCCGGGTGGCGAGCAGGCCGTGCAGCTCAAGGTCGCCGAAAAGGCGGTCGACGCCTTCGCGGGGCTCGCGCAGAAGAACAACACGATGATCGTGCCGGCGAACGTGGCCGAAGTGTCGGGCCTCATCGGCACCGCCATGGCGCTGATGCGGTCGCCGGCGGGCGGTTCCGGGAAGCCGTAGGGGACCGGGACGGGTACCTGTCCCCTTACCTGCGTCCCTTTTTTTCCGGCGCACCGGGAATCCAGCGCGCTCCGGTCTGTTCCTCGATGTAGCCGCGGATCATCTGGCGCACAACCTGCGACGGCGTCGTGTCACGCTCGGCGCACAGCCGCTCGAACAGCGCCTTCTTGCGCGGGTCGATCAGGATGGTCAGACGGGCAGTCCGGTCTTCTAGCGCCACGCAGGCACTCACTCCGATATGGTGCACATGCGATTATAATAAAATTCGCGTTGGAGTAGAATCCGGGACATGGGGTCTGCGCTTTCGCCTGTCGACGCCTGCCTGCTGCTGCTGACGGGCTGGATCGCGGTCGGCGCCGCGGGGATGCTCAGCCCCGGCCGGTTCGGGTACGTCGCCCGGTTCCTGTTTCCGCTGGGCGCGGTCATCGGGCTGGCCCTCGCCTTCGTCGCCGCGACGAGCCTCGAACTGCCCGTCGAGCGGGTCACGCTGCTCATCGGGCTGCCCGATCTGCCGTTCCATCTCCGGCTCGATCCGCTGTCCCGCACGTTCCTCGTGTTGCTCGGCGGCGCTTCCGCGGGCATATCCATCTTCGCCGCCGGCTACTTCCGCAAAGGCCAGGGCACCGCGCCCGGCGTGCTCGGACTGCAGTACCACCTGTTCCTCGCCAGCATGGGTTTCGTGCTGCTCGCCGACGACGCGTACGCGTTCATGGTCGCATGGGAAACGATGGCGCTGTCCTCGTACTTCCTGGTCACCTCGCAGAATGGACTGCCCGAAGTCCGCAGTGCCGGCTTCCTGTACCTGCTGATGGCCCACCTCGGCGCCATCTCGATCCTGCTGAGCTTCGGCATCCTGCAGGGTGGCACGTGGCACTTCACATTCGACGCGATGCGCGCCGCGCACCTGTCGCCCGGCTGGGCCGCCGCCGCCTTCGGGCTCGCTTCGTTCGGCTTCGGCGCCAAGGCCGGCCTGCTGCCGATGCACGTGTGGCTGCCGGAGGCCCATCCAGCGGCTCCGTCGCCGGTATCCGCCCTGATGAGCGGCGTGATGCTCAAGACCGCCATCTATGGGGTGCTGCGGGTCACCTTCGACCTGCTCGGCGAGCCGGCCTGGTGGTGGGGGCTGCCGGCCGTCGCGCTCGGGCTCGCCACCGCGCTCTTCGGCGTGATCTTCGCGGCGGCACAGACCGACATGAAGCGTCTGCTGGCATACTCCTCGATCGAGAACGTCGGCGTGCTGTTCACGGGCATCGGCGTCGCGATCGTCTTCCGCGGCGTCGGCATGGCCGCCCTCGCCACGGTTGCGCTGGTGGCAGTGCTGTATCACGCCGTGAACCACGCGCTCATGAAGAGCCTGCTGTTCCTCGGTACGGGCGCGGTACTGCACGCCACCGGCGAGCGCAATCTCGGCCGGCTCGGCGGCCTGATCCACCGCATGCCGTGGGTCGCCTGGCTCACGCTCGTGGGCGTGCTCGCCATCTCCGGGCTGCCGCCACTCAACGGCTTCGTCTCCGAGTGGCTGCTGCTGCAGACCTTCCTGTTCTCGCACGAGGTGCCCCACCCGTTCGTGAACATGCTGCTGCCGCTCGGCGCCGCGATCGTCGCGCTGGCGGCCGCGCTGGCTGCCTACGTGATGGTGAAATTCTTCGGCGTGGTGTTCCTCGGGCGGCCGCGCGAGGCCGCGCTCGCGCAGGCCCGCGACGCCGGCGCGCTCGAGAAGGCCGGTCTCGCCTGGCTCGCGCTCGGTTGCGTGCTGCTCGGCCTGTTCCCGACCCAGGTCATCGGCGCGCTCGGCGCCGCGACGGTGCAACTCATCGGCACTGCGCCGCCGTCGGACGCATCGCCCTGGTGGATGCTCGCGCCGCTGCCCGAGCGCAGGGTGTCGTACGCGCCGCTGGTCCTGCTGGCGGTCGTCGTCGCCGTGCTCGTGGCGACCTCGTTGCTGGTGCGTCGCATCTACCGCCGCCCCGTGCGCCGCACCCCGGCCTGGGACTGCGGCTTCGCCCGCGGCGATGCGCGGATGCAGGACACGGCCGAGGGCTTCGGCCAGCCGATCCGGCACATCTTCCAGGCCTTCTTCACGATGAACCGTGAACTGCCGTCGCCGTTCGATCGCGCCCCCCGCTACCGCGTCGTGGTCGGCGACCGGATCTGGCGCGCCCTGTACGAACCCCTCGGCGGGCGCGTGCAGCGGGTCGCAGACTCGCTCGCCTGGCTGCAGCAGGGCCGGATCTCGGCCTACCTCACCTACAGTTTCCTCACGCTCGTGACACTGCTCGCGGTGGTCTTGTGAGCGCTCTCGCGTGGCTCACCCAGCTGCTCGAGGCACTGATGGCGGTGGCACTCGCCCCGCTGTTCCTGGGCTGGGTCAACCAGTGCCGCGCGTGGCTGCAGAATCGCAAGGCGCCGGGCCTGCTGCTGCCGTATCACGGCATCCGCAAGCTCTTCCACAAGGACGCCGTGCTGGCCGACGGTGCATCGCCGCTCTTTCGGGCCGCGCCCTACGTCGTCTTCGGCACGATGGTCGCTGCGGCCACGATCATTCCCTCGATGGGCACCGGGCTCCCCTTCGCGTCGGCCGCGGATGCAATCGCCCTCGTCGGCCTGCTGGCGACCGCACGGGTCTTCATGTCGCTGGCGGCGATGGACATCGGCACGGCGTTCGGCACCCTCGGCGCGAGGCGCGAGATGATGGTCGGCTTCCTCGCCGAGCCGGCACTGCTGATGGTGATCTTCGTGGCGTCGCTGATCTGCGCCACGACGGCGCTGCCGTCGATCGCCGAGCGTCTCGCGACGCAGGCGCCCGCACTCTATCCGAGCCTCGCGTTCACCGCCGTCGCCTTCACGATGGTCCTGCTGGCCGAAAACGCGCGCATTCCCGTGGACAACCCGGCCACGCACCTCGAGTTGACGATGATCCACGAGGCCATGCTGCTCGAGTACTCGGCGCGCCACCTCGCCCTGATGGAATGGGCCGCAGCGCTCAAGCTCTTCAATTACGCCTGCATTGGGTTCGCGCTGTTCGTGCCGTGGGGTGCGTCGACCGCGCAATCCGGCCCCGGCGGGCTGCTGCTTTCGGTACCGGTGCTCGCAGGCAAGCTGCTGATGGCGGGAGCGTGGCTCGCACTGCTCGAGACGTTGTCCGCGAAACTGCGCGTCTTCCGCGCTCCGGAGTTCCTCGCCACGGCGTTCATGTTCGGTGTCCTCGGCCTGCTCGTCCATCTGCTGCTCGGAGCGTGAGCGTGACCTACACCCCGCTCGATCTGCAACTGCTCAACACCTGCGCTGCACTGCTGCTGCTCGTGTCGTTCGCGATGCTGTCGCAGCGTCGCATCGTCTCGCTCGTGAATCTGCTCGCGCTGCAGGGCGGGTTGCTCTGCGCCGCGACCCTGCTGCTCGCATGGCGCACCGGACAACACCATCTGTACCTGTCCGCCGCGCTGACGCTCGCGCTCAAGGTGGTCGGGCTGCCATGGCTGCTGCACCGGCTGATCCGGCGGCTCGAGGTGTACTGGGACACGGAGCCGATGCTCAACATGCCCGGCACGATGCTCGTGGGGCTCGTGACCGTGGTGTTCGCGTTCGGCCTGGCGCAGCCGATCGCGGAACTCGCAAGCACTGCGACGCGCAACGCCATCGGCATCGCCGTCGCGGTGATCCTGCTCGCCTTCATCACCATGATCACGCGGCGCAAGGCGATGTCGCAGGTCGTCGGCTTCCTGTCGATGGAGAACGGCCTGTTCTTCGGCGCGATGAGCGCGACCTACGGCATGCCCATGGTGGTGGAACTGGGCGTCGCGCTCGACGTGCTCGTCGCGATGCTCGTGCTCGGCGTCTTCTTCTTCCAGATCCGGGAGCAGTTCGACAGTCTCGACCTGCACCACCTGGAATCGCTCAGGGAGGACCAGTAGTGGAATTCCCCGCCCTGCTCGCGACACCGCTCGGCGGAGCGGTGCTGCTCGCGCTCTGGGGTCATCGCCGTCGCGCGGCGGAGATCAACGTGGCGTTGAGCTTCGCCACGTTCCTCGCTGCGGCGGCCCTCACCGTGCGGGTGGTCGACGAGGGCAATCTCGTCGCCGGCCGCCAGCAGTTCTTCCTCGACCCGTTCAACGTGTTTCTCGTCGCGCTGACGGCATTCGTCGGGCTCACTACGTCGATCTTCTCCCGCCCCTATATGCGTGTGGAGATCGAGCACGGCCGGCTCAATGCGCGACGGCTGCGGCTCTACCACAGCATGTACCAGCTGTTCATGGCGATGATGCTGGTCGCACTGACGACCAACAACCTCGGCCTGCTCTGGGTGGCGATGGAAGCGGCCACGCTTTCCACCGTCCTGCTGGTGACGCTCTACCGAACCCCCGCGAGCCTCGAGGCGGGCTGGAAGTACTTCATCCTCTGCGGCGTCGGCATCGCGCAGGCACTCTTCGGCACGATCCTGCTCTACTTCGCGTCCGAGAAGGTGCTCGGCGCGGCCGGCGTGAGTGCCCTGCTGTGGACCGACCTCGCCGCGGTGAAGGGCCAGCTCGAGCCGACGGTGCTCGCGCTGGCGTTCGTCTTCCTGCTCGTGGGCTATGGCACCAAGGTCGGGCTCGCGCCCCTGCACAACTGGCTGCCTGACGCACACGCCGAGGGCCCGACGCCGGTTTCCGCCGTGCTGTCGGGCCTGCTGCTCAACGTCGCGATCTACGCGGTCGTCCGCTGCAAGGTCCTCGTCGAGGGTTCGCTGCGCTCGTCGCTGCCGTCAAACATGCTCATGGGCTTCGGGCTGCTGTCGGTCGTGCTCGCGGCGTTCTTCCTCTGGCGCCAGCGGGACATCAAACGGCTCTTCGCGTATTCGTCCATCGAGCACATGGGTATCGTCACGTTCGCGTTCGGCATGGGTGGCGCGGTCGCGAACTTCGCGGCCCTGCTGCACATGACGGTGCATTCGCTCACCAAGTCGGCGATCTTCTTCGCGGTCGGCCACGCGGCCCAGAAGGCCGGTTCGCAGCGCATCGAGGACATCCGCGGCCTGCTCGCCCGGAATCCCACGATCGGCTGGGGATTGATGCTCGGGTCGCTTGCGATCCTCGGCGTGCCGCCGTTCGGCGTCTTCGCGAGCGAGTTCCTGATCCTCACGACGGCAATGCAGCAGCAGCCCTGGGCCACGCCCATCCTGCTGGTCGCGCTCGGCGTGGCGTTCGCGGCCATCTTCAGCCGCGTGCAGTCCATGGTGTACGGCGAGCCCACCGGACGCCGGTTGCCACACCAGCCCGCCCTGCTGCCGGTGTTCGCGCACCTCGCGGTCGTGCTTCTGCTCGGCCTCTATATTCCGCCGTACCTCGCGGAGTGGTATCGGGCCGCGGCACGCATGATCGGAGGCGGCTAGACCATGCCCATGAGCCGCTGGTTGCAGGGTGCGCGTCCGGTCTGCGGCGCCCCCGGCCTGCGTGCGATCGACGTCGAGCGACCGGCCTGGCGCGACGTCGCACAGGACGTCGTGGCCGCGGGCGGGCGCCTGCTCGCCCTGTGGGGTTCGGGTGTAAGCGGCGAACCGCGCACGATGCGCATGATCGTCCTGATGCAGACAAGCAGCGCCCTGGTCGTCACCGCGCGCACGGTGCGCGACGTGGCCGCATTCCCCGGCATCGAGGACCTTTTTCCGGCGGCGAGCCGCATGCAGCGGGCCGCGCGCGACCTCTCGGGCATCGAAACCACGGATGCGGATCAACGGCCCTGGCTGCGGCACACCGCATGGCATCGCGACACCTCGCCGCTGGCCATGCGCCAGCTGCCGGCGCCGGTGCCGGACCCCGTCGACGACTATCAGTTCATTCGCGTCGAAGGCGACGGTGTGCACGAGATCGCCGTGGGGCCAGTGCACGCCGGCATCATCGAGCCCGGGCATTTCCGGTTTTCCGTGGTCGGCGAAAAGGTCCTGCGGCTCGAGGAGCGGCTGGGCTACGTGCACAAGGGCATCGAGCGCCGCTTCACGGAACTGCCGATCCTCGAGGGTCATCGACTCGCGGCAAGGGTGTCGGGGGACTCCGCCGTCGCCTACGCGTGGGCGTACTGCCAGGCGCTCGAAGCAATGGCGGGGACAGTCATTCCGGCGCGTGCCGCATGGCTGCGTGCGCTGGCCCTGGAGCTCGAACGGATCGCCAACCATCTCGGCGACATCGGCGCATTGGGCAACGACGCCGGCTTTGCGTTCGGCCTGTCGCAGTTCATGCGCCTGAAGGAAAGCCTGCTGCGTGCGACCGGGCAGGCCCTGGGACAGCGTTACCTGAACGAGTACGTCGTGCCGGGCGGCGTGCGCAGTCCGCTCACGACGGCGGGCATCGCCGTCCTGGCGACGTGCGTGGACTCGCTCGCCTCGGAAGTGCCGGTCCTGCGCGAGATCTACGAGGAGCACGCCGGCGTGCGCGACCGCTTCGTCGGCGCAGGCGCCGTCGCACCGACGCTGGCTGCGAAGCTCGGCCTCCTTGGCCTCGTGGGCCGTGCGAGCGGCCAGGCCTGCGACCTCCGCACCGATCTGCCGTGCGAACCCTACAGCGTCCTTGCGCCGCGCAAGTGTGGCGCCGTCAGTGGCGACGTGCTCGCGCGGGTGACGGTGCGCTTCGACGAACTGATCGAGTCGCTGCGGCTCGTCCGCGCGATCTTCGCGCGGTTGCCCGCGGCCGAGGTCGTGGCGATACCCGTGCCGGCGCCGCCGAACGGCGCCTTCGGCATCGGCCTGATCGAGGGCTGGCGCGGGCCGGTCGCCGTGGCACTGGAGGCGGGGCCCGACGGCACCGTGCGTCGATGTCACCCGCACGACCCGTCGTGGAACAACTGGCCGGTGCTCGAGCACGCGATCATCGGCAATATCGTGCCGGATTTCCCGTTGATCAATAAGTCGTTCAACCTCTCCTACAGCGGCCAGGACCTCTGATGCTGAAGACGTTGCGGCAGATCGCGAAGGTCGGGATCGTCACTGAAGCGCCGCCGCCGGCCGACGACGAACTGCGCGTCCGCCAACGTCTCGAACGGCGCATCCGGGAAATCCTCGGCCGGGCGCTATGCATCCGCCAGGTCGACGCGGGCTCCTGCAACGGCTGCGAGCTCGAGATCCAGGCGCTCGGCAACCCGATATACAACATCGAGGCACTCGGTATCCGTCTGGTCGCGAGCCCGCGCCACGCCGACCTGTTGCTGGTGACCGGGCCCGTATCGCGTCACATGGAGGTGGCGCTGCGCCGCACGTACGACGCAACACCCGATCCCAAGCTGGTCGTCGCGGTCGGAGATTGTGGTGCCTGCGGCGGCCTGTTCGGCGAGAGCTACGCCAGTTGCGGCGCAGTTTCGAAGGTCATCCCGGTGGACGTGGTCGTGCCCGGCTGTCCGCCGACGCCTGCCCGCCTGTTGCAGGGGATTCTCGCCGCGGTCTCGTCGCCACGGGCCGCCCGGCCCTAGTCGGCGACCCTGATCACGACCTTGCCCTTTGCCTGCCGGCCCTCGAGCGCTTCGAACGCCCGCACGGCGTCCGCGAGCACATGAACCTCTCCGACGACGGGCGCGAGCCGGCCGGCTTCGAACAGTTCCCAGAGGTCGCGCACGTTCTGCATCTGAACGCCCGGCTCGCGCTGCGCGAACTCACCGAAATACACGCCCACGAGCGACGCACCCTTGAGCAGCAGCAGGTTGACGGCGACCCTGGGAATCTCGCCCGCGGCGAAGCCGACGACGAGGTACCGACCGTTCCACCGCAGACTGCGCAGCGCGGGCCCGGTGTGCGGACCGCCCACCGGGTCGTAGACGACGTCGACCCCCGCACCGGCCGTGATTTCCTTCGCGCGCGCGCGCAGGTCCTCGGTCGCATAGTTGATCAGCATGTCCGCGCCGCGCGAATGCGCTGCCTCGAGCTTGTCGTCGCTGCTCGCCGCCGCGATGACTCTCGCGCCCATGAGCTTGCCGAGTTCGACGGCTGTCGTCCCCACGCCACCGCCCGCGCCCAGCACCAGCAGCGTTTCGCCGGGTTGCAGTTGCGCCCGCTGCTTCAAGGCATGGTAGCTCGTGAAATACGTGAGGCAGATTCCGCTCGCGGCGACGAAGTCGAGCGTGCGCGGCATGGGCATGACGGACTCCTGCCGCGCGACAGCCCGCTCGGCGACCGCGCCCGCCGCGTACGCGACGACATGGTCGCCAGGCCCGACCCGAGTGACACCATCGCCGACACGGGCCACCGTGCCCGAGAATTCGAGGCCCGGTACGAAGGGCAGCGACGGCCGCTCCTGGTACAGCCCGCGCGTCATGAGCACGTCGGGGAAATTGAGCGCGGCCGCCTTCACCTCGACCAGCACCTGGCCAGGTCCCACGTCCGGGTCGGGCCAGTGGCAATCGAGCTCGAGGCCCTGTGGACCGGTCAACCTGCGGCAGACAAGCGCCTTCATCGGTGTTCCCCGGATTCGCCCCGGACGTGACCCGCATCGTAGCGATCGCACCCGTTGCACGGGAGCGACCGGCCCGGCTCGCGTGTCATGAGCGCAGCAGCTGCGGGCCGAGTTCGTCGACCGAATGGCAGCCGAGCAGCGTCATCGCCCGCTCCATTTCCATGCGCAGCAGGCTCAGCGCGTGGGTGACCCCGGCCTCGCCACCGGCGGCGAGGCCATAGAGTGCGGCGCGCCCGATCATGACGGCGTCGGCGCCGAGCGCGAGCGCCTTGAGCACGTCGCCGCCGCGCCGGAATCCGCCGTCGACGAGCACGGTCAGGCGTTCGCCGACCGCGGCGACGACCTGGCCCACGACCTCGATGCCCGTGGCACACGAGTCGAGCTGCCTGCCGCCGTGATTGCCGAGGACGATGCCGTCGCAGCCGATGTCCGCCGCACGCTGCGCGTCCTCGACGCTCAGCAGACCCTTCAGCACGAACTTGCCCTTCCAGCGGCCGCGCAGACGCTCCATGTCGGCCCAGCACAGACCCGGATTGATCTGCGTGCTCATGAACCGCACGCCCTGCAGCGCCGACTGGGCCCCCGGTGGCAGGAACTCGGCGATGTTGGCAAAGAGCGGCGCACCCTTCGGCAACATCACCTCGCTGAGCCAGCGCGGATGCAGCAGGACGTCGAGGATGCTCGCCAGGCTGAGCTTCAGCGGACGGCGGTAGCTGCGCTGGTCCCATTCGCGCGCGCCGAGCGCCGGCACGTCGACGGTCACGACGAGCTTGTTGCAGCCTGCCTCCTGTGCCTTGTCGACGATACGGTCGCCGGTCTTCGTGTCCTTGATCGGGTAGAGCTGGAACCAGGCCGGGGTCTTCAGCGCGCGGTTCAGGGCGCCGATCCCGTAGTTGCTCACGGTGCTGAGCGTGAACGCGATGCCTGCGGCCTCGGCGGCCTTCGCGAGCGCCAGGTCGCCGTCCGGCCAGAGCATGCCGTTGAAACCCGTCGGCGCGATGACGACCGGCATCTGCAGCGTGTCACCGAGAACTTCCCGCGCCAGGTGCGGCACGCCGCAGCCGACGAGCGCGCGCGGCACCCAGGTGATGCGCTCGAGGATCGAGCGGTTGCGCCGCAGCGTGACCTCGTCCTCGGCACCGCCCTCGACGTATTCGGTCTCGAAGCGCGGCAGGCGGTTCAGGGCCACGCGTCGCAGCTCCTCGATATTCAGGGCCCGCGTGAAGTCGCGCCCCGCGTAATAACGACGGGTCATGCCCCTCCCCTTTCCTGCCCCACCCGCCCACGGTCGCGCCTGAACGGGCTGTGCGGAGCTTCCCTAGGCATGGGACGTTCCGTGCACCAGCTCGGTGATGCGCGTTGCGGTCTCGAGCGCGCGCAGACCGTCCACGCCGGTCACGACCGGCGGCCCGCCGGAGACGATCGCCTCGAGAAAGGCCTCGACCTCGAACTTGAGCGCGTCGCCCTGCTCGTAGCTGCGTTCCTCGATCACGACCTGGCCGCGCGGGAGGTCGGAGCCCTCGGGTGGCTTGCGCACGAGCGTGAGCACCTTCTGCTGCAGGTCGATGGAGATGTAGGCATCGTCCTGAAACAGCCGCAGCTTGCGCTCCATCTTCATGCTGACACGACTCGCCGTCGTGTTCGCCACGCAGCCGTTGGCGTAGCGGATACGCGCATTGGCGATATCGAGCCCGGCCGAGAACACGGAAGTGCCCACGGCGTCGATCGATGCGATCGGCGAGCCGACGAGGCTCTGGATCAGGTCGATGTCGTGGATCATCAGGTCGAGCACGACGTTCACGTCCGTGCCCCGCTCCCGGAACGGCGCGAGCCGGTGCGACTCGACGAAACGCGGCGTGCCGAGCGTCCCGGCGAGCGCGAGGATCGCGGCATTGAAGCGCTCGAGATGACCGACCTGCAGGATGCGGCCCGTCCGCTCGGCCGTCCCGATCAGGTCGTGCGCCTCGGCGGTCGTCGTCGTGATCGGCTTTTCGACGAGCACGTGGATGCCGTGCTCGAGGCAGTCGCGGGCGATCGGGTGATGCAGCGGCGTCGGCGTGGCGATGCTGACGGCGTCGATCTCGCCGAGAATCTCGCGGTAGTCGGCCACGGCGCGGCACCCCGTTTCGGCGGCGACCTGTGCGCGCTGCTCCTCATTCGCGTCGACCACGGCGACGAGCTGCGATTGCGGGAGGGCGGCATACTTCTGCGCGTGGAACCGGCCAAGATAGCCGACGCCGATCACCGCGGTACGAACTCTGCGCATCTTCGTCGTTCCCGTCGCGGCCCGCGCCACGCCCAGCCAGTCCCCGATCATACTCAATGCCGGTGCTTGCGGACGGTGCGGGTTGCCCGCAGGATGCACCGATGGCCCTGCATCCGCCCAGCGCCCGGTCCTGGTATCTCGCCGCGCTCGTCTTCGGCGTATTGCTGCTGCCCTTCCTCGTGCACCTCACGGGCGCGTTCCTCTTCGGCCGGTACGCCGCCGGCGACGCGCTGGGGTTTTTCGGCGACTACCTGCGCGGCCTCGCGACGTTCCGCTGGTATTCGTGGACGGTCGCGCTCGGGCCACTGGTGCTGCTGGTCGTCTGGCGTGGCGCCTGGCACCTGAGGCGGGCCCGCGCCTGACCGTCAGCCCCGTTTCTGACCGTCAGCTCCGCGTCCAGGCATACAATGCCGCCAGGCCTGTGAGCGCGCCCCACATGGCGAGCTGCGCCCAGCGGCGCCATGGACGCCGGCGCACTCGGCCGATGAAACTGAGCCCGGCCAGCGCGGTCAAACCCACGAAGATGGCCAGGTACCCCGCCAGCAACGGCAGTTCTTCCCGGAATCGCGGTGTTTCGCCCGACAGGACGAGAAAAACGACCAGTGTTGCGCCGAGTGCGAAGGTCGCCGCGGCCGCCGAGCCGAGCACGATGCCGGTCAACACAGTCAGGGGGCTCACGTCGGAGGTGCTCGCTGCGGGACCCGGGGAATATGTCGCCCCCGACGCGGCCCTTGATCGGGCACCGGGGTGACTCTAGCCTAAGTGATTCGAAGCCGCCTTGGCGCGGCTGAGGTTGCGCAGTGTACCAGCCAGCAGACCAGGAACCGTCGTCACCGTCCGACACCGCCGGGCGCCGCCAGGGCGTCACGCGCGCGGGAGCCGCCATGCTGGCGGTGCTCGTGCTCGCCGTCGGCACGCTCCTGCTCGGCACGGCCAAGGCGCCGTCGGCCTCGGCCAATGCGACGACCGCGGATTTCACCCCGACCGAGCGGCAGGCCAAGGTGGCGCGGCTCGTCAGCAGCATGTTCGAGCGGTCGCACTACCGCCAGGCCCCCGTCAACGACCCGGTGTCGTCGCTCGTACTCGACCACTACCTCGAGTCGCTCGACGGCGCGCGCAGCTACTTCCTGGCCAGCGACATCGCCGAGTTCGAGAAGTACCGCTACGAGCTCGACGACGCGATCACGACCGGCAGGCTCGAGCCCGCATTCGCGATATTCAACCGCTTCCAGCAGCGCAATCGCGAGCGCATGGCGTACGCGCTGAAGCTGCTCGAGACCGAGCCGGACTTCAAGCTCGACGAGACGTTCGAATTCGACCGCGAACACGCGCCGTGGGCGAAGACTCCAGCGGAGCTCGACGAGCTCTGGCGCAAGCGCGTGAAGAACGACGCGCTGTCGCTGATGCTCACCGACAAGACCTGGGCGGAGACCGGCGATATCCTCCGCAAGCGCTACGAGCGCGTCGCCAAGCGCTCCGAGCAGGTCACCGCCGACGACGTGTTCGAGAACTTCATGAACTCGTTCGCGCACGTCTTCGACCCGCACTCGAGCTACTTCTCGCCGCGCAACTCCGAGGAATACCGCATCCAGATGAGCCTCTCCTACGAGGGCATCGGCGCGTCGCTGCAGTCGATCGACGACTACGTCACGATCATGGAGATCCTGCCGGGCGGCTCGGCGCAGGAGAGCGGCGAACTGAAGGCGCAGGACCGGATCATGGCCGTCGGCCAGGACAAGGATGGCAAGATGGTGGACGTCGTCGGCTGGCGCCTCGACGACGTCGTGCAGTTGATCCGGGGGCCGAACGGCTCGTTCGTGCGCCTGCAGGTGCAGCCCGCCAACGCCCCGCCCGGCTCGCAGGAACGCATCGTCACGCTGCCGCGCAAGAAGATCACGCTCGAGGCGCAGGCCGCGAAGAAGGATATCCGCACGATCAAGCGCGGCGACCAGACGCTCAAGGTCGGCATCATCACCGTGCCGTCGTTCTACCAGGACTACAACGCGCGTGCGGCCGGCGACGACGACTACCGCAGCACGACGCGCGACGTGCGCAAGCTCCTCGACGAGATCAAGGCCGCCGGCGGCGTCGACGGCCTCGTGCTCGACCTGCGCGAGAACGGCGGCGGGCACCTCTCCGAGGCGATCGGCCTCGTCAACCTGTTCGTCCCGAAGGGCCCCGTCGTGCAGTTGCGCGAGACGGGCGGCCGCGTCGAGGTCCTCGAATCCGAAGACAGCGGCGTGGCCTACGACGGCCCGCTCACGATTCTCGTGGACCGCTTCAGCGCCTCCGCGTCCGAGATCTTTGCCGCGGCGATGCAGGATTACGGCCGCGGCCTCGTGATCGGCCAGGAGACCTATGGCAAGGGTTCGGTGCAGAACCTCTACCCGCTCGACCGGTACGCGGTCGGCCAGGATCCCGGCTATGGCCAGCTCACGGTCACGATCGGCATGTACTACCGTGTCACGGGCGACAGCACGCAGAACCGGGGCGTCATGCCGGACCTGGCCTTGCCCTCGGCCATCAGCACGGAAGAAGTCGGCGAAAGCTCGCGTGATGGCTCGCTGCCCTGGAACCGGATCCGACCGGCGGAGTTCCGTCGCGAAGGCGCCTACGCGACGCTGCTGCCCGAATTGCAGCGCGAGCACGACGTGCGCGTCGCGACCGATCCGGACTTCCAGTACGCCGTGGATGAAATTGCCTCGATCGAGACCATGCGCAACCAGAAGTCGGTGTCGCTGAACCTGGCCAGGCGCAAGGCGGAGCGCGAGGCGCGCACGCAGGAGCAGCTCGCACGCGAAAATGCCCGGCGCTCGGCGCTCGGTGAGCCCAGGCTCGCCTCTGCCACCGAAATCACCGATCCGCCGGATGCCATCCTCGGCGAAGCGGCGGAGATCACCGCAGACCTGTCGCGACTCGAGCCGCGCTTCATGGCGCGGGCCACGTCCGAGCCGAAGTGAGCCGGCCCGCGTCATGCAGACGCGGTCCTCGGCCATCGCGATCACCGCCTGCCGACCCACCGCCCCGGGGGCGCGGCAGGGTGGATCGCCGTCCTGGGCTTGAGGGCGCCGGCCGATCCCAGTCGGCTGCTTGATTTTTTGGTGTTGTACTTGACTACAACACTATAGAACCAATACAATCTACCTATTCAAACCTTCCCATCTGGGGCCCGATGTCCATGACCACCATGAACCTGCAGGCAACGATGCGACGCCGCTCAGGGCCCTGGCTGGCGGTCGCGCTCGCAGCCGCCGTCATCGCCGGCCTGCTGGCCGGAGGCTGCAGCAACGGCAAGGCCAAGGAGAAGACGCCGCCGGCCGACGACAAAGAGACAGCCGTGCCGGTCGAAACGCGGCCCCTGAGACGCGCCGAGATGGTGGCCGTGTACTCGGGCACGGCGCCGATCGAGGCTCACGAGGAAGCGTCGGTCGTCGCCAAGGTCGGCGGTGAGGTGCGCCAGATCTTCGTCGAGGAAGGCGACGCGGTGCAGGCCGGCCAGATCCTCGCGCGGCTGGACGGCGACCGCTTGCGGCTCACGCTCGCCCAGACCGACGCGAACCTGAAAAAGCTCGAGCGCGACTACAAGCGCACGCTCGATCTTTCGGAACGCGGACTTGTCTCGAAGAGCTCGGCCGAGAACCTGAAGTTCGACCTCGACGCACTGCGCGCGGCCTATGACAGTGCCAGACTCGAGCTGAGCTACACGGACATCCGCGCCCCCATTCCCGGCGTGGTCTCGGCGCGCGCAATCAAGGTCGGCAACACCATCCGTCCGAACGACCCGACGTTCACGGTGACGGACCTCGTCCCACTGCTCGCCTACGTGCACGTGCCGGAGAAGGAATTCCGCAAGATCGCGCCGGGTCAGGCGGCCGAGGTCGTCGTCGATGCGCTCGGCGGCGAGCGGTTCGTCGGCAAGATCTCGCGCATCAGCCCGACCGTCGATCCGCAGACGGGCACGTTTCGCGCCCGCGTCGAGGTCGATGACCGGTCGCGACGCCTGAAGCCCGGCATGTTCGCCCGCGTGAACATCGTGTACGAACGGCGCCCGGACGCCCTGCAGTTGCCGCGCACCGCGATCATCGACGCCGACGGCCAGCAGTCAGTCTACGTCGTCGATGGCGGCAAGGCGCAGCAACGCGTCATCAGGACCGGCCTCACGAACGGCGGCTGGATCGAGGTCGTCGACGGCCTGCAGGGCGACGAGCGCGTCGTCACGGTCGGCCAGGCGGGCCTGAAGAGCGGCACGGCGGTCCGCATCGTCGGCGAGGACGCGCCGAAGCCCGTCGCGGCGCTCGCCTCCGACAAGCCCAAGAACCAGTGAGTCCGTCACGGGGCGCGGCCGCCGCGCCCCGTACGCCGGGGACACGCCCATGCTCGAGTCTCTGATCGATTTCGCGATCAAGCGCCGCGTCACCATCGTGATGTTCACGGTCGCGATCGCGCTGTTCGGCTTCGTGTCGCTCGCGCGGCTGAAACTGAACCTGCTGCCCGACCTGTCGTACCCGACCCTCACCATTCGCACGGAGCTGCCGGGCGCCGCCCCGCTCGAGGTCGAGACGCTGGTGACGCGTCCGGTCGAGGAAGCCGTCAGCATCATCCGCAACGTACGTGAGGTCCGCTCGGTCTCGCGTGCCGGCCAGTCCGACGTGACCCTGGAGTTCCTCTGGGGCACGGACATGGACATCTCTGGCATCGACGTGCGCGAGAACCTCGACCTGCTGCAGTTGCCGCTCGAGGCCAGACGCCCGCTGCTGTTGCGCTTCGATCCGTCGAGCGAGCCCGTGATGCGGCTCGCGCTGCTCGACGACAGGGCGAAGGGCGACGCACAGGGCATCGACCGGCTCAAGGCGCTGCGCCGTCTCGCCGATGACCGCCTCAAGCCCGACCTCGAGGCCGTGGAAGGCTCCGCGGCTGTCAAGGTGAGCGGCGGCTACGAGGACGAGGTGCAGGTCTTCGTCGACCAGCAGAAGCTCGCGCAGCTCGGGCTGTCGATCGACGTCGTCACGCGCCGCATCCGCGCCGAAAACGTCAACCTGTCGGGCGGGCGTCTCGAGCAGGGTGCACAGCGCTATCTCGTGCGGACGCTGAACGAGTTCGAGACGGTCGAGCAGATGGCCAACGCGATCATCGCGACGCGGGATGGCCAGCCCATCTACCTGCGCGACGTCGCCGCCGTCACCCGCGGCTACAAGGACCGCGAGGCGATCACGCGCGTGAACGGCCAGGAGGCGATCGAACTGGCGGTCTACAAGGAAGGCGACGCCAACACGGTGCAGCTCGCCGACGGCATCCGCGCACGCATGAAGGAGATCGAGAAGGGCCTGCCGGAAGGCACGTCGCTGCGCGAGGTGTACGACCAGTCCACATTCATCGGCGCCGCGATCAGCGAGGTCAAGAGCGCCGCACTGATCGGCGGCCTGCTCGCGATCCTCGTGCTGTACGCGTTCCTGCGCGACGCCCGCGCCACGCTGATCTCGAGCATCGCGATCCCGGTCTCGGTGCTCGGCACGTTCGTGCTCATGTACGCCTTCGACCTGACGCTCAACATCATGTCGCTCGGCGGCATCGCGCTCGCCGTCGGCATGCTCGTCGACAACGCCGTCGTCGTTCTCGAGAGCATCGTGCGCAATAGGGAAAAGGGCATGAGCCAGCTCGAGGCCGCCCGGCTGGGCACCACCGAGGTCGCGGGCGCCGTGTTCGCCGCGACGCTCACCTCGGTCGCGGTGTTCGCGCCGATGGTGTTCATCACCGGCATCGCCGGCCAGCTCTTCAAGGACCAGTCGCTGACGGTCACCTTCGCCCTCGCCTTTTCGCTGCTCGTGGCGCTCACGCTCGTACCGATGCTCGCGGCCGGTCGCGCCCGCGCCGCTGCGGCGGCGGACCCGTCGATCGCGCCGAAGCCGCCCGGACGCATCGACCGCGGCCTGGGCGCCGTCAGCCGGGCGCTGGGCCGGGCGGGCGGCTGGGTGTCGAACGGCCTGCGTCTCGCGCTGAGCCCGCTGGTCAACGTGACGCAGCGCGTGAACCATTGGGCCGAGCGCAAGTACCCGCCGGCGATCACCTGGGCCCTCGCCCACCCCGGCAGGACGATCGGCGCCGCCGTGCTGCTGTTCGTCGCGACGCTGGTGCTGATCGTGCCGCGACTCGGCACGGAACTGATCCCGCAGATGTCGCAGGGCGAGTTCAACGTCGACCTGCGCCTGCCACCCGGCACGCCGCTCGAGCACACCGACCGCTCGGTGCAGGCCGCGCAGCGCGCGAGCGCCGCGCTCGGCAACGTCGTGCTGGCCTACTCGGTCGCCGGCACCGGCAACCGTCTCGACGCCAATCCGGTCGACGCCGGCGAGAACACCGGTCGGCTCAGCATCACGCTCGCGAAGGGATCGGGCCGTGCCGACGAGGAAGCGGCCATGGCGGGCATGCGGCACGAGCTCGAGTACCTGCCCGGCGTGCAGTACCGCTTCAGCCGCCCGGCGCTGTTCAGCATGGCGACGCCGCTCGAGGTCGTCGTGTCCGGTTACGACCTCGATCGCCTCAGGGAAGCTGCCGAGCGCGTGCGGCTCGAGATGCTGAAGGACCGCCGCTTCGCCGACGTCAAGACCACCGTCGAGGCCGGCAACCCCGAGATCCAGATCGTCTTCGACCAGGAACGCGCGTCGCAGCTCGGGCTCGCCGTGCGCGATGTCGCCGACCGCGTCGTCAACAGTGTCCGCGGCGAGGTGGCCACACGCTACAAGCTGCGCGACAAGCAGATCGACGTGCTGGTGCGCAGCGTCGATTCCCGCGCGGCCTCGATCGAGGAAGTGCGCAACCTCATCGTCAACCCGGGCAGCGCCTTCCCGGTGCCGCTGAGCGCCGTCGCCGACGTGCAGCTCGCGGTCGGCCCGGCCGAGGTGCGTCGCGTCGGGCAGGAGCGCGTCGCGGTGATCTCCGCCAACCTCGCGCACGGCGACCTCGGTTCGGCGGTCGCCGCGCTGCAGGGCGTCGTGCAGCGGGTCGAACTGCCGGTGGGCACGAGCGCGTTCCTCTCGGGTCAGAGCGAAGAAATGACGGCGTCGTTCCAGTCGCTGCAGTTCGTGCTGGTGCTGGCCATCTTCCTCGTCTACCTGGTCATGGCCTCGCAGTTCGAGTCGCTGATCCACCCGTTCGTGATCCTGCTGACGATCCCGCTCGCGCTGATCGGTGCCGTGTGGGCGCTGTGGCTCACGGGCACGAAGGTCAATGTGGTCGCCTACATCGGCCTGATCATGCTGGCGGGCATCGTCGTCAACCAGTCGATCGTGCTGATCGACGCCGTGAACCAGGCGCGCGAGCGCGGGCACGACAGGCACGCCGCCATCATCGAGGCCGGCCGGCTGCGCCTGCGACCGATCCTGATCACCAAGCTCACGACCATCCTCGGCCTGCTGCCCATGGCGCTCGGTCTCGGCGAAGGTGCCGAGGTGCGCGCGCCGATGGCGATCACCGTCATTGGCGGCGTGCTGCTCACGACCTTCCTCACGCTGCTGGTGATTCCCGTCGTCTACTCGGTCATGGATCGCAAGCAGTTCGCCGGGACGCAGGCGCAGCCTGCCCTGCCCCGAGACTCCGCAGTGGAACCGGCGGCGGGCTGAGGCAGGAGCACGACCATGCTGCACACGAAGATCGCGCTGAACCGTCCCGTCACGACGATCATGGCGGCGCTCGCGGTGCTCGCCATCGGTCTGATCTCGAGCCGTCTGCTGCCGCTCGAGGCCATGCCGGACATCACCTTTCCGGGCATGCGCATCATCATCCCCTACCAGGGCTCGACGCCCGAGGAGATGGAAATGCTCGTCGTGCGGCCGGTCGAGGAGGCGCTCGCGACGCTGTCGGGCATCGAGGAGATCCGCGCGAGCGCACAATCGGACCAGGCGCAGTTCGAGGTGCTGTTCAGCTGGGACCGCGACGCAAACGCCGCGGCGTTCGACGTGCGGACCAAGCTCGACTCGATCCGGCCGCAACTGCCGCCCGGCGCCGACCGCATGCTGATGTTCGCCTACAGTTCGGGCGACCAGCCGGTCGCCGTGATCCGCATCTCCTCGGACCAGAACCTCACCGACCAGTACGAGACACTCGAGAAGTACCTGCAGCGCCCGATCGCGCGCATCGAGGGCGTGGCGCGCGTCGAGCTGCAGGGCGTCGAGCCGCGCGAGGTGCGCATCCTGGTCGACCCCACGCGTCTCGCAGCCTATGGCGTGAACGTCGTCAAGCTGCGTGGGCTGCTCGAGGCCAGCAACTTCTCGGTGAGCGCCGGGGAG
>Ga0268298_10001398_pt1 | contig 28543 bp, 35 predicted proteins | sample WWTPWeurt_MetaG_FD_194462 | JGI IMG/M metagenome (GOLD analysis project Ga0268298, IMG submission 194462) | Activated sludge microbial communities from WWTP in Nijmegen, Gelderland, Netherland - WWTP Weurt | ecosystem: Engineered > WWTP > Aerobic digester > Activated sludge | place... | reverse complement strand
GTCGATGAATACGGCGCCGATGCCTTCACCGCCAAGATGGGTGCCGAGGCCGTCCGCGACGTGCTCATGCAGATCGACATGGAGGCGGTCGTCGCCGAGCTCCACGAGACGATGCGCGCCACGCGCTCGAAGCAGATCAAGAAGAAGCTCTCCAAGCGCCTCAAGGTGATCGGCGGCTTCATCAGCTCGAAGTCCCGTCCCGAGTGGATGGTGCTCGAGGTCCTCCCCGTCATTCCGCCGGACCTGCGCCCGCTCGTCCCGCTCGAGGGCGGCCGCTTCGCGACCTCCGACCTCAACGATCTCTACCGCCGCGTCATCAACCGCAACAATCGTCTGCGGAACCTGATGCAGCTGAAGACGCCCGACGTCATCATTCACAACGAAAAGCGCATGCTCCAGGAAGCCGTGGACGCGCTCTTCGACAACGGCCGCCACGGCCGCCCGGTCACGGGCGCCGGCAACCGCGCGTTGAAGTCGCTCTCCGACATGCTCAAGGGCAAGCAGGGCCGCTTCCGCCAGAACCTCCTCGGCAAGCGCGTCGATTATTCCGGCCGCTCCGTCATCGTCATCGGTCCCGAGCTCAAGCTCAACCAGTGCGGCCTGCCGAAGAAGATGGCGCTCGTCCTCTTCGAGCCGTTCATCATCCGCCGCCTCAAGGAGCTCGGCTTCGTGCACACCGTCCGCGGTGCCCGCAAGATGATCGAGAAGAAGTCCCCGGAAGTCTGGGACATCCTCGAGGAAGTCACCAAGGGCCACCCGGTGCTGCTCAACCGCGCGCCGACGCTGCACCGTCTCTCGATCCAGGCTTTCGAGCCCGTGCTCATCGAGGGTTCGTCCATCCGCGTCCACCCGCTCGTCTGCACGGCTTACAACGCCGACTTCGACGGTGACCAGATGGCCGTCCACGTGCCGCTGTCCCTCGAGGCCATTCTGGAGTGCAAGCTCCTGATGATGTCGACGAACAACATCTTCTCGCCGTCCTCCGGCAAGCCGATCCTCACGCCCTCGCAGGACATCGTCCTCGGCGCCTACTACCTCACCGTCGAGCCGCGCGCCAAGCCCGCCAAGGGCCATCGCGTGCCGCTGCTCTCCGGCCTGCAGGAAGTGCAATACGCCAAGGCCGACGGCGCCCTCAAGGTGCACGACTGGATCCAGCTTCCCAACCCGGACTTCGGCAAGGACACCGTCTTCGGCAACAAGGAGCGCAAGCACCTCCTCACCACCGTCGGCCGCGTGATCTTCAACCAGATCTGGCCTGCCGGCCTCGGCTTCATCAACTTCCCGGTGCCGAAGGGCAAGCTGGGCGACCTCATCCTCAACACCTACAAGGTGGCGGGTGATCGCGTGACCGTCGAGACGCTCGACAAGCTGAAGGAGCTGGGCTTCCAGACCGCCTTCCAGGCCGGCATCTCGATCGGCATCGACGACATGATCATCCCGGAAAACAAGAAGGAGATCGTGCACGACGCCCGCAAGAAGGTCGACGAGGTCGAGTCCCAATACAAGAAGGGCATCATCACCTCCGGCGAGCGCTACAACAAGATCATCGACATCTGGACCGGTGCCACCGACCGCATCGCGAAGTCCGTCTTCGCGAAGCTCGAGAACAACGACGGCAAGCCGGACGTTAACCCGGTTTACATCATGATGGATTCCGGCGCGCGCGGCAACAAGCAGCAGGTCCGCCAGCTGTGCGGCCTCCGCGGCCTCATGGCCAAGCCCTCCGGCGAGATCATCGAGCGCCCCATCCTGTCCTCGTTCCGCGAGGGCCTCACCGTCCTCGAATACTTCATCTCCACGCACGGCGCCCGCAAGGGTCTCGCCGACACCGCCCTCAAGACGGCCGACGCCGGCTACATGACCCGCAAGCTTTGCGACGTGGCCATGGACGCCGTCATCACCGAGGAGGATTGCGGCACGCGCGAGGGCATCTGGAAGCGGGCGATCTTCGAGGGCGAGACCATGCTGGTCTCCCTCGCCGAGCGCATCGTCGGCCGGTTCTCGGCGGACGACGTCTTCGATCCCCTCAACCCGACCAAGACCATCGTGGACGCCGGCGACCTCATCACCGAGGAACTCGCCAAGCGCATCGACGACTCCGGCATCGAGCGCGTCAAGGTGCTCTCGCCGCTCACCTCCACGAGCGAGCAGGGCATCGACGCCAAGTCCTACGGCATCAATCCCGCCACCAACAAGGTCGCGAAGATCGGTGACTCCGTCGGCATCATCGCCGCCCAGTCCATCGGCGAGCCCGGCACGCAGCTCACCATGCGCACGTTCCACATCGGTGGCGTCGCGTCGGCCGGCTCGAAGAACCCCGAGATCAAGGTCCGCAACTCCGGCCTCGTCAAATACCGCGGCCTCCGCCTCGTGCAGACCGCCGAGGGCCACAACATCGTCCTCAACAAGACCGGTTCGCTCCAGATCATCGACGAGAACGATCGCGAGTTGGAATCCTACCCGATCGTGGTCGGCACCTTCCTCTCCGTCACCGACGGCGCCAAGGTCGCCAAGGGCGAGACCATCGCCCAGTGGGATCCCTACAACATCCCCGTCCTCTCCGAGAAGGCCGGCACGCTCCACTTCAAGGACATGATCCCGGGTGTGACCGTGAAGCGCGAGCTCGACGAGTCCACCGGCCGCATCGCGACCGTGGTCATTGAGCACAAGGAAGACCTCAACCCGCAGATCGAAGTCCGCGACGATCACGGCAAGCCGGTCGCCGCTTACTCCATCCCGACGGGTGCGCAGGTCGCGGTCGCCGAGGGTGACATCATCCAGCCCGGTGCGCTGCTCGCCAAGACCCCGCGTCAGGCGTCCGTCACCAAGGACATCACCGGTGGTCTCCCGCGCGTGGCCGAGCTCTTCGAAGCCCGCCGCCCGAAGGAAGCCGCCGAGATGGCCCGCATCGAGGGTGTCGTTTCCTTCGAGGGCTCCATCCGCGGCAAGCGCAAGCTCGTCGTCCGTCAGGAGGAGTCCGGCGCCGAGGAGGAACACCTGATCCCGCACGGCAAGCACATCATCGTGCAGGCCGGCGACGTCGTCCACAAGGGCCAGCACCTCACCGAAGGCTCCGCCGATCCGCACGAGATCCTCGAGATCCTCGGGCCCACCGCGCTGTATGAGTTCCTCATCGGCCAGGTGCAGGAAGTCTACCGTCTCCAGGGCGTGTCGATTAACGACAAGCACATTGAGGTCATCATCCGCCAGATGCTCCGCAAGGTCCGCATCAGCGATCCGGGTGACACCGAGTGGTTCTGGGGCGAGCAGATCGACCGCACGGCCTTCCTCCGCGAGAACAAGCGCATGGAGGCCGCCGGCGGCAAACCCGCCGAGGCCGAGCCGATCCTGCTGGGCATCACCAAGGCCTCGCTCGAGACCGAGAGCTTCATCTCGGCCGCCTCCTTCCAGGAGACGACCCGCGTCCTCACCGACGCCTCGACGCTCGGCAAGGTCGATCACCTGAAGGGCTTCAAGGAAAACGTCATCATGGGTCACTTGATCCCGGCGGGCACGGGCCTCCCGGCCTACAAGAAGCTCCGCGTGACGCTCCCGCTCGGCGGCGAGATCCCGATGGACGAGGCCCCGAAAGCCACCGCCGAAGCCAGCTAAAAGGTGGAGCCCGGCCTCCGGACGGGCTTTCATTAAGACGTTTCTCTCTCAAAGCCGCGGACGAAAGTCCGCGGCTTTTTCGTTTCGGCACGCTCGAAAAAACCTCGCCATAGCCTGAAAGGGGGCGGCGGGTCTGGGCAGAGCTGGGCAGGGGGAGTAGAGGCTTTTACAATCGGAATTTGATGGGTCCGAAGCCATGTGAATAACTTTTTCGAGTTATTTTTGATTTATCACTTGATAGGGAAGGAAGCCGCCTGCTTTGTTGTCTGCTCCATTCGTCACTTACAGCACCTCTGGCCAAACTAGAGGGGCACCTGACGCCACGGTTTCGGGCGGTTTTCCCTCTGAAATTCGTGTTTCCACCTAAAGCGCGAAATAGTGCTTGCCGGAGGCTTCGTCTCCGGTAGGTTCCGCGCCTTTTCCACTTTTACCAACCTCCTTCCAACTTCATGCCAACCATCAACCAACTCGTGAGAAAGGGACGCCGCAAAGTCACTGCGAAGTCCAAGGCTCCGGCGCTCGAGGGTAATCCCTTCCGCCGCGGCGTCTGTGTGCAGGTCATGACCCGCACGCCGAAGAAGCCGAACTCGGCCATCCGCAAGGTCGCCAAGGTCCGCCTCACGAATGGCACGGAGGTCATCTCCTACATCCCGGACGAGGGCCACAATCTCCAGGAGCACTCCATTGTGCTCGTGCGCGGTGGCCGCGTGAAGGATCTCCCCGGCGTCCGCTACCACATCGTGCGTGGCACCCTTGACGCCACCGGCGTCGAGAAGCGCCGCCGTTCCCGCTCCAAATACGGCGTCAAACGCCCGAAAGCCGCCAAGTAACCCCGTTCTTTTTTTAAGCCGCCATGTCACGCCGCCGCAGAGCCACTCGCCGTCCCACCGTCCCGGATGTCCGCTATAACAGCGCCCTGGTGACCCACCTTATCAATGTCATCATGAAGAGCGGCAAGCGCACGCTCGCCGAGCGCATCGTCTATGGCGCCTTCGAGAAGGTGAGCGAGAAGCTCCAGAAGGGCGACCCGGTCGACCTGCTGCTGGGCGCGATGGAAAACGCCCGCCCGAAGCTCGAGGTCAAGAGCCGCCGCGTCGGTGGCGCCACCTACCAGGTGCCGGTGGAAATCTCCTTTGAGCGCCAGGAATCCCTGGCCCTCCGCTGGATCGTCAACGCCGCCACCGGCCGCAAGGGCACGCCGATGCGCGAAGCCATCGCCGCCGAGATCGTGGACGCCTACAACAACACCGGCTCCGTCGTGAAGAAGAAGGAAGAAATGCACAAGATGGCCCAGGCCAACCGTGCGTTCGCCCACCTCCGCTGGTAAGGAACTTTTCGAATGTCCGTCGCTGCTCCCACCATCTCAATCGTCACCGACAAGGCGAAGATTTCGCCCGTCAACTCGAAGGACCGTCCCTTCCCGCTGGAATGGACGCGCAACATCGGCATTGCCGCGCACATCGACGCCGGCAAGACGACCACCACCGAGCGCATCCTTTTCTACTCCGGCGCCGTCCACAAGATGGGCGAAGTCCATGAGGGCACGACCGTGACCGACTGGATGGAGCAGGAGCGCGAGCGCGGCATCACGATCACCGCCGCCGCCATTTCCTGCGCCTGGAACGCCTCCTGGGGTCCGTGGAAGGGCATCAAGCAGCGCATCAACATCATCGACACCCCCGGACACGTGGACTTCACGGCCGAGGTGGAGCGCTCGCTCCGCGTGCTCGACGGCGCCGTCGCCGTGTTCTGCGCCGTCGCCGGCGTGCAGCCCCAGTCCGAGACCGTCTGGCGCCAGGCCAACAAATACCGCGTCCCGCGCGTGGCGTTCATCAACAAGATGGACCGCACCGGCGCCGACTTCTTCCGCGCCGTCTCCGAGATGCGTGAGAAGCTGAAGGCCAACGCGCATCCGATTTTCCTGCCCATCGGCAAGGAGGAGAACTTCTCCGGCCTCGTCGACCTCGTGCAGAACGTCGCCTACTCCTTCGAGGAAGACCCGAAGGACCAGCTGGGCATGAACCCGAAGACGATTCCGATTCCGGCCGACATGGCGGCGCAGGCCAAGGAATACCGCGACAAGCTGATCGAGGCCGTGTCCGACTTCGACGACACCATCGCCGAGAAATACCTCGGCGGTGAGGAGATCACCACGCCCGAGCTCATGCTCGCCGTGCGCAAGGCCACCATCTCGCTCAAGTTCACCGGCGTCATCCCCGGCTCCGCCTTCAAGAAGAAGGGCGTGCAGCGCCTGCTCGACTGTGTCGTCAACTATCTCCCGAACCCGATCGACGTTCCCCCGATGCAGGGCCAGGACAGCGACGGCAAGGAAGTCGCCGCCATCGTTGACGACAAGGCCAAGATGGCCGGCCTCGCGTTCAAGCTCTGGAACGATCCGTTCGTCGGCCGCCTCGTGTTCTTCCGCGTTTACACCGGCGTGCTGAACAAGGGCACCGCGGTCTACAACCCGCGCACCCGCCGCAGCGAGCGCGTCTCGCGCCTCGTTCTCATGCGCGCCATCGAGCGCGAGGAAATCGACAAGGCCTACTCGGGTGACATCTGCGCCGTCGTCGGCGTCAAGGACGTCATCACGGGTGACACCCTGTGCGACGAGGATTTCGACATCCGCCTCGAGCCGCCGTCCTTCCCTGAGCCCGTCATCTCGATGTCCATCGAGCCGAACTCCAAGGCCGACCAGGAGAAGCTGGGCGTCGCGCTCCAGCGCCTCGTCGCCGAGGATCCAACCCTGCGCGTCAAGACCGACCAGGACACCGGCCAGACCATCCTCGCCGGCATGGGCGAGCTGCACCTGGAGATCATCATCGACCGTATGAAGCGCGAGTTCAAGGTCGAGGCCTCTTCCGGCAAGCCCCAGATCGCCTATCGCGAGACCATCACCAAGGCGTCCGAAGGCGAGGGCAAGTTCATCCGCCAATCCGGCGGCAAGGGCCAATACGGCCATGTCGTCATCAAGATGGAGCCGAACGAAAAGGGGAAGGGCGTCGAGGTCATCAACGAGACCGTGGGCGGCTCCATCCCGAAGGAATTCATCAAGCCCGCCACCGACGGCCTGCTGGAAGGCGCCAACAACGGCGTCATCGCCGGCTTCCCCGTGGTTGACGCGATCGTCCGCATCGTGGACGGCTCGTTCCACGAGGTGGACTCGTCCGAAATGGCGTTCAAGATGGCCGGCATCTTCGCGTTCAAGGAAGCGATGAAGAAGGCCGGCCCGATCATGCTCGAGCCCATCATGGGCGTCGAGCTCACCACCCCGGAAGAGTATCAGGGCGACCTGATGGGCGACATCAACCGCCGCCGGGGCCAGATCCAGGGCATGGAGAACAAGACCGGCGCTTGCATCATCACGGCGCACGTCCCGCTCGAACTGCTTTTCGGCTACGTCACCGACATCCGCTCGCTCTCGAAGGGCCGCGCCAGCGCGTCCATCACGCCTTCGCACTTCGCGCAGGTCCCGAACGCCCAGCTCGCCAAGATCGTGGAGTCCAACGCCAAGGGCCCCGCCCGCACCTGATTTTTCAACCCTCGTTCTTTATACCGCCATGAAAGGCCAACGCATTCGCATCAAACTCCAGGGCTACGACTATCGCGTCATCGACCAGTCCGCGCTCGAAATCGTCGAAACCGCCAAGCGCTCCGGCGCTCGCGTTTCCGGCCCGATTCCGCTGCCCACCCACATTGTGAAGCTGTCCGTCAACCGCTCCCCGCACGTCGACAAGAAGTCCGTCGAGCAGTTCGAATCGCGCACCCACAAGCGCCTCATCGACATCATGGAGCCCACCGCCCAGACCGTCGACGAGCTCAAGAAACTCAACCTCCCGTCCGGCGTCGATATCACCATCAACGTCTAACATTTCTCACCCACAACCATCTTAGCCAAGCCAGCCGGCTCACCCCGGCCCTTGCTAAAGTAGGTCTAAACAAACGGCACTCACCCGCCACCTACCACTTAGCCCATGATCGCTACATTACTCGGAAAAAAAATCGGCATGACCCAGGTCTACGACGCGCAAAACGTCCTGGTCCCGGTCACCGTGGTGGAAGCCGGCCCGTGCCCGGTCGTCCAAATCAAGACAGTTGAGACCGACGGCTACAATGCCGTGCAGCTCGGCTTCGGCGCCCAGAAGGCGAAGAACGCCTCCAAGGCCGAGGCCAACCACGCCAAGAAGGCCGGCCTCGAATCGACGCCCCGCGTGCTCAACGAAGTCCGCCTCACCGAGGCATTCTCCGGCAAGGCCGGCGATGTGCTCACGGTCGCGGTGTTTGCGGAAGGCCAGGTCGTCGACGTGCTCGGCGTCTCGAAGGGCAAGGGCTTCCAGGGCGTCGTCAAGCGCTTCCGTGTCGGCGGCGGCCCCGCCTCCCACGGTTCCATGTTCCACCGCCGCATCGGTTCCATCGGTATGCGCCAGACCCCGGGCCGCTCCTGGAAAAACCAGCGCATGCCCGGTCACATGGGCACGGATAACCGCACGGTGCAGAACCTGCGGGTCGTGAAAATCATCGCCGACAAAAACCTCATCCTCGTCAAGGGCGCCATCCCGGGTGCCAACGGCGACGATGTCATCATCCGCTCCGGCAAGAAGGCCAAGCCGGCCAAGCAAGCCTAAGTCCACCGGAGAACGTAATCCATGAAGCTCAAATTTTTCACCTCCGACGCCACCCAGAGTTCCGAAAAGGAATTCAATCTCCCGACCTTTGAAGGCTCCCGCGGCCTGCAGGCCGTCAAGGAGGTCGTCGTGGCCCACCGCGCCAACGCCCGGCAGGGCACGCGCTCGACCAAGACCCGTGGCGAAGTCCGCGGCGGCGGCAAGAAGCCGCACGCCCAGAAGGGCACCGGCCGCGCGCGCGCCGGCTCCATCCGCTCCCCCCTGTGGTCCGGTGGCGGTGTCGTGTTCGGCCCGAAGCCCCGCGACTTCTCCAAGAAGATCAACGGCAAGGTCAAGACCCTCGCCTTCGGCCGCGCCCTGTTCGACCGCGCGACCGCCGGTGACATCTCGGTCATTGAGGCCTTCGCGCCCAAGCAGGCCAAGACCAAGCTCATGGGCGAGGTCATCACCCGCATCGCCCCCAAGGGCAAGGTGCTCATCGTTGACGCGCCCTTCACGACCGAGGCCCAGCGCGCCGCGCGCAACCTCGACCGCGTCACGCTGCAGGACGCCTCGAAGCTCAACACCCTCGATCTCGTCCAATACACCGGGATCGTCGTTTCCAGCAAGGCCCTGGAGCAGATCATCGCCCGCGCCAACGGAGGTCAGTCATGATTAACGCCGAACAGATTCTCAAAACCATCCGCCTGACGGAGAAGTCCAACAAGCTCTCCTCGAACTACGGCCAGTATACCTTCGAGGTGTATCCGTCCGCGACGAAGCACACCGTGCGCGCCGCCGTCGAGCAGACCTTCAAGGTCACCGTCACGCGCGTGAACATCCAGAACCGCAAGGGCAAGCCGAAGCGCTCGCGCCAGGGCCGCCCCATCACCGCGTCCGACAGCAAGCGCGCCATCGTCACCCTCAAGACGGGTGACAAGATCGAACTCACCTGATTCCCGGAGCCCACCCATCATGGCCCTTAAATCCTTCCGTCCCCTCACCGCGTCCCTCCGGTTCACCACCCTGAACCGCCCGGCCGAGATCAGCGACAAGCGCCCCGAGCGTTCACTCGTCGAGTCGAAGAGCAAGTCCGGCGGCCGCAATGCCTACGGTCGCATCACTTCCCGCCGTCGCGGCGGCGGCCACAAGAAGCTCTACCGCATCATCGACTTCAAGCGCGGCAAGCTCGACATGCCCGCCAAGGTGCAGGCGATCGAATATGATCCCAACCGCACCGCGCTGCTCGCGCTGCTCGCCTATGCCGACGGCACGAAGAGCTACATCCTGGCGCCCCTCGGCCTCAAGGTGGGCGACACCGTTTACAGCGCGCTGAAGACCGACACCAACGACTTCAAGCCGGGCAACTCCTTCCTGCTCTCCTCGATTCCGCCGGCCACCAAGCTGCACGCCGTCGAGATGCTCCCGGGCAAGGGCGCCCAGATCGCCCGCGCCGCCGGCACCTCCGCCGAACTCGTGGCCATCGAGCACGGCTACGCGCAGATCCGCCTCTCCTCCGGCGAAACCCGCTTGGTTCACGCCCAGTGCCGCGCCACCATCGGCGAGGTTGCCAACGCCGACCACGGCAAGCGCAAGCTCGGCAAGGCCGGCCGCAACCGCTGGCTCGGCAAGCGCCCGCGCGTGCGCGGCGTCGCCATGAACCCCGTCGACCACCCGAACGGTGGCGGCCAGGGCAAGTCCAAGGGTGGTGGCGGCCGCCAGCACCTCGTCTCCCCTTGGGGCCAGCTCGCGAAGGGTTTCCCGACCCGCCGCCGCGCCAAGTTGTCCAGCTCCTTCATCCTGGTGCGCGCCAACGGCCGCCCGCCGCGCAACAAGAAATAATCCCAACGACTCCGCACCATGGCACGTTCCATCAAGAAAGGTTTCTTTGTCGACTACCACCTCCTGGAAAAAATCCAGAAGGCGGCCTCGGCTGGCGGGGCCCGCAAGCCCATCCAGACCTGGTCCCGTCGCTCCACCATCACGCCCGAGTTCGTCGGCCACACCATCAGTGTCCACAACGGCAAGGCGCACATCGCCGTCTACATCACGGAGAACATGGTCGGGCACAAGCTCGGCGAGTTCGCCCCGACGCGCATCTTCAAGGCGCACGGCGGCATGACCCGCAAGGAAATCTGAGGCCGTTGCCCAACCAGGACACCACAATGGAAATTCAAGCTCTCACCCGCAACGCGCGCATGTCGCCCAAGAAGGTCCGCGAGGTCGCGCGCCTCATCCAGGGCCGCCCCGTCACCGAGGCGATCGACTTCCTCACGCTCATCCCGCGCAAATCCTCCCGCCTCCTCGTCAAGACGCTCAAGAGCGCCGTGGCGAACGCCGAGAACAACAACAGCATCACCGCCGACCAGCTCACCGTGCACCGCGCCCTCATCGAGAACGGCCCCGTGCTCAAGCGCTTCAAGGCCGGCGCCAAGGGCTCGGCCAAGCCGCGCGTCAAGCGCATGTCCCACCTCCGCATCATCCTCTCCGACGGCAAATCCAACTAACTTACTTCCATGGGCCAAAAGACCAACCCTACAGGCTTCCGCCTCGCCGTCCGCCGCAACTGGCAGTCGCGCTGGTTCGCGCGCAAGAAGGATTTCGCCAAGCTCCTCCACGAGGACCAGATCATCCGCTCCACGCTGATGGAGAAGCTCAAGCAGGCCTCCGTGCCGCGCATCTTCATCGAGCGCGCCGGCAACCGCGTCCGCGTCAAGATTTTCACCGCCCGGCCCGGCATTGTCATCGGCAAGAAGGGCCAGGAAGTGGAGAACATGAAGGTTCAGCTCGGCAAGCTCACCGGCAAGGAAGTCCTCCTCGACATCCAGGAAGTGAAGAAGCCCGAGGTCGAGGCCCAGCTCGTGGCCGAGAACGTCGCCCTGCAGCTTGAGCGCCGCATCGCCTTCCGCCGCGCCATCAAGAAGTCCATCCAGATCGCCATGTCCCTCGGCATCGACGGCATCAAGATCCAGTGCTCGGGCCGCCTCGGCGGCACCGACATCGCCCGCCGCGAGTGGCAGCGCCAGGGCCGCATCCCGCTGCACACCCTGCGCGAGAACATCGACTACGGCTTCGCCGAGGCCCAGACCGTCTGGGGCAAGATCGGCGTGAAATGCTGGATCTGCAAAAAGGACGAATCCAACTGACCTCATTTTCGATTTTAGAATCTCGATTTTCGACTGGCCCCGGGCCGTGAAGATCGGATCGGCAATCGAAAATCAAAAATCGAAAATCCTAAATCCTCATGGCTCTCGCTCCCTCCCGCACCAAATTCCGCAAGTCGATGAAAGGCTCGCGCGCTGGCAACGCCAAGCGCGGCAACACGCTCGCCTTCGGTGAATTCGGCCTCCAGTCGCTCTCGCGCGGCCCCATGACCGGCCAGCAGATCGAGGCTGCCCGCGTCACCATCGCCCGCCACCTCAAGCGCAAGGGCAAGCTCTGGATCCGCGTGTTCCCCCACAAGCCGGTCACCAAGAAGCCCGCCGAGGTGCGCATGGGCCAGGGCAAGGGCCCGGTCGAATTCTACGTCGCCGTCATCAAGCCCGGCGCCGTCCTCTTCGAGCTCGCCGGCGTGCCGGCGTCCCTCGCCAAGGAGGCCTTCCGCCTCGCCGACGCCAAGCTGCCGTTCCGCTGCCGCTTCATCGCCCGCGAAGGCGTCGCCGTCTAAAGTTAACCGGAGATACCGCCATCATGACTTCCAAAGAAATCCGCGACCTCGCCCCGAGCGAGCTCACCACCAAGCTTCGCGAGACCCGCGAGGCCCTCCTCCAGCTCCGACTGCGCAAGAACAGCGGCCAGGTCGAGAAGCCGCACCTGCTGCGCGCCTATCGCAAGGACATCGCGCGCCTCCTGACGGAGATCGCATCCAAGAAAACCGCCAAGTCCAAGGCCGCCTGAGCCAACCGCATCCACCCATGTCCACTCACGAACGCCACAACCGCCGCAAGACCCTCATCGGTTTCGTCAGCTCCAAGATGGGCGACAAGTCCGTCAAGGTCACCGTCCCCTACAAGACGCCGCATCCGCGTTACCACAAGGTCATCAACCGCAAGACCGTTCTCCACGTCCATGATGAGAAGAACGAGGCCAAGATGGGCGACAAGATCGAGGTCATGGAGACCCGCCCGATCAGCCGCCTGAAGCGCTGGCGCGTCATCCGCGTCGTCGAGGCCGCCGTGGGCGTCGGCATCGTGGCGGTGTCCGAGAAGGATGTCGCCGAGGCCGTGCCGACCAAGACCACCAAGACCAACGTGGCCGCCAAGGCCTAACCCTCCGCCGGAGATACCACCATGATCCAGATGCGTTCCATTCTCGACATTGCCGACAACACCGGCGCGCGCCGCGCGTCGATGATCGGCAAGATCGGGCATCCCTCCCGCTACGCCCACGTCGGTGACATCATCACCATCAACATCAAGGAGAGCAGCACCGACGCCACCGTGAAGAAGGGCGAGGTCGTCAAGGCCGTCATCGTCCGCACCCGCGCCCCGCTGCGCCGCGCCGACGGCAGCTACCTCCGCTTCGACTCCAACGCCGTCGTCATCATCGGCGAGGACGGCAACCCGAAGGGCACCCGTATCTTCGGCCCGGTCGCCCGCGAGCTCCGCGGCAAGAACTACGCGAAGATCATCTCCCTCGCGCCGGAGGTCCTCTAACATGTCCCAGAAATTCCATATCAAGAAGAACGACGTCGTGGTCGTCATCGCCGGCTCCCACAAGGGCAAGTCGGGCAAGGTGCTCGAGATCCGCTCGGCCAAGAGCCGGGCCGTCGTCGAGGGCGTGGCCATGATCAAGCGCCACCTCAAGAAGTCCCAGGAGAATCCGCAGGGCAAGATCGCCGAGCGCGAAGGCACCATCCACGTCTCCAACCTCATGCTTCAGTCGCGTTTTGACGCCTCGAAGCGCAAGAAGACCGCTGCTCCGGCGGCCAAGGCCTGAGTAGGCGAGGGGACCGCAACCATCATTAAACCATCAGCATCCGGGTCGGAAATCCGGTTAGCACCATGAGCAAACAACCCACTCCTCTCCAGAAATACTACGCCGAGACCGTCGCCCCGGCCTTGATGGCCTCCCGCGGCTACAAGAACAAGCACCAGGTGCCCAAGCTCGAGAAGATCGTGATCAACACCGGCATCAGCTCCGATGCCGACAAGAACCAGATCGCCGACACCGCCCGCGACATCGGTCTCATCGCCGGCCAGAAGCCGGTGCTGAACCGCTCGAAGAAGGCCATCGCCAACTTCAAGCTGAAGCCCAACCAGGTCACCGGCTGCCACGTCACCCTGCGCGGCGAGAACATGTGGCACTTCCTCATGCGCCTCCTGGCCGTGGCGCTGCCCACCATCCGCGATTTCCGCGGCGTGCCCAACAAGCTCGATGGACAGGGCAACTACACCATCGGCATCACCGATTTCACCATCTTCCCCGAGATTGTCGTCGAGAACAACAAGCGCGCCATGGGCCTGGACATCACGCTGGTGACCTCCGCCCCGACCGATGACGAGGCCCGCGACCTTCTCAAGGCCCTCGGCATGCCCTTCCGCCGCATCGAGGCCGCCACCCCGACCAAGACTTCCGCCGCCTAACCCTTCCGACCATGCCGAAAACTTCCGCCATCGAACGCAACAAGAAGCGCATCCGCCTCGTCGAGAAGCACGCCGCCAAGCGCGCCGAGCTGAAGGCCATCCTGGCCAACCCGGCGACGACCGACACCGAGTTCTTCGCCGCCCAGAAGAAGCTGGCCAAGCTCCCGCGCAATTCCTCCAAGGTTCGCGTCCGCAACCGCTGCTCGCTCAGCGGCCGCCCGCGCGGCTTCCACCGCCGTTTCGGCGTCTCCCGCATCACGCTTCGTGAGCTCGCGCTCGCCGGCAAGATCCCGGGCGTCACCAAGTCCTCCTGGTAAGCCACCACTTTCCCGCCGGAAGTCGGATATGATCCGACGGGCCACACCAACCAACATCCATCCATGACAGACCCGATCAGTGATTTCCTGACCCACCTTCGCAATGCGTCGAAGGCCGGTCTCGCCCAGTGCGTTTCCCCGCACTCGAAGCTCAAGGAGAGCCTCGCCAACATCCTCAAGGCCGAGGGCTACGTCCGCGACGTGGCCACCGGTGCCGACGAGCGCGGCCACAAGACCCTCGTCGTTTCGATGAAGTATGTCGACAGCGCCCCGGTCATCACGGGCCTCAAGCGCTCCTCGACCCCGGGCCGCCGCATCTATTCCGGTTACTCGGAGATTCCCCGCGTCCTCAACGGGCTGGGCATCGCCATCATTTCCACCTCCAAGGGCCTCATGAAGGACCAGGACGCCCGCCGCAACAAGCTCGGCGGTGAACTCGTCTGCACCGTCTGGTAAGGAGCACCACCACCATGAGCAGAATTGGCAAACAACCCGTTCAGATTCCCGACAAGGTCAAGGTCGACATCAAGGGCACCACGGTGTCCGTCGACGGCCCCAAGGGCAAAGTCTCCAAGACCTTCGCCTCCGTCGTGAAGATCGAGAAGAAGGACAACAGCATCGTCGTCGCCCCGACCGAGGAGACCCGTTTCTCCAAGGCCATGTATGGCACCGCCCGTTCGGTGATCGCCGGCATGGTCAAGGGCGTCAGCGTCGGCTACGCGAAGGAACTCGAGATTCAGGGCGTCGGCTTCAAGGCCGCCCTCAAGGGCAAGCAGCTCGACCTCGCACTCGGCTACTCGCACGCCATCCTCCACGACATTCCCGAGGGCATCAAGGTCACGGTCACCGACCAGACCAAGCTCAAGATCGAGGGTGCCGACAAGCAGCTCGTCGGCCAGGTGACCGCCGAGATCCGCGCCTATTACCCGCCGGAGCCGTATAAGGGCAAGGGCGTCCGTATCGTCGGCGAGCACGCCGAACGCGTCCGCCGCAAGGAAGGCAAGACCGTCGCCTAACCCGGAAACCAACCATGAAAACTGTTTACAAGGCCCAGCTCCTCCAGAAGCGCAAATGGCGCATCCGCAAGAAGGTGACCGGCACCGCCGCTCGCCCCCGCCTCAGCGTCAAGTTCTCCGGCAAGCACATCTACGCGCAGGCCGTGAACGACGCCGCCGGCACGACCCTCGTGTTCCTCTCGACCCTCGATTCCGAGGTGAAGAAGGGCGGCGCGAAGGGCAATGTCTCCGGTGCCAAGTCCCTCGCCGTTGCCTTCGCCGCCAAGGCCAAGGCCGCTGGCATCACCTCCGTGGTGTTCGATCGCAACGGTCGCCCCTATCACGGCCGCGTCAAAACCTTTGCCGAAGCCGCCCGCGAGGGTGGTCTGCAATTCTAATCTACGTCCATGGCTAACAATAATCGGTCTTTTTCCTCCGGTCCCGCGGGTGCTGAATCCGCCGAGCCCGGCATGTTCGAGAAGGTGGTCTTCATCAATCGCTGCGCCAAGGTCGTGAAAGGCGGCCGCCGCTTCAGCTTCTCCGCCCTGTCCGTCGTCGGCGACGGCAAGGGCAATGTGGGCATCGGCTACGGCAAGGCCAACGAGGTCCCCGATGCCATCAAGAAGTCCACCGAATCCGCCAAGAAGCGCATGGTCTCCGTGAAGCTCAAGGGCAGCACGATTCCGCACGAGGTGCTCGGCGAGTTTGATGGCGGCAAGGTTTTCCTCCGCCCTGCGTCCACCGGCACCGGCCTCATCGCCGGCGGCGGCGTCCGCGCGGTCCTGGAGGCGGCCGGCGTCCACAACGTCCTCACGAAGTCGATGGGTTCCAAGAACCACATCGCCGTCGTCCATGCGACCCTCAACGGCCTGCGCAAGCTGCGCCTTGATGCGGACTTCAAGGCGCTCCGCGCCTAAGCTCGCAAAACTATCATCATCCGAGTCGCTCCGAGCTTTGGCGAGGGGCGGCGCCAAGAAAATCAGGAATCAATCAAATGCGTCTCCATAATCTCGTTAACGTCAAGGGTGCGGTCCACCGCAAGAAGCGCGTCGGTTGCGGCGAAGGCGGCGGCCACGGCAAGACCTCCGGTGTCGGCGGCAAGGGCCAGAAGGGCCGCTCCGGCGGCTCCATCCGCCCCGGCTTCGAAGGCGGCCAGATGCCCCTCTACCGCAAGCTCCCGCACCGCGGCTTCAACAACTACGAATTCCGCACGAGCTACGCCGTCGTCAACGTCGGTGATCTCGCCGCGCTTGATGCCAAGGTTTCCGAGGTGAACGCCGAGGTGCTCGCCGCCGCCGGTCTCATCCGCCCCGGCGTCAAGCTGCTCAAGGTCCTCGGTGACGGCGAAATCAGCCGCGCCCTCAAGGTCACGGCCCAGAAATTCACCGGCTCGGCCAAGGCCAAGCTGGAGAAGGCCGGCGGCCAGGCCATCACGGCGGGCTGACGCCCGCCCATTTTTGATTTTTGATTCTCGATTTGCGATTGGGCCGCTGACTGCGCCAGCCCGGTCGAACGGGAAATCAAAAATCAAAAACCAAAACCCAAAAATCCCACCTCCGTGTTTTCCGCCTTCGCCAATTCCCTGAAGATTCCCGAGCTCCGCTCGCGCATCCTCTACACGCTCAGCCTCCTCTTCGTGGCCCGGGTGGGTGCGCACATCCCGCTGCCCGGCATTGATCCGAAGCCGCTGCTGACGTTCTTCGAGGCGCAGACTGCCGCGGGTGGCGGCGGCCTGATGGGCCTCTACAACATGTTCACCGGCGGCGCGCTCCTCAAGGGCGCGGTCTGCGCCCTGGGCATCATGCCCTACATCAGCGCGTCCATCATCTTCCAGCTGATGACGGCGGTGGTTCCGGCGCTCAGCCGCCTCCAGCAGGAGGGTGACGTCGGCCGCCAGAAGCTCACGCAATACACGCGCTACCTCACGGTCGCCATTTGCTTGGTCCAGGCGATCCTGCTCGTCCTCACCCTCGAGAATCCGGGCAAGCTTTTCGCCGGCTACGATGTGAACACCTATGGCCAGATCGTGATCATGAGCCACTGGATGTTCCTGGTCACCTCCACGATCTACATGACCGCGGGCACCATGCTCCTCATGTGGCTGGGCGAGCAGATCACCCAGCGCGGCATCGGCAACGGCGTCTCCCTGCTCATCACCGTCGGCATCCTCGCCGACATCCCGGGCGCGGCCGTCGCGACCTACCAGCTCTTCTTCGCGCCGGTCGGCGTCGCCCAGCTCGGCCTGCCCCAGGGCATCATGATGGTGGCCCTCTTCCTCATCGTTACGATGGGCATCATCGCCGTCACCCAGGGCCAGCGCAAGATCCCGGTCCAGTATGCCAAGCGGGTTGTCGGCCAGAAGGTCTACGGCGGGCAGAGCTCGTTCCTGCCGCTCAAGGTCAACTACTCCGGCGTCATGCCCGTCATCTTCGCCAGCGCGATCCTGATGTTCCCGCAGCAGATCTTCTCCCAGGTCGGCGCGGCGTTCAACATGCCGTTCTTGGTCGAGTTCGCCAACAACCTGCTGCAGGGGCACTGGATGTATTACACCCTGATGTCCCTGCTCATTCTGTTCTTCAGCTATTTCTGGGTGTCGGTCATGTTCAAGCCGATCCAGATCGCCGACGACCTGAAGAAATACGGCGGCTACATCCCCGGCGTCCGCCCGGGCGAGCCGACGGCCAGCTTCCTCGACTTCATCATGACACGCCTGACGCTCGCCGGCGCGGTGTTCCTCACCGTCATCGCCATCCTGCCGGACTTGCTGCTGTTCCAGCTGAAGGTCCCGCCGCGCATCGCCTATTTCTTCGGCGGCACCGGCATGCTGATCACCGTCGGCGTCATCCTCGACACGATGCGCCAGATCGAAACCTTCCTCCTGCAGCGGCACTACGACGGGTTCCTGAAGAAGGGCCGCGTTCGCGGGCGCAGCACCTCGACCGCCGTCGCCCTGGGAGAGGCCGCCAGCGAGAAAGCTGTCATGCAACTCACTACCGTTATGGTGGTTATCCTACTGATCGGTTTGACGGCTTGGGCTGTCCGACACTTCGCTCTTTAACCCTTTACTTCGGTGAAAGGGACTGAACACTCCAGCCCCCTTTCCGCTTTCGCCTCGGCGAAAGCCAAGTTCCTTCTCCTTGGTCCATCCGGTCCGCACTTCGCGGGCCTGCTTCTCCAAGGCCGTTCTTTGAATCTTGAGCACGTCTCTCCTGCGTCCCTTGTGCAACAGGAGATTTCGCGACGCACCCCGCTCGGCCAACAGGCCGCTGCGGCCCTCTCACGCGGCCCCGCCGCGCCAGACCAGCTAACCCTCGCGCTCCTGCGCAAGTGGTTCTGGGCGCGCAAACCCGATGCGGGATTCCTTCTCGAAGGCTTCCCGGCTACGCTGCTCCAAGCGTTGGTGTTCGACGAGTGGCTCGAAACCCGCGGTGAAATCCTCGCCGCCGTGTTCGCCGCTCCTGCCGCCCCGGCGGACGTCGTCACCCACTACCGCACCCAGGGCCTCCTTTGCGAGGCCCTCCGCGCCGCCGCCTGATGATCCCGATCAAGAATTCCGAGGGTATCAAGCGGATGCGCGAGGCCTGCGCCGTCGCCGCGACCGTTCTCGCGCGGCTGAAGGAGCAGGTTCGTCCCGGTATCACGACCCACGACTTGGATCAAATCGGCCGCGATCTCATCGCCTCGCTTGGCGCCCGCAGCGCCTGCCACGGCTACCAGTCGCACTCGCGTCGCACGCCGGCTTATCCCGCCTATACCTGCCTCTCGGTCAACGAAGAGGTCGTCCACGGCATCGGTTCCCTGAAGCGCATCCTGCGCGATGGTGACATCATCGCGCTCGACGTGGTCGTCGAATACAACGGCTACATCGGCGACAACGCCACGACGGTTCCGGTGGGCACCATTGCCCCCCGCACCGCCGAGCTGCTGAAAGTGACCGAAGAGGCCTTGGCCCTTGGCATCAAGCAGGCGCAGGTCGGCAACCGCATCGGCGACATTTCGCACACGGTGCAGACTTACGTCGAGGCTCGCGGCTTCAGCGTCGTCCGCGAAATGGTCGGCCACGGGGTCGGTCGCGCGATGCACGAGGAGCCGCAGATCCCGAACTTCGGCCGCCGCAATACCGGCGAGAAGATCCGGCCCGGCATGACGCTCGCCATCGAGCCCATGGTCAACCTCGGCGGCCACGCGGTCCGCACCCTCAGCGACGGGTGGACCGTCGTCACCACCGACGGCCAGCCCTCCGCCCACTTCGAACACACCGTGCTCACCACCGATTCCGGCCCCGAGATCCTCACGATCCCGCGCGCCACCTGAACTTTCCACTCTCAGTCCTTACAACCTTAAACCTTACCACTTAAACCCACAATCCTATGCCTCGTCTCCTCGGCGTTGAACTCCCCGCCAAAAAGAAGATCGGATACTCCCTCCGGTATATTTACGGTATTGGCCCGGCCCGGGCCGACCTCATCATCGCGACCGCCGGTCTCGATGCCAACATGCGCGCCTCGGACCTGTCCGAGGAGCAGCTCAACAAGATCCTCCACGTCATCACCGACAACAAGTGGGTGGTCGAGGGCGATCTCCGCCGTGACATCGCCGGCAACTTGAAGCGCCTCCAGGCCATCAATTGCTACCGCGGTATCCGTCACCGCCGCAGCCTGCCCGTCCGCGGCCAGCGCACCAGCACCAACGCCCGCACCCGCAAGGGCCCGCGCAAGACCGTCGGTGTCACCAAGGCCAAGGAAGCCAAAGCTTAAACCACTCTCTCCATGTCTGACGAAAAACCCGCTCCCAAGAAGGAAAAGGCCCCCAAGAAGGCCGCCGCTGTTGCCGCCGCCCCGGCCGCCGAAGCCAAGCCCGCCAAGGCTCCGAAAGCCGCGAAGCCCGCTGCCGAGGCCGCCGCTCCTGCTCCGGCCGCTGACGCCAAACCCGTTGAACTCGTGGGCGGCGTGCCGAAGGCCGTCACCGCCGAGGACCTCCTCAAGGAGGAGCTTTTGGCCGTCAAGGTCCGCAAGGCCAAGGGCTCGAAGAACATCACCTCCGGCATCGCGAACATCGCCGCCACCTTCAACAACACCATCGTCTCCATCACGGACGCGAAGGGCAACGTCATCTCCTGGTCCTCGGCCGGCAAGTGCAACTTCCGCGGCTCGCGCAAGTCCACGGCCTACGCCGCCCAGGTCGTCGCCCAGGACGCCGCCCGCAACGCCATGTCCCATGGCCTCAAGGAAGTGCAGATCCGCGTGAGCGGCCCCGGCCTCGGCCGCGACTCCGCCATCCGCGGCCTGCAGGCCATCGGCCTGGAGATCTCCTCCATCATCGACGTCACCCCGGTGCCGCACAATGGCTGCCGCCCGCGCAAGCGCCGTCGCGTCTAACGGACCCAGCTCCTGGCTCCTGAATTCTAACTCCTAAATTCTTCCGCATATGGCCCGCTACACAGGTCCCACCACCCGCATCAGCCGCCGCTTCGGTCAATACATCGTTGGCTCGGCGAAGGTGCTCGAACGCCGCAACTTCCCGCCCGGCCAGCACGGCCCGAAGTCCCGCCGCAAACTCTCCGAATACGCCGTCGGCCTCGCCGAGAAGCAGAAGCTCCGCTTCATCTACGGCCTGCTTGAGCGCCAGTTCCGCCGCACCTTCGCCATCGCCAAGCGCGAGCGCGGCGTCACCGGCGAGCGCTTCCTGCAGCTCCTCGAGACCCGCCTCGACAGCGTCGTTTACCTCCTTGGTTTCGCCAAGAGCCGCGCGGCCGCCCGCCAGCTGGTCAACCACGGGCATGTCCGCGTCAACGGCCGCAAGGTCGATATCGCCAGCTACACGGTCCTGCAGGGCGACGAGGTGGAGATGAAGGCCGTCAATTCCTCCCGCCAGCTCGCCACCCGCGCCATCGAAGAAAGCCGCGCCCGCGTCGTCCCCGGCTGGCTCACCCGCAATGACGAGGCCCTCAAGGGCACCGTCACCCGCCTGCCCACCCGCGACGAGATGGAACCCTCCATCAACGAGCAGCTCATCGTCGAATACTATTCGCGTTTCTGAGCCCGCTGCCGCGATTCGCTTACACCTTACTTCTAAAAACTTAAAACTCCGCCTCCCATGCCCAAGCGCCTCGGAAAGTTCGAAATTCCCTCCAAGCTCACCAAGGTCGAGGAGGGTTCCACGCCCACCTACGCCAAGTTCATCGCCGAGCCCTTCGAGGCCGGCTACGGCCACACCGTCGGCAACTCGCTCCGCCGCGTCCTCCTCAGCTCCATCGAGGGCAGCGCCATCAGCTCGATCAAGATCGAGGGCGTGAACCACGAGTTCCAATCCGTGGACGGTGTCGTCGAGGATGTCACCGACATCGTCCTCAACCTGAAAAAGATCCTCATCGTCTCCGAGAAGCGCGAGACGGTGAAGCTCCACCTCAAGGTCAACCGCGAGGGCGCCGTCACCGCCGCCGACATCCAGGCCGACGCCAATATCAAGATCGTCAACCCCGACCAGCTCATCTGCACGCTCGACAAGAAGCAGACCTTCGAGGCCGACATCGAGATCAAGACCGGCCGCGGCTACTGCCCCGGCGAGAGCAACAAGAAGGAAGACCAGGCCATCGGCGTCATCGCCATTGACTCGCTCTTCTCGCCCGTCCGCCTCGTCCGTTACACCGTCGAGAACACCCGCGTCGGCCAGATCACCGATTACGACAAGCTCGTGCTCGAGGTCTGGACGGACGGTCGCATCACGCCCGACGACGCCCTCAAGCAGTCCGCCTCGATCCTCAAGCACCACCTCGACGTGTTCGACCGCGTCTCGCCGGAAGCCTACGAGTTCGAGAGCGTCGCCGCCGAGGTCTCCGAGGAGCAGAACAAGCTCCGCAAGCTCCTCAACATGTCCGTCAACGAGATCGAGCTCTCGGTCCGCGCGGCGAACTGCCTCAACAACGCCAACATCACCACGGTCGGCGAGCTCGCCATGAAGACCGAGCAGGAGATGCTCAAGTATCGCAACTTCGGCAAGAAGTCCCTCAACGAGATCAAGGAGAAGCTTGAGGCCCTCGGCCTGTCGCTCGGCATGAAGTTCGACGAGCGCCTCCTCGACACCAAGAAGGAAGCCTGAGCCCATTTTTGATTTTCGATTCTGGATTTTCGATTGCTGGGCGATCGGAGATCCAAATCGAGAATCGAGAATCCAAAATCGAAAATTTCACGTCCTCGCGCCGTCCGCTGCCGCCCCAACGCTGCGACCGGATTGCCGATCGGGGCCGATAACACCAAACCACAATGCGTCACAATAAGCACCACGCCTCCCTCGGCGTCACCCGCGAGCACCGCAAGGCGATGCTCTCCAACATGGGCGCCAGCCTCATCAAGCACGGTCGTATCGAGACCACGCTCGTGAAGGCCAAGGCCCTCCGCCCCTTCATCGAGAAGGTCATCACCAAGGCGAAGAAGGCTGCGGCCGCCTCCGTCAAGGCCGATGCCCTCCACCTCCGCCGCATGGCCCTCAAGGACATCCGCGACGAGGGTGCCGTGACCCTGCTCTTCAACGAGAAGGCGGCCCAGTTCGCCAAGCGTTCCGGCGGCTACACCCGCATCTACAAGCTCGGTCCCCAGCGCATCGGCGACGCCGCCGAGATGGCGCTGATCGAGTTCGTCGCCGCGGACGACCAGGGCTACAAGAAGCCGAAGAAGGGTGCCAAGAAGGGCAAGAAGGCCGCCAAGGCCGACGCCGCCCCCGCGGCCGCCGAGGCCCCCAAGGCCTAACCGGTCCTTCCGTTCACTCTCAAAGCGCCGGCTTCACCGCCGGCGCTTTTTTATTTCCACTTGGCGATCGGCCAATGGCCTGCGAGGTTCTCCGCGTGGTCACTCCCCCGGATTTCACCCTCGACGTCGTCCTCTACGGCCTGCTGGTGCTGGGTGTCTTTGGCGTGCTGTGGATCTATTACGACCGCCGCGACCGGGCGCTTTACGATGCCCAGCGGCGCAAGATCACCTTCCACTGCATCCGCTGCGACCACCTCTACACCGAGAAGGCCGGCACCGACACCGCGCCGTGCCCCAAGTGCGGCCACGTCAACGCCCGGCTGAAGTTTTAGACAGAATGAACAAAATGGACAGAATCAATGAATAGGGCCCGGAGAAGATCCCATCGGATATTTTGTCCATTCTGATAATTCTGTCTGGTCTCATACCTATGTTGAAACGCCTCCTTCTGTCCCTGTGCCTGTTCTCTGCTGCGGCCCTGCACGGTGCCGCGCCGTTCCCCGCGATGCTCGCCGCCTATTACGAGGACTACCTCGCGCTCTTCCCGATTGATGCGGCCACCTATGGCGACGCCGACCCTCGCTACGAGGCGGTCTGGCCGAACGAGATTGGTGCCGACCATCGCGCCAAGGTCGCTGCGATGTGCGACAAATATCTCGCGGCACTTGCCGCCTATGATCGCGCCAGCCTCGCACCCACGGAACAGCTGAGCTACGACACCCTCAAATGGGCGCTCACGGCACGCCGCGACCTCGGCCGCCAGTTCTTCCACCTCCTGCCGGTCAACCAGTTCGCGAGTCCGCCCCTGACCTTCGCCCAGATGGCTTCCGGCAAGAGCGTGCATCCTTTCAAGACCGAGCGGGATTTTCGCAATTTCATCAGTCGCGCGCAGGGCTTCAGCCTTTGGGTGGACACGGCGATCGCCAACATGAAGGAAGGCGTGGCCCGGGGCATCGTGCAGCCGAAGATTCTCATGGAGCGCGTGCTGCCCCAGTTCGAGCCGCTCATGACGGACGACCCGGGGAAGAACGTGCTGTTCGGGCCGTTGCAGATGATCCCGGCTGACCTCGCTGCCGCCGACAAGGACAGGCTAGCAGCCGATTACACCGCCGCCATCCGTCAGATCATGCTGCCGGCCTACGCCCGGCTGCAGGCCTTCATCAAGGCGGACTACCTGCCGCATTGCCGCGACACTGCGGGTATCGGCTCGCTGCCGGGCGGTCAGGAGGCCTACGCCAGCTCGGTCCGCTGGCAGACGACCACCGACCTCACACCGGAGCAGATCCACGAGATCGGGCTGCGCGAGGTCGCCCGCATCAAGGGCGAGATGGAGAAGATCCGGGTGCGGGTCGGCTTCAAGGGCACGCTCCCCGAGTTTCTCAAATTCGTCGCCACCGATCCGTCGTTCTCGCCCTTCCAGAGCGACGAGGAAGTGCTGGCCGCCTTCCGCGCGATCGAGGGCCGCATCATGGCACAGGTCCCGAAATTCTTCGGCCACCTGCCGCGCACGAAGTTCGAGGTGCGCGCCACGGAGAAATTTCGCGCCGCCACGGCGGCCCACGAATACCAGCCGGGCACCGCCGACGGCTCACGCCCCGGCGTGTTTTACGTGCCGATCTCGGACCTGAAGCGCTACCGCACACCGCGCATGGAAAACCTGTTTCTGCACGAGGCAATCCCCGGCCACCATTTCCAGATTTCCCTGACAGTGGAGAACGCCGCGCTGCCGAAATTCCGCCGCTACGACGGCAACAACGCCTATGTCGAGGGCTGGGCGCTCTATACCGAGGCCCTGGGACCGGAGCTCGGGCTCTACACGGATCCTTACCAATATCTCGGCATGCTCTATGGTGACATGCACCGCGCCGTGCGGCTGGTGGTCGATACGGGCATGCACGCCAAGGGCTGGACACGCGAGCAGGCCATGGACTTCGGCCGGGAAGCCGAGGGCGAGTTGCCCAACCTTGTCTCCGAGACCGAGCGCTACATGGCCTGGCCCGCCCAGGCGCTGGGTTACAAAATCGGCCAGTTGAAGATCCGCGAACTCCGCGCTGCCGCCGAGCAGCAGCTTGGCCCGAGGTTCGACATCCGGGGTTTCCATGACTTGGTCCTGATGGAAGGGGCCTTGCCCCTGTCCGTCCTCGAGGCCCGGGTGCAGTCGTGGGCTGCGGGCCTGGCTGCGAAATAGGCCGTATTCCGCCGGGGGATCGCCGGAATTGGGATTGATTCGCGTGCGGGCCCCACCTCATAACTCCGCATGGCACAGACAATCGCCGTCCTCGATTTCGGTTCCCAGCTGACGCAGGTCATCGCACGTCGCATCCGCGAGTGCCAAGTCTACTCGAAAATCTACCACTTCAGCACGCCGGCGGCCCAACTTCGCGCCGATGGTGTCGTGGGCATCATCCTCTCCGGCGGCCCCCAGAGCGTTTACGCGAAGACGGCACCGCATCCTGATCCGGCCATCTTCAAGCTCGGCGTGCCCGTGCTTGGCATCTGTTACGGCGTCCAGCTCATGGGCCACTTTCTCGGTGGCACGGTCGCGCTGAGCAAGGCGCGGGAATACGGCCACGGCCACCTGACGATCAAGAAACCCGGCAAGCTCTTCGCCGGCCTGCCGAGAAAACTCCGCATCTGGAATTCGCACGGCGACAAACTTACGAAACTGCCGCCGGGCTTCGTCGCCACCGCCGTTTCGGACAACTCGCCCTATTCCGGCATCGAGGACGCCAAGCGCCGTTTCTACGGCATCCAGTTTCACCCGGAGGTTTTCCACACCGAGCGTGGCGTGGACATGATCAAGAACTTCCTCGTCCGCGTCTGCGGGGCGAAGCAGGACTGGACCACGAAGGATTTCATCGCGCACGCCGTCGCCGACATTCGCGGCAAAGTGGGCAAGGGCCGCGTGCTCCTCGGGCTGTCGGGGGGCGTGGATTCATCCGTGGCCGCCGCCCTCCTGCACAAGGCCATCGGCAAGCAGCTTACCTGCGTGTTCGTGGACAACGGCCTCCTCCGCAAGGGCGAGCGCGACTACGTCCGGCAGCTTTACGGCAAGCACTTCAACATCGATCTCCGCGTCGTTGACGCCTCGGCTCTCTTTCTCAAGCGCCTCAAGGGCGTCACGGAGCCGGAGACCAAGCGCAAGATCATCGGCCGCACCTTCGTCGAGGTCTTCGAGAAGACGCTCAAGGACATCGGGCGCACGGCGGAATTCCTGGGGCAGGGGACGCTCTACCCGGACGTCATCGAGTCCGTCTCGATCCAGGGCAACCCGGCCTCGCTCATCAAGACGCACCACAACGTCGGCGGTCTGCCCGCCCGCATGAAACTCAAGCTCATCGAGCCGTTGCGCGAGCTGTTCAAGGACGAGGTCCGCCGCGTCGGTGCCGCGCTGGGCCTGCCCAAGGAGGTCGTCTGGCGCCAGCCGTTCCCGGGCCCGGGCCTCGGGGTCCGCGTGATGGGCGACATCACGGCCGACAAGCTCGATATCCTCCGCAACGCCGACGCCGTCCTCCAGGAGGAGATGATGCGAACCGGTGACTACTGGAAGGTCTGGCAGTCCTTCGCGGTGTTCCTGCCCGTCAAGACCGTCGGCGTGTTCGGCGACGAGCGCACCTACGACTACGTCATCGCCCTGCGCATCGTGGAGAGCACCGACGCCATGACGGCCGACTGGGCCCGCCTGCCGCACGATCTGTTGCAGAAGATATCTTCCCGCATCACCAACGAGGTGCGCGGGGTCAGCCGGGTGGTCCTGGACATCAGCTCCAAGCCGCCGGCGACCATTGAATGGGAGTAAATTCCCGTTGCGATGGAGGGCACTCCTCACTGAATCTCCTGTCGAACCACCCCATGAAAGCCCGTCTAGTCCTGGCCGCTGCCGCCCTGTTTGCCACCGTCCTGTCGGCTCCCGGCCAGACCGCCGAGCAATGGATCACCCGGGCGCGGGCGCGCCTGGGCAGCGAAGCCGCCTTGCAGGGTGTGACCAGCATCCGCTATCTCGGCACCCTCGACACGGATGGGACCAACCAGCGAAAACTGGACATCATCTTCCAAAAGCCCCTGCAGCAGCTCATCACCATCTCGGGGGCGGAGCTCGTTGAGGTGGTCGGCTTGGACGACTATGACGGCTGGCAGAAACGCACCAACGCCAAGAATTCCGCCCAATGGCAGATCACCCTGATCGATGCGGGGCAGACCAAGCGGCTGCGCGCCCAGACCTGGGACAACCTCAATTTTTTCAGCGGGATCGAGAAGATGCGCGGGACGGTGCGGCTGGAGGGTGACGCGATGATCGACGGCGTGGCCTGCGTGAAACTGGTCTTTGCCTACCGCGACAACATGATCCTGACCCGCTACTTTGACAAATCCAGCGCGCGGTTGGTCCTGACCGAGACCGAAAGCGGCACCCAGATCCGCGAGGAGGGGGAGATTATCGCCCAAGGGGTCCGGTTTCCGCGCAAGGTCAGCAACCGGGACAAGGCCGGGCGGGTCATCACCATGGTTTTCGATCAGGTGATCCTGAACGAGCCGCATGCCGCCAGTGAGTTTGCGGTGCCCGCCCTGCGCGCGAACTAAGGCTCCCCGGCCTCGCGCGGCTTCCGCTGCTGGAGGCCTTTAGCCCGTCTGCTGCCCGCGCGGTGCCCCGGAAAAGGCACGGCTTTGCTTTGCAACGGCTCCGATTTGTGCTTTTTTTCATCCGCCATGTCTACTCCCGCCCTCCTGAAAATCGACGACAAGGAAATCGCCTGCCCCATCATGACGGGAACCGAGGGCGAGAAAGCCATTGATGCCCGCAACCTCCGCAAGGACACCGGCTACATCTTTTACGACCAGGGCTATGGCAACACCGGCTCCTGTGAGAGCGCGATCACCTTTCTGGATGGCGACAACGGCATCCTGCGCCATCGCGGCTACGCCATCGACCAGCTCGCGGCCCACAGCACCTTTGTCGAGACCGCCTATCTGGTCATCTACGGCGAACTGCCCAACCCCAAGCAGCGCAAACAATTTGGCGACCTGCTCCGGCAGAACGCCCACGTCGAGACCCAGATGCAGCGCCTCTTCGAGGGCTACCCCAAGGACACGCCGCCGATGGCCATGCTGGCGTCGCTGGTCGCCTCGCTGGCCGGCTACTATCCCGACCTCGCCACCAATAATTTCGAGAAGGACCTGCGGCAGTTCGACCTGACCGCCGCCATGGCGATCTCGAAGATCCGCACCTTGGGCGCGATGATCTATCGCCACACCCGCGGCCTGCCCTTCATGCATCCGAAGGATCTGCCCTTCTGCGACAACTTCCTGCACCTGATGTTCTCGGAGCCCTACCAGGACTACGTCGCCATCCCCGAGGTCACCAACGCGCTCAACCTCATCCTGCTCATGCACGCGGACCACGAGCAGAACTGCAGCACCTCGACCGTGCGCATGGTCGGTTCCAGCGGTGCCAACCTCTTCACCTCGCTCGCCGCGGGCATCGCCGCCCTTTCCGGGCCGCTCCATGGCGGAGCCAATGCCGCCGTCATGCAGATGCTCCAGTCCATCCACGACGAGGGCGACGACGGCACGCGCTTCATCGCCGCCGCCAAGGGCGGCAGCAAGAGCAACCGCCTGATGGGCTTCGGCCACGCCGTCTACCGCAACTTCGATCCGCGCGCCAAGGTCATCGGCGAGGCCTGCGGGGTC
>Ga0268298_10001397_pt1 | contig 28548 bp, 22 predicted proteins | sample WWTPWeurt_MetaG_FD_194462 | JGI IMG/M metagenome (GOLD analysis project Ga0268298, IMG submission 194462) | Activated sludge microbial communities from WWTP in Nijmegen, Gelderland, Netherland - WWTP Weurt | ecosystem: Engineered > WWTP > Aerobic digester > Activated sludge | place... | reverse complement strand
GGGTCCGCGCTCTCGTCCGTCACGAGGCGTTTATAACCAGGGTCGAGCCCCGTGCAAATCAACGCGCGACAGCGGCGGGCGCTTGCGCGCAAGGCGCTTGGCGCAGCGCCACGAGCACCCCACCCGACGATCGTCGGTCGGCCAGCGCCGGCGCGGGGTTCGGCGAGAACCAGGTGTCCACCGTCTCGGGCAGAGCCCAAAACCTGCCCTGGCCCGCCAGGGGCGTGACCTCGGGCTCGGCGCTGGCCGCCCGCCCATAGTGCGTGGCCTCGAGCCAGAAGCAATACCCCGGGCTACCGGGGGCATAGAGGTGACGCTGCCCCATCAGGATGTGCGCCCTCGACACGTCCAGGGTGCCGGCCGTGCCCTCGGCGGTGAGCTCGTGCTCACCGCTGGGCATTCGGACCTCCGCGCCCGCCGTCGGGCTCTCGAAGCTGGTGGGCTCGACGCTGCCGACGACGCGACCGTCGACCTTCACGAGGAGCCGGCTCTCGGTCAGGTTGACGACGCGGACCAGGGGGTGGTGCAGATACCAGAGAAAGGGCGCGAGGACGGTCGCGAGGATTGGGCCCGCGAGCAGCCAGGGAGCGAAGCGAGGCTCCCGTACGGTTGCCTCCACGCTCTCGCTTCCTGGGCTGGCCTCGGAGAGGGCGCGGGCGAAGCGGGGGCTCTTGCAGGCGAGGGACTCATTCGCAAGCCAAAAGACCGCGCGCTCACGGGAAGAGTGATCCGGAGGCGGGCGTGGAGCAACCCAGCGCGTCAGGAGCGGCAGCACCGCGGCTGTTCCCACGAGAGACAGGTGCACGAGGAGCTGAGCAGACGGCCAGGCGATGGGCAGGGCAAAGGCCAGGGTCGCAGCCATGAGACAGGAGCCGAGCGCCGCTGCGAGGGCGCGGGTGGTTCCGGCGCTCGCGTGTCGAAGACAACGCACGCAATACGGCACGATGAGCTCGCGTCCGGCCCTCGACCGCTCGAGCTTGGAGCTCGCCGCTGGCTCGGAACAGCAAGCGCAAAAGCCCGGCGGAGGCCCGAACTCGCGCGACCGAAGCACGCGGTGAGGGGGCCCATCGTGTCCGAGGCTTTGCATCGTGCTTTTTCTGCCGTTCAGTCGGACGAAGCTATACTCTCTTTCATGGGTTCGACCGAGGTCGGACCGATTCGGGAGGGTGACCCAAGGACTCGGCGGGAGTCGAGTTTGCGGCTACCGTTCCCGATTCTCTGGGCACCAGCACCCGCATGAGCCTCCTCCCCGAAGCCGGCACGATCGTCGCAGACAAGTACCGTCTGCTCGAACGCATTGGCACCGGCGGGATGAGCGAAGTGTACCGCGCCGAGACTGTCGGCGACGGGCGCATCGTCGCCGTCAAGATCCTCCTGCCCCACCGGATCGACGACGCCAGCGTGGTCGCTCGTATGTTCCAGGAGGCCCAATCATCGTTCCGAATCAAGCATCCGGGCATCGTGACCGTTCACGATGTGGGGCAGTCCGACGTCGGGCCCTTCCTGGTGATGGAGTACCTCGTGGGCGAGAGCGCGGCGCGCTGCCTGTTCGAGCTCGGGCGCTTCAGCATCAGCGCGGCGCTCGCGACCCTGCTGCCCGTCCTGGATGCCCTCGAGGCTGCCCACGACGTCGGGGTCGTGCACCGGGACTTGAAGCCCGGAAACATCTACTTCACTGCCGAGTCCAACGAAAAGGTAGGAGTGAAGCTGCTGGATTTCGGGGTCGCCAAGGCGCTCTGGACCAGCGACGGTCTCTTGCCGAAGACCCGTACCGGCATGGTGATGGGCACCCCGGACTACCTCTCACCCGAACAGGCGAGCGGCGAAGGCAACGTCGACGCGCGCAGCGACATCTTCTCGGCAGGTGTCGTGTTGTTCGAGCTCCTGAGCGGCAAGCGTCCGTTCCACGCCGCGACTGCGCTCTCGACGGCGTATCGCGTGGCGAACCTGCGCACCCCCCTGCTCAAGGAAATGGGAGGCCCTGCGAACCCGACGCTCCAAGCCATCCTCGAGAGGGCGATGGCGAAGCGGCCGGAGGAGCGTTACCCGCACATTCGCGACCTGCGAGCCGAGCTCGCGACGCTCGCGGGCCCGCCCCAAGAGCTGGCGCTGGCGCTCCGCGACGTGCTCAAGCCGGAGCGCTACCTCGGGAGGCAGCGCAGCGAGGGGAGCGCAGCCGAGCACGAGAAGCCGATGGCCACGGCCGGGGCCAAGGCGGATCCGACGCCGACGGCGCAGCTTCGGGCGATGAGCCCGGCCACTCCGCCGACGGGCAAGCCCGGACTCCGCTCGGGCGCCTACACGCCGAGCGCCGGTACTCCCATGGTTCGAACGGCGGCCGCCGGTCCCCCGCTCGGAACGCCCAAGCTGGCGTCCGGCAGCGTTGGGGGCGCGAACCTGCCTGCGCCGCGCCCGGCGAGCGCTCTCACGCCGCGCGCCGAGGCGGCCGCCCAGTTGACCGATCCAACTTCCGGGCCCCATGCCGCCGCGTTTCCCCCGAGCGCGGAGCTGCCTGCGCTGCGCGTGTTCGGTGCCCCACCGGCCACGCGTGACATCACCCCCATCACGCCCCCCACGGGGAGCTCGTTGGCGCTGGCGCGCCAGGAGGCAAGCTCGAGCGCGCCGCCCGTCTCTCGCGAAGTCGAGCGGGTGCAGCGCGCCACCCCCAAGGAGGTGCGCGGCTTGGTGTTGCGCTCGCTCGACGAGTACGCACGTCAGGTGTTCGGTGAAGACGCGAGACGGCGCACGCTCGCCGCTCTGTCACCCGAGGTTGCGCGAGAGTTCGAGCTCTCCACCATCCAGGCCATCGTCCTCTACGACATCGACATCGCAAACCGCTACGTCGATGCGGTCTCCCGGCACGCCGCCCTCGGCAATCGTGGTTGGGCACGCGCCGCGGGCTCCGCCTCGGTGCCCGGGGAGCTGAGCCAAATCTTGAAGAGCGCGGTGAGGCCCGAGGGCACTCCGGCCGTGCTCCGTCGCTTGTGCCCCGTGCTCTCGCGCTTCTTCTCCTTCGGCACTTGGACCATCGACCTCGCGGGTCCCATCTACACGCTGCGCGCTTCCGAGATCGACGTGCTCGGTCCCGGGCTGCGCCTCTGGGTCACTGGCGTCGTGGACGGCTCACTGGCCGCGGCCGGCGCCCGCAGCCGCGTCACGCTGGCGCGCGGAGAGACGGGCAACTTGCCGCAGCTCATCCTCGACATCTCGCAGGTCTGAGCCTTCGCCCAGCGCTGCTGGTCAGGGGCCGGTCGTCGGGGTAGACCCCTTGCTCGTTCATGCCTGCGACTCCCGTGCTCAACACGCCGCAAGCCGACGCTGCGGCCCACATCGATGGGCCGCTCTTGGTCTTCGCCGGCGCGGGCAGCGGCAAGACACGGGTGATCACCTACCGCATCGCCAACCTGCTGTCGGAGCACCGGATCCCGCCCTATCGCATCCTCGCGGTCACGTTCACCAACAAGGCCGCCGGCGAGCTCAAGGCTCGACTCGAGCAACTCGTGGGCCCGGACATGACCCGGGACGTGTGGGCGGGTACCTTCCATTCCGTGTGTGCGCGGCTCTTGCGCCGACACCACGACGAGGTGGGGCTCGGGCAGCGCTTCGTGATCTACGACGAGTCGGACCAGAAGGCCGTGGTCCAGCGCCTCTTGAAGGAGCGCGGGCTCGACGACCGGCGCATGCCTCCGCGCTGGGTGCTCTCGAAGATCCATGCCCAGAAGCGCGAGGGGAAGGGCCCCGGCGACCTGGATCGCTCGAGCGGGTTCGACGCCGAACTCATCGATCTGTTCGAAGCCTACGAGCGCGCTCTCCGGAGATCCAACGCCGTCGACTTCGAAGACCTGATCGTGCTGGCCATGCGCATCGCCGAAGACCCGCGCAGCGCGGCCGGACGCGAGCTCCGCGAGCGCTTTCGCCACGTGTTGGTGGACGAATTCCAGGACACCAACATCACGCAATACCGGCTGGTTCGAGCCCTGAGCGCCAGCTCCCGGAACCTGTGCGTGGTGGGCGACGACGACCAGAGCATCTACCGCTGGCGCGGCGCAGACGTGCGCATCATTCGCGGCTTCAAGCGCGACTTCCCCGACGCGCGGGTGGTCAAGCTCGAGCAGAACTACCGCTCCACCGCCAACATCGTGTCGGCGGCGCTCGGCGTCATCGCGCCTGCGCTCGAACGCGAACCGAAGCAGCTGTGGACGGAGGCGGCTCGCGGTGAGCCCGTCCGCATCCGCTCCGTCCCCACCGAACGCGACGAAGCCGCGTTCGTGGTGCGCACCGTCCGGGCGGAGATTGCGCGCGGCGTGGATGCCCGCTCGCTCGCCGTGTTCTATCGCGTACACGCCCAGTCGCGGGTCATCGAAGAGGCGCTACGTAGCGAGAACGTGCCGTACCAGATCATCGGCGGCATGCGCTTCTTCGATCGCGCCGAGGTGAAGGACCTCGTGGCGTACCTGCGCCTGCTCGACAACCCCAAGAGCGACGCGGACCTGCTTCGTATCGTCAACGTGCCGGCGCGCGGCATCGGCGACAAGACCGTCGACCTCATCCTGACCCACGCTGCCGAGCGCAGCACCTCCGCCTACGAAGCCCTCACGGCCTTGGTTCGAGAAAGGTCGCTCACCGGGGCGGCTCGCAACAAGCTGTCGGCGTTCTTCGACCAGATGGAAGCACTGCGCGCCGCAGCTGCCACCGCCACGCCGAGCGAGCTCGCGGGTCAGATCCTGGAAGAGACCGGCTACCGCAAACGATTGCGCGAGGACGACAGCGCGGAGGCCGACGCCCGCCTCGAAAACCTCGAAGAGCTCGTGGGGTCCATCCGCGAGTACGAAGAAGAGCTTTCGACTCGCCACGAGACCCCGACCTTGAGCGGATGGCTGGAGCGCATCTCGCTCGTGAGCGCCGTCGACGCCCAAAAGGACATCCCCAGCGTGTCGCTCATGACCGTACACGCGGCGAAAGGTCTCGAGTTCACCAGCGTGCTCCTCACGGGGCTGGAGGAAGAAACCTTCCCGTACCGCGGGCTCGACTCCGACGGCATCGACGATCTCGAAGAAGAGCGTCGCCTGGCCTACGTCGCCATCACCCGCGCGCGCGAGCGGCTGTTCGTGACCCACGCCGAGGCGCGCACGCTCTTCGGACGCACGCGCTACACCTTGCCCAGCCGTTTCCTGCGAGACCTGCCCGACGACGCCGTGGTGCGCGAGGGCCGTGAGCGCGCCGCGCCGCGCTTCTCGGAGCGCTCTTCTTGGTCGGAGCCGAGTGACCCCGAAACGGCGTGGTCGACGCCGCGCCCGCGCGCCCCCGCTTGGCAGGCGAGCCTCGAGCGCGCACGGGGGCGCATGCAAGAGTCGCCGGCGCTCGTACCCGGGGAGCGCGTGGTGGACCGCGAGGCCTTCGACGACGTGGGAGACGATGCGCCGCGCATTCGTCCTGGAGATCGCGTGCGGCACAAGCAGTTCGGGCGCGGCGTGGTGGAGCGGGTGGAGCACGACGGCGCCGTCACCATCGTCGCGCGTTTCCCCGGCTTCGGCACCCGGCGTCTGCGCGCGGAGTACCTCGAGCTCGGCTGAGCTGCGCCGGCCCGGACCTCCTCAGGCGTGCACGTCCTCGCCCAGGTAGGCAGCGCGAATGCGCGCGTCTTCGCGCAGGTCTTTGCTGTCACCCGAGAGCACGATCTCACCGGTCACGAGCACGTAGGCGCGGTTCGCGGTCTGGAGCGCGAGGCGCGTGTTCTGCTCCACGAGCAAGATGGTGATGCCGCTCTTGGCGATCTCGCGAATGGCCGCGAACACCTCTTGCACGATCTTGGGTGCGAGCCCGAGACTCGGTTCGTCGAGCAAGAGGAGCTTGGGCTTCGCCATGATGGCGCGCGCGATGGCGAGCATCTGCTGTTCGCCACCCGAGAGCGTTCCGCCCTCTTGATTCAAGCGCTCGCCGAGCCGTGGAAATAACTCCACGCAGCGCGCGAGCCCCTGCTTCTGCCAGGCCGCGTCGCGGCGCCGGAAGCCACCGAGCTGGAGGTTCTCTCTTACGGTGAGATTGCCGAAAATCGCGCGACCCTCTGGCACGAGCGCCACGCCGTCGCTGACGATCTCGTGGGTCTTCTTGCCCTTGGTCTCGCGTCCGAAGATCTTCACGTTGCCGGACTGGAGCGGCACGAGGCCCACGATGCTCTTCAGCGTGCTGGTCTTGCCGGCGCCGTTGGCTCCGATCAAGGTCACGATCTCGCCCTCCGCGACGTGGAGCGACACGCCCTTCACGGCCGTGATGCCGCCGTAGCCGACCTTGACGTCGCTGACCTCGAGAGCGCGCGGGGGTTCAGCCATGGCTCGGCTCTTCGGGCTTTTCGTGGAACGGGCGGCTCACCGCTTCGTAGTCCTTCACGGCCTGCTCCGCGCTCTCTTCCCCGAGGTAGGCCGCGAGCACCTTGGGGTGCTCCTTCACGTGCTCCGGTGGGCCCTCGGCGATGGTCTCGCCATGGTCGACCACGTGGATGTTCTCGCAAACCGCCATGACCACGCTCATGTTGTGCTCCACGAGCACGACCGTGAGCCCGAGCTCGTCCCGGAGAAACCGGATCTGCTTCTCCAGCGCCAGGGCCTCTTGGCTGTTCATGCCGGCAGCCGGCTCGTCGAGCAACAGGAGCTTGGGCGCGAGCATGAGCGCGCGAGCGATCTCGAGACGACGTTGGGAACCGTAGGGCAGACTGTCGGCCGGCTCGGAGGCGAGCTCGCGCAGCTTGAAGATGTCGAGTAGCTCCGCCGCCCGGCGCTTGAACTCGCGCTCGTCGTCTTGGAAGCGGCGATTGCGCAGCACGGCCGACAGCAGACCGGCTTTGTGGATGCGGAAGCCGGCCACCATCACGTTCTCTTCCACGGTCATCGAGCGGAAGAGCCGAATGTTCTGGAACGTGCGCGCGATGCCCCGCGCCGCGACCTTGGCCGGAGGCCAGCCGCTGATGTCTTCACCGTCGAAGGTGACGCGTCCACCATCGGGCCGGTACACGCCGGTCACCACGTTGAAGACGGTGGTCTTGCCGGCGCCGTTCGGTCCGATCAGGCCGAAGATCTGCTTGGGCTCGACGCTGAAGCTCACCCCCGCGATGGCCCGCAAGCCGCCGAAGATCTTCTCGACCCCGCTCAGGGACAAGAGGCTCACTTCGCACCTGCCTTGCGCCGGAAGAGCGAGAGTGAGAGCTCGCGCGAGCCGAGTAGACCTTGCGGTCGAACGATCATGATGACGATCAGGAGCAAGGCGTAGAGCACCAAGCGGTATTCCTGGAGGTCGCGCATCAGCTCGAGCGTCACCGCCAGGAACACGCCTCCGATCACGGCCCCGGAAATCGAACCGAGACCACCGATGATGATCATGACGATCATGTCGATGGATTTTTCGAACTTGAAGTCCTCGGGTCGGATGCCGCTCTGCATGTGGGCGAAGAGCCCGCCGGCGATGCCCGCCGTGGCGGCGCTGACGGTGAAGGCGGTCACCTTCAGACGTGTGGTCGGGGTGGCCATGGCCTCGGCGGCGATCTCGTCTTCGCGGATGGCGATGAGCGAGCGCCCCGTCTGCGACAACGTGATGTTCCGGACGATGGCGATGATGATCACCACCCACAGGTAGACCCAGAAGAAATTGGTGTAGGGCGGAAGCCCCGCCGGCTTGTCGCCGAAGTAACCGGTGGCCGACCCGAGCGCGCGAGTGTTGTTGAACACCAGCCGGATGATCTCGCCGAAGCCCAACGTCACGATGGCGAGGTAGTCGCCCTTCAAGCGCAGGCTGGGGACTCCGACGGCGAGCCCCGCCACCCCCGCGAGCAACGCCCCTATGACCAGCGCGAGGTTGAACACCACGCCGTTCGCCAGGGGGCCTGCGCCGAACGCGGCGGTGATGCTCGGCTCGAGCTTCACGCCGACGAACGCGGTGGCGTAGGCACCGACGGCCATGAAGCCAGCGTGTCCGATGGAGAACTGCCCGGTGGTGCCGTTGATGAGGTTCAACCCCACCGCCAGGATGATGTTGATGCCGGCGAGGAGCACGATGCGTTGGACGTATTCGATGAGGCCCGCTTCCGCGCCGAGCCCGAGGCCGTAGATGCCGGCCACGACGGCCGCCGACACCCCGACTCGGAGGAGCCAGGACTTCGCCGAAGAAGCGCCGGGCTCCCCCATCAGACCTTCTCCTGCCGCACCACGCCGAGGATGCCTTCGGGGCGCAGGATCAAGATCACGATCAGGATCACGAACGTGATGGCGTCCCGGTAGTCCGGGCTCACGTAGCCTGCGACGAGCTGCTCCGCGAGCCCGATGAGCAGGCCGCCGAGGACGGCTCCTGGAACGTTGCCGATGCCGCCGAGCACCGCCGCCACGAAGGCTTTGAGGCCCGTGAGCGTGCCCATCAGAGGGTTGATGGTGATCTGATCGAGCCCGAACAGGATGCCGCCAGCGGCGGCGAGCGCCGAACCGATGGCGAACGTCGCCATGATGGTGCGGTCCGTGTCGATCCCCATGAGCTTGGCGGCGTCGAGGTTGACGCTGACGGCCCGCATGGCGCGCCCCGTCCACGTGCGTTGCACCAAGAACCAGAGCCCGACCATCAACACGATGGTCACGACGAAGATGGTCAGCTTGATGTTGGTCAGGATCACGCCGCCCACTTCGAAGCGCACTTCTTTCAGGATCGGCGGGTAGCGACGAGGGTTCGGCGAGAACACCAACATCGCCAGGTTCTGTAGGAGCAGGCTCACGCCGATGGCCGTGATCAGCGGGGTCAGGCGCGGCGCCGAGCGCACGGGCCGATACGCGAGCCGCTCGATGCTGACGCCGAGGACGGCCGACGTCAGCATCGCCGCGAGGAGCACCACCAGCGCGAGGTAGAGCGGGAACCCGGCGCCGGAGCGCTCCGCGGCTTCGATCCCAAAGAAGTTGGCGCTGTAGAACCCGGCGTAGGCCCCCACCATGAAGACCTCGCTGTGCGCGAAGTTGATCAGCTTCAAGATGCCGTAGACCATCGTGTAGCCCAGGGCGATCAGGGCGTAGATGGACCCGAGGGATAGTCCGTTGATGAGCTGCTGGAGGAACTGACTCACGCGCTCTTTCGGGCTCGAGCGTCGCTCACGGCGCGACGGTGGCTGCGTACTTGGCCTTGCCGCCCTCGATCTTCAGCACCACCGCGCTCTTCTGGGCGTTGCGTTCACGGTCGATGGTGATGGCGCCGGTGACGCCCTCGAAGTTCTTGGTGTCCGCGAGAGCCGTTCGAATCGCGTCGCTGTCGGTCTTGCCGGCACGCTTGATGGCGTCGATCAAGACCGCTGCAGCGTCGTAACCGAGCGCACCGAGCCCGGTGGGCTCGACGCCGTACTTCGTCTTGAAGTCGGACACGAACTTCTGGGCTTTGGGCGTCGCTGCGTCGGGAGCGAAGTGGTTCGAGAAGTAAGAGCCGTTCAAGGCGTCTCCGCCGATCTTGAACAGATCCGGCGCGTCCCAGCCGTCGCCACCCAGGAGCGGCAGTTTCACGCCCAGCCGCTCGGCCGTGCGCGCGATGGCGCCGACCTCGGAGTAGTAACCAGGAACGAAGATCGCCTGGGCATCGGTGCCCTTGATGGCGGTCACCTGGGCCGAGAAGTCCGTGTCGCCCTGACCGTAGGACTGCTCGGCCACGATCTTGCCGCCGAGCTTCTCGAACGCCTCCTTGAATGCGTCGGAGAGCCCGATGGAGTAGTCGTTCTTCACGTCCTTCAAGATGGCCACCTTCTCCACCTTGAGCGTCTCTTTGGCGAACTTCGCCATCACCTTGCCCTGGAAAGGATCGAGGAAGCAGACGCGGAAGATGTAGTCCCCCACCTCGGTGACCTTGGGATTGGTCGACGACGGTGACACCATGGGGATCTTCCGGCGTTGAGCCACGCGCCCGCCGGCGAGGGACAGGCTCGAAGCGACCTCGCCCAAGATCGCGGTGCTCTTCTCGACGTCGATCAGGCGCGTGACGGCGTTGGCGGCCTCGGCGGAGTCTCCACGGGTGTCCAGCGTCACGATCTTGAGCTTCTTCCCGAGCACGCCGCCGGCGGCGTTGGCCTCGTCGATCGCCATGCGCGCGGCCTTGTCGGTGTCCTGGCCGAAGTGCGCGGTGTTGCCGGTCATCGACGCGTAGTGCCCGAGGACGATCTCACTGCCGGAACTGCCCGAGCCTCCGCCGCCCGACGAGCCACCCTTGCAGGCGGCGAACCCGGAAAGCCCGAGGGCGGTGACGAGAACGAGCAGGCTGCGACGACCGAGACGCATGTTCCCTCCGAAAAAGCGCGGCGTATGCCCCGCGAAGCCGCGGGAAGCTACCACAGAGCCGCCGAGCACCGAGAGAGCGGACGCCGCCCGCTCGCGGTATATTGGCGAGATGCGCTTCCGGGCCGGCTTTCTCTGGGCTTTTTTCGCCGCTACGCTGAGCTCGGCCACTGGCTGCGGGGGTGAGGAGTTCACGAGCTCGAACGGAACGGGCGGGACCAGCGCGGGCAGCGGTGGTGCGACGGGTGGCGCCGGCACGGGCGGCACGAGCGTCGGCGGGGCGGGCGGCGCGTCGGGTTCGGGAGCCACCGGGGGCAGCACTGGCGGCACGAGCGCGGGCGGAAGCTCCGGCAGCGGTGGCCTGCCGACCTGCGGCGGCGGCGTCTGCGCCCCCACGCCAACGGGTGGCTTCAGTGGTCCCTTCGCGGTGATCGACGGCAACGGGTCCAGTGCGGCCGCGTGCGCCGGAGACTACCCGAACGAGCAGGCCGTCTTGCACGACCATGTTTCCAACGTGCCGGCCGCCGCGTGCTCGTGCACCTGCGATGGCACCGGCGTGACGTGTACGAACCCGCGCGTCGACGCGTTCTCGAACGTCGGTTGCACGGGAGCGAACTGCTGCACGGGCAGCCCGTGCGCCACGGTGAACCTCGCACCCAACGGTTGCTACCCGGTGGGTCCGTCCCTGTGCACTCAGCTCACGCACGCGGCTCCGCGCGCCAACATCTCAGGCCAGTGCTCACCCAAGCTCGACGTCAATCTCGACAACGTCCCCTACGCCGAGACGATGCGTCTGTGCTCGCCCACCGCAACGGGAGCCTGCACGGGCGGCACCTGCGTAGCCGTGCCCGGAAGCCCCACCACGGGCAAGCTCTGCGTCCAACACGACGGCGACGTGACGTGCCCGGCACCCTATACGAACAAAACCCACCTCTGGCGCACGGAGGATCAGCGAAGCTGCAACAACAACTGCAGCTGCGGCCAAGTCCGCTGCGGCACGCTCCAGGTCTATGCCTCCGACAGCTGCGCCGGGGCCGCCAACCCGCTCCAATTCCCGACGGGGTGCGGCGCTGCGGCCGCCGTCGGCGGTTCGGTCTCGTTCACCTCGAGCGCGCCGACTTGCGCGCCCACCGGCAGCGCACAGCCCACGGGCGAGCTCCAGCAGCAAGACACTACGCTGTGCTGCCTGCCCTGACCCGCGGTCGAGCTCGAAGTCCGAACCGCGGGCCCTGGGGCGTGCAGGAGCTCAGAACGCGACGGGGATGTCGATCTGCACGACGTGGTTCGAGTCGAACTGGTCGGAGTCTCCCATGGGCTTGTCCAGGAAACGCGCGTAGGCGATGCCGGGCCGAATCCACAGATTCTCGCCGACCTTCAAGTGAACGCGCGGCCCGATGGCCACGCTCAGATTGTCGACCAGTTGGTTCCGCGTCTCGACCGCCGGCTTTTTCGGTCCGGAGAGCCAGCGCTGGTAGTTCAGCTCGGCGCCGATGGAAAGCTCGGGCATCACGAAGTAGCCGACGTGGAGACCGGTCGTGAGGTTGGTCTTGGACTTGTCGGGCTCGACTTTGTCGCCCTTCACGCGCTGGAGCTGGAGCAGCGTGACCTCGGCCTGAACCGTGAGACCGTCGGCGACGTAGGCGAAGCCCACGCCGGGGTAAACGGTGAGGAAGTTCACCGCGAACATGGCGTTGTCCATGTAGCGACGGGCCGCCATACCGGCTCCCAGGGCCGCGGCCGTTTCGGCTTTCGGCGTGTCGCCGCCGCCCGAGCCGAGCGGAAGCGCGATGCCCAGGAACAAGCCGAGCTTCATCTCCGGGCTGAGCGGCATGCCGTAGATGGCCCCAACCACGGGGTTCAGCAGCGCCGACCCGCTGTCGCCAACGGGCGGATCCAGGTTCACGAAGCCGAGCCGCACGAGCGGCGCGAGGTTGTCCATGACCTTGTACGAAGCCAGGAGCGTCGAGGCGATGGTGGTTCCGCCGGAGTCCGCGCCCTTCGGCTTGAAGAACTGCAGTGAGGTATCCGAACGAACGACGTTGCCAGGAACGACCGGACGCAGCTGCCAGGGCAGCGAGTACGGCGGCTTCTTGGGTGCCGGCAGCGGGGCTGCTGCCTCGGTGCTGGCGGCGGCCGGCGCAGCGCCTTCGGCCGCGGGCGGTGCGCCTTCCGTCGAGGGCGCCGCCTCTTCGGCGCGAGCCACTCCCGCGATCAGAACGCTCGCGATGGATGCGAATACGAATCCGGCCCTCATGCTGACTCCTCCTTCGAAGGTGTTGCGCTCTCGCGCAGTCGCGAACTCGTGCGACCCACCGCGCTCTTCCTTTCGCATGAATGGCGCTGCACGCGCACGTCCCCCGCGCCCGTCGCATGACATCGCTCAGCCGCGGCGCATCTCCTCGAAATCGTTCAGCGGACCGCTAACTCCATTGATAATTCGGTGCGACGGTCCGCCTGGTTCGGCACGATTTGCGCGAACCCGCGGCGCTTCGAGGCACGGCTTGACGCCCCGGGTGACCGGCTCGACGAAGGCACCGATGAACAAGCGACTCGCGATGCTCGAGAACCTGGTCGAGAGCGGCAAAGCCGACTCGTTCGCGCGCTACGCGCTCGCCATGGAGTACAAGAAAGAAGGGCGCACGGCCGACGCGCTGGCAGCCTTCGCGCAGCTCAAAGAAAAAGACGCCGACTATCTGCCGATGTACCTGATGGCAGGCCAGCTCCTCATCGACTCGGGCCGTGGAGAAGACGCGAAGCCCTGGCTGCTCGCCGGCATCGACCTCGCGAAACGCAAAGGTGACGGCAAAGCGCAGGCCGAGCTCGAGGCCGCCCTGGCGGTCGCCTGAGACGCTCCCCGCCGCCGACGGGTGTCGCTCAGCCCACGGCGGGCGGCGGCAATGTCCAACCCCCGCCGCCGCCGGAGCCGCCCCCTTCCACCGGCGCGTCGTCCTCCGCCGAGCCGAGGAAGTCCAGGATCTCGGCTCGGCGAGCGTGAGCGTCGCTGCGTCCGAGATCGACCAGGCGTCGCGCGAAGCCACCGTCGAAGAGCAGGTAGCTCGCGAGATCGGCATCGTCGATGCCGCCGACGTCGAGCAGCTTGAGCAGCTGCTTCGTGACCACGGGTCCTGCGCGGAGCTTGCCCGCTCGCATGAAGGCACCAGCGAGCTCGCCGATGCCCTCGGTGGGGCGCACCACGAGCGTCTCGATGGGCCGAAAGCTGTGGCCGCCACGCATCAGCGCCGCCTCGTTCAAGCGCGGGATGAAGTCGGAGCCGAACCCGGCTTCGCCGCTCTGCATGAGGTCATTGAGCAGGTTCACGAAGCCGAGGTCGTTGTCGAGATGGTCGAGCAACAGAGCGTTCATGATCTTGCCCAGCAAGACCGTCGCGCTCGGCGACTCCTTGCGGCCAGCCGTGATGTGGCCCACGCCGCGCACCAGACGCGATGTTCCCACCACCAGCACGTGGGTCGCGCCGAGGCGAATCGCCGGCGCGATGGGCGTGTTCTGGCGCACGCCGCCGTCGACGTACAGTTGGCTACCGATCTGGACGGGGGGGAACAGGAGCGGAATCGCCGCCGAGGCCAGAGCGTGCTGTGGCCCGATGCGATCGGCTCGGATCAGAGTGCGTGGTGGCGCGCGGGTCGGGAGCGAAGTGTTCGGCCCCGTCTGCATGAAGATCACCGTGCGGCCCGTCGCGACCTCCGTCGCGGAAACGCTGAGCGCCTTCAGGAGGCCGCTCCGCAGTGTGCGCGTCACTGCGCGCCACGGAACTTCACGCTGCACGAGGCGCGCCATGGGCGACACGTCGAAGACCCCGGCGCCGCTCCCGCCTCCGTACAGGACCTTCGGCAGGCTGATGGCCTGTCGCCAGCCGAAGCCCAGCACGTCGTCCAGCTTCAGGCTCGACCAAACGTCGACCAGGCGCCGCATGCCGAGCACCGGGTCGCCGAGGTGCGCGGCGAGGTAGGCGCTGTTGATCGCGCCCACGCTGGTGCCGCAAATGACGTCCACGCGCGGAGGCGCGCCACGCAGGCGCGTGAGCTCGTCGAACAGGTACCAGAGCACCCCGACTTCGTAGGCACCGCGTGCGCCGCCTCCCGAGAGGATCACGGCGAGGCGCCGGTGCCGAGGCTTGTCGCTCACGAAGGCGGAACGCTACTCTTCCCGTCGCCCGACTGCACGCCTTCTCGCGGCGGCGTGTGGACCGGATCGCTGCCCGGTGGGTATTCCGACGGCAAAGGTGGTGGTCCCGAGCGCTCCTTCGCGAGCGAAAGCTCCGGCAGGCGCGGCGGTTCGCTCCCGAACAGCTTCGCCGCAGCAGAGCGCTTGACGAACATGTGCTTCAGCTCCGGATCACGAATGGACTCGTAGAGCTCGAGCGCGTAGCTCCGCGCGCGCTTCCTCATCTCGCCGACCTGCGGCGAACCCGCGCGTTCGAGCGCTTCGAGGCAGAGTGAACGGGTTTCGAGCCCGTATTCCGAACCCTGAATGGTCTCGATGGCTCCCATCGCCGTCGTGGCGAGCAAGATGCCCGTGTGCGACTCGCCGATGTCGGCGCGCGCCGCTGCCTCCACCGCCATCGCGTAGAAGTGGTACGCGACGTAGGCCTGAGCCTCCGCCGCCTGGCGCGCATCGAAGGCGAACATGACGGCGCTACCGGGATCGGCCGTCACCCGCGACAAGAGCGCACGCAAGATCTTCTCGTGCACCGAGTCGTACGCGCTGCCCGTCACCGCGGTCAGCGCGCCGGCGTCGCCCACGAAGGTGTCCGCAGCGGCAATGTCGCCGATCTCGAGCAAAACGTCGGCGGTGCAGAGCAGCGTGTCGGCGCGCGCGTCCTGGTCGCCGTAGCGCTCGTGGGCCTCTCGCGCGCGCTTCAAGTAGGCGAGCCCGCGCTGGATGTCCCCGAGTCGCGCGTAGCACTGCCCGATGTTCGAGAGCGTCTTCGCGATCTGGAAGCGGCCACCGATGGCGAGATCGATGCGGATGGCGTCGAGCGCCAGGGCGATGGCGTCTTCGAAGCGCCCGAGGACGAACAACGCGTAGGCGAGCGAGTTCTTGGCGCGCGCCTCCTGACGCCGGGCGCCGGCTTGACGGAACACGGCGATGGCTTCGGCATGGGCCTCGACGGCTTCGTTGGTGCGACCCACGCGACGCAGCAGCGTGCCGCGCGTGCGAAGCACCTCGGCTCGGAAGCGGTGGGGCACGTCGGGGTGATCCGCGGTGCGGAGCGCGCGATCGCAAGCAGCGAGAGCACCCTGCATGTCGCCGAGGTCGCGCAGCATCTCGCTCATCAAGGCCTGGGTCTGGGCTTCGAGCACCGGCATCTGAGCTTGGTGGGCCACGGTTTCGGCGCGGCGCGCGCTGGTGAGGCCGCGGGCGAGGTGCCCCTCGTCTTGCTCGAAGCGCGCGGTGCGGAAGAGCGCCGTCGCAGCCCAAGCGGCCGAGCTGCTCTTGCGCGCCAGCTTGCGCAGCGCCGTGAGATGTCGCCGGCGCTCGCGCCATCGCCCCTGGAAGCGCGTGATGTTCTCCAGCGCGTCGTGGGCCTCGAGCCGTCGCATGTCGTCCTCGGGCAAGAGCGCCAGAGCTCGCCGGTAGTACCGCGTCGAGAGCTGGACCTGGTAGCTCGAGCGGGCGACGCCCGCCGCCTGGAGGTAGAGCGCGGCGGCTTCGGCCGCTGCCTTCCCGCGCGACAAGTGCCGCGCCACGATGGCGGCGGTGAGACCCTGGGCGAGGGGCGTCTTGGCGAGGTGCTGCCCCAGGCGCCGGTGCATGCGCTCGCGCTCCGTCTTCTCGAGCCCGCGATAGGCGACGTCGCGCGTCAACGGATGACGCACGTCCACCGAATCCCCTTTCGTGTCGCACAGGCCGCGAGCGCAGAGGCGGATCACGGCTTCGTCCGAACCGGCCCCCTTCAGCGCTTCCAGGTCGCTCATCTCGAGCGGCCCGCCGGCCACCGCGAGCCATTCGACGACTTCTTGCTCCTCCGTCGGGAGCTCCAGCAGGCGATCGGCGATCAACTGCTCGAGGGTGGACGGCAGAGGTTGCCCGGCTTCGCCGGGTCGCTCCACGCGCACCAGCTCCTGACTTCCGTCGTCGCGCTCGCGGAGCTCCAGCGTGCCGCGCTCGAGCAGCGCGTCGACCATCTCGATCAAGAAGAACGGGTTGCCCGCGGCGCGCGGCAGGAGATCGGCGCACACCTGCGCGACGCCCTCGCGCGCGCCGAGCCGGGCTTGGAGCAGTCGAATCTGATTGTCGGCGGAGAGCCCCTTCAGCTCCACGCGTACGAGGCCTTCGATGTAGGTCGACGTCGCCTCGTCGGGGCGGGTCACGAGCACGACCAAGAGCGGAATCGGGTCGGCCCGCTTCAAGAGCTCGCTCACGAGCTCGAGGCTCGGTCGGTCGCTCCACTGCAGCCCCTCGATCAGCACCACGAGGGGCGAGTCGAGGGCGGCGCGCGCGAAGAAGCGCCGGATGCCGGACGCGATGAGCTTCTTGTACTGGGCGACGTCGCCTTCGTCGGCGGCCGCTGCCACGCGCCCCACCGTGAGCTCCGCCATTCGCGTGACGATCTCGGGACCGTTGCCGCCGAGCACGAAGTCGCCGAGCACGTCTTGGATGGCACGCGCGACCTCCTCGATGGGTTGATCTACCTTGGTCCCGGTGAGCTGCCGGACCCACTCGCCGACGTTGGCGAAGGGGACCTCCGTGCGCGACGGCGAACACTCCACGCGGAGCACGCGGGCGTCGGGCGGGAGCTCCGCCATGAAGGTCGAGATCAGCGCCGTCTTGCCGATGCCCATCTCGCCGTACACGACCCGCGCAGTCACGTGCCCGGCACCGCCTTGGGCTCCAGGTGTGAGCGCCTGATGGTAGGCGGCGTGCAAGTCTGCGAGCTCGGCGTCGCGACCAATCAGGTCGCTCGGCGCGTGGGCCGTCTCGTGCAAACGCTCCTCTTTGGTGAGCGGCCGCACCAGCGAATAGATCCGCATGTTTCCCGGCAGACCGCGGGCCACGGCGTCGTCGATGGCGATGTTGGGCGCGTCCCCCCAGACGAAGTCACGACGCACCAAGCGGTACAGACCACCGGCCACCCAGGTCACGCCCGCGGGCGCTCGTTGCCCGAGCAGGCTCGACAAGTAGTCCGCCGATTCTTGCAGCGCGTGCTCGACCAGGTGTCCCGCCTTGTCGCGCCGCCCGCTCGCGACGCCGCGCACGATGCCGACGCTGGCTCTGAGCGGCACCGAGAGGTCGTCGGTGGCGCCGTGGATCGCCTCGTGGAGATCCACCGCCATCCACGCGGCGTCGAAGGGCGCGCGGGCCGGATTGGCGGTGAGCCCCACCACGGCGCGCGCCGAAGCGGAGACACTCGGAGCACCGCCCGCCGCTGGCGCTTGGCTCGCCTCCCACGTCCAACGCGCTCCGCGCTTGAACGCGATCTCGTCGAGCGTGCCGCGGAGCTGCTCCAAGAAGCGAACCAAGCCGGCGTTGCCCAGTTCGCGTTCGAGCTCGTCGATCCCGTGCAGGCGCAAGGTCACGATGGCGACGTGGCGCACTTCGCGCCCGGCCTCGCGCACGCGCTTTTGGCGCAAGGGGCGCCCGGGGCCCGTGGGCTCGTCGGCCGGCAGATGAACGGCCGCCACCGAACCGGTGGCGCTGCTCTGGACCGACGCCGCCGCGTCGCTCTCGTCTTCGCCGAACTGGCTCTCGGCGGCGCTCTGCATTTCTCCGTCGACGCCCGGCGACGTGTGCTCGCGGCTGACGATCTGCGAGAGCACGCCCTCGAGCACGTGGGCGTCGACCATCTCTTGCTTCTGGAACAGCGCGCGCGTGATGGACGCCGCGAATTCGCGGGCGCTCTGGAAGCGGTCGTCGGGACCCTTGGAGAGCGCGCGCATCACGATGGCTTCGAGTTCGGGCGGCACGTCGCGGGCGAACGTGCTCGGCGGTTCCACCGCACCCGCGCGCACGACGTCGAGAAGCTCCTGACCTTCGGCCGCGCCGTGCAGCGGGCGCCCGGTCAAGAGCTCGTGGAACACGACACCCAGCGAATAGATGTCGGTGCGCCGATCCACTTTTTCGCCGCGCGCCTGCTCGGGTGACATGTACGCGGTCTTGCCCTTGAGCACGCCCGGCTCTTCGCGAAACAGGTTGGCGCTCGCGATGCCGAAGTCGGCGACCTTCACCGCGCCTTCGAACGAGACCAAGATGTTCTGCGGCGAGACGTCGCGGTGGACGATTTCGAGCGGGGCTCCGCCCTCGTCGCGACGCTCGTGGGCGTAGTGGAGCCCCTTGGCGACCTCGGCGATGACGTAGGCCGCGACCCAAGGCGGGATCTTCTTCTGGTTCCCGCGAGCCGCGCGCATCACCTTGCGGAGATCCGGGCCTTCCACGTATTCCATGCTGAGGAGCTGGCCGTCCTCGCCGTAGTCCTGGAACTCGTAGACCTGGACGATGTTCGGATGGTTCAAGCGAGTGGCGAGCTGCGCCTCCTCGGCGAACATCGTGCGAAAGCGACGCGACGAGCCGAACTGGGGCAGGATGCGCTTGACGACCAAGAGCTTGTACGTGCCCTCGGCGCCGCGGCGCTTGGCCAGGAACACCTCCGCCATACCGCCCGCGCCGAGGCGGCGGATCACCTCGAAATCAGCGAGGCGCTCGGGTACGGGTCGAGGCGGTTCGTCGCTCATGAACCGGGCGGAATCCTACCTCGACGAACGTGCGCCGGAGGCGTGAATCCGCCGTCTCGGACGGACTCCCACGGGCCCATTCGAATCGGCCGCATTTGGCATCGATTCGCGTGCAACCGGGCAGGGTACGAGTAGACTCCCGCGAACGATGCGCGTTTCTCTGTTTGCGCTGGCGACGGTGCTTTCGCTCTCGAGCGTCGCCTGCGGCACGGCCGGAAGGCCGGGGCCCAAGACGGCCGCCTCGGGCAACGGTCCTTTGGACGCAGCCGCGGTGGACGACGACGGCTTCGCCGGAAGCGCGTACCAGGTGCTGCTGACGGATCAAAACGATCCACAACGCATGGGGCTCCTGGCGGGTGTGGTGCGGCGTCAGCTGGCGCGGGCCGGCGCCCGCTTCAAGAGCGAGAGGCGAGAAGCAGGGCTCGAAGCGCTGACCGGGGCGCTTTACCTGATGCGCATCGGCGAGCTCCGCAAAGAGATGCTCGAGGGTGGCGCGCCCGCGCTGCGAGCCGGGGCGGCCGAGGTTTCACGCGTCGGCAGCGAGGGCCGCGCACAGGCGCTCTACGGCATGCTGCGCCCGCTCTTGCCCGACGGCAGCGAAAAGAAGGACGTCGATGCACACCTCGACGCCATCGCCCGTTGGAGCACGGCGTTGCGCTCCGCGGGTCAGATGCAGACGGCGGGCAGCTTCCAGCGAGCCGCCACCGAACGCGCGCTGCTCGAGCCGACCCCGGACACCCTGAATCACGCTCGCGATGCCACCATCTCGTGGATCAAGAAAGCGCTCGAGTTCAACACCAGCGAGGCCGCGCAGAGCGCCAATTTCGAACGCGAAGAGGCCGTCGAGGCATACCGCGCGATGCGCGCGGGCGGCGCCACGCTGGCGGCCATCTACCTACGTTACGGCGACGCGAAGGGCGCCCTCGCGGCGTTGGAGAAAGGCGATCTGCTGCGGGTGGTCCCGCCGGGGCTCACCGAGCGCCTCGAACGCGTCGCCGAAGACGACGACCCGAGCGCGTGGGCCGATCTGTATCGACTCTACAGCGGGCAGGACGGTGAAGACCGACCCGAAACGAGCATGGACCGCTCGCTGGCCAAGGCCGCAGCGTGGGGCATCGCGGTCGAGCTCTTCCGCGCCGAACCGCGCTCGCTCCGAGGGTCGGGTCCGCTCGCCGTCGAGCTCGTGGATCACGGAATGGCCGAGGTGGCTCCCGCGGTCCTGGCCCCGGCGCTCGGACAAAACCCCTCGGCTCAAGACCTGAGCTGGAGCCTCGCTCTCACCTTGCGCGCGACCCTCGGCGAAGCCGAGATCGGCGAGCACGGTGCGGCGCGCCGCACCTTCCGTGCGGCGGAGCCCATCTTGGCCCTGGCGGATGGCCAGAAGCTGGTGGGCAAAGTGCGTCCGACCCCCGCGCGCCTGCGCTACGTGATGGGCGTGCTCGAGACGCGCGCGGGAGATCTCGGACGAGCGCGCCCGCTGATCGAGGCGTCGACCAAGACCGAGCCCACGCTCGACGCGCTCAACATGCTGGCCGCCATCGACCGGCAGCGGGCCGACTCCAAGGTCGCCGTGGCTTCGCTGGCCAAGGTGGCTGCCTTCGCTCGCAAGCAGGGTGACGGGGCGTCGGAGGCCGAAGCCTTCGTCGCCACGTTCGAAGTGCAGCGCGACGCGGGTCACGCGAGCGAAGCGAAGACGGCGCTCGACTCGGCCCTCAAGGTAGCGCTCAAGGCGCGCGAACAGAGTCGCACCGGCGCCGAGCAAGCCCGCGCCGAACGCGTGCTCGGACGCGTGCTCGAGCACTTCGGCGCATCCCAGGGCGCCAAACGCGCCACCGACCGCGCCTACGAGGCTTCGCGCGCCGACACCCGACAGCTGACGGCGACGGTGCTCGACGCCTCGCGCCGCGCGCTGACGTTCGGCGACGTCGCCGCCGCGCGCGTGGCGCTGCGACAAGCTCGCGACGCGGGTCTCGCCGACGAAGACGTGGTCTATGCGGCGCTCTGGCTCAAGCTCCTCGAGCTCAGGTCCGGGAGCGCCAGCGACGGCTCGGCGGAAGAGGCCCTCGCCGCCATCGACGACGACAGCGGTTGGCCCGCGAAGCTCGCAGCTTGGGCGCGCGGCAAGCTCAGCGACGAACAGCTGAGCAAGAGTGCTCGCACGCGCGTGCAGAAGACCGAAGCCAAGTTCTACAGCGCCATGCTGAAGCGCGCGAAGGGCTCGACGGAAGTGAAGAAGGAGCTCAGTGAAGTGGCGAAGAGCGAAGCCATCGAGCTCGTCGAAGTGACCATTGCGCGCGACCTCATCGCCCAAGACACGCCGCTCGCCATGGCGCTCCCGGACGGCGTCGCCGTGCCCTGAGCGTCAAGGCTCGATCTTCTTGCCCAGCAGCTTCTCGGCGATGTGGTCGCCGAGTTGATCGACCAAGAGCCGCTCCACGATGCGCTCCGTCGCCCTGCGCTCGTCGTTGCTCGCGAACTGGAACTCGATGCCCATGCCGGCCGGATTGGCGCGGGTGGCATCTTCGGTCGACGTGATCCAGCACACGCGACCGTTCAAGCGCAGCGGCTCGTCCATGGTGGGGATGCCGAGCGCGAACACGAACTCGGTGCCCTCGGGCAGCGGCCGCTCGGTGGCGATGAAGGTTCCGCCACGAGAGATGTTCTTCGTGTAGTCCGCGAAGAAGGTGTTCACGCGGCGGTACTCGACCTTGAGCTCGATTGGGGCCCGCTGGGCAATCCGGCGGTCCTTCGGAGTCTCGGACGTGCTCATCGCTCCCGAGAGACTAAGGCGCCCGGACCGCTTCGGCCAAGCCGCCCATGGTTCGGCCGCCGGGTCGAGCACCCTCTCGGCGCGCAGCGTGCCGTGCTATGGGCCCGTCCGTGCGCGATCCCTACGCTGTGCTCGGGGTGGAGCGGGGGGCGAGCGAGGCCGAGATCAAGAGCGCCTTCCGCCGCCTCGCCGTCCAGCATCATCCGGACAAGAACCCGGGCGACCCCGAGGCCTCGGCGCGGTTCAAGGAAATCAACCAGGCACACCAAATCCTGAGCGACCCGGACAAACGAGCCGCTTGGGATCGGTTCGGCGAGGCCGCGTTCCGGCCCGGCGGCGGCGGACCGGCCGGCGCGCCCTTCGTCGACCTCGGAGGCTTCGACGGCATCTTCGGCGACATCTTGGACGCCTTCGGCATTCGCGGAGGCGACCGCGGCAACGTGCGCGTGAAGCTCGAGCTCACCTTCGAAGAGGCCGCCCGCGGCTGCGAGAAGACCGTGAGCTACGAGGTCGTGGATCCCTGCGACGCCTGCAAGGGCGGCGGCGCCGAGCCGGGAACCAACGTCTCGACCTGCATGGCCTGCAACGGGCGCGGGCGCGTGCGCTTCCAGCAGGCGATGTTCCCCATCGCGGTCGAGCGCACCTGCTCGCGTTGCCGCGGCACGGGACAGCTTCCGAGCACGCCGTGCAAGCGCTGTAGCGGCGCGGGCCTCGCGAAGAAGCCCAAGAGCGCGGAAGTGAGCATCCCGGCGGGAGTCGAGGCCGGTTCGAGCCGCACCCTCGAAGGCCAGGGCAACGCCGTGGGCCCGGGGCGGCCGCGCGGCGATCTGGAGATCCTGATCGAGGTCCAAGACCATCCGTTCTTCGAGCGTCGCGGCGACGACGTCCTGTGCAGCGTTCCAGTGAGCTTCGTGCAAGCCGCCATCGGCGGAGAGATCGAAGTGCCTACCCTGGACGGCAAGGTGAAGCTGCGCGTGCCGCCGTCCACTCAGCCCGGCACCGTGCTCCGCATCCGCGGCAAGGGGATTCCGCACCGCCTCCGCGGCGGGCGCGGCGATCAGCTCGTCGAGGTCACCGTCGAGGTCCCGACCGAGCTCAGCCCGAAGGCCGCGGAGCTCCTGCAAGAGCTCGGCAAAGAGCTCGGTGAAGACGTGCAACCGAAACAAAAGACGTTCGTCGAGAAGCTCAAGGACTTGTTCGGATGATCGCCGTGACCTTCGACTTCGGGCAGACCTTGGCCGAGCTCGACGTGGACATGCTCGCGCGCCGCGTGGCGGAGCGGGGCGCACGCCTCTCGCCCGATCGCGCGAGGGCCGCGAGCCCTGCCGCGTGGGAAGCCTATGGCGAGGCCAAGCGGAGCGGCCTGGTCGCGCACGACGCTTGGTGCACCTTCATGCGCACGTTGCTCGAGCTCTCGGGCGTCGAGGCCGAGGGCATCGAGCCCCAGCTCGTCGCCGCCGAGCTCGCGGAGTGGCTCTGGACCGAGCAGCCCGCGCAGAACCTGTGGCGCAAGCCCATCGCCGGCATGTTCGAGCTCCTGGTCGAGCTCACGCAAGCGGGCGTGCCGCTCGGCGTGGTCTCGAACTCCGAAGGCAAGCTGAGCGAGCTCTGCAGCGAGCTCGGCATTCGCCACCACTTCGCCGCTTTCGCCGACTCGGGCGTCGTCGGCTTCGAGAAACCCGACCCTCGGATCTTCGAGCTCGTCGCCCGAGGCCTCGGCGCCGCGCCGGAAGACCTGGTGCACGTCGGCGACGCCTGGGACGCCGACGTGATCGGGGCTCTGGGCTTCGGCGCGCGCGCCATCTGGTTCGCGCCGACGGACGACCGCGAGCTCCCGGACCGGGTGGCGACTGCGCGGGACGCTGCCGACGTGCGGCGCGTGCTCGCGGAGTGGGGTCTCTAGGGGTTGAAAGCCGCGCTACGACGGCGTCGGCCGTCTGGCTCTCGGCGAACTGTGACCGCTTTGGTCGCGAATTGCGGCGGCAGCGCAGCCTTTCCCGAAAATCTCTACGAGGTCAGTTTTGAACTTCATGCGACGTCAATTGGGCCGGCAACAGTTGGTCGCGCAGCCCGAGCTGCTCAGCCGCCTGACGCTCACCGTCAACGAAGACATCAAGAACCGCGTCACCTACTCGGTCTTGATGCAGAAGCTCGCCCCCGACAGCGTGGCCGACTTCGTCCGCGCCGAGCTCGACAAGGTGGCGCTCGCGCACTCGACCTTCACCGACGACGCGCTCAGCCTCATCGTCCGCTCCTCCGAAGGCGTCCTTCGGCGCGCGCGAAACCTCTGCCTCAGTGCCCTGCTCGAGACGGTGCGCGACCGCACCAAAACCGTCGACCTCAAGCAGGTCAACCGCGTCCTCCTCCAACCCCACTGGCGCAAGGAGGTCGATCTGCCCCAGTAGAAGACGCGCCGCGCGACCAGCGCCGTCGTAGTGCTGACCCGCGCTACGACGGCGTCGGCCGCCTGGCTCTCGGCGACCTGCGACCGTTTCGGTCGCGAATTGCGATGGCAGCGCGGGTTTTCCCGGAAATCTCTACGACGTCAGTTTTGGAACTTCATGCGACGTCAATTCGGCCGGCAACAACGAACGTTCCGCAAACGTCAGCACGACGGTTCCCGACGCCGCATCAAAGAGCAGCCGACGTTCCATCAACGGCACCGCGGGCAACCCCCAAGCCTCTTGGAGCCGACGGACGTCGGCGGGTAGCTTCGGCCAATCCATGTTACTTCGCTATCGTCGTCGGGCAGGTGTCGTTCGCCGGGATCGCTTTCTAGCAGCGCAGGCGCCCCGCCCCTGCGGTCGCGATCTCGCGGCGCAAGCTCGAGCTTGAACAGGACGACCCCTGCCCGATTCGGTTCTCTTCCGGGGCGGCGTGAGAGTGGGGGCGACGGCGAGCCGCAGACGCTCTCCGTGGACTGACGTGCGCTGGTGCCCGAACCCCAGGGCTGGATAGTGGAGGCGTTGCTGCCAGAGCTCGCCGCCCGCGTCGAATGATGTGGCGCTCGACGACGTGCGACCTCTTCGGTCGCGAATTGCAGCGGCAGCGCGCCCGTTGGTCACTGTCTCTGCTGCGTTCATCTTAGAGGCTCCTACGACGCTAGTTCGGCCGACAACACTCACCAGAAATGAGCGAAGAACAGAAGTTCGATCCGGATTAGCGCAAGCAGCAACGACAGGCGAGCTACCAGGTCGAGCCCGTCCCGCCGGACGTGGCTGAACAACGTTCCGTGCCGGACCAAGAGGGCGCGCATGTTCCCCGGTGTCCAATTGGTTTCATGGCTACCCCGCAGAATCGACGCTGTCTGCTTCACGACGGCGAACGAGTCGAGGGCTGCACGGATGGTGTCGCACAGGCGATCTACGTCGTCCGTTCGACCGATTGGACGCCCGCTCCGGAGTATCTTGCGGAAGGCTTGGTCACACTCCGTAGCCACCCGCACGGCGACTCGCAACGCCTCACGATCTTCTTCGTCCAACGCGGGGGGATCATCAAAGTCACCCCGCAAGAACGAGGCGTAGAGCGATCCGACGACAGCCACACGGCGATCCCTTAGAGCCCGGTTACTGGTTTTCCTGCCCATGGCTCACGGAGCAGCGAACACGACGACCCCACTGACCTGAATTGCTGTGTAGGCAATCAAGATGCCAAGGCCTGCGATCGCAGCCGGCCCGCAATGCTTGATGACTTTGTTCCTGGCCCTCTCAACCGCGTTTTGAAGTTGTTCGATGGCCTTGTCGTGTCCCCTGTCCGTGCATACGGCCTCCAGATTCTCCCTTATTCGCTGATCGAGCTTGTTCTTGAGGCGCTCGTACTCGGCGATCGCCCTTGCGCAATCGACAATCCCCTCGCCAGTGGCATCGGTTTGGTTCGCGGGGTCGGAAAGGACGTACGCGTAGAAGTTCGGGCCATCACCGGCAAACCGGGCCGAGTCCTTGGCAGTCCACCTCCCCACCACCGGGTCATAGTCCCTCGCACCGAAACGCGGGAGCCGGAGGTGGCAGTCGAGGGGGTGAGGCGGGCCGTCCGCATGGGAGTCCGGGCCAGTCATCGCCGTGCACCCGAACGCTCGCGGAGCACGCGGGTGCGTCACACGAATACCCCCTCAAGATGCGTGAGCGGGGCAACCGCGCCACTCGCGAGCTCTATCCGAGCAACCGAGTAGTGGGTGGTTGCCGTCGCGGCGGCGTACTCGCCCACGACTCCGTGCACCGACTCCCCGTCTGGTGCCGCGGAGATCAAACCGCGCACTGACCGCTCGTGCGACGCAACGCCGGACGGGATGAACTCGTGGCAGCGGTAGCTTGGCAGCGCCACCCGCACCACTCGATCAGTCCAGAATCCCCACCCGTTCGCTCCGAGCTCCCCGCGCCTCCGGAGAAAGAACAGGAACGGGCCCTCGCACCCGATGAGGCTTTCGTCGGAATGGTCCGCCAGAGGGGCGCCAACCGGAACGTAGAACCGCTCCGAAGCGAGCCGCGCATAGAGGCGCCCCCAACGGCAGCCACGGCTTTCGACCCAGAGCTGAACAGCCAACACCCCCGTCGCGGCGTTGAACACCAGGCGACTGCCAGAAACGTCGTTGATCGGAAGTCCGAGTTCGACCGGGTCACAGATGCTCATGCGGCGCGCTCAAGGTAGGGGGATGTGATCGGGACAGCCTTGGTCAGTCCAGAAGGAGTGCGTTCCGCTCATACCCGGGCACTTGTAGACGCACATCTGAGGGAACGCACCCGGGGGTACCGGGGCAGGATTTCCACCGATCCGGTCGCACCGTGCCGGCTCCCGGTACCCGGGCGGCGGCTTGGGCTTGTCGTTCTCGAGCGGCGTATCGCTCGTCATGACGAGCGAGCCGCCCACACAGATCGCGAACGGTCCGAAGAGCACCAACTTGCCTACTTGCTCCGCTGCCTTTTCGAGGAGCAACCACCAAATCGGCGCTGTGGCCTCCGGCCCGCGACCCGCCCGGTCAATGAGATTGACCGGGTCTGCGTGGACGAACTGATATGCGCTTGTTTCGAAGGCGACGAACCGTATCGGATCCCTCGCCGTCCACCTCCCCACCACCGGGTCGTAGTCTCTCGCACCGAAACGCGTGAGCCCGGTATCCGCATCGAGCATTCCTCCCGCGAAGCCAAACGGCAGGAAATCAGCCGCTCCCGCGATCAACGTCCGGTTCCCCCAAGCATCGAAGTCCGCGCGCCACGCCACCGCGCCGCTCGCAACATTGACCAGCGCGCGGGGCGAGCCGAGGTGGTCGCTGAGCACCCGGTAGGTAACGCCCCCGCGCACCATGTACTCTGGCACGTTGCTCTTCGAGCCGTAGACAAACCGCGAGACCAACGCCCCGCTGCCATCGAGCTCCGCCACCGGATTGAGCTGGTTCCGGTAGAGCCACGCCCGCTCAAACACGCCGTTCTTCTTCTTGCCGAAGCGACGATCCTGACCGTCCACGAGGTACTGTGGTGTTGCTCCCCCGGCTGGCAGCGCGACGCGGTCGCACCCGCCGCGCTTCGCGCGCCGGCTGCCCTCAACGCCGTGCTCGCCCGCCTTCCGGGCGCGCACTCCACGGCTCGCGGGCTGCGCGCGGCGGAGGGTCACCAAGACGCGGCCCGTCGGGGTGCGGCTTTCGGGCTGGCGGCGCCGCGCTCGAACAACAGCCGGGCGTGTTGCTCTGACAAAGGCCCAAGCCCCGCACGCTCCGCGAAAAGTCACGTCCAGAACTCCCTCAGAAGTGCCACATCAAGCCCAAGGCCCGCGGCCTCGGCCGAGTTTCGAAAAATGTGGCGCAGTGCTGCGCCGATTGCGGCGTCCCGATAGCCGTCGGCCGTTCGCTCGTCGCAGTCGTCCATCAGCCCGCCGTCGTGAAATACCCAGACATCGACTTCAACTCCATCAACGGTTGTCTTGAACACAACGGCATCTGCGCGCGGTTCGACTTCGACGACCGCTGCCGCTGAAGATGTCGTGGTGCCGGCGTGCGGTGGTCGCCCCGACGCGCGGCGAAGTCGCGCCGCATCCCGGTACAAGACTCTCACTTCGTCACGCCGGGTCCGAATGAAAGCATCAACGGCCTGCATTGCACTGCTCGCAGAGGAGACGTCCACGGCATCAGGGATAACTATCCCCATCGGGCCCGCGAGGACCTGAACCGTAGCAGCATCAGTTCGCACAACAAACTTCACATAACCATCGTCTTGTGGTGTCGGACCCTCGACGATTGTCGCTACGTGATCCAAGGTGCGATGTCCCTACTTGTTGAGCTGTTTCGCGACATAGTCAGCGTCCGGGCACAGCTTCCCGCCCGGCCCCTGCAAGTTAGTCGGCCTCTTGATGTCTTTCGTCTCGACGCCGTTCGTGCAGAAATACGAGCAACGCTGTCCTAGACCGGTACTGATCAGTCCCTGAAATGTGCACGACCAGGGCATCGGTGGAGTCTGAGGTTCGTCGCTTGTCAGGACAGACGAGGCGAGGATGCACAGGGTTATTTCTGGGAAGAGCGGTATCGTCCAAACCGGTATGTCCGGCCAAGGCCAAGGAATAGCTGGTGTCTGCCGGCCATAGCGGTCGGAGAAGTTGACCGGATCGCCAAGAACGTACGCGAACACGTTCGTTTCGTGATGGATAAGTCCAACGGAGTCCTTGCTCATCCACCTCCCCACCGTCGGGTCGTAATCCCTCGCACCGAAACGCGTGAGCCCGGTATCCGCATCGAGCATTCCTCCCGCGAAGCCAAACGGCAGGAAATCAGCCGCTCCCGCGATCAACGTCCGGTTCCCCCAAGCATCGAAGTCCGCGCGCCACG
>Ga0268298_10001396_pt1 | contig 28561 bp, 24 predicted proteins | sample WWTPWeurt_MetaG_FD_194462 | JGI IMG/M metagenome (GOLD analysis project Ga0268298, IMG submission 194462) | Activated sludge microbial communities from WWTP in Nijmegen, Gelderland, Netherland - WWTP Weurt | ecosystem: Engineered > WWTP > Aerobic digester > Activated sludge | place... | reverse complement strand
GTCTGCTTGCCGTTGGTCTGGGGGCGGCGGGTATGAGTTTGAGCTATTACAGGATGCCGCTCTTCCTGGGCTTTTTTATGGCGGCCTGGCTGGCGGGCTGGCTGGTTTCCAGTGCAGTGCAGGGCAGCCGGTTCGATATCGGTTTTTTTCTGCGGTTTTGGTTGGCAGTTGGTTTGCTGGCAATCGTCAGCGCAGGCAGTGCTGGACCCTGGATCCCGCAGATGTTTTCTACCCGGCTGTTCAGCTACGTACAGGCCGGGATCGATGCGCTGGCAAGCGGCAGCAATGCTTTGGCTCTTTTACAAAAGGATTATGCGGTCTGGCTGCACCCGGAATATTATTATCCACCGTTTGTAACGGGTTTGGCGCTGATGGGAGCCCTGGCAGGCCTATGGAAAAATTCGTGGAAAGCCTGGCTGCTTGTTTTTTGGACGCTCTTCAGCGCCCTGTTTCGGTTGACAAGCCTGCTCCGGGTGCCAGGTGCGGGGATGCTGGATGGCTTTACGGTGCTGATCTGGGTTTATATTCCGGCGAGCCTGGTGATCGGGTGGGCTGGCGGAAGGTTGATTCAAATGCTGGGGGCGAATAAAAAGACCTGGATACGGGTCGGATTGTTGGGGGCGATCCTGGGGAGCGGGATTTTTGGCGCCTGGCAGCAGCGGTCGCTAAACGAGGTGGAAGTGTATGGGTTGGTCAGCTTCCCGGATCTGCGGGCGATGGATTGGATCCGCAAGAATACACCGGAAGGCGCCCTGTTTCTGGTGGAGGGGTTCTCGAATTATAACGGGAATGCGGCGGTAGGCTCGGATGCGGGCTGGTGGCTGCCTTTTTTTACCCGGCGCAGCAACAACATCCCCCCCCAATACGCCTTATTGAATGAGGTGCCGATTGACCCGCAGTATAACCGACGGGTGGCAGATCTGGTGGTTTTGTTGGAACAGGAAGCGCTTTCAACGCCGGCAGCCCGGCAGGCGCTGTGCGAATGGCAGTTTGATTATGTGTTTATTGGTCAGGGACAGGGGATGGTCAGCCTTGGCGGCAAACAGCTTTTCAGCCCGCAGGAAGTGTTGGCCAGCCCGGATTTTGAGGTGGTGTACCACGAAGATGGGGTCTGGATTTTTCAGGTTGATCAGGCGATCTGCGAGTGAGGATGATGAAAGTTTGCTATTTTGGGACTTACCGGAAAACCTATAAGCGCAATCAGATTATGATTGCGGGTTTGCGGATGGCAGGGGTGGAAGTTATTGAATGCCAGGCCAGTTTGTGGCGCGGGATTGAAGACCGGGTGAGCGTGGCGCAGGGCAAATGGTTTTCGCTTGATTTTTTCTACCGGCTGGGGTGGGCCTATCTGCAGTTGATCTGGATGTACCTTCGCTGCCCGGAGCACGATGTGGTTGTGCTGGGGTATCCAGGCCAACTGGATGTGTTTTTAGCCCGCATTTTGACCTGGTTGCGGCGAAAGCCGCTGGTTCTGGATGTGTTGATGTCGCTGCACTTGATCGCAGTTGAACGCAATCTGGATCGGGGCAGTCCGAGGAGTATTGACCTGCTGCGGAGGCTCGAATGGGCTGCGCTGCGGGTTCCGGATCACTTAATCCACGATACACCGGCCTATGTGGCCTGGCTGGGCAAGGCTTACGGGCTGCGGGCGGAGTGTTTCAGGCTGGTGCCGCTGGGGGCGGAGGAGCGGATTTTTCAGCCGCTGCCAGTCAGACCGCCCGACGGTGTTTTGCGGGTGGTGTATTATGGGACCTTCACCCCCAATCACCGGGTGGCGTATATCCTGGAGGCGGCGCGGCTGGTCAGGGACGATCCGGGGTATCAGTTTGATTTGATTGGCGAGGGGCCGGATCTGGCACTGGCGGCGGCTTTTATTGAAGAAGAAGGGCTGCAGGCCCGGGTGCGCCTGGTAGGCTGGCTTTCGCAGGAAGAGTTGGCTGCGCATATGCAGCAGGCGGATGTGTGCATGGGCGCCTTTGGCTCAACGCCGCAGTCATTGATGACCGTTCATAATAAGATTTATGAAGGGATGGCAATGCGGCGGGTCGTTGTGACCGGGGCTTCGCCGGCAGTGGAGGCCCAGTTTGTGAACGGGATTGATCTGGTGACCTGCGACCGCCAGAACCCGGCTTCGCTGGTGGAAGTATTGGAACGGCTGCGCCAGAACCCATCTCTGGCCGAGCAGATCGCCCGGCAGGGCTATGAAAAGTTTTTGACGCAGTACTCCACCCTGAGGGTTGGCGAGCGCATGCGGCAGCATCTTGAAGAATTTATGTGTGGTAAAATCCAAAAAAGGATGGATAAACGTGACTGACAGGGCCAGAAAATCGGTGGTTATCGTTTCCGGCTTACCCAGATCGGGAACGTCGCTGATGATGAATATGCTGCAGAGCGGTGGTGTGCCAGTGGTGACAGACCAGATCCGGACAGCAGACGAGGATAATCCGAAAGGGTATTACGAGTTTGAACGCTCGAAGGCCCTGAAGGAAGGCGACTTCACCTGGGTGGAGGAAGCCGGCGGCAAGGCGGTTAAGGTTATCTCGGCGCTGCTGCGCTATTTACCCAATGAATACGATTATAAAGTGATCTTCATGCTGCGCGATTTGCAGGAAGTGCTCGATTCACAGCGCCAGATGCTGATCCGGCGCGGCCAGAACCCGGAAAGTGTGCCGGATGCGGAGATGAAGTTGATTTACCAGAAGCATCTGGCAGGTGTGAAAGCATGGCTGGCGAGCCAGGCCAATTTCCAGGTGCTTGAAATATCCTACAGCCAGCTTTTTGTGACACCCAAGGAAAACGTGGCGCAGATCTGTGCCTTTCTGGAGCGCGGTCTCGACGCAGCGGCGATGCAGGCGGTGATTGATGTAAACCTTTACAGGCAGCGTAAAGGGCGCGTTTGAGCCGCCCCGCTGACGCGAAGAATAGAGAATCGTGAACCTGCTCTCGGTTATTATTCCTAATTTGCACTCGCCCGTGATTGGGCAGACGCTGGCTGCTTTGCAGGCTCAGGATTACACTGGGGCATTTGAGGTGATTGTGGTCGGGCAGGACAGGTATGGCCTGGTTAAAGAGAGTGGGAATGTGCGGGCAATTTTTACGGCCCAGCCAACCCCTCCCGCCAGAGCCAGAAACCTGGGGGTGCGGGCGGCAAAAGGGGATCTGCTTCTGTTTTTGGATGCGGACTGTATCCCCTGCCCAGAGTGGCTGCGGCTGCATGCGGCGCATTATTCGGATTCGTTTGTGGATGTGGTTGGCGGCGGGGTGACTTTCCTGGCAGAGAATTATTGGACCCTGGCGGACAACCTGGGTTCTTTTTATGAATTCCTGGCAGATCTGCCAAAGGGTGTGCGCCAGCAGCTTCCCAGTTTGAACCTGTCTGTGCGCCGGACAGTATTGGAAATAACCGGGCTTTTTGATGAACGCTACCCTTATCCGGCGGGCGAGGATGCGGATCTGACCACCCGTTTGCGGAAAGGGGGTTTTTTGCTGCACTTTGACCCGGCGGCGTCTGTCATGCATTTGCCCCAGCGCAGCACCCCGGAAAGCCTGTTCCGGCATGCGTATAATTTTGGGCGCTATTCAGTCAAGGTGGACAGGCGCTATGCAAGTTTTCTGGAGACACCCTACATCCTGCGTTACTGGTATCTGGCGATTTTGATGGCGCCGATCATGGCGGCGGGGACAGTTGGGCGGATGCTGCGTTTGAAACGGGTCAGGCAAAACCTGCACACTTTACCGGCAATTTACCTGGCGAAACTGATCTGGTGTTTTGGGGCTGCCAACAGCCTGCAAAGCGGAGGCGTTTTTGGGGCAGAACCTGCGGCTGTCCCAAGTTTGGAGAAACTGGGATGACTGGCGCACCACTGGAAGGCTCTACCAGGGCACGCCCCAGGGTATGTATTGCCCTGGTGAATTGGAATTTGAAGCAGGTGACTCTGGAATGCCTGGCCTCGCTGCGGGGGCTGCGCTACACAAACTTTGAGGTTGTGGTGGTGGATAACGGTTCCACGGATGGCTCCCCCGCAGCAATTGCCGAACAATTCCCGGAAGCAGCCCAGGTGGTGCATCCGGAAAACCAGGGATCTACAGCCGGGTTTAATGCCGGTTTTCTTTATGCCCTGGCAGCCGGGGCCGATTATGCTTTCCTGATCAACAATGACACCGTCCTCGATCCGGATGCACTCGATATTCTGGTGGATGTCTGTGAAAACCCCGAAGTGGGGATAGCGTCTCCGCTGATCCTGTATGCCGACGCGCCTGAGAAAACATGGTCGGCCGGGTCGATGCAAAGCCGGCTGACGCTGGATTTGCTTGGCAACCATGGGCGGGGAGAAAATTTTGAAAAGGTCACCCGGCGGGATTTTCTGACTGGCTGCGCCATGCTGGTGAAACGGGAGGTTTTGGAGCTGGTCGGTGTGATGGATCGGGATTTTTTCTTGTATTACGAGGATATGGATTACTGTTTTCGGGTCAAGCAAGCGGGGTATCACCTGGTCGTGGCGCCGAAAGCCAGGATGTGGCACAAGGTCAGTCTGTCAGGCGGGGGGAGCGGCTCACTGACTGAAACCTATTGGATGGCCCGGAATGTCATTTTGTTTTACCGCAAACACGCCAGAAGCTGGCAGTGGCTTTTCATAGTTCCATGGCGGTCGGGAGCGATCTTCAAGAAATCGGTTGGTTTTATTGTCCGGCGCAAATGGGCACACCTGCGAGAATACTGGCGCGGTCTGCGGGATGGTGTGCGGTCGGCCGCAGGCTGGCGGCGCGGGTTATCACGCCCATGATCGGCGAAGCCTCGCGGGTGGCGAAGAATTCATTCTGGGTGTTTGGGGCGACGCTCAGCTCCAAGGCAGCCAATGTGATTGGGTTTATTCTGATCAGCCGGCTCAGCCAGTTTGGCGGAGTTGACCAGGCCGGCATATTTTCGCTGGCAACCATTTATCTGCTCATTTTGACCTCGTTTGGAGTAGGTTTAGATGAATTGGTGACCCGTCAGATTGGGCGCGACACCAGCCAGGCGAAGTCGATCTTCAGTGTCTATCTGGTTGTGCGGATTGTGTTGGCGGGGTTGTTTTTTCTTTTACTGATGCTGGTCAGCTTTTTGCTGGATTATCCGGAGACGACCCGGCAGGCGATATTTTGGTTTGGGCTTTGCCTGATTCCAGATGGGGTTCTGCTTGTCAGCCAGGCAGTGCTGGCAGCCTACGAAAAATACAGACTGGCGTTCATGGCGGGGGTGATTTGCGGGATTATTCGGGTTGTGGGGGTGTATTTCTTGCTGAAAATGAGTGAGGGCGTGGCGGCGGTAGGGCAGATCTGGCTTGTAGGGAGCGTGGTGGCAGCCGGGCTGGTGTTATTTTCGGCTTTGCGCCAGACCGGTGGACTGGTTTTGTCGGCGGATCTTTGGGCGATCTTCCGTTCGCAGGAGCTGAGAGCGCAAGAACTGCGGCTGAATATCCCCTTTTTTTTAATCAGTTTGCTTTTAACCCTGCAGTATCAGGCCGATGTGATTATTTTATCGAAGCTGGAAGGGAACGCCGCTCTGGGCTTGTACAGCTCGATCACGACGATCTTTTTCAGCGTGCTGCTGATTCCTCAGGCTTACCGGGCGGCGGTCTATCCGTTGATGGTGCGACTCTACCAGCAAAACTCCCAATTGGTGATGCGGGTGTACCAGGTCTCGAATGTGCTGCTGGGGATATTGGTTTTTCCGCTGGTGGTCGGTTTGATCCTGCTGGGGCCGCAATTCCTGGTGTGGATTTATTCGCCGCTGTTTACTCCGGCTGGTACGGCGCTTCAAATTCTGGTGGTTGGGTTGATCTTTTTGTTTTTGAATGTTCCCAACTCCAGGGTGGTGCTGATCTATGACCGGCAGGAGATTGTGCCGGTTCTGAGTGTGGCTTGCCTGGTTTTGAATGTGGCGCTGAACTTCGTTTTGATCCCGGTTTATGGCATTCAAGGAGCGGCGTTTGCCAGGGTGGTCACCGAAGGTGTATTCTACGTAGTTTTGCAGATTGTGGCTGCCCGACTGGTGCGGTATGGCGGGGTTTACCGCGACCTGGGCCTGCCTTTGTTGGCTGCCGGGTTGATGGGGCTGGTCGTCTGGCCTTTGCGTTCTCAGGCTTTGTGGCTGGGGGTTGGGGCTGGTGTGCTGAGTTATGGCCTGATTTTGGCGACCCTGATCCGGTTATTTCGGAGCGGGAGTGAAATTTTTGGCGAAATATGGCAGATGCTGTTGGGCGTGGCAAAGGTCAGTTTTAAACGCACATGAGTTTTCAGGCAGGTTGGGATTGGTGATCGAAAAGGAAGGAAAATTATGGCAAAACTTTTGGTAATCGGTATGGATGGCGCCACTTTGGATTTGATCGGTCCCTGGGCAGAAAAGGGGCTGCTACCAAACATGGCAAAGCTGATGCAGTCTGGGGTGTACGGCCGGCTCAGGTCTGTGCTGCCGGTACTGACTTCGGCTGCCTGGCCTTCATTTATGACGGGCGTGAACCCTGGCAAGCACGGGCTTTTTGATTTTGTCAGACGGGCGGCAGACAGCTACCAGCTTCGACCAGTAAACCGCAGCCAGATGCAGAGCGAGACCCTGTGGAGTATTTTGAGCCGGGCTGGGCGGCGGGTGGGGGTTGTAAATGTACCGATGACATTTCCACCAGAGAAGGTCAACGGGGTGATGGTGACCGGATTGTACACCCCGGATTTTAAGCCGTTCACTTACCCGACTGAACTATCTGAGGAACTCAACGGCAGGGGGTATGCGGTTAACCGCAAAACCCAATTTGAATTGGGGAAAGAGGATGACTATCTGCGTGAGGTGCATGCGATTGTCGCCAATCTGACCGAAAACGCCACCTGGTTGATGAACCGCCAAGAATGGGACTTTTTTATGCTGGTCTTTTTTGACACTGACCAGATGGCACATTTTTTCTGGCATCACATGGATGACAGCCACCCACAGCATCAGACCAACACGAAATATCAGAATTCGATCCTGGAGTATTACCGGGCTGTGGACCGGGCGATTGGGCAAATAGTGACTGAGGCGGGGAGCGAGACGAATGTCATGCTTGTTTCGGACCACGGCACGGGGGCGCTGTATAAGAACGTGTATTTGAATGAGTGGCTGCGCCAGAAGGGCTGGCTGGTTTTGCTGGAGCAGAAAGACAGCGGGGGCAAACTGCGAGACATTTTGGGCCGGGTCGGTCTGACTCGGTCGAATATCTCGGCGGGGCTGCGCAAACTTGGTCTGCGCCAGGTTGAGAACTGGATCAAGGAAGTGCTGGGTAACCGGATTGAAATGCTGCCCAAATCGGCCCACACAAAATTCCCGGATGTGATTGACTGGTCAAAGACCAGGGCTTATAGTTTTGGCTACAATGGTCAGATTTATATCAATCTGCGCGGCCGTGAACCGGAGGGGATTGTAGCGCCTGGCGAGGAGTATGACCGGGTTTGCCGGCAAATTGAGCAGGAGCTGATGGAGTTGGTTGATCCTGAAGATCGGAAACCGGTTGTAGAAAAGGTGTATCTGGGTAAGACTGCGTTTTGGGGAGAGGCGGCTGGGGCTGCTCCGGATTTATTTCTGGTGATGCGCGGCCTGGCGTATATAACCCAGAGTGGTTATGAATTTGGCGATCAGCCCGGGCAGGTCGTGGCAGCGGCAACCCAGGCTCAAACTGGCAGCCACCGGATGGAAGGAGTCTGGATGCTGGCAGGGCCGGATGTGGAGCCAGCCGGCAGGGTTGGCGAGGTGGTTATCACTGACCTGGCGCCAACAATTTTGCATTTACTGAACTGCGCCGTACCGGAAAATATGGATGGCAAGGTGCTGGAAGAATGGCTGAAGACCACAACCAAGGTCCAGCGGGTGGAGAGCGAGGCGAGCCCTGCGGCTGAAACTGCGGTAACGATGAGCGAAGAGGATGAAGAGCGGATGATCCAGCGTTTAAAGGAGCTTGGATACCTGGAATAAGGCGGCTGAGGCGATAAATACTCCAAAAGTATTATCCCTGAAAGGGATTACTTCGGGTATAAATGAAAATGCACATGGAAAACTATGTGCACCAAATGTTCAGATTTTGATTAAGGAGAAAACACAGCATGAAAAAGAAATTTTTTGGGATTTTCGTCACATTGATCTGCATCGTCCTGGTAGCTTCCAGCGTCCTGGCAGCAGGCTCCCCTCCCGGCAGCGGCTGGTGGTCTGGTGAAGTTATCCAGAATGTTTCCGGCACCGCAGCCAATGTTTCGATCCAGGCCTTTGACGCCAATGGCGCTTCGACCTACAGCACCACCAGCGTTTCCGTCCCCAGCGGCGGCAACAAGGCATTCCTGCCCAGCGATTTCGCTGCACTGCCCGCCACATTCTCTGGTTCGGGCGTTGTGACCGCCGACCAGGACATTCGAGGGATTGTCAACCTGACCAACCGCCCCGTTGCTTCCTGGGGTGTTGCTGGTGGTCTGGCTGCTGGCCAGTACCAGGCTTCGGGCACAGGCTCCACCTCTCTGCGCTTCCCGTTGATGAAGAACGATTTCAACAAGAAGACCACCACCTTCTATTTGCAGAACGCTGGCGATACCGCTGCTACCATCACCGCCACTTTCTATGATGCCACTTCATCGTATGTTTATACCTCGGGCCTGATTGAGCCTTACCGCATGATCGCCATTTCGCCCCTGGATGCATCCCCGGCAGTTCCTGCCGCTGCCCTTGGTTCAATGGTTGCTACCAGCGCCCAGCCCCTGGTTGGTGTAGTCCTCGAGCACTTCACCGTGGATAACCCGGCCAGCCTGCTCCAGGCTACCCGCGGTTTTGCTTCAACCGAAGCCTTCACCACGTACTTTGTGCCGGTTGTGAAGTACAACTTCAATAACCGCTTCACTGGTATCAGCGTTCAGAACACTACTGCCGCAAACATTAACATCACAGTCAATTACAAGAGCTCTACTCCGGCATGCAACAATGTCTCTGATGGACCTTTCAGCGTTGCACCCAACAAGTCTTACAACTTTGTGCATCTGAGCGGCTCGACCGTTTTGAATACCAATTGTCTGGCTTCTGCGACGGTTGTTGCTACCGGTAATGTTGTGGCAATCGTGAACGAATCGTTCACCCCAACTTACATGAGCGCCAACCCGACCAAGAAGCAGGAATCGACCACCTACAGCGCTTTCTCGGCAGCCGCCGCAACCAGCAAGGTTGTGATCCCCCTGTACAAGGAAAACGCTGGTAACAAGACCACCGGTTTGACCATCCAGAACGTCGGCGCAGTTGCTGCGACCAATGTTGTGGCTGTCTTTGTTGGCCCATTGGGCACCTTCACCACCAAGCCCCAGACGATTGCCGCCGGCGGCAGCCTGACTCTTCTCGAGGTCAGCGCCGTCAAGAATGCAGCTCTGTGGAATGGCACTGTGATGCCGATTTGTGCAACTAGCTGCAACACCAATTCCCTCTACGGCGTGACGATCACCGCCGACCAGCCGATTGTGGCCATTGCAAACGAATCTGTTTACCCGTTCAGCGGAGCCCCCATTGCCCAGGATAAGAACAACTACGAAGGCTTCAACATGCCCTAGTTTGTTCGCCTGACAGCGATAAGTTGGAGGGTTATGGCTGCTGAGGCATGTCATAACCCTCTTTCTTTATGATAGAATCAGCGAGACATTCGCTACTTATTTGAGGATTGATGAAAAATAGAATCTTAATTATTTCTGTAATGCTAATATTGCTTGGCGCGTCAGCCTGCCAGGCGCAAACTGCCAGCCCATCGCCACAGGTTCAGGTCACTGAAGCGGCATCGGCTTATCCTATGGCTACACAGCTGCCTCAGACCACCCTTCCTGAAGTGTACCCGGCCCCCTCGAATGAGGCCTACCCTGCTCCATTGAACCCGGAACAGAACGGCGGCAGTTCAATTGTTGCGTTCAAGTTGGACAGGCCTATCAGCCCAGAGGCAACCCAGGTGACCGGTGTTGGAACTCCTGGTGTCCCGCTGGTGCTGGTGGACGTGACCAATATGGGTGAATTTATCGCCGAGACAACGGTTCAGACAGACGGGACTTTCCGCTTTGAGGTCAAGAGCCTGCTCGCCAACAATCGAATTGGATTGATGATGGGAGATTTAACACAGACGAGCTGGACGGTTGAAAGTTTCTATGCAGAAGGGTACTATGGTCCGGAAGCCATGTCGCTTCCCAGTATTGGGACTGTATACGACTCCTGTGTGGTGCGCTAGATAATCACTGGTCTCGACGGTTTAGTTTTACTATTCGCCGCCACAACTTGCCGAAAGGATTACTTTCGGCAAGTTTTCTTTTAAGGATTTCGTCTGGATTGAACTGCGCCTTCAGCCCGGTATCCTGATAGGATTTGGTCAGGTCGATAAATTCAAAAGCAGATTGGTCGCCGCCGGCGTGGTTTGGAGCGGGAGGCTCGGCTTTTTTCAGCAGAAATTGGTTGTAGGGCAGGGCGTAGATCTGGGCGCCGACGGCTTCGGCGAAATAAACTGCATAAGGAAAAACCACGGTTGGTTCGTAGCGAGTGGCATGCTGCCAGATTGTCTGGCTGAAATCATCGCCGCCAATCCAGCCGCCAGGCTTGATCTTGGGGTAAACCCGGTGCAGGTCGATGGTGATGCCCTTCAAGGTGTGGTCGCCGTCGATGTAGGCAAAATCCAGCTCGCCGTCCTGGATTTCTTCAATCACCTCGGTCGTCTTGCCGCGCAGAATGACGCATTTATCTTTGGCGAAATCTGTTCTGGCCCGAGTTTCTGCGAGGTATTCGTCAAAGACTGCATCGGATTGGTTGGAAGGTTTGTTCCAGGCATCCAGGTGACGCCAGGGATCGAGGAGATAATACCGTTCCAGCGAGGCGCAGGTTGCCAGAATTTGGGCGGCGAAGTGACCTTTGTAGACGCCAATTTCGACCATTTGGCGGGCTTGAATTTTTTGCAGAAATGAAACCCAGAAGCTGATCCGGTCGTGAGAGTTGTCAGCCAAATACTGGATGTCCTGGCAAGTGAGATTCATGGAGGCTCCTGTTGAGTTGAGAACGGCTGGATCCATTTTAACAGAATCTTGACAAATATGTCCAACCGACTGTAAGGTGAAGATTAGAATCCTAACAAATATGTCAATTGTACTAATCGTTTATTAATGTTAGCCAATAGTTGTTATTCACTCTTTTTTATAAGGGCAAATTGCGAATACTGGAGGTTACATTTCAGAAACTCAGAGAAAGTCGTTGTTTGGGGTGTCGGTTTTCGGTTTTGGATATCCATATGTGGCTTCGACTGCAACAACGATTACGCATGCTTTGAGCAGCGGCACAACCAGTTATCTGGCGGCTGATTTCGGCTTCCGGGCGCTTTCAGCCCTGGGTGATACGCTGTTTTGGGATGCGAATGGAAATGGCACTCAGGATGCATCTGAGCCCGGCATTTCGGGTGTTCAGATTACCTTATCACGTGTCGGGTATTCAGACGTTATAACGACAACCGATTCGGACGGGCGGTACACTTTCAGCGGCCTGGTACCTGCGACCTATACGGTCAAAGTTGGGTCGATTTCTGGCAGCCCAGCCCAGACGGCTGACCCTGACCGGGATGGCGAAACCTGCACAAGCACAACCTATCCCAGTCTGCCAGCCTGCGACGGGCAGTCGACCGTGGTGCTTCCGGCTGGCGCTAACCTGACCGGAGTGGACTTTGGCTACCAGCCCACGGCTGTGATTGGCGACAGGGTCTGGCTGGACATTAATGGCAACGCCCTGCAAGACAGCGGCGAGCTGGGGATTGGGGCTGTAATGCTGACGCTGACGACCAATCAGAATGTGACTATCAACGGCATCGCTGTGGATGCTGGCGATCCGATTGTGATTTACACAGACCCGGATGGTCTTTGGTCGCTGAGCCGGGTTATCCCGGCGGTTGAGACCACGTTTACTGTCGTGGTGACCCTGCCAACTGCCAACCACAGTGTTACCTATCCGCTGGATGCAGTCGCTGACCAGACGACAAGCTTCGTGATCAATGCGGCTGGGACGGTCACGGCGGTGGGTGGCGTTTCCTGCGTGTCGTGCAACCTGGGAATTGATATCGGGCTGCGCTATGCCGGGACCAACACGATCAGCGGGACGGTCTGCCTGGATGATGTTGGCAGAGACGGTTTCTGCGGAGCGACGATTGGCACTGCGGGCGGCGTGTCAGGCGGCGAGAGTGCGGTTTCCGGGCAGATGATGTACCTGTATCTGCTCCAAACTGACCTGAACAGCAATCACTTGATTGATCAGGGTGATGTGGCTCGTCTGATTTCGACCACCGTGACGGATGTCAATGGCAACTATGATTTTATCAATGTCCCGAATGGCTTTGCGATCGTTTCGACCAACGCCTCACTGGATAACGCCAACCTGACGACCACCCTGACCGATCTGAATAGCCAGGCCGTACAATTCAGCAAGACAACCAACCCGAGCGGGTACGATACTGGCGCCTATGAGGTGTTTGACTTTGTGACTGGGCCGGTGGATACGTCGAAGGAGTTTGCCGACTTCGCCTTTGTGACGGATGTCAATTATGACCTGGGAGATCTGCCTGACGGCACTTACCACGCCACAAAGATCGGCAGCAACGGTGCAGAGCATATTCTGACTGCAACCGGGCAAATCTACCTGGGGAATGCCCCGGATGCTGAAATTGATGAGCCAGGCAACGCAGGTGCTACTGCTGATCTTCTGGATGACGGCGTGACCCTGATGTCGCCGAACAGTTGGGGTAATGGGATTACCGTTGCGGATGCGCTGAAGATCAGCGTGACGGGATCCGGTTGGCTGGTAGCCTGGATTGATTTCAACAATGACGGCTATCTGACCGGGGCAAGTGAGATGGTGATTAACCAGGCTCTGACGAGTGGTGCAAACCAGTTGTTTGATGTATCTGTGCCGGTCGATACGTTCTGTACGGTGAGCTGCCCGAATAAACAATTGTACGCCCGCTTCCGGCTGTTTACGACTGAACCGGCATTCCCGGCCTCGTCGTACTCGGGTACGGTGACAAACGGCGAAGTGGAAGATTATCTGTTTGAGTTTACCGGAACAGATGTACGCCTGGTGAATCTGGCGGCCCGACCGGCAGTGCCAGCGGCAGCCGGGTTTATCCTGGGGCTGGCTGCGGTTCTGGGCGGCCTGATCTGGCTGCGGCGAAACCGCTAAGATTTGATCAAAAAAGAGGCTCGCTGGTTTTCCAGCGAGCCTCTTTTTATTTGTGGAGCGGGTGATGGGATTCGAACCCACGAATGTTAGCTTGGGAAGCTAATGCCTTACCACTTGGCAACACCCGCATCGGTTTTACCGAGCGGCGATTATTTTACCAGAGAAAAGGCATTTGGTGAAGACCTTTTCAACGATTTGCCAGGGTTTTCTTATAGTCCGAATACCCTGGCGCCAGCGCAATTAGATTTTAGGGCGTATGTTGCAGGCGGTAGCCTGCAACATACGCCCTAAATTAAGTATAGCGTCAACGATTTGCCAGAGGTTTTGGGCGGGCAAAAAGTACCAGGTTGTCGTTCATGGCGATTTGTTTGCCGGCCCGGCGGATGAGTTTTTCGTGGTTTACTGCAGCGCCGCGCCAGCGAAATTCCCAGCGGGTGAGAAACGGCAGACGACTGCTGAGGGGTTTGTACAGATAGAGGATCAGGCCGCGCAGGATGGTGAGGCGCACAAACTGGACCAGGGTGTTGGCGAATTCTTTGGCCGGGGTGGCATCCACCGTATGCAGGCCAGACTGGCGGATGACCTGAAAACCGTTCTTTTCGACCAGTTTTTGGAGCGATTTGCGGCTGAAATAGGTAAGGTGACCTGTAGGGGAAATATAGCGCCATTTTACGCCGTACAGGCGGGCAAAGAAATTTCCAATGTCGTGGGTACCGAGGACGAGCAGCCCATCATCCTTGATAAGGGTGCGGATGCTCTTGAGCATGCGGGTTGGGTCGGGGTGGTGTTCGATTACATCGAAAGCCGTGATGCAGTCGAAGCTGGCTGGGGGCAGGTTGAGGTCTTCCACTTCTCCCAGCAGGATGTTTAGGCCTCTTTCCTGGCGGCCATATCGGTAGAAATAGGGGGAAACTTCCTGTCCGGTGACTTCGAAACCAGCTTTTTGGCTGATTTCGAGAAAACTTCCGGCGCCGCAGCCGACATCCAGGAGAGTGCCGGAGGAGCAGTAAACCTGCAGCGAGCGCAGCAGGCGCTGCCAGGTTGATTGCTGGATTTCGGCATGTTCGATAAACCACTCCTGAGCGTAGAAGCGGTCATCAGGGTTTTCGAAGGCGTAAAACTCAGCCAACGAGTTGGGGCCGGGTCTGGGGTTTAGGTAGATCAGGCCGCACTGCCGGCACTGCACAATTTCCCATTCGTCCCGGGCAAACAGGCCGCGGCGGTGCGGCAAGACGGCGGCTTTATAGACCAGTTTTGTATCCTGGCTGGCGCACAGGTTGCATTTGACATGTTCTAAATCTGGAGCTGGTTTGGGTTGGGTCAAGTCGTTGGTCCTTCGGGTGGGCGAGCCGGTCAAAAAGCGCCTTTGCCGCGCAGGACAGCCCAGGGAGTGCGCAGCAGGATTTGAAAATCCAACAGCAAAGAGTAATTTTGGATGTAGTACAGGTCGTACTCGATATTGAGGTGCATGGGTTTGTCGCTGCGTCCATTGACCTGCCACCATCCAGTGAGGCCCTGGGGAACCGCAAAGCGTTTGCGCTGCCAGGGTTCGTAATTGGCCACCAGCCAGGGCATTTCGGGACGAGGCCCGACCAGGCTCATTTCGCCTTTTAGGATATTCAACAACTGGGGCAGTTCGTCGATGCTGGTGCGGCGCAGGATGCGTCCGACGGGCGTGATGCGCGGGTCATTCGGGTTTTTATGCAGGATATGGCCGGTCGCGTCGGTCTGGATGACTTCGGCCTGCCGTTTTTCGGCATCCTGAACCATGGATCGAAACTTATACATCCCAAACACTTTACCGTTTTCGCCGGCGCGCGGCATTTTGAGCAATACCGGTCTGCCAGTTTCGAGGTAGATGGCGGCAGCTGCGCAGAGGAGAAGCGGCGCCAGGAATAGGAGGGCCAGGCTGGAGACGAGGACATCGAAAATGCGTTTGAAAAGGCGCTGATTGGGGGTCAGGGTGGGCGAGCGCAGGCTGATCATGGGCAGGGAGCCCAGATTGCGCACGTGGGCGCCATAGATCAGCAGGTTGTAGTAATCTGGCACGACCCAAAGGCTGCAGGCGGTTTCCACCAGGCTGTTGACCAGACCCTGGATGAGGGTATACTCGCTGGGCGGGAGGGCAATCAGGAGGTTGTCGACATTTAATTCGTTGACCAGGCGGGAGGCATCGCTAAAACCGCCCAGGCAGGGGATGAGCTGGTAATTGGGGAGAGGCTGGCCCGAGATGGTGAGGTAGCCAACCACCTGGAGATGTGACCCGTTGAGATCCTCCAGCTTTTGGAGGGCGGTGTAAATGGCTTCACCGCTGCCGGCTGCCAGGACCCGGGTTTGGGCGAGCGGATTCTGGCCGGGCTGGCGGCGGCGCAAGAAGAAGAGGCCTCTCCAGCCAAAGATCAGGATTGTGTGAACGAGAATGAACTCGACCAGAAACAGGCGGGATGTATCGCGCAGGGTGAAGTAGAGCAAACCGGAGAGGGTCAGCCCGCCCACCAGGCAGGCTGCAGCCAGCAGCCGAAATTCTTCGGCCGGGGTGAAGTACCGGTCGGGTGTGTAGACGGAGAGGGCCAGAAAGATGAGCAGGTAGGCGGTGATGGCTAATGACAGGAAGCCCGGGATGCCGGGAAGCGCTTCCAGGGGAATGCCCAGGGGGAGATTCAGGCGGATCCAACTGGCTGCGAAGACTGCCAGGATAAGGCAAGCCAGATCGAGCCCGAGCTGGAGGATGCTAAAATTTGCACTGCGAGAAAACATAAGTGAATTTTACCCTATGCTATAATTCCAGGATATGTCAAAGGGACCAGTTGATGAATTAAGTGAGCGCGAAGAGGAAATTTTGCGCCTGATTGCAACGGGGGCGAGCAATAAGGAAATTGCCCAGCAGTTGTTTATCAGCGCAAATACGGTTAAGGTTCATTTGCGCAATATCTTTGCCAAAATTGGGGCGGCTTCGCGCACGGAGGCAGCGATGTATGCTGTGCGAATGGGACTGTCTGACTCTGGCGCGCCGGCTGCGGAATCTGCCTCTGAGACTGCGCCGGGTGCTGGCGCGGTTGAGGCGGTAATTCTGCCAGACAACCCTGCTGAGGAAACGGCGGTCGAGGAGGCCAGCGGGCCAGGCACTGCCCCGGCTGAAGCTGTGGCTCTGGAGAACCTGGCTGCTGACCTGCCAGGAAACCGGACAACGGGTAGGGCTTTCTGGAGAAGGATCCCAGTCTGGCTGGGGGGGCTTGTGGCGCTTGGGGCGCTGTTTGTGTTTGGGCTAATTTTGAGACCACTCATACTGCCAGAACCGGCAGCGGCAACTGCTGCGCCTGAGAACGAGGTGACCGGTATCCCGACGCCAACAACTGTTGTCTCGCGCTGGACAACCCTGGCGCCAGCGCCCGTGCTGCGACAGGGCATGGCTGTGGCTGCGTACAACAGCGTTTTGTATGTGGTAGGCGGGGAGGCGGACGGCAAAGTGGTTGGCAGCCTGGATCTATACCAGGATGAAGGCGACACGTGGTCGCCGCTGGCTGAAAAGCCCCTGGCTGTGACCGATATTCAGGCTGCTGTGGTTGGGGGCAGGATTATTGTGCCAGGCGGACGAACTGCGGAAGGTTTGCCGAGCGCGGTGGTCGAGATCTACAACCCGGCTCAGAATACCTGGAGCCAGGCGGAGCCGCTGCCAGCCCCTCGGAGCGCATATGGATTGGGGGTATGGGAAGGGTTGGTTTACCTGTTTGGCGGCTGGGATGGGAAAGCGTACAGCGCAACGGTGTTTCGTTATGATTTGACCGCTAACCACTGGGTTGAGCTGACCCCGATGCCGACCGGGCGAGGTTTTCAGGGGGTGATTAATTCGAATGGCGATTTTTATGTGTTTGGGGGCTGGGATGGGGCGCATGCACTGGCTGTGAATGAGGTTTACCGGCCGACGCTGGAGGGGAGCGAAACGCCGCCCTGGAGCGGCGCAGCCAGCCTGCCAGAGCCGCGCTACGCCTTCGGCTCGGCGGGGATTGCTTATTTTGGTTACGCCATCGGCGGCCTGGACGATAATCAGAACGAACCAGCTCCTGTCCAGTACAATATTCAGGATGACCAGTGGGTGAAGTTTTCCGCCCCAGAGCTGGGTTTGGGCGCTCATTTAGGCATGGCGGTGCTTGAAACAAACCTGCATATATTTAACGCCCAGGCGCATTTATCGTATGAGGCAGTCAAGATCGTGGTCATCCCCTTGATCTCGCCTTGATTAACCTAAGTTTGGAATAAGAAATTCTTGTGTTTCGTTTGGGCGGGAAGGCAGCCCACCTGGAACTGGGATTAATTAAAAAAGGTGTTTGAACTCGTAAGAAGCTCAAACACCTCATTTGAATAAAGGCAGCAGAGCGCCTGCTTCAGGATCAGGTGGTGCGAATGTCAATGACCTGTTCGGCCATTGGGGTGACAAGAGTGCGCATATCTGCTTCGCTGATGCCTGTCACTTTGAAAGTCACAAGTCGGCTGGATTGATCGGTTCCGGCGACCACGTTGAGGGCGATGAAGTTTCCACCCGCTTCAAAGACGGCTTTGGTCAGCTCGGCCAGCACACCGGCGCGTTCGTGGATCATGATTGAGACGCGAACACCTTTTTCACGAGCGCCCATCATTTCGAGCAAGACCTTAAATAGATCGGTTTCGGTGATGATGCCGGTGACTTTGCCGTCCTGCATTACAGGCGTACCGCCGATTTTGTTATCGGCCATGACGCGGGCTGCTTCTTCGATGGGGGTATCCTCGGTAACAGTCAGGACTTTGCGGGTCATGACATCTTTGACGGTGATTTTGCTGAGCAGGTAATTCATCTCCCAGACGCTGAGTGAAGTTGCGGGGGATGGGGATGCGTTCAGGAGATCTTTGTCTGAAACAATACCCACCAGTTTTCCATCCTGAACGACAGGGGTGCGGCGAATACGTTCGCGCTTCATCAGATTCAGCGCTTCGTTAATGGGGAGATCAGGTGATATGTAGATCACCGGTTTGGACATTCTTTCACCTACAAGCATAGCAGCCTCCTAACAAGCAGAAAAGAATATAGAAATGTGCGTATCAAATCAAGAAGGAGAGGCTGTTTGGAATCTTGTGCAGGCTTCACCGGCATAAGAAAGAAACACCCCGGAATATTGATAATGATACTAATGTTAAGTGATTATAACGTATATAAGAAAAGTTCTCAACAGACTGGTTATTTTTTTGTGGACTTCAGGCTGGTGTTTATTGAGTTTGCTGTAGGTTGTTGCCTGCAGTAAACTCAATAAAGTCAACGTTATTTCAGACGGACGGGGAGTGACTTGACACCGCGCACGGCGACGGCAGTGCGCCAGGGTACCTGATCGGGTCGGATGGTGAGGGCTATGTTGGGGAAGCGCTGGACAAGGGCGCTGAGGGCTAATTTGCCTTCCAGGCGGGCAAGCGGAGCGCCGAGGCAGTAATGAATGCCGAGTCCAAAGGAGATGTGGCGGTTCGGACTGCGCTGAAGGATGAGCTGGTCTGCCTGCTCGAAGGCGGCATCGTCGCGATTGGCGGAGGCCAGCATGAGGAGGACGGCGCTTTGTTTGGGCATCGTGACACCGTGCAGGGCGACCTCCTCGGTGAGGAAACGGTTGGTGCCGTGTTCCACCGGGTTGGCGTAGCGCAGGAGTTCTTCTACGGCCCGGTCGATCAGCTCGGGCTGCTGGTGGAGCAGATGGCGCTGTTCGGGGAATTCGAGCAAGGCCAGGGTGCCATTGCCGATCAGGTTGACGGTTGTTTCGTGACCTGCCAATAAGAGGAGGAAGATCATCGAGAGCAGTTCATCCTGGCTGAGACGGTCGCCAGCCTGTTCGGCCTGGACGAGGGCGGTGATCAGATCATCCTGGGGGTCGGCGCGGCGCAGTGCGATCATGCGCTCGAAGAAGCGCATGAGGCGGTTGGCGTTGGGAATTTGAGCTAACATGCGGAGCGGGTTGCCGGTTATGCTTTCCAGGAACGGGTTGACGGCCTGATAAAAACCATGGCGGTCTTTTTCGGGGACACCCATCAGATCGGAGATGATGGTGAGAGGCAGCGGCAGTGCGAAATCCTGGATCAGGTCGATGGTGTTTTTCTTTTCGGCTTTGTCGAGAAGCGACTGGGTGACTTCCTCAATGCGGGTGGTGATTTTCTCGATGCGTTTGGGGGTGAAGGCCAGGTGTACCAGGTTGCGCTGCCGCTGGTGGATCGGGTCATCATTGGTAAGCATGCCTTCCTGAAGGATTGTAAAGACTCTGGGCATCCACCAGGAGGAGCTGAGATCGCCGCCGGCTGGGTTCAGGCGGTAGTCATTGGAAAAGCGGGGGTCTTTGAGTGCGGAGACGACGTCTTCGTAGCGGGTGATGACATACGCCGGGCGGCCAAAAATGGCATTCATCCGGTGGACAGGGGCAGATTTGCGCAATTGCGCATAGACGGGATAGGGATTGGCGCGGAAAGTGGCATCGTTAAATTCGGTTGGAAGGTGATTGGCAAGTTGCATTCATAACTCCTGAAAGAATAAAAGGCGAATGAACATCGCCCGATAGGGTTTGACTTATTTTTGAATTTGCATTATTTCGGCTGCGGGGCGCTGGGCTCGAATCAGGGCCGCCATTTTGCGCATGGCAGGGTCGATATGGGTAAAAAAGGCTTTGTAGCCGGCGCACAGGTAGTTGAGCCCATACTCGCCAGTGGGGGTCTGGCGAATGCGATCTTTGGGGCAGCCGCCGTTGCAGGCAAAACGGACTTCACACTGCCGGCAGTATTCGGGCAGGCTGTTGAGTTTATCCATGCCAAACTGGTACTGTTTGTGCGAGCCGACCAAATCGAGCATGTCAGCTTTGAGGATGCTGCCCAGCCGGAAGCCGGGTTCAACAAAGTGATCGCACGAATACAGATCGCCGTTGTGTTCCAGAGCCAGGGCCGAGCCGCAGGTCGGTTCAAAGACACACAACCCCCCTGGTTCGCCGACCCATTTACCCAGGGCGGTATCAAACATTTGAACATAGACTTTTCCCACGTCACGCCGGACCCATTCGTCAAAGACGGCGATCAAAAACTCGCCGTAGGCTTTGGCGGGTACGGAGCGGCCTGTAATTTTGCTGCCTTTTTGATTACCCTGTTTGTTGTCTCGTTCGACAATCGGTATGAACTGAATAAACTCAGCCTCAATTTCATCTCTGAAGAATCTGTAGACTTCGAGGGGGTAACTGCAGTTGGCTGCGTGGATGGTGCAGAGGATATTAAAATCGACCTGGTGCTTTTTAAGCAATGCCAGACCCTGAATGACCTGGGCGAAAGACGGCTTGCCGCCTTTGTTCTTGCGGTAGACATTGTGCAGGTTTTCAGGGCCATCCAGGCTGATCCCAACCAGGAACTGGTTGGCGTGCAGGAACTGGCACCAGGCGTCATCCAGGAGAGTGCCATTTGTCTGGAGGGTGTTTTCGATCTGCATGCCGGGGCGGCGGTATTTGTTTTGGATTTCGAGGGCGCGTTCGAAGAAGGGCAGCCCCATCAGGGTTGGTTCGCCACCCTGCCAGGCAAAAGTCACCAGGTCGGTCTGCTGGGACTGGATGTACTGGCGGGTGTAGTTATCCAGCACGTCTTCTGACATGCGAAAACTGGCGTTTGGATAGAGCTGCTCTTTCTTCAGGAAGTAGCAGTAGCTGCAGTCCAGGTTGCAGACCGCACCGCGCGGCTTGGTCATGATATGAAAGGCGACCGGACGATCAGGCATCAGGCAATGTGCAGCACCGTTTTCTTCTTCTGACCATCGATATTTTCGATGCGCTGCCATGAGCTGTCATCATTGAGGGTGATCCAGCGGCGTTCTTCCATCCGGTAGAACCAGTCTTTATCTTCTTGGTAATAAATCTGGATGTCTTTGGCTTCCCAGATGTTGAGGACTTCATTGCTGTGGGCGCGAATTTCGTCAAAATCGGTGGTGGCTTTTTGGCCCATTTCGCTGTAGATTTCGTTGAGGCGCAGGAGCATGGCGTTGATTTCGGGGGCCATGCGCTCCACTTTCAGACCAATTTTTTGAGCTTCTTCATACAGGATCGGGTAATTGTGGGATGGATAAGACGAGTTGAGCAGGTTGGCGATCTGTTCGCGCTGGGCCTCTTCGCTCATGTGGTGGGCGAGGAGTTCTTTGCAGAGCATGATCGAGAGTGAGGCTGCCCGGTCGACTGCGCCGATTACCAGGGGGTGAACATATTGGAAGATGGTTTTGTAAGGGTTGCCATCTTCGGGGGTCAGGTTGTCGCGCCACAGGCGGATGACACGGGTGAGCTCGTCGAGGCTGATGCTGACTCGGTCATTGTCGCGGTCCAGCGGCGAGAGGCTGTGGGTGAGGGAAGTGTCGACGGCAGTCAGGAAGGCCATTGGGCCCATCTGGATATGGTTGGCGCCGAGAGCGATCATGGTTGCGGCTGAGGCGCATTCGAGCGGGACGAGAGCGATCAGGCGCTGGCAGTATTGGCGAATGAGGTTGACAATGCGCAGGGAAGCCTGGCCCTGACCCCCATCTGATTTGATGAAAAGGTAGAGCTTCTCCTGTTTGCCAATTTTTTCCAACAATTCGTAGAGGGCAACAACGTCACTGTGGCAGACTGCGCCTTTGGGGTTGTTCCAATAGGTAATGAGCGGGCCGCCCAACTGCCGGGTGATATCCGCCATAAGGGCCTGGGTCTGGTCAAACAAAATGGGGGGCTGTTTGATCCGGATGGTGCTTTGCTCATCGGCTGGCTGATTTGGTTCGCCAGAGGTGGCTTGTTCGATATTTTCCATGGTGTATTGAACTCCTGTGGACTATTATAGACGCGAATAGAGGGAATGTGGGATTATAATCTGATCATAAATTTTCTCTGGAGGTCCATATGGCCAAAGCAAAACCCAATTCCTTTTCGACGCGCGCCGTACATACCGGCGAGCGCACACCTGGCGGAGAATTTACGCCAGTTTCAACCCCGATCCAGATGTCGGTTGGGTACCTGTATGAAAGTATGGATGAGGTCGACGCAATTTTTGCGGGGACGAAGAGCGGTTATGTTTACCCGCGCTACGGCAGCCCAACCGTAAGCTCCTTTGAAGAGGTGATTGCAGACCTGGAGAATGGCGAGGCGGCGCATGCATTTGCGACCGGAATGGCAGCGCTGCATGTGGCTCTTTTGGCGGCAGGGGTGCGGGCTGGGGCGCATGTGGTGGCAGCTTTCGACCTGTACGGGGCGACTTTTTCGCTGCTGCGCAACCTGTTCACTACCCTGGGGGCTGAGATCCATTTTGTGGATGCGGCAGATCTGGACGGGGTGGCCTCGGCGGTGAGGGCATATAAACCCGCGGCGCTGCTGGTGGAGACTGTTTCCAACCCTCTGGTCAAGGTGGCTGATCTTGAACGATTGGGGCAAATTGCGGCTGCAAACGGTGTGCGCTTCCTGGTGGATAACACCTTTGCTTCACCGCTGCTGGTCAATCCGATCGATTTTGGGGCCGATTTTGTGATCCACTCCGCCACCAAGTATATTGGTGGACACGGCGACTTGATGGCCGGCATTGTGGTTTCTTCGAAAGAAAACCGGCTGAAGATGTACGAGTTGAACAAACTGGTGGGCAGTACGCTTGGGCCTTTTGAGGCCTGGCTGGCACTGCGCGGGGTGAAAACACTGCCGCTGCGGGTGAAACAGCAGTGCCAGAATGCGGCTCAGATTGCCGACTGGCTGAGCGTACATCCGAAGGTGGCGAAAGTCAACTATCCCGGGCTGGAAGGGCACCCACAGCACGCTCTGGCAGAGAGGATGTTTGGGGAACGCGGCTTTGGCGGTATGTTGTCTTTTGAAATAAAAGGTGCAGACCAACCAGCGGCATTTCGATTTATGGAGCGGCTGAAGTTGTGCTTGCCCGCCACGACCCTTGGCGATATTTATTCGCTGGTGCTGCACCCGGCGACCAGTTCGCATCGGGCTCTGACCGCAGCCGAACGGGCTCAGATTGGGATCCCGGATGGTTTGATCCGGCTTTCAGCCGGAATTGAGGCTGGAGAAGACATCATTGCTGATCTGGCGCAGGCGTTTGAGGCGGTCGGCTAACTATGGAAAGTGTGCCTGACGTTTACCAAACACTGGCTCGCAAGCTGGATGCTCTGCCAAATGGATTCCCGCCAACCGAGGACGGGGCTGATCTGCGGCTGCTGGCGCGGCTGTTCACACCTGAAGAGGCAGAACTGGCCTGTCAGCTCCGAATGGAGTTGAAGACACCGACTGAAATTGCAGCCTGGAGTGGGCGCGAATTTGGTCCAACCCGCAAGCTGCTGAAGGATATGACCCGCAAAGGCCTGATCGCCGCCGGCCCGATTGAAGATGGGGTTGGGTTTGGTCTGATGCCGTTTGTGGTTGGGATTTACGAGATGCAGGTTGGCCGGATGGACCGTGAGCTGGCAGAGCTGTTTGAGGCTTATTACCCTGTTTTTGGCCGGCTGCTGACGACACGGCCTTCGGTTCACCGGGTTATCCCGGTCAACGAATCAGTTCGATCGGATCTGGAGGTGCGGCCTTTTGATTCTGCGGCAGGCATCATCAATGCAAACCAGGCATGGGGTGTGGTGGATTGTATTTGCCGGACTCAAAAAGCTTTGATCGGTGAAGGCTGCGAGCATCCATTGGATGTGTGCATGGTCCTTTCCAATCAGCCGAAAGCGTTTGATCACAGCAGTGTGATCCGGCCGCTGACCCAGACAGAGGCGCACGCCACCTTAAAGCGAGCGGCAGACGCCGGTCTGGTGCACTCGGTTTCGAACAATCAGCAGGGACTGTGGTATATCTGCAACTGCTGCACCTGTTCATGCGGGATTTTGCGGGGTATGGCTGACCTGGGGCTGGCGAATGTGGTTGCCCGCTCGCCATACGTCAATACAGTTGACGAAGCGCTCTGCGGTTTGTGCGGGGCGTGTGTTGAGAAGTGCATGTTCGACGCTTTGGAGATTGGGATGCAGTTGGAGATCAGCGGACAGCGGTGTGTTGGCTGCGGGGTATGCACCCTGGCTTGCCCGGAGGAAGCGCTGACCCTCGTTTTGCGATCGGAAGAGCAGGCAGGGGCGCCGCCGGTCACGCTGCAGGACTGGATGGCTGAGCGGGCACATGCACGCGGGATCCCGTTGGAAGGTTAATTGACAACGAGGTGTTTTGGACCTGGCCCAAATCACCTCGTTTTTTTATTTATTAGGCCCGAAGTTTTTCCAGGCTTTTTGGGGTGAAAAGCGGCTGAGGAAGGAGCGGCGCAGCATGCCAAAGGTGCGTTTGAGGCGGACATTGCGTTCGGGCTCTACCTGCCAGTTTTTTGGGGGATTCCCGGCGTCGCTGGCAAGGATGGTGATGTAGAGCGGGATGATCTCGGAGCGCGGCTGGCCGTGGACTTCCAGCTTGACGATCTTGTAGCCTGCTTTGGACAGGATCTGGCGGAGGGTGTGTTCGCTGAAAGAATAGAGATGGGCGACTTCAAAGCTGTCGTGGGCGTAGAGGTTGGGGACTTCGAGCAGCAGGAGGCCTTTGGGTGCCAGCCAGGTTTCACGAAGGCAACGGAGATAGCCGGCGGGGTCGGGGATGTGCTCCAGCACATGGGCCATGCTGATCAGATCAAACTGGACGGGGTCTGTGACCTGCCCAAGGGCATCGAGTGATTCGAATACATCCAAGCCGCGCAGGCGGGCATGGGCGCGGTAATCGTTGCCGGGTTCAATGCCGGCGGCGATGCAGTTGTAAGCGCTACGAAAGGTCTCGAGAAGCAGGCCGGAAGAACAGCCAATGTCGAGGTGGTGGTTCAGTTTGGGCAGATGCGGGCTGGTAAAAGACAGCAAACCCTGGGCGCGCGCTTTTTGGATCAGCAAATCCTTGACGATTGGCCCTTCCTGGCCCTGATAGAGCTGGCGATATTCGGCCTGATAAAAGGCGTCCAGCTCGGCATCGGAGAGGCGGGGGGATTCATAGACCAGGCCGCAGTTGGAACACAGACGGTTGGTAACGGGCAAGCCGCGAAAAGAACGGGTATCGAAGTGTTTGCTTTTTACTGACCCGCACAGGTCACAGGGGATAGGGGTGTTTTTATCGGTCATGGTCATAGTATACCAAGGCTGGCCGCTTCTAGCGGGTCAGATCCAGGCAAAGTTTCAGGCCGTTAAGGTAATAACAGCCTTCGGCGCCGTCCTGCTCGATGAACACACTGGGAAAATTGGTGGAAAAGTCGTTTTTTAGAAACAGGCGGGGTGTGAATGGATGCACCCCGTCAGCGGTATCAACCAGACTGCACTGGGGTTCTTCTGGATTGGGCGAGCAGACTACCAGATAAACCCCAGGAGCGACTCCGAGGCGGGCAGCCAGGCTGTCGTCTGCGATTTGGAGGGCGCCGAAGGCCATGGCTTCGTGATGAAACTGCTCAGCGGACGAGGCAGGGGTAAGCCGGGCCAGAGTGGGCAGCTCGATGGATTGGCCAACCATACCGGGCGTCAGGGCGGTGGCTGCGAATGGGTTGAAGAATATACCCAGTTCTGCCAGAGCTGTTGAATCGGCCTGGCTGGAATCGACGATGGTCTGGATCTGCTCTGAGTACGGGCGCAGGACGCTGAATTCCGGGCAACCGACCACGCCGTTGGTGTAGACATCGATCCGGGTTGGGAACAGGTTGAGGTTGAAGAGGTTGTCTCTCTGGAAGGTGTAGTCTGTCAAGAATTCGGCCAGGAGATGGGCCGCGATGACCTGGTCTTCAGTGCCCTGGGGGATCACCAGGTTGTAATAAACCGGTGAGCAGGTATCCCTGAACCAGGGCACACCATAAAAGTGGTTTGAAAAGGCAACTGCGTCGATCGAATCGGGCAGATAGCGTTCCCAGAACAGGCTGGGGTAAGCATCGAAGGGCTGGGCTTCGGCGTGCTGATAGAGGACAGCCAGGTCGTTAAACTCTGCGATGGTCAGGTTTGGCAGCGTTCCAGCGGCGCGTGAGACCTCCAGGCGGGTGCGCAAGTCGGAAAGGGGCGTCAGGGTCAGGTTGACATGGATGGTTGGATAGGCCTGGGTGAAGAAGCCGATCTGGGCGCGAAATTGAGATTGGAAAGCTTCCGAATAGTCTGGCAGCAGGAATTCAATTTCGACGCTTTCTGGGATGGTGGGGAGAACCGTCTCGAGTTTTGGGGAGGCGGTTTGCTCAGGGAGTTCAACAATTGGGGTTGTCTCATGCGAGCTTTGTTCGTGGGTGGGTGAAGCGTCACTGTATTCGGAGATGGGCGAGGGCGTAGGCGGCAGGGCGGTTGTGGGCGTCCGAACACAGGCCGCCCCCAGGAGGAAAGCGACCAGCAAAATAATCCAGATTGGTTTGAGGGATTTCAAGGTTTGTTTCATACAGTATCGTTCCCGCAGTGAAAAGTAGGATAAAAGTATTTTAGCATTGATTTAGGCCAAATTATTGTGCCAATACAATTGAGAAGTGTGGTTTGTTTTTCGGACTTCGTCCGAAAAACAAACCACACTTACTTTTTTGATGACATAGCTTTGACCTGGGAAAATATGGCGGAAGGACGATCAAACTGCACTTCAGAGTCTACAATGATGGCTATGGTGGAACGACTGGGATGCTGGTGGACGACGTTGTGTAGATGGTTTGCAAGTAAACTGTTGTGGGGTTTGTATTGGGGAGTCGTTCCCAAAATAAACCCCACACAGGCGGCTATTTTTGTTATACTTGGATGATCATAATGCCTGGACTTTTCCAGGCTGGCAGTTTTTTACACAGCAGGTTTCGCTCTAGAAAATCCAGGTGATGATTCAATTCTATGGTTCTGGTAAACGAAACGCTCTCGATTGACGAGAGCGAAATTCATATTGATTATCTGCGCGCCTCTGGACCAGGAGGACAAAACGTAAATAAGATTTCATCGGCTGTTCAACTGCGCTTTAATATTCGGCAGACGCGCAGTCTGAGTCAGGAAGTTAAGCAACGGTTGGAGGAATTGGCTGGTAACCGGATGACAAATGATGGGATTCTGGTGATTGATGCCCGCCGTTTTCGGACACAAGACCAGAACCGGCTGGACGCCATGGCCAGGCTGGTCAGCATGGTCCAGCAGGCGCTGCCGCCGCCAAAACTGCGCAAGAAAACTAAAACACCGCGGGTTGCCAGCGCCAACCGCTTAGCCGATAAGGCCCGGCATGGGCAGCAGAAACGAGTCCGGCACTATGATCCGGAGGATTGGGAATAGTCGGCTGGCGGCTTCTGGGCCTGTTTTTCCTCACGCAGCATTTCGAAAACCTGCAGGCAGCCTCGGCAGCAAAAAATCAGGGGCTCGCCATCAAATTCTTTCACAACCGGGCGGCGCGCTTCAGCGCCGCAGTGAACACAATAAACTGTATCTACCATAGCATCACCGGGCCAAAGGTTACAGACGGGATGAGGTTGGCGACCGCCAGCCCGCGCAGAATGGTTTGAACTGCAAACAAAAGGATCAGCCAGGCTGCCAGAGATTGGAGCCGGCCGCGCAGCCTGGGGCTGAGCAGGTTGGCAGCCAGGCCGAACCCCAGGAGGGTTGGAATGGTTCCCAGGCCAAAGACGAGCATTGTGAGCGCCCCGCCCCAGATGGTTTGGGTTCCGGCAGCGGTTACCAGCATGGCGAAGACCAGGCCGCAGGGCAAGAAGCCCCACAGCACACCGACCAGCCAGTTTGTCCAAAAGCCCTGTTTGCCAAAGAGGGTGCGCATGCGCGACATTGGGGTGGCGTTACCCATCAGGGTGGCGAGGGCGGTTTCGACGGGCGGCAGAACACCGAGCAAGCTGAGGGCAACGGCAAACATGGCCAATCCAACCAGAATTGAGAAAAGGCCCTGCCAACCCATCAGCCCGCTGACTCGGTCGAGGAGTGAGCTGGCCAGACCGATCAGGGCGCCAAAGACGATATAGGTACTGATGCGGCCAAGGTGAACCGGGGCGAGGCTGCCAACCCGGGCGAGTAAACCAGGTTTCGTTCCGTCTGGCTGGAGAGCTGCCTGACGGGCGGAATAGAGGGCGACGATCCCGCCGCACATGCCCAGGCAGTGGCCGAAGCTGCTGACCAGCCCGGTGATAAAAGCCAATATCAGGTTGTTGATCAGCATCGGGTTACAGCCAGACCTGGAAGAAGACAGACGTCTTTTCGCCGCCGCGCTGGATGATTACTTCAATCTGCCAGAGGCCGCGCATGGTGAAACGGCCGTTGGATTGATAGACCCCTCCGCCGCTTGTTGGGAGATCAATTTTGTTCAGCGGCATGGGCATGGCGGGCATCGTCAGGTCCAGGGTGATTTCCGCATCGGTTAC
>Ga0268298_10001395_pt1 | contig 28565 bp, 29 predicted proteins | sample WWTPWeurt_MetaG_FD_194462 | JGI IMG/M metagenome (GOLD analysis project Ga0268298, IMG submission 194462) | Activated sludge microbial communities from WWTP in Nijmegen, Gelderland, Netherland - WWTP Weurt | ecosystem: Engineered > WWTP > Aerobic digester > Activated sludge | place... | reverse complement strand
AGACGTTGCCTATGCCGGCCTGGTTAAGATGGACTTTCTGGGTCTGCGCAACCTGACCATGATCGATAAGGCCGTCAAAATTCTCAAGAAAACCAGAGGCATCGAAATAGACGTCGATCTCATCCCGATGGACGACGAGAAGACCTATCAGACGATTTCCAACGGCGACCTGGCCGGCATCTTCCAGCTTGAAACGTCTTCCGGCATGAAGCAGGTGGCCCGCGATATGCGTCCATCCAACATGGAAGACATTTCCGCTCTCATTGCTCTTTATCGTCCGGGTCCGCTTGATACGGGCATGATCGATAAGTTTATCGATTGTAAGCACGGCAAAATGAAGATTACCTATCTGACGCCGCTTCTGGAAGGCATCCTCAAAGATACCTACGGGCAGATAGTCTACCAAGAGCAGGTTATGCAGATAGCCCAGGTGCTGGGCGGCTACAGCCTCGGGCAAGCCGACCTGTTGCGCCGGGCTATGGGTAAGAAAAAGCCCGAAGAGATGGAAAAGCAGAGGGAACTCTTTGTGGGAGGCTGCGCCAAAAATGCAGTCTCCAAAGAGATTGCCGACCAGCTTTTCGACATGATGGTGCAGTTTGCCGAGTACTGTTTCAACAAATCCCATAGTGCCGCCTATGGTGTGCTCACATATCAAACGGCCTATCTAAAAACTCATTATCCCGTTGAATACATGACGGCATTGTTGTCGTCAGTTACCGGTGATCAAGAAAAATTACAGGGCTATATCGCCGAATGTCAGAGCATGAACATTGAAATTCTGCCTCCTGATGTAAACGGCTCCGGTAGCGACTTTACAGCCAGCGGCAATACTATTCGATTCGGGCTTTCCGCCATCAAAGGTCTGGGTGAAGGAGCCGTGCAGACCATTGTCAATGAGCGTGAGAAGGGCGGCAACTTTGAAACAATTCAGAGTTTCCTCTCTCGCCTAGACCTGCGAGTGGTCAATAAAAAGGCTCTTGAATCGCTGATTCGTTCCGGTGCCCTTTTGTCTACGGGGGTGACGCGCAAGCAGGCCCTCACCAACCTCGACTCCCTGGTGGAAAGTGCCCTGCGCAAGCAAAATCAGGAGGCCACCGGGCAGATTAGTCTCTTCAGCCTGGGCGTAGATCAGGGCATGACTATGGATCAACCTCTGGTTGGCGATGCTTCCGAATTCTCCGAAGCCGAAATGCAGACCATGGAGCACGAGCTTCTCGGTTTCTACGTCACCAGTCACCCCCTGAAGCGGGTTGCCAATCGACTGCGCTATCTCACTACCCATTCCATCAAAGAGATGAAGGAAGCCTCCGACGGCACTACTGTTATTGTCGGCGGGCTGGCTAATTCCATAGAGAAGAAACTGACCAAGCAAAACAAGCTTCTGTGCATTGTGCACCTGGAAGATTTGACCGGCAAGGCCGAGATTGTTCTCTATAGCGAAGCCCTTGAGAAGGTCTCTTCCGATGTGCTTGTGCCGCAGTCCTTGCTCCTTATCAAAGGAAAGGTCAAGAAAAACGAAGAACAGACCTCGGTTATGGGTTCATCCATCAGGCGCATCGCCGATGCTTCCATGGTCGATGTGGTTTTCACTCAAACCCAGTCTTTTGCAGATCTGCATAGATTGAAAGACCTTTTGATTTTGCACAAAGGGGAAGATCCGGTCATGCTGCATTTCCCCCAGGGGCAGAAGAGCAAGGCCATCCTTGTTGGCGCTCAGTTCTGGGTCGATGCTACATCCAGCCTGCCGGCGGCCATAGAAACCAATTTCCAGGAAAGCATCAAAATAAGGGTAAACAAAGTCAGGGTCTGAAGTTTCAGACCCGCAAATATCCGACGGGCTTGCCTTCTTAGACGGGAGAAGTGCAGGCTTTACACTTGGTGGCGGCGGCCGGCACGGTCTCCAGGCAGGCATTGCAGCTCTTGGTGGGAGCCGGCGGCGCTTCTTTAGGCAAGATAGCCTTGGTAATTATAAAGACCACGAAGGCGATGATGGCAAAGTCGACGAAGGAACCGATGAAATCACCGTATTTGATGGCATTGACAGTGACGGCTCCGGCAGCATCGGTGCTTTTCGAGAGTATGAACTGTGCCTGGCGCCAGTCGCCGGCCGGCATGACCAGACCGATCAAAGGCATAATCAAATCGTTCACTATGGCCGTTACTACTTTGCCGGTGGCGCCGCCGATGATGACACCGATAGCGAGAGCGAGAGCGTTTTGCTTCTGAAGAAAGTCTGTAAATTCCTTGATCAATTGAGAGTCTCCCAGGTTCTGTCCGTACTTTGAATCTATTCTTGTCTTTCCAGGGTGGTGGTTTGTTCCTGCATCACCCGGCGAATCGTCTGAATCGCCTTATTGATACTGGATTTCCTTATGGTTGACTGAAATGCTTTTTCGGTCTGAGCCGTCTGCTCGTATTGTTCGAGCACTTTCAAAATCTCGTTCCAGTCCGAGTCGTCCATCGCTACTCTTATTAACATATTGGGTCTGCTCTTTCTCCGACTGCTTCTTCCAGTGCTCTCCCGGCGGCTGCTTGCGATTGGCCGCAAGGGTTAGTTGCCATTTCTACCAGGAAAGGGCGTTTCAGTATAGGGCCTGTGCCCTGTCAGGTGGGAAGATCGGGCGGAGATTTTAGGCAGCCTCCTGAATTTCCTTAAATTTGTGCCCAATTCCAGTGGTCGGGTTGGATTTCGAGACTTTTTATGCTGGTTGAAAGTAGCTTGTTTAGCCTGTCTTGAAAAAGTCCCGTTACCCAGGTTCACACCTGCTCCAAAGGGGTTTACAGGCGGAACATTTCCTGTACAATACGTCCTTCGATAATACTTTCGATGAGGAGGTTGACTCGCATCACACAACGCCCAACTCCCAGGCAGGTTGTTACGAATCTGGTGTAAGTAAGCGTTTCGTGTACCCCACAGGGAAAAATAAAGGAAAAGCCAAGGCTTCTCATTCTTTTCTCCCTGGACAAACGGTAGCCCATTCTATTTACCGTCTGAATACACCCAGACGGCACAAGGGGGAAGAAACAATGTTCGGACCACACTTAATTCTTGAAGCATATGGCTGTCCCAAAGAAACTTTGGCAGACATGAATGCTCTAAGTAGTATTCTTGACGCTTATCCGGCTCAGCTGGATATGACCAAGATTATGCCGCCCTATGTCTTCACTTACCACGGTACCGTGGAAGACGACTGGGGAGTTAGCGGTATCGTGCTCATCGCCGAGTCACACATCTCCATCCACACCTTCCCGGAAAAAGGATTTGTCACCCTCGACATTTTCTCTTGCCGCGATTTCGATGTTGATGCTGCTGTTGATTACTTCTGCAGCGTCTTCAAACCGGAGAGCTTTGACAAGGAAATCCTCATGCGCGGTCGGGAATTCCCCCGCAGCATGCCCAAAGCCCAGACTATTGTGGCAAGCGAGCGTCGCCGCTTGACTGCAGTCTAAAGGCTGAGAAAGAGCTAGAGAGAAGACCCCGGCTTAGCCGGGGTCTTCTTTTTTCAGGAATTATCGCCGGCAACTTCCGGTTTGCTGGAATTTTAGAGGAGCAGGTGGTAGAAGTATTTAGGAAGCTCGTTTTTTCAGGCTGAAGAAAGCAAGTACGATGGTTTCAACACTGCCAGGTGAACGACAGATTACATTCCCCGAGGAGCGTTCTCTCGGGGAGCTATACATTATTGATAAGGATGGGCGGTCGGAGTTCCTGTGCGAAGCAAAAGGACTTGTCTGTGTACCGGCCAACCGCAGTGTCTCACTCAGTTACAGTTTCGATCCTACTTTCGGTCTGGCTGCCTTGCGCACTCTTAAAGGCGATGATCTGGCCGGTCTTTCCTTTCTCGGCTCAGATTTGAGGGATGATGAATTGCTCAACTTGAGTGCCCTGACCGGGCTCAAGGAGCTTGAACTGAGTTGCACCAGTATTGGTGACCAGGGCCTTGCACATCTTTCCAGCTTGATCGGTCTAAGCAAACTCAGTCTGGCTTCCACCAAGATTAGTGACGCCGGGCTTGTTCATCTAGCCGGGATGAAGGCTTTGCAGGAACTGGTTCTTGACGATACTCGTATAAGCGATGAGGGTATGGTTCATCTAGCCCCTCTGGCGGCACTTACAACCCTGTCTCTTTCATTTACCGGTGTTTCCAGCAAGGGTTTGGCTAAACTGCGGGGGCTTTCCGCTCTGGAGCGCCTGCGTTTGAACTGCACCAGGATCGATGATCAAGGCTTGAGTCATGTGCAGCGTCTGGCCTCCTTGAAAGAGCTCTGGGTGCGCGGCACCGACGTCACCTATCCGGGGCTGGTAGAGTTGACCAAGTGGCTTGTGGATTGTGAGATCATTCGCTGACCCTGTCTCTTGTGGTTGGTTGGTTGGTTGGTTGGTTGGCTCAATCAACCGCTGATCAGGCGGCTGTAATTAGCCGGGTCTACATTGCCGCCGCTCAAGACTAGTAGCGGCTTCTTACCGGCCAGCTTTTCGCTGTGGTCGAGGAGGGCCGCCAGGGCCAGTGCACCGGTGGGCTCTACCTTCAGATTGGCCAGGTGGAAAAGCTTGACCAGGGCCCGGGCGATGCTTTCTTCTTCCACTTCCAAAATACCGGCTGCCTTTTCTTTGATGAGGGCGAAGTTTCTTACCCCCAGGCTGATAGTGCGGGCGCCATCAGCTATGGTGGCAGGTTCGTTACTGTTGGCTAGGAGTTCGCCGGCACGCAGTGAGCGGGCACCGTCGTTAGCCAGCTTTGGTTCTGCTCCCCAGACCGGTATGTCTTTCCCCTGCCTTCTCAAACCTTCGATGATGCCGGAGAGCAGTCCGCCACCGCCCACGGGGACAAGCACGCAGTCGATGTCATCGATGCGGGCAATTTCCTCGCCGAGGGTGGAATTGCCCAGGATTACTCGTTCGTCGTCGTAGGCACTGAGAACCTCTACATTTTCTATCTGAGCGGCCAGTCTCTCAACTGCCGCCTTTCTTGTTTCTCTGGTTGTATCGACCAGATGCAATTGGGCGCCGTAGTGCAGCACCGCTTCCTTTTTGGTGGCGGCGGCCCCCTCCGGCATGACGATGGAGCACTTCTTGCCCAGCATGGCGGCGGCGCAGGCCAGGGCCTGCCCGAAATTGCCGGAGGAAGCAGCCAGCAAGTGTTCGGCGCCGCTGTGCCGGGCGGCACCGAAGGCGGCTCGAAACTTGAAGGAACCGGTATGCTGAAAAGTCTCGCTGGCCAGCACTACCTTTGTCTTCAGGTCTTCATCCAGGCGTCTGGAGGTGATGATGGTGGTCTGCATGCAATTGCGCCTTACTTCCGCAAGGTCGTAAGGCGCATTGGCAGGCAAGAAGTCTTGCTGCATTAGAGTGGATTCTGTCCTTTGCTGGCGGTCTGCTTGTTCTTGCCGAAGCCGAACTTGGGCATCTGCAACTTGCTCATGATGCCGCCGGATTTCGGCAGATCAGGCTGGCTCGACAGGCTGGTCGCCGTCTTTTCCTGCACCGGGCTTGCCACCATGGACGGTTTTTCCGAAGCCACCGTGTTGGTGCTGGGGCGAGTGGCGATATCTTCTACCTTGCTGGCATGCTCTATAGGGCTTTTGCCTTGTTTTTTGCCCATGCCGGCAATCTTCTGGGTGCTGCCTTTGACCATTTCACCGGTGCTCTTGAAGCCTTTGCCGATGGTTTGAGGTATGACGGCCATTTTCTCGCCCATGGCTCCGGTTCCGGCTTTCACTTTCTCACCGGTGGACTTCATGCCGGCGCCAACCAGACCTGCGCTTTTGGCTACCAGGGAACCGGATGCTTTCGCACCACCGGCGATGCCGCTGCCGACTTTTTTGGTGCCGGAGACGACGCCGGAAGTGGCGGCTTTGAAGGTCTTAGAGCAGCCTTCGGAAATGGTTTTGAGACCGCCCAACATGCCGCCGCCGCCGCCCTGATCTTTCGGTGCATCACTGAGGGCGGTGTCGGTTACTTTGGTGGTGGTATCAGCGGCCAGTTCCGAGGTCTTGACGGCTTTGGATTTTCCACCGGGGGTGGAAACCATTGTCTGAGTGGTATTTACAGGCTCTACGGCAGTCTTAGCTGCCGGCTCGGCTTTCTTTTTGCCGAGACCTAGACCTAGATTAGGTATACCGAATTTGGAATTTTTTGCTTTGGCTCTAGCTGCGGCCTGTGACTCGGCGGTTGGCGCCGAAATGCTGGCGTAAGGGTCTAAAGCCGACTGGGGGTTGGCATGAGCGGCGTTGACGCTCAAGGTATAAGCTCCGATAACGGCGACAAACAATGTCTTCCGAGCGCTGGATGCGATAACCTTCATTTAGGCTAATCTCCCTTTTACGAACCGATGGTGTCAGAGTGACAAAAGCCATTTATAGCACATATTCAATAGTAGTAAGGAGCCGCTCAACCCCCACCGGGTGTGCGGAATAGCCAAATTACAAGGGGTGAGCCGTTTCTTAGAAACCTCATAACTTTCAGGTCAAATGTTTATCATCTGTCCCTCAAGGCAGCGGTTTGACTCTCTCGAACCTGCTTTTTGCTACTACTTTGAGTATTAAGCAGCTCAATATAGGTCTCTATTGAGAAAATCGTGCTAACTTAGATATATTAATTGCAGATAGTGTTTTCAACTTGCAAATTTGACTGAACTTGACTATTCCTTGCCGGAGCATGCTCAACCGTTATGCAACCAACCTTTGACACCCCTCCCGAAGTCTTTGTAGGAATCGTCCTCGGGGTTAGCTTATTAATCTTCTTGGGACTAGGCGCCAAAAAGGCTTTCTTTGAGCCCTATACCGGTCCCGACGAGTCCTGAGCGTCGCTTAGCTGATTATTTTCCAAAGGCAGTGGTTGCACCTATGCCGGCGGTTAGTTTTGCCTGTATTTTGCTTTCAGCAGCCCACCCAGCCCGAGCATCGCCACCACCACCAGGAGGCGGTTTCCCAGCCTCGGTAGTCGTCCCAGATCGGGGATGAGGGTAAGGGTGGAAAGCAAGGCTGCCACCAGGATCACAACTGCGACATTTATCAGACGGTCTTTCTTCAGTATGGCTTGCCTCCCGCCTTTGCCGTCCGGCTCTGAGGCCGTGTTCCCCACCAGGCGGGCGGAGCATTTTTCCGTCAGGCTTTCAGCCAGGCTTTGAGTGCCCACTGCCAGACCGAGAATATAAGCCAATTCCACCAGACCCATAACTACCACCCCCAGGGGTTCCAGAGCTGGCGCCGCAAATGCGGCTTTGGCCAGAATCATGGTCAAAACCGTAAAAATGAAGGAGAAGGCCAGGCAGCCGGGCAGATTGCTGCGGCAGTTGTTAATGGCTGCTTTCAAGCTGCCGGGAGCGACAAAGCTGAAGGAGAGGGCAGCGAAAACCAGGAAAGGAAAGAAATAGCGCGGCTGCCATTTGTGGTTCAAGGCCTGGCGAAAATAAATGAAGGGAAAGCGGATTTCCTTGCTTTGCAAAATTGGTTCCGAGTTTTGCAGGGCCTCCCGGGTGGAGTATAGAGCGCTTTTCCAGGCCGGTTGAGTGTGTCCGGCAACACCATCGGCACAGGGCGTAAGCCAGAGCGGTAGAGCCAGGAAAGCGGCCACCATCAAAGCCATAATTGCTCCGTGACGTCTAAACTCTGGCATAGGGTAGGTTCTCGTTTTCCGCATGTTTCTTCAAAAGAGGTTTGAGCAGGATGACCAGGCTTAGAGCCAGGCTCCAACTGAGGATGCTCCAGGGCGAATCACCGGCTTCCAGGGGCAGTAGAAGGGCAAAAACCGCAAAGGACAATAAGAGGAGCATGATGGATTTGTCTTGGCTGGTTGTCGGGGCAGAGAGATTTTCCGCAGTGGACTGTAAGTGAAAATCCGGGGCCAGGTCTTTCATGATACTGAGAGTGAGGCTTTCATCATATGGTAGCATCGGCAGTGCGCTGGCTGTTTCCATCAGGGCGGCGTTGGCAATCTTGTAATTGAGGCAGTCTTCGCAAAGGGCCAGATGTTCCTGGGCCTCATCCTCCAACATGGGCGCCTGGGAGCCTTCCTTCTGACGCAGCTTGATGCGGCTGTCGACCAGCTTTTCACTAAAGCTATCGAGCATATTTTGTACAAGCAGACACTTTTCAGATTGGTTATTCATGGCTCTATCATTCTAAATTGGGGAAGGGGTTTTTTGTTTCAAGAATTAGCTTGCGCAGTCTCTCTTTTGCTCTATGCAACAGTGTGCGCACCGTATTCTCATTTTCATTCATGACCTGGCTTATCTCTTCATAGGTGAGGTCGAACTGGTAGCGCAAGATGAAGGACTGTCTGTAGCGTAAGGGGATCAAAGAGAGGGCCCAGCTGAGCTTTGTGATGAAGAGGTTCATCTCGGCTTCTTCTTCCGGGGAAGTCTTGTGGGCGGTGGCAAAACTCTGCTCCAGATATGGTTCTTCTTCTAGAATTTTCTCCAGGGATAGAGCACCTTTGCTGCTTCTGGATCTGAGATAGTCTATGCAAGCATTACTGGCGATGGCTAAAAGCCAGGTCTTGAAGGAGCGTTTGCCGTCAAAGGTTTTCAAGGCGCGAAAGGCTTTTACGAAGGTCTCCTGGGTGATGTCCCTGGCCGCTTCTTGATCCTGCAAGGTGCGGTGCACTACGGTCAGAACCAGGACCTGATAGTGCCTGACCAGAGCCTCAAAGGCTTTTGCATCACCTTTGAGGCTCTTCTGAACCAGTTCTCTGTCTCTTTCCGTATTGATTTCAGACATCGTCTCTACTCTGACTTAGCCTTCTTCGTCTGAGTCTACAGCTTCTTTCAGATTGATCTGCTTGAGCAAGCCAAGCTTGGGTCTACCCTGTCCTTCCATGACCTTTGCTATCCTCTTGCCCAGTTTGCTCTTTTGCTCATCATCGAGCAGCGCTCGCACGGCCAGGAAGGTGTTCAATCTGTCGTCCATGAGGGCCTGATGCATATTTCTCAGTTCGTGGGCCCGGGCTGTTATTTCTTCGTCCTTTGCCTGTGGATTTCTGACCAGCTCAACCAGCGATTTGAGACCGCTTCTCAGGGCTTCCCTTTTGCCGCGATTGGCATCCATTTTGCTTTCCACCAGGGTTGCAATTTTGCTTCTTTGCTCAGGCGTAGCATTGATTCTGGCAAAGAATTTCTTCTCCATGTGCTTAACCAGGGCTTTTTCGAATTCCGGGTCGCCGCCAAGCTCATCGCCCAGGCTTCGGCATTCCCCATCCGGCGTGCGCTCCTTCGCTTCGGAGGCCAGCCAGCCGGCTCCGCCGGCCAGCACCAGGGCTGCACACATGCAGGCGGCCGCTTTCGCTTTGCCGGAGAAGCCGCGCCGTAGCCGGGCGCCTGGCGGGTTCGGCTCTGCCGTTGACTGAAAACCGGCAATGGTATTGCTACCTTCCCTCTGGCTGGAGTCGGAATTTGATTTGGAACTTTCGGAACTCATGATTTTCTCCCTTTTAATTGAATGAGATTTTGGTTGGAGGGACTTTGCGCAAACCCACGCCAGGCAATACGAGCATGCCCGACAAAAAGTTTCAGGTGTTCAAAGTTTTTATAAAACTGCAGGCAAAAAGAAGAGCCCGGCACATGGTCGGGCTCTTTTCCTTTTTGAAATTGAGGGAACTCAGACCAGCTTGGAGAGCTCGGTGACCGGATAGCTGGCTTCGTAGTCCACCACTCCCAGACGGGTCTGGGGGATAACCAGGCGAATTTTTTCGCCGGAGCGTTTCTTGTCGGAATTCATCTGCTGCACCAGGCGATCTTTAGAAAGGCCTTTGGGCAATTCGTAAGGCAGTTCCGCTCGCATCAAAACTTCCTTCACCCTCTCCAGGCTGTCTTTCTCCAGTTTCTTCTGACCTACACTATATTTAGTGGCATGATAGAGACCAATGGCCACAGCCTCTCCGTGGTTAAGCTCGAATTCGCTCTGGGCTTCCAGGGCATGGCCTAAGGTATGACCAAGATTGAGACTGCGGCGGATGCCGGTTTCGTGTGGGTCGCGGTGAACTACATAAAGTTTCATCTTTATACAATTGGTGATAATGCCGGAGAGGGTCGGGTCGTCATACTCCACCGGGTCCTTCACCATCTCTTCTACCAACTCCAGAAGGGGCTTTGGTCCCTTCTCGTAGTCGGTGCCTTTGGCCACTGTTTCTTCAATGAGGGCATATTTGATGATTTCAGCCAGTCCCGCCGTCAATTGTCGCCCGGGCAAGGTGCCCAGCACTTCCTGGTCGGCCAGCACGGCCTTGGGGAAGAAGAAAGTACCGGCGAGATTTTTGCCGGTGGGCAGGTTGATGGCATTTTTTCCGCCGATGGCGGCGTCTACCTGGGCAAGCAGGGAGGTGGGGATGAGGACCAGGTTCAAGCCGCGCATATATGTTGAACAGGCAAAACCGGCCAGGTCTAAGACGGCGCCGCCTCCCAGAGCCACCACGGTGTCTTGCCGGTCGAAACCACGACCTTCCAGGTGTTCCCAGATGCGCAGGAGCCATTCTGTGGTCTTACACTGCTCACCGTCCGGCACTTCCAGGGTTGTAACTTGAAAATCTTCCGTGGGCAGGGTGTCGAGAATGTCTCGTAGCCAGTGCACCGCCGTGGTGGGCTGGCAAACAATTAGAACCCGTCGACCGGCGCCTACCTGGGCTAATATCGAGGACAGCTTCTGTCTGGCGCCGGCACCGACCGCTACTCTGGTTTTAACATCCAGTGTGGTATTCCAGTTCATGGTGATGACCGGACCGCGATGCCTGGCTTTATGGCGCATTATCTACCTTACCTTTCGTGAGATTGCGGACATATTGTCTATATGTTTCCACCGACTCTTTCAGATCAACCATAGTGTCGGCAGCAAATTTGTCAAGGAATGCATTGGCCAAGGTCAAGGATACCATTGCCCCGGCAACAACAGAAGCGGCCGGTATGGCGCAAACGTCTGAGCGCTCGTAGTGGGCGAAGCTGTCCGTGAAAGCTGGGAAGCTGAGGGAGGGCAGACCCTTCTTCATGGTGGGAATGGGCTTGAAATATACATGCAGGATCAGGCGCTCGCCGTTGGTCATGCCGCCCTCCAGACCGCCGCAGCGGTTGGTTTTTCTGCCTACGTAGTAACAGGGGCTCTTGCCGCTTTCGTCTCTGTGCATGGCGTCATGTACAAGGGAGCCCGGCAGGGCGGCATTCTCGACTCCCGTGCCGATTTCCACGGCTTTGGCCGACTGTATACTCATGAGCGATTGGGCCAGTTGCCCGTCCAGTTTTCTATCCCATTGAAAGGAAGAGCCCAGACCGGGCGGTAGCCCGTCGACCATGACCCGCACCACTCCCCCCAGGCTGTCGCCGTCCTTGAGGGCTTGCAGGATGGTGGCTTCCATTTGCTCCGAGAGACCTTCGTGGGGACAGTAGACCGAACTGTCGCGGCTTGCCAGCAAGAGTTCGCCCAGGTCCATGGCTTCTATTCTTTCCTGTTCTTCCCGGCTCAAGGAGTTCATCGAGACCGGACCGATTGCCACCACATGGGCTGTCAGTTTTACACCCAGTGCGCGCAAGATGAGCTGGGCCAGGCTGCCGGCCCCGACCCGGGCGGCGGTCTCTCTGGCGCTCGAGCGCTCCAGTACGTCCCGCACTTCCTTGAGCCGGTACTTGATTGTGCCGGCGAGGTCGGCATGACCTGGGCGGAAGCGCTCAATGCGTTTGTCCTGAATCTGTTTCTTGCCGGCTTCATCGAGAGCGCTCAGGTCAATGGGAGCGCTATTCATGACGGTTGTCCAGTTGCCGTGGTCTCTGTTTTGAATCTCAAAGCAGACCGGAGCGCCGGTGGTGAGACCGTGTCTGACACCGCCAGTAATGTCAATTTTGTCCTTTTCGATTTTCTGTCTGCCGCTGCGGCCGTAGCCGCCCTGCCTGGCGGCCAGTTCCGCTTCTATAAAGGCGGTATCGATGCTGAGCCCGGCCGGCATTCCGTCAATCATGGCCGTCAGTTTCGGTCCGTGTGATTCTCCGGCAGTTAAAAGCCTGAGCAAATTTGTGCCTCCCCGCCTTGAGCGGATCTAGTTTGTTGTGTTTCCTGTTGTGTTTCCCGTTTTACCGTCATAGATCCTGATTCTTGGATCCGGCAAGCATATGTTAGCCTTATAACTTATGCCTGCTTGTAGTTCAGGGGAATTATGGCAGATGCCGGGGCATCCGGCCAAAGTAGGGAAGAGGTAGGTAAATGGTGTTGTTAAGGGGAACGCTGGCGCCCCCCGGGGATAAGTCTATGACCCATCGCGCCCTTATCTTCGCCGCCCTGGTGAAAGGCCGTGTGGATATTGATGGGGCGCTTCTTTCCGGCGACACAAAAGCCAGCGCGCTGGCTCTGCGAAAGCTCGGGCTCTCCATGACCATCGAGCAAAAAGAGCGGGGCGCCGATATCGCCATTGTCTCTCCCGGTATTCTGGAAATACGCAGAACCTTCGCCGCCGGGGCCCCTGCAAGTCTTTTCGATTGTGGCAATTCCGGCACGACTATGAGGCTCCTTTCCGGTCTTTGCGCCGGTCTTGCGGGCGGCACCTTTGTCTTTGACGGTGACGCTTCTTTGCGGCGCCGGGATATGAAGCGAATTCTTTTGCCTCTTTCCGAACTGGGTGCCGGTTTCCGCTATCTTGGCGCCGAAGGTTGCGCGCCATTTGAGCTGAAGGGCGAAAGACTCAAGGGTGGAGACTTTGACCTGATGGTCAGCTCGGCTCAGGTGGTAACGGCTTTGATTTTAGCCGGGCTCTCGGCAGACTCGCCGGTGACTGTGTCCACCCCTTACGTGGTGAGAGATCATACTTTGCGGGCCCTGCGCTTCATGGGCGTGGACATTGGTTGCTCTCATGCCGTTAAGCAGACCGCAACCGCTCTCATGGTCCGCCCCCTCAAAGGTGATCTGGCTCCCTGTCGATTTTCCATTCCCGGAGATATTTCTTCCTGCGCCTTCTTCCTTGTGGCTGCGGCCATTTTGCCCGGCAGTGCAGTGACTCTTCTGAATGTCGGCGTCAACCCCGGACGCACACTGGTTATCGAGGTGCTCAGACGCATGGGTGTGCAGATTGATTTCCTGAATGAGAGGGAAGTTTGCGGTGAACCGGTTTGCGATTTGTTCGTGCAGGCGCCGGCTGCTTTGACTGCCACGGACATTACCGCTGAAGAAGTTCCCAGTGGAATTGATGAGATACCGGCCCTCTCTCTGGCCTTTGCCTTTGCCGCCGGGCGCAGTACCGTCCGTGGTGCAAGCGAATTGAAGCAGAAAGAGTCCAATCGCCTCAAACTGCTCACCGATAACTTGCAGGAGGCCGGTGTGGCTGTGGAAGTGTATGACGATGGTTTTGCCGTGCAGGGTAAGGGCTATCTTGCCGGTGGTGGGTTCTGGCGTACCGATCTCGATCATCGCCTGGCCATGATTGGCATGGTGGCGTCACTGGCGGCTCGTCAGCCTCTGATGCTGGAGGAGAAAGAATCTTGCGCCGTCAGTTATCCTCAGTTTGCGGCGGACCTGAAGTCGTTGCTGGTCTGAGAGGCGGTCGTACCTGGGATTTTTACTTGTTCGTCAGGGAGCTTAATTGATATTGATGGGCCGGGCAGCTGTAATTTTCCTTGCGACGCAACTTGCCCTGCTGACCTTCCTGGCCGGTCGGTTCCCGCAGGCGGTGCTGGCGCAGCCTGGCATCGAGCCCGGGGAGCGGTCGGTGCAAGCGCTCTCTTTGAGAAAGGAGGCGGTAGCAAGGGTGGACAGCAAGGTGAAGACCGTCATAGCTGCCGGTTTACCTCAGTATCTTGGTAAGGCGCGAGACTATGATGGCATTTTTGCCCAACTGGCGGCGGCCGGCGTCAAGGTCTTTCTTGCCGACGGACAGTGCCGGCAATTACCGGAGCCCGCATCTCTAGGTTACGAAGCCGACTTCTACCCTACCGCTCAGACTATTTCCGCGCCGGGCACCAGGAAGGCCTATGGGGCCATGAAGAAGCACGGGGTAAAGCTGCTTGTGCCCGCCGACATTCTTTATCCGCTCGGGCAAGAACTGCCGAGCCCGGCGGAAGATCCCTTGCTTCGGCTGATTAAGACTTTCGGGGCGGATGCCATATATGGTGTTTATGCCTATGACGAGCCGGCTAAGAACGCCGATTTTAAGCAAATGGATAAAAGATGCCAGGCTGTTTACCGGCGTGTCAAAGAGTTGAGCGCCGCACTGCCGGTGGTGATGGTGCATGCTCCCCTGGTAGACGGGTTTGCCGCAGGCGATGCTCAGTATCTCAAGCGTGTCTTGCAACTGAGCCGCTATGCCGATATCGTCGGCTTCGACGTCTATCCGATTCCTATTCATGTGGCCAAGCTGGTGGATCCTTTCCTGACTGCAGCACCGGCGGCCGCTAGAAAAGCCGTGCCCGGGGTTGATCCGCTCACAGGACTATTCACTGACTATCGAGTCGCCGTTGCCGCCTACTGCCGCTTTCTCAAAAAGAACTTGCCCGGCAAAGACTACCTTGTGGTGCTGCAGGCCTTCTCATACAAAGACCAGGGTTTTGATCCGGTCCTGGCGCATTTATACGGCGATCGGCGTCCCACCGGCGAGGAAATGCGGACCATGGTGAAAGTGGCCCGGAAAGAGGGTGTGGGCAACATTGCCTGGTGGGGGCAGGGTATGGTTGGCGGCGATCCGTCAGCCGCCCGTAAATACTGGAATGAAGTGCTGGAAGCCTCGGGCAGCCTCGATTTCCCCGGGCATGCCGGTGGTAAATAGTTAGCAGCCGGTGAGGAGAATTGGGCAAGGTGTTGGCGGGGCAGATCTTAGATGATACCTATGAGGTGCTCAGGACCCTCGGCTGCGGCGGCATGGGTGAAGTCTATGAAGTGCGCCATCTTGTCTTGCAGAAGAAGATGGCCTTGAAGACTTTGAGGGCGGATGCGGCCAACCCCGACAACTGGCAGCGTTTTGTACATGAAGCCCGCATTTTAGCCCGTCTTCATCATCCGGCTATCGTTGAGATTTACGACATGGCCGTCACCCCGGACGGGCAGCCGTTTTACACTATGGAACTGCTGCGTGGCTTGTCGCTGCAGGACTACCTGCTCAAGCGGGGACCGCTCCCGGAAGCGCTGGCGCTTTCCCTGTTCAAACCTGTGTTGTCGGCGCTAGCCTGTGCCCATGAAGCCGGTGTTATCCACCGGGACATTAAGCCTCATAACATAATGCTCTTGGGAGAGGCGGAAGCTTTTGCCGATCCGCTGTTGGCATCGGTGCGGGTCAAGGTGGTTGATTTTGGTCTGGCCAAGTTGCGAGGCGGCAATTGCCAGCAGTCGCTTACTGCCACGGGGGCGGTCTTCGGCAGTCCGTATTATATGAGTCCGGAGCAATGCCTGGGTCGCAGGGTTGATGAGCGAAGCGACCTGTATTCCGTCGGTTGTGCTCTCTTTCAAACTCTTACCGGGGCAGTGCCTATTTCAGGAGCTTCCAGCACCGATACCATGAGGGCCAAGGTGACGCAGCCTTCACCGCGTCTGAGCGAGGTTTCCACCCTCAAATTCTCCAGACTGACGGAAGAACTTGTGGCTGTCTTGCTGGCCACTGATGCCGAAGAGCGTTTCGATAGCGCCAGGCAGGTTCTGCTCAGTCTTGATGACCACGGTGAGAAGTCCGCCGGCAGGATCAATCTATTCAACGCTGCCAACGCCCTTTCTGAAGGCTCTCACTCCCTTGCTCCCCAGAAAGGCAGGCGGCAACGGCTGCTTATGCTCGGTGTGGGAGCCCTCGGTCTTCCTCTTCTACTTCTTCTTGCTTCGGTCTGTCTGTCTTCAGGTCCGATGAAATCTGCCCTTCCGGCAAGCGCCCCGGTCTCAGGCTCGGTGGCCACGGCGACCGTCGCCTCAAGTTCTCCCTCCTGGTTCTCTACCGTGGATCAATCCGGGGGGCGCGTCTTCGACTTCTCCTCCCTTGGTACGGGGCTTGCCAATCCGCCTAAAGGCTTAGCCTGGCAAGGGAAGACGGAAGAGGAGATGAGAAAGAGGTGGATGGCCAGTGAACTTGGCGAAATGGAGGAACTGGTCAACGGTGGGGATGGGCGTATTTTGGATTTGAGGCATGCGGTTTATGTGCCTCCGCAAGCGGATTTGCGCTTTCGACCAGGCCTGCCATTCTATCGTCAGCCAAGTCTGCTTTCGCGTTTCCGTCTTGATGAAATTCACTCCTTTGATTTTCGTCCGGCAGCGGGGGACCGCAAACGCAGCATGTCTGATATCCTGCCGCAACTATTGCCTTTCACCAGGCTGAGAGAGCTTATCTTTCGCGATACGCAGTTGAGCGCCGCTGACCTGCACGATATGGGCTTGCTGAAGAATCTTACCTGCTTAAGCCTGTTAACCGTCGATGGTATCACTGGCGAAGACCTGGGTAGAGAGAATCTGCTTCTTGGGCTGAAGCAGTTGCGGTTGGATGGTTTGAGAGACCTTTCCCGCGTATTTGAAAAGCTCAGTCACTCGAAGCGCATCGAGACTCTGGAGATTCACACCAGTAACCTTTCCGATGCCGACATCGACAAACTTGTTCTGGTAAAGAACTTGCGCGACCTGCGCATTCGCAACTGCGATTTGACCGATGCTCAGTTGGGCCGGTTCTCCAAGCTTCCCCAACTATGCAAGCTGGAAGTCAGGCGTAATGCTATTACGGTTGATGGACTCAGGCAACACCTGCCGGAGATTCTAAGCAAAAGAAGCGCCGCCGCCTCTCAAAACCGACTGGAAGTTATCCTGTCCGCTGATTTTTGTACGCCTTCCGAGAAGGAAGATTTTAAGAAAGCCTTCCCGTCCACCATCTTCAAGTATGTCCCCTGATTTGAAAGAGCTACTTGCTTCGCGACTTGCCGGTGCTCTTTTTCAGGCTGGAGAGGCTGCCTTTCTTTTCTGCCTTAGCGGCAGACCCTTTACCCTTGTTTGCGGCGCTCGCCTCCCCGGCTTTCGCCCTGGCTTTGTCGGTGGAGCCTTCCTTCACCAGCACCATGCCTTGAAGCCCTCGCCTCTCTTTGTGGGTGACCAGCTTGACCCGAGACTTGGGACCTTCCGGGGAATGTTTGCCGAAGTCTTCTGCTTTTACCTCAATAATGTCGATGGGTTCCTTGCAGTAAATAGAGAAGTGACAGGAAGCTTCCAGAGCCATTCTGGTTATGGTGAGACCGTCGTCTACCAGATCGTAGATGCCGTAAAGGCAGCCTTTGGCAAAGTCTGAACCGGCTCCGCGGGCTGCGAAATTTCCGTATTCGGTGACGGAGAGGTTTTGCGAAATGGAATAGATGCTCGTTGGCGTTGCCACCAGAAAAACGTTGTATATGGCGGCGAAGGTGTCTTTGCCGGTGTCCACCAGGGTGTAGTTCTTCTTCAACTCTCCGAACAAATCCAGAAAAAACTGAAATACTTCGTGGCGATTGGAGAATTTGTTCTCCATCATGGCGTGTCTGGTGCGATAAAGATGCTCGATGCAGTTGTCCAGAAGAGTGTAGCCGGAAGTGGCTATATAAGCATGTTTGAGTTTGATGATTTTGGAGCCGTTTACTACATCTACCGCGTATTCACTGCCTGAGGTCATCATTCTGTCGGCGCCAAGGAAGACGCGACCGCCCTTTTTTACTGCTACCAGGATAGTCATTGATGGGGTTTCCCTCTAATTTGTGCTCGAGACTCCTTAATAAGTACCCGCCGGAAACATTTACCTCACATTTGCAGTCTTGCCTTTGCATTGGGTTGCTTTCCCCTGAGGTTTAATAGCCCCGGGTGACTTCCTCAAATTTGGGGAATGCATTTAGAATAGGTGTCTTCCGGTAGTCGGTTTCAAGAGGATTTTCCATGGTTCGTTTCCTCAGCCTCTTAGCTCTTCCCTGTTTGCTCGTGATTGGAGCGGCTTCTCCCTCAATTGCGCAGGGTTATCTTCCTCCCGGTCAGGAAATGGCCTCTGGTTATCAGACCCAGGGTCGGGCGCAGACCGATCCGGCTTTGATCAAGCGCTGGTTTGCCGCTTACGACCAGGTGCGGCGCCAGGCACAAATGACCCCCAGTGAACGCAGGCAGGCCGATGCCATGCTTTCCAAGGGACTTTCCATGTTCGTTCCCGGCGATGAGAAACTGGCCGGGCAGAAGCTATTGAGCGGTTTGATAGGCAAATATCAGCAAGCCATGGGACAGATGAAACAGTTGCCTCTCTATCCTGAAACCGAAAAACTGCACCGGGGATACTACCAGTACTTCAGCGATGCCAGAAATCTCTTCTCCGACTACATCAGGGTGCAAAACGAACCTTTTGCCAAAGACCCCAATACCGGTGAAAGACTTATCGGACAGATTGTGGTGCGCAAGGCCAATTTGACCGACCTCGAGTCAAATGTGAAAGCTCTTGATGCTCAGCTTCGGGGCGGCTTCGGTATTGCTCCTTACCGCTACTAGCCCTTCCCTCCCTCTCTCTCAAGCTCAGGCTAGAGGGGCACATCCACTTTTCTGGCGTACAGTCTTTCCAGTGTATTCAGATCTCGCTGGCTGAGGCGGGAGTGCTCGTCGGTAATGGCATACATCAAGTCGCCCTTTTCCGGGCTGTGTCCCAGCAAGCCCATGGCATGACCGAGTTCGTGGGCAATTATGTTTTTGGTTAGCAGATAACGAGCTTCCGGTACCTTTGAATAGATCAAGTCCAGGTTCACCTCAATCACCTGGGGCGGCACCGTATACTTTGGTCCAAGGCTTGGAATATAGATGGGTACCGGTATGGCGCTGATGGGAATGACTGCCAGTTTGCCCGATGGGCGCTTGGTCCATTTTGTAATGGTATGTGCTCCCAGGGTGCAGTCGTTGATATCTGAGCTTACCCCCAGGCGACTCCAGATCACCTTGATGCGAGCACCGGCCATATTTGTAGTTTCAGCAAACTTGACCCTGGCGCCCCGACTCTCCCAGTCGAAGAAGCCTTCGCGCACGGCTTTCATAAGTGACTGGTCTTGAATAGGAGTGATGTAAACGGTGATGGGCATGGCGGCAAAGCGAAAGGTGCGATTCTTGCTGGCAGTCAGTACGTTCTCCAGATAATCCGAGGTAACCGGTTCGGTCTGGCTGGGCGGCAGTATGCGAAAGAAGTGCGGCGGTGTGGTATTTTCCGTTGGTATGATGCGCGGCAGTTGGGCTGTCTGGAGAAGCTCTTTTACCCTGGCAATACGCTCTTCCGTAAGGGTTTCAGCCGCCAGAGGGGCTGAGCTGGTCGGCGGCGGCAATGGCGTGAAACCTTGATTCTGGTATGGCGCCGGTACAGTCGGTTGAGCGAGGGGCTGATCCTGATCAACTGGTGGTATGTAGGCGGGTTTGTTAGAGGGGGTGTTTCCCTCTTGACCGGTCCCCGGCTGGCGAAGCGGCTCGATAGCACCGATGCCGCCCTGAGCGGCGGGAGTTAGCTGGTCCTTGCCGCTTGCACCCCGCCGTTCATCGGCAAAGCGCTTCAACACTCCTATGCGCGAAACTATGGAACCAGCTTGCGGACTGCCGAAAACAGTATTTTCCAGACGTTCGGTGCGCAGCAGCAGGGGCAGGTTTTCCTGACCGGGTAACCCGAGGCTCTGTTCAATTTCTTGCAGAATTTCAGGGAAGGACTTCTCGCCGCCCTGGGCGCCGGCTGTCAGGGTCAGACCGGAACAGCACAGGAGGAGAGCAAGTGAGAGGGCTGTCTTGATCAGCATGCTGGTCGGCCCCGCGGGCGGCTGAGACCATGAACGCGGGATGAAAGGCAGGCACGCTCTTCTATTCAACGATGTCTTCCATGACTTCATCGAGAAATTGACAGAGCTTGATGCGCACGGCTTCTTGTATGCGCACCAGCTCTTTTGAATAGCAGTAGAACTCGGCTCCCGTGGCTTTATCGAAGCTCATGGAAAAAAGGGCGCTCAAGGGGTCGTCCATTTCAGTCAGTTGGGCTTCCAACTGCTGAATGCCGATATTGCAAAAGATGCTCTTTTCCATGAGCTGGGGCTCGCAAATGGTGGTCATGCCGCCGCTCTCATCGAGCTTGCCCCAGGTGCCCTGGAGGAAACGGTAGACCGGAGAGCTGAGCTTCTCTTCTTCTTGCTTCTTGGCCGGCGACCAGAGCATTACAATTTTTGGGAAAACAGCCTTTTTCGGCTCTTTTTCGGAAAACTCTTCCAGATCTTCCGGGCGATAGCCAAGTAGCTCCCGGTTGAGCCAGATTAATTTTGCATCGGGCAAGTGCCCGCGCAGAGCGCGCATGGTCAGAAGCAAGCCGTCTGACACGGAAAGCTCTTTAGAGGAAAGCTGCGTTTTAATGCGGCTCAGTTGGTCGTACAGCATCGGGCACCGGAGCGTTATGAACTATGTCCAATATATACGAATTTTGTCTGATTTTGCCTTAAATCCCTGCGTTAATTGGGTTCTTTTCCGCAAATTTAGTCTCTTGGGCTGGCTTGAGGGTGAGTTACTTTCCCCGTCCCAGTCGGCCCTCTATGTTGCCACCACCGGAGATGGCATGGGCAGTGAGCGCCGCCGCCATCGTGATTTTCCTTTTGTAATCACCCAAGTTGTGATAGTTTTGAGAGTGAAATCTATTTCAATGTGACTTGATTTGCCATGGACGATAGACTGAAAGAACTGGCTGAAATGAGGTATGGGCAAAGCGAGTACCTGAAGGTACTCTTTGACCTGGCCCTGGAGGACAACTGGTTCGATTTGCAGCATATGATCCAGCACGACATGGCCAAAGCCATCCTGGCCGACTACTCCTACGAAAAAGGGCTGGGCTACCTCAATCAGGAGGTCTTCTTCGATTTCTGGGAAGAAGTCATTGAAGTGGGCTGGTCAATATTTTGCCGTCACACGGGCTTGAGTCGAGAGCGGGTCGATAAGGCCCTGGCCAATTTGCGAGAACACTGATGGTGACCTGTTCTTATTCGCCGCTTTGTTTGAGGAAGAAGTTCATAGCGGCCGGTTCAAGGCTGGATGAGAACTCAGGGAAGCCTCTATAAGCCGGTCCGCGAGCCCCTGTAATTTGCCCGAGGCGCTCTTCCCGCAAGTCCATCACATCCTGGATGTGTCCCTGTCTGAGATTGTGGGCCAGGTCCATGACGTATTCGGCGTCGGCGCCGTCCACCGGGCTCACGACTGCTGTCCGTGCAGTTTTGAGGGCACTCAATAGTTTGCTGTAAGAGACATTTTCAGGAACTTTCAACTCTCGGTCTTCTTGTTGCATGGATTATTCTCTCGGGGCAATGACTATTTGACTGGTAAGGGAAACGGGCCGACCGGCTTGTTATCAGAATAGCCCCGGATTTTTAACATGCAAGCTACAAGGCATTTCATATTCATCCGCCCCGGGCCCTGCCATCTCTTGCTTGTGCCGGTGCTAAGCAGCCCGGGCTGTCAGTTTGCCTCGGGTGAGTAGATAGTTTGTAGATTTGTAAGGGGCTAGATGGCAGAGAATTTAACTGACCGGAAGAGCGCTCTGAGCTCTCTACTGCTTGTATTTGACCACGATGGCCAGACCGTGGGGGAAATTGCCCTGCTTGTCCGTAACCTGGGAGAGTCTGTCGGAAGCCAGCGACCAGACGCCGGGATTGTCGGCGGTGAATTCCACATCCAGACGATCGCCGCTGGCTAAGGTGACAGTGTCGCGCATGGTGTGCGGCTCCAGCGGGTCAGAGCCGTTCATCCCCACTACTTCCAGGCGGTGCCCGCTCAGATGCAAGGGAATGGACTCTTCCGTCAGGTTGAAGAGCCTTAATCTGATGCGCTTTCCTGCCGTCACCTGCAGAGCCGGGATGTATGGGGCAGTCTTGCCGTTGACGAGGAATACCTGCCGTTCCGCCGTTTCAGCCGCCTTTGCTCCGGTCTGGGCCGGCAAAGCCTTTTCACTGTTTCCTTTCACCGACACCCTGGTGAAAAACAAGCTCAGATCCTGGTCTGCCCGGTGGGCCGCCAGGCGCGGATGCACTATCAAGGCTCCATAGAGACCCTGTTGCCTTTGTTTCAGATGCATGATCTGGGGATGGTAGTAAGCCGTGCTCTGGGACTGCATTTGAGGCACAAACTGGTAGACAAATGTTTCTTTGGCGCGCAAGTAGCGTTCGGGCTTGGGTCCGGTCTCCTCTTCGCCTCTGGTACTGCTGACAGGTTTGCCCGCCCTTGGTAGACCATCTACGCCGTGGGGCAGCGGTATTCCGTGGAAGTGCAGGGAAGTCGGCTGCCCCAGCTCGTTATGGAGCACAATTTTGGTGGGTTCACCTTCCCGCAGATGAATTTCAGGACCGGGAATTTGGCCGTTGTATGTGAGCGCCTGGATCTTTTGCCCGCCGCCTATATCCACTTCCGCTTCTTTGGCAAAGAGGTGAATTTCCTGCACAGCGGCACCGGAAGGCAATCTGGTGTTGGCCGCATTGGTCAGTTCGCTCATTGAGCGCAGGGCATCTTTGACTTCGCCTTTGATGGAGCCCAGTTCTTTGCGCATGTCTTCCAGTTCGAGTTTTTCCTTGGCCTGCTCAGCCGCCAGATCGTCAACTTCGTTGAACTGAGCCCGGGCTGCCGGTGAACAGAGGGGAAGAAAGATGAGCATCAGGCTGAGAGACCTGAGCAAGAACTGATGCTTCATGCTGCTGTCAGCCTCTTGCCACGAGGGTTGATACCGGTGCTTGCGAGATGACCCGCTCGCAGATATGACCCATGAGGAAGTGTTTGATGGCGCCGCCGCCCTGGGCCCCGATTACCACTAGATTGCCGCCTTTCTCATCAAGCAGTTTGAGAATTTCGGCATCGGGACGACCGGCTTTCAGGTGTATGGAAAGCTTTTTGTAACCCAGGCTGGAGAGTTCTTTCTGCGTATCGGCCAGGAAGACTTCGCCTTCCATCATCAGGTTTTCCTGCATGGCCGTAACAAAGGAGAAAGGAGTCACGGAGGCAATAATTTTGGAGACGTTGACCACATAGGTCAAAATCAAATTGGTTTTTTCTTTGTCCAGGTTGAGCAGTTTAAGCGCCTTGATCACACTTTCCTTGCAGGTTTTAGAGCCGTCAAGACCAATCACTACTGTTTTAGCACCGGGTTTGTCCAGGCTATCTTCATCGGCGCCCGCGCGCAGAAGGACGGTCGATACTGGGCTGTGTCTGGCCACATGGTGGCTGACGCGGCTGAGGAAGATGCTGTCGTGGTGCTTGCTCTGGGCCAGTACTACCACATCGGCACCGAGGTCGCGGGCTACAGTTTCAATCAATTGCGCCGGGGGACCGGAGACGATTTCGCTACTTACCGAGGCCCCTTCCTGCTCGATTCCCTTTTTTAGAATGTCCAGAATTTTGCCGGCCCGGCGCTCCACCACATGGGTAAGATCTTCGGGGAAGTCAGCCTGGGCTTTCAGTACTTGCTCAAAGGAGGGCAATTCTTCCTTCACGTAGAGTAGCGTCACCTGGCTTTTATCGAGAGGCAAGAGCTTGGCCAAGCTCTTGATATTTACAAGCTCCTGGGCGGCTTTAGCTTCATCTTTATTGGTGCTCTGAGCCACGTCGATGGCAAGTAGAATTTTCATGATATCCCCGATCGAGACAAGGTCGTTCCCGCTTTGTCACATATGTCAGCGCCTATATTCTAACCTCTTTGCCCCATCTTATTTGTTTCTCGGGGCTGTTCTTGATATCGCTATCGGTGCCTGAGCGCCACAATTTAAGCGGGTGGCGTTTGCGTGGCTTGCAAAGGGGGAAGCGGGTTGATTTAAGTAGGTTTATTTAAATTGCCTCACATCTAAATGACAAAGATAAACCTTGAGAATTTTCTTTGCCGGGTGCACCGCTTGATAGCTATCTTCAGGGACAATAGGTCGAAGGAAAAGAGGAGTCCGCCGTGATTGAACGATATACACGCCCGCAGATGGGCGACATATGGTCCCTGGAAAGTAAGTTTCAGACCTTTTTGGAAGTTGAGTTGGCTGTTATGGAAGCGCAGTGTGCCATGGGCCTCGTGCCTGCTCAGGCTCTGGCGGAAGTAAAAGAAAAAGCGCGTTTCGACGTTAAGCGTATCGATGAAATCGAGGCGGAAGTGCGCCACGATGTGATCGCCTTTCTGACCAATATTTCTGAGAATGTCGGTGAGTCGGCGCGCTTCGTGCACATGGGTCTGACCAGTTCCGATGTGATCGACACGGCTCTGGCTCTTCAGCTCAAGAAGGCTTCCAGCATACTCCTCGACGATCTGGATAAGTTGACCGAAACTGTCTTGCAGCAGGCGCGCAAACATAAGCGTACGGTTATGGTGGGCCGCTCCCACGGCATTCATGCCGAGCCCATCACCTTCGGCTTCAAGCTGGCCGTCTGGGTGGAGGAATTGAGGCGCCACCGCCTGCGTCTGGAACAGGCCATCGAGATGATTGCCGTGGGGCAGATGAGCGGTCCTGTGGGAACCTTTTCCAATATCTCTCCGGAAGTGGAAGAGCGGGCTTTGAAAATACTGGCGCTGACGCCGGCAAAAATTTCCACCCAGGTGATTCAAAGAGACCGTCATGCTCAGTTCATGACCACCCTGGCCTTGATAGCCGCTTCCCTGGAGAAATTCTCCGTGGAAATCAGGCACTTGCAGCGCACGGATGTTCTCGAGGCAGAGGAACCTTTCCATGCCGGGCAGAAAGGCTCTTCCGCCATGCCTCACAAAAGGAATCCGGTGGCCAGCGAGAATATCAGCGGTCTAGCCAGGGTGGTGCGCAGCAATGCCCTGGCCGCCCTCGAGAACGTGGCGCTCTGGCATGAACGGGACATCTCCCACAGTTCGGTGGAGCGCATCATTTTGCCGGACTCCACCATCCTGCTCGACTATATGCTGGCTCGTTTCAATTCGGTCATGGAAGGCATAGTTGCTTATCCCGAGAATATGCTCTCCAATATGGATGTTTTCGGCGGTGTAATTTTCTCGCAGTCGGTTTTGCTCAAACTCATAGATAAGGGACTGACTAGAGAAGATTCCTACAAGCTGGTTCAGGAAAACGCCATGAAAGCCTGGAACGTGAAAGGCGGCAGCTTCAGGGCCAACCTGCTCGCCGACGAGCGAGTTCTTTCCAAACTGAGCAAGGCGGAAATTGAAAGCTGTTTCGATCCTGATGCCTATTTGAAGAATATCGACGCCGTCTTTGCTCGCGTCGGAGTCTGAGCCTGAGTCTAATTCAGGCTCTCATTCAGGTTCTCAGTTCCGCCCTCCAGGAAAAGACCTGCAAGCGTTCCCTTTCCTGCCGTTTTATCCTTAGCATTAAGCACCAGAGGCAACAAGAGGAAGTCCATTGTCGAAGTCGAAATTCCGCACCCAGACCCTTGATCCCGCCCATAAACTATCAGGGCTGTTGATACCTGTTTTCGCCATGCGCCGCCGGGGCGATCTGGGTGTGGGGGATACGCAGTGCGTCATGGAGTCCATAGATTTTCTGGCTTCGCTCTCCATGACGGTTTTGCAGCTTCTGCCTATAAACGAAACCGGCGCCGATAATTCTCCCTACAATGCCTTGAGTGCCACCGCCCTTGACCCCGTTTATTTGACCATGTCACCACTAGTGGTGCCGGGCTTGAGCGAGAAAATGCTATCGGAATTGGCTCCAGCCTCTCTTGTGGCCGAGCTTGAGGAAGGACCGGTAGATTATGCAAGGGTGAAGAAACTCAAGCTTGATCTGCTGCACGCCGCTTTTGCTGCCTTCACCGGTGGTGCGGCCGGCGCGGACCAGATCGAAGCCCTGGAGACTTTCAGAAAGCAGCCCTGGCTGAAAAACTATAGTATTTTTCGGGCTTTCATGGATGAAAACGGCGGCAGTGCCGTCTGGACCGAATGGAAGCCGGAGCACCGCGACCGCCGGCAGCTGGAGCAGATTCTTGAGAGCGATCTGAAGAGCGGCGGCAAGATCAGACAGCGCATGGATTTCTATGAATACGTGCAATGGGTGGCTTACCAGCAGTGGCATCAGGTCAGGCTTTATGCCGAGCGCTGTGGTGTGGCCTTGATGGGCGATATTCCCTTCGGCGTCAGCCGCTACAGTGCCGACGTCTTCGGTTTGAGAGAGCTGTTCGACCTGGAAAATTCGGGTGGTGCGCCGCCTGAATCCTTCTTCCAGACCGATAAATTTACCGCCGTCTGGGGACAGAACTGGGGTATCCCGCTCTACAACTGGGATGAGCACCGCAAAACTAAGTTTGCCTTCTGGCGTGAGCGAGTCAGGCAGACCACCGAGATCTTTCACTATTTCCGCATAGACCACGTGCTTGGCTTTTTCAGGGTATACGCCTTTCCCTGGATACCGGAGCGCAACGGCGAATTTGTGGATTTGAGCGAAGAGGAAGCGCGCACCCTCACGGGCGGCAGGCTGCCGCGTTTTCTGCCGCGGGCTGATGAGCCGGAAGAAAATGCCCTGCTAAATTTGCAGGAAGGCACCGCTCTTCTGGATGTCATTCTGGATGCCGCCGGACAAGCCGGAGTGGTGGCGGAAGATCTGGGCATGGTACCCGGTTATGTGCGTCCGCGCTTACAGGAAATGCGCATCCCCGGTTTCATCATCCCTATTTTTGAAAGACAGGAAGACGATCCGGAACGAAATTTCCGCAGTCCTGATACCTATGAAGAGGTCAGTCTGGTTACACTCGGTACCCATGACCATGAACCCATTGCCGGCTATTACGAGCGTTTGTGTAAGTGGTGGCGTGGTGAGGACGGCCATGAGGGCTGGTTGGAAGTGTCTCGTTTGATGCGCTTCCTCGGCTTAAGTCCGGAGGAGGCGCCCGAGCAGTTCAACGATGATTTGCACCGGCGTTTGCTGCAAGTGGTGCTGACTTCGCCGTCCTGGCTGGCGGTCTTGATGATCAGTGATTTACTGGGTACCAGTCAGCGTTTCAATGAACCTGGTCTTGCCGGTGACAGCAACTGGAGCCAGCGTCTTGAAAAACCACTGGCCATGTACGAGCAGGATCCCCGCTACCTTGAACTATTCACCTGGTTGCGAAAAGTTGTGCGGGAGAGCGGGCGGGAAGCCCGGCCGACTATTCCAGGGGCTCTAAGTAAAAGGAAATGCTTCCACTTGGCTAGTCCCGGGTATTAGCATCTTAGATTGACCTGGATTTTTCCTTGCTCAACAAGTTTCCTGTCGATTGTTATATGATTTGTGTAGTTGGAGAGTGGGTGAGTTTTAAATGCTGCCAGCATATCTATTTCGGGTAGGCATCGATTGGGTCCGACACCAGAAAGAATTTTCTTCTTCCAATCCCTATGCTCGTTGTGAGCAGTCCATCAAAGTGCTGGAAAAGCTTTTCGAAGAAAACCTTTGCCGCGCCGACAGCAAGCACTTGGAAGTGGCTGCGGTTTGTGCCTATTGGGAGGAATTCTTCCATCTGGAAGACCCTCTTCACGACGAAAAAGAATGGAAAGAAGGGCTCTCCAAACGCTCCGGCCAGTACGACAATTTTGAGAAATGGCAGGAATGGTTCAAGTCCAGCTATGCCAAAGTATATACAGAGAATAATATCTGGACTTCCCTGCTCATGACCTCGTGGGCCACCACCCACCAGTACCAGCTCATCTATACCGAAGATTCCTGGGATTTCGTGCCCTCGCGCTCCTATCTGCCTACTTCTCACATGTGGCGCCTCAGCCATCATATCGAGACGGTCACCTCCGTTTTGAAGGAGTTCTGGGCGGAAGAATCAAAGCGCTGGGAAGACGCCGGTTTTATCATTGAAGACGAGAGCACGCATTATCTGGGCCGTGTGGAATGTCTGGGCTTTGATACCAAGCGTTATATGGTTACCTGGCCTGCCAGGGCCCATATCAATACTTCCGGCGGTGGCGGTGCTCATCGTGAAGACCTCGACCTGGGCAATCTGGTGGCGGATATCATCACACCGGTGGGCGATAACTGGTACAGACGTCCCGATTCGGTTATCTTCGCCCATGACCACGTGGACATCACCAGCCTCATCAACCGGGCTACTTATGTTTTCGGCAGCAAGAGACGAATCTTTGAATTGGCTCTTGATGACGATATGAACAAAGCCAAATTGCAGGCTCAGGCGGAAGGTTGGCTGGTGGAAGATCTGGCCGTCTGATAGCGGTCCGGCTCAGCCTGAGCCAGGCTCAGCTGTCCCCCTTTATTTTCTTCCATTCCCGCGGATACTGGGCGCTGGTGGGCTTCTCCTTCAGGAAGGTAAGGAGCACGTTCTCTTTGATAGAGGGCAGTGACTCAAAAGTTTGCCTGTCAACCAGCTTCAGGGACAGTTTCTCTTGTAAGAGTGCCGCCTCCTGCCGCTCTTCGGTTTCTCTCACAAGGGTCTTCTGGGCCAGGTAGAAGCCCCCTGGTTTGAGGGCGGGCGCAACTAGTTCCATGGTCAGCTTGAGCGTTCCCACGGCTCTTGCCGTGCCAAGGTCGAAATGTTCTCTAAGGTCTGGCTGTTTGAACAACTCTTCTGCTCTGGCGCAGATTACTCTCACCGGCGCTCTGTACCCTTTGCACAATTTATCAGTCGCCTCTTCCAGGAAGCGGCATTTCTTGCCGATGGCATCCACCAGGGTCACTTCCAGGGCGGGATTGACAAGCGCTACCAGCATA
>Ga0268298_10001394_pt1 | contig 28571 bp, 33 predicted proteins | sample WWTPWeurt_MetaG_FD_194462 | JGI IMG/M metagenome (GOLD analysis project Ga0268298, IMG submission 194462) | Activated sludge microbial communities from WWTP in Nijmegen, Gelderland, Netherland - WWTP Weurt | ecosystem: Engineered > WWTP > Aerobic digester > Activated sludge | place... | reverse complement strand
AACAGCGGCGATTTCGCGATCTCGGCCAAGGTGGGGCGGTTGGCCGGGTTCTGGTCGATCATGCGGGTGATCAGCGAGACCAGCGCCTGCCGCATGGCCGGGTCGGGCCAGGCGGATGGTGACAGCGTGCCCAGCGCCTGCATCATGCCGCTGGCGTCCCACTGGTCGTTCCTGATCATTTCCTTGACTTGGGCCAGCGACTTGCCGGGCCACAAGGGGTCAAATCCTTCGCCCAGGCCATAGACCAATTCGATGAAGGCCATGCCCAGGCTGAACACCTCGGACTGCGCGGTCACCGGCCCCCCCTTCAGCACCTCGGGGGCCATCCAGAGAATCGGCATCATCGCGTCCGTCGGCAAACTGAGCGATGCACCGTCGATCGACCCGCCCTCGGGCATGGGCCGCGACAGGCCGAAGTCGGCGAGCACTGCGCGACCCTTGTCGTCCAGCAGCACATTGCGCAGCGCGACGTCCAGGTGCGCCAGGCCCTTGCTCTCGTGCAACTGGCGCAGTGCCGCCACCAGATCCGCCAAGAGACCGAGCTTGCCGCGCGCCAGTGCCGGTGAGGTGGTCGCCCAGTGCAGCTCGTTGACCTTGCTGCGCAGGGTGCCGCCGCCAACGAAGCTGAACGCCGGGTACACGCCCTCCGGCCCACGAAGGGTGCCGATGTGCTTGAGCTTGTTGCTGTCGCCGCCGCCCACGCCCATCGTCATCTGTGTGGCGGCAGTCTCGCGCAGGGGGTCGTCGATCAGCACTTTGCGCGCAGCCGCCGAGCCAGGGGCATGCGAGCCGGGCTTGGGCACCTTCAACACCACGCGATCGTCCGGATTCTCGGGGTTGGTGTACGACCACACCGCGCCGAAATTGCCACTGGCCAGGGCTGTCATCTCGTCGCGCACGTAGGTGCGGCCTTGCAGCTCGATCGTCTTGCGCGGCAGCGTGACGATGATCTTGTCGGCCGGGTCGTTGACGTTCACATACTCCCATTGGGTGCTCAGCTCGCTCTCCGACTTGGGCTTGCTGTCAACGCGCTGGTAGGTCCACTCGCGCCGGGGGTACTCATTGAACACCTTGTGCTGGGCGGGCGGCGGCACTGGCTCCGGCGCCTGCAGGGCCTTGTCCAGCGCCTGCGTCACCACCTGGTCAAAGGCCTCCAGCAGGTAGGGCCGCATGAACAGATTGAGCTGCGTACCCACCAGGTTGCGCTGCGGCGCGGGCGCCTGCGACAGGATCGCGTGCGCCAGGTCACCGATGAAGGCCTCGCCATTGGACAGCGTGAAGGCCAGCCTGGTCGCTTCGTCCTGCTGCGCCAGGATGGGCTGCAGCAGCTTGGCCAGTCGCCCGAGGTGATCGCGGATCACGGCCGGGTCGCCGTGTGCCATGGCCAGGGCCACGTGCGTGAGCGCGGCCTCGATCTGCACGCGCTGCTCGGGCGTGGCAGCCAGAGCGTCAAGCCGAACGTTGGTATTCAGCAGGGGGGCGTCAAAGGTGGTCTTGGGCACCAGGGTTGGCCCCGTGGGCACCACCTTCAGCGGGCCATGGGCCTTCTCGTCGGCCAGCGCGGTCGGCGTCACGACTTGCTCGAAGCCCTGGGCCACGGCCTCGCGCTGGCTGGCCGGCACGCCGCTCTGCACGTGGGCGCTCAATGCGCTCACGAACGCGCTCATGTTGCCCTGGGCCAGGGCCTGCTTCATGCTGTCGTTCATGGCCGGGCCGGCCGCGCCGTCGCGCACCAGGCGCAGCAGGTCGCTCGTGGCGATGTCCAGATCGCGCACAGCCTGGTCCATGCGTTGGGGGTCGGGGGCCAGGGCGTTCTGCGCCTTGGCCTCGGCCAGGCGCTGCACCGCGCTGGCCAGCCGCCCCATGGCCAGTACGCCCACGTTGGCGCTGTCCGGCATGTGCGGCAGCGCGCCCTTGACGTTCTGTGCGCCGGGCAGATCCTTCACCAGGTGCTTGAAGGCGTCGCTCAGCGACCGGTCCATGAAGTGATCCAACTGCGCAGCCACCTGACGCCTTTCAATGTCGCCGTTCGTCTGCCCGAGCACGGCGTCTCGCAGGTCGGCCATGAAGGCCTTGCCGTCGCCTTGTGCAAAGGCCAGCTGCACCGCCTTGGGCTGCTGCTCCAGGATCGGGCGCAACTGGTCCATCAGCCCGGTTAGCAATCGGTCGGCACGGGCGTTGTCACCGTTGAACAATGCGTCGCTGATCTTCTCCAGCGTCTTCAACATCGGCGCCATGGCGTCCTTCGACACGCCCAACGCCTGCAGCCGCACCACGGGCAGTCCGATCTTGTCCTGCAGCAGGGCCGGCTTGTCGTCCAAGCGGCTGCCGGGCGCGCTGGCCACCAGCGGCCCTTCGGCATTGATGTCCTGGCCCACGATCGATGCCAGGTGGTCGTCAAGCACCTTGCCGACGCGTTCTTGCTGGCCGGGATTGGTGGCCTCGAGCAAGGTCTTCTTGAGCGCCGCGACGATGGACGCCTGATCGCCGCTGGCCAGGGCGTCCGTCAACTCGGGCGACATGTCGGGCGTGACAGCGCCGCTGCGCACCTGCTTGAGCAGGCTTTCAAGCTTTTCGGCCATGCCGCGCTGGACATCCGGCGCATGGGGGTGGTCCGAGCCAACGAGGCCCAGCTGGTTGGCATGGCTGACCACGCCCTTGAGCAGCGAGGGCAGGACGGCGCTCTTGCGCGGCTGCGGCGGCGGCCCCAGCACCACCTGCTTGCTGCGCAGGTGCAGTCCGGTGAGCAGCTTGTCCAGCAGTCGGCGCGGTGCCGATGGCTTGGCCACCTGCAGGCTGCCAAACTTGGTGGGCACCTCGGCCTTCACCTGGGCCACGCCCGGGAAGACGCCGACTTGGGTTTGCGGTTTGCCGATGGCATGGGGATGGTTCATGGCGCGTCCTCTTCTTTGGCAGGGGGCATGAGGTGCTCAGGCGCGCAGCGCGAAGGCGTCCACCAGTGTCGGCGTGGAGTCGGCGCCGCCGCCGCCCAGGCTTGCAGGATTGATGTTCAGGGCCAAGGCCTCACGCAGCCCGCGCGCGGCGTCGATCAGCGCCTCCACCGCGGCCTCGAGCGATGGCAGGTCGGTGTGGTCCAGCAGCAATTGGCGGCTGAGCACCAGCTCGTCGCGTTGCGGGTCCAGGCCGATGTGGCCGCCGCCGCTGCCGTGGCCGAACAGGTTGGCCTGCAGAAGCACCGCGAAGAAGGCCTCGCGCTCGGCCACTGGTGGCGTGCCGAGCGGCACGTACAACAACAGGCGTCCAGCGTCGTCTTCGTGCTCGATGTTCAGCGTCAGGCTGCCGTCGATCAGCAGCGCTGCGGTGCCCAGGTCCGACAGGGCCAATTCAGGCAGGCCCAGTGACTGGCCCAATGCGACCAGCAGGTTTGCGGCGTTCATGCTCGTGGATACGGTTGGGTTGGTGATCCCGCTTTGTCGCGGGCTTGCTCGCCCGGTTCCCGCTGCGTCGACATCCACCGGACTTCTGCACGATGCCCTTCAGCGCATTCAAGTGCCTGCGGTGGAACCGGCGGCGCAGACTGCGCCACTCATGGCGCAATGAGGGCGGCCGCGCCTGGCGCCCGACGCTGCCGCATGCCGTTCGGCGCAGCAGTCCTGCATGTACCGGGCGAAGAAAGGGCAGACGATGGCCGAGACCTCGGGCGTTGGCAATGCGAAGTACATCCCCCCGGGCGGCGAGCTGCCGCCGTCGGTCGAGCAACCCGCCATCGGGCAGATCGGCGAGCTGCCGGTGGCGCTGGTCAGCGCCAATGACCCGCAGATCAAGAACGACGCGCTGGTGGCCGATGCCCAATTGCCGGTCACGCCGCCGCCCGCGCCGCCGATCGCCCACCGCGTTGTACGTCCCAACGTTCCACACGACCCAACACTCAGCCAGGAAGCCAAGGGCAAGTTGATCATCGGGCGCGACGCCCTGATCACCAAGATCGGCCAGGGGCCGAAGGCGGACAAGCCTTTGTTTGGCTCGTTCGGCCCGACCATCCACCGCTCGACTCACTACAAGGCCGTGCTGGCCGCTCTGGATGCGTACCACCACCTGCTGAAAGACAGCGGGGCCACGGACCTGGGGACGCTGGATGCCGCGGTCGACGCCCTGCTGGAGGTTCTGGAGCTGAAGTGCGCCGACTACCTCAAGGCGCCTTTTGCCCCGAACAAGGCGGCAATGAAGGAGTTCCTCAAAGACGTGCAGCAGCAGCGGGCGGCGCTGGTGCCTGCGATGGGGCTGCTTGAACAGATCGACGACGTGGGGCAGGACCTCTCCCTGCCCGAGCTCATGGGCCTGATGCAGACCCACCCAGGCATCACGGCGGACGACGTGCGCTTCCTGGCCGACAACGACCTGCTCGGCCTGGTGCGGGCGAACCCCAAGCTGACGATGAACGACCTGCGCTTCGCCGCCAGCATGGGGCTGAGCCAGGACGCGGTCAAAGCCATGGCGCACGACTACCTGGGGACGCTGGCCAAGGTCCTGGATCGCGACGCGGCCGTGCTGGGGAAATCCGAGGCGAAGGCCGATGTCGGCCGGATGCCCAGCACCATGCATGAGCTCGCGCAGACCCTCAAGACGGTCATCGACGCAGCGCGCGCGCATGGCGTCACGCCGCAGGATGCACGGGCGTATTTCAACGCCGGCATCGCGATCAACCCACTGACCGTGGGCGGTGGCACCCTGCAGGGCGATTTGAAGCCGCTGGGGCATGGCGCGGTCAACGAAGTGTTCGTGGGCACCTATCAGAGCGCGAACGGCAAAGTCTACGAAGCGGTCTTCAAGGAAGCCACCAAGCTCGACGTCGCGACCGCCACGCTCACCTACCACAATGAAGACCTGGGGATCGACCCGGCCGATCCGCAGTACGCGCTGCGCAATCTGGCGTCCTGCGTCGTCGACAAGCACGCCCAGACCAATGTGCTGGTGAAGACGGAGCTGGCGGTCATCAACGGCAAGGTGTTCGTGGTCATGGAGAAGGCGCCGGGCGCGCCCGGTAGCAAGGACGGCGAAGTCAAGCTGGCGATCAAGCCCGCCATGGAACGTGCCCTGCTGGCGAATCCGAAACTGGCCCAGGCCTATGCCAGCCAATTCGGTGCGACGGACCTGGTGCGGACGGCCCCGGGGTCGTGGAAACTCGTTGGACTGCCCAAGGACCGCAAAATCACCGCGGCACACGACTTCGCCTCGCCCGAGGTGCGACGGCAACTGACCATGCTGCAGTGGCTCGATGCCTTGACCGGACAGGCCGACCGGCACCACAACAACTACTTCGTCTCGGTGGACGGCCAGGGCCAGGTGGTGGTCAAGGGCATCGACAACGATGTGGCCTTCGGCGCCAAGCAGACCACGGCCACCAACTGGCGGCCGCAGTACAAGCGACCCGGCGAGCTGCCCGAGGTCATCGACCGCGCCACCGCCAATGCCCTGCTGGCCCTGCACCAGGACCCGAGCGCCTTGAAGCAGGAACTGGAAATGGCTCTGCCGCCGGGCGAGGTTGACGCCACGCTGCTGCGCCTGGAGCAGATCGCCCAGAAGGTCCGGCAGCTGGTTCAAGACGGCAAGGTGATCGACAACGCGGCGGACTGGGGCCCGCGCCCGGACGGCAGTGACCCGGTGGGCGGCTGGTTGGGGCTGAAGCCCTACAACCCGGACACCGAAGTCAGCGACTACCTCAAGACCGTGAACATCAGCTACGTGGCCCGGGACGGCCACCTTGTTGACCATGCCCAGCATGGCCATACCGCCATCAAGCCCTCGGTGCTGGCCTAGGAGAGGACATGAACACCATCGAAGAGCGCCCGACCCACCCATTGCCAGCCGATGCCTTGCGTGCTGCGTTCGAAGACCAGGGCCTGGTCGCCCCGCCCGTGCCGGCCGGGCTGGCGCCCGGGCTGCGCGAGCTCGGGCTCGGGCAGTTCGCCAGCGGCCCGGTGGCGCCACTGCGCGCAGCGGCCGACGCCGCGGCCCGGTTGGCGGCCGTCGCCAGCGACCCGAGCGACCGCCTGTTCGTCGGCTTCGGCGGGCACGGCGTCAACTCCAATGTTCTGCACTACTGGCTGGTCCAGGCGCCGCTGGTGCTGCTGCTGACGCGCCGCTGGGGCAATGTCTACGACGACCCGCAGGCCGCGGCGCGCCGCATCGACGGCGCCCTGGCTGCGGCCGACGGCCTGGCGGGGCGCGCCGCGCGCCAGCGTGCCGAAGGCCGGCGCCCGACGGGGCACTGGCTGGTGGTGGTGGACGAAGACGGTGGTCCGCAGCAATGCGGCTGGAGCGACCTGTCGGCCGCGTCGCTCGCCGCACTCGCTGCGCGCGGCGTGCCCGACGCCGTGCCGGCGCTGATCGCCGCCTTGATGGATGTGGCCGACGACGGCCCCCGCCCGACCTGAACCTGGAGGAAGCACCATGAGCCATCGACAAGCCGCCGACGCCCTGGTCGGCCACCTGGCCCGGCAATCCGGCCTCGGGCACCTGGCCCTGACCAGCGAAGGCAGCCTGGCGCTGCGCATCGACGGCCGCTTCATCGTGCACCTGCAGGCGGACGACGAGGACGGCACGCTCACCCTGTTTGCCCCGGTGGGCACCGTGCGCGTCGTCGACGCCCTGGCCACCTGCAAAGACATGCTGCGGGCCAACCGGTTCTGGCGCGGCACGGGCGGTGCCACGCTGAGCCTGGATGCACAGGAGCCGCCTCGCGCGGTCTTGTGCGAGAAGGTCCGCTGCGATGCGGTGTCGAATGTGGCGTTCCAGGCCCTCTTCGAGCGCTTCGTGCACAACGCCGGCGAGTGGTTCGACGTGCTGGCCGACGGCGGCAGCGCTGCCGCCGCGCCGGGCACCACAGCCGGGGCGCTCGACTTCGCGATGGGTGGCCTGCGCGCCTGAGGCACACGCGGCGCCACCGCGCCTCGCACTGCGCCGGGCTTCAGCCCGTCTTCTGCACGATGCCCTTCAGCGCATCGGCCACCTCCTTGACCACCGTGCTCTGGATCTGCGTGATCAGGGTCCATTGCTGCACCTGCTGCTGCATGGCCAGCAGGTCGGCCGAGGTCGGGTTGGGGCCGAGCGAGCCGATCAGCGTGCGCAGGTCGTTCTCCTTGTTCTGCAGCACGTTGCCGATGCTGTTGTTCAGGTAGTCGAAGGTGAGGTTGTTGGTGGTGTTGGCAATGGGTGTGGTGGCCATGTTGTCGGGCTCCTGGCGGGTGGGTGACTCAAGTGCCCACGGTGGGGCGTGGCAGGCCCGCTGCCGGGCCTTGTTCGGAAGCAAGCGGGCGCGGTTGGGTGGAGAGCACGCGTTGTGCCGCCTCGCACATCGCTAACAAGATTTGAGCGCGTCCAAAATCAGCCGGTGCCAGGCCGCTGTCCAGGTGCTGCTGACAGCCCTCGCGCAATACAGCCAGGCGGGCCATGTGCGTGTGGTGAAGCTGGTCGCCGTCGGGCGCGAGCAGGCCCAGCTGAAGCGGTGTGTGGATCGGGGCGGCGTGCGTGGCAGGGGTCATCGGGGCACCTTGAAGAGGGGGCCGGCGCCTTTCAGCACCAGCGATTCGTTGTCGATCTCCAGCAGCGTGTAGCCGTCGCGCCGGCCACCCGGCACCAGCCGGCTGCCATCGCTGAGCACCACGTAGGGTTGCGGGCCGCTCACCACGCTGGCCACGCGGAAGGGCAGCCGCGGCGGCGCGGGGGCCGCCGCGCTCGGGCGCAGCTGCACCTGCAGCGCGAGCAGGCCGGCCAGGCGCTGTTGCGCGCTCAGCAGCCAGCGCTCCCAGCGCGGCAACTCGGCATCGGGCACGCTGGCCGACAGCAGCAACTGGCGCCCTTGCACGCTGCCATCGAGCTCGAAGCCCTGGGCGCGCGCATCGGCGATGAAGCGACGGGCCAGCGCGGCGGGTGGTTCGAAGGCCGTGTGCAGGGTGATGAAGGGCGGCAGCAGCGCGCGCAGCGCCTGCGGCAGGGCCAGCTCGGCCGCATCGCTGGGCAGCGCGCCGGCCAGTTGCAGGCGGCCTTGATCGTCCACGGCGAGGCTCACGCTCGCGGGCAGGCGCAGGCCGCCGTCGCGCAGCGAGCCGCGCACCTGCTCCAGCGTCCACACTTGCAGGCCGGGGCGCGGGTTGAGCCGGGCCAGCGCGGAGGCCAGGGCCTCGGCCGAGGCCGGGTCGGGCAGCAGGCCGCTCACTGTGGCTTGGCGTGCATCGCCGTGCAGTTGAAGGCGCCCGTCCAGGCCCTGTGATCGCAAGACTTCGGACACCGCGGCGCGCAAGTCGGCCTCGCTGTGCGCTTGCGTGGCTGCAGCCTGCGGCGTCGCGGGCTTGGCGCCGCGCGCGAACAGCCACAGGCTGGCCGCCACCAGGGCCAGCAGCAACACCGCGCCCGCGCCCAGCAGCCCCGCCCAGCGGTTGAGCGGGGCACGCGCGGGCGCACCGGGCCCGGCGAGGCGCGTGTCATCGGCCACCGCAGCGGCGGGTGCATCGGGTTCGGCAAGCTCGGTGGGCGGTTCAGCCTCGGACGATGGCGGCTCGGCCTCGGGCTCGGGCGCCACCGGTGGCGAGGCGCTCAGGTCGAATGGATCGTTGGCCGCCGCCACGGTCACCCGCACTGGGCCCACGGCCAGCGTGTCGCCCACGGCGTGGCCCGAGCCCGCGGGGGCCTGGCCATCGGGCAGCAACTGCCAGCGCTGTTGCTCGGCGTCCCAGTGCAGCGCAGCGTGCTCGGGCGCGATGCCGGGGTCGCTGAGCACGATGTCGTTGCTCAGCGCCGAGCCGATGGCCAGGCGCAGCGCGCCGCTGCCGTGCAGGGGCGCGCGCGCGCCGGCATGCAGGCCGTCGAGTACGCGCAGCTCGTGGGTGGCGCTCACCGACCGGCCCTGCTTTCGGCTATGCTCGCAACCATCCCGCGAGCCCACCACATCCGGAGCCCCCCATGCCCTTTGAAGCCAGCCAGAACGGCGATGTGCAGCTGATCCGCCTGATCGGCCGGCTCGACAGCGCCAACTCGCCCGAGCTCGAGCGCGCGCTGCGCGAGCTGCTCGATGCCGGCTGCGCGCGGCTGCTGCTGGATTTGTCGGCGCTCGACTACATCAGCTCGGCCGGCCTGCGCGTGGTGCTGCTGGCCGCCAAGGCGCTGCGCGCGCGCAAGCCGGCCGGCCGGCTGGCCCTGGCCGGCGTGCGCGGCATGGTGCGCGAGGTGTTCGAGATGAGCGGCTTTCTCGCGCTGTTCCCGGTGTCCGACACGCCCGAGGCGGCGCTGGCGCAATTGCAGGCTTGAGTGGTGGTTCACAGCTCCACCCGCGCCAAGGGTTGGATGTTCACTTCCTGCGTCAGCTCCTGGTAGCTCAGCACGGGCAGGTCGTACAGGTCCTGCTCGATCAGCTTGCGCAGGTAGCGGCGGATGTCCATGCTGGTCAGCAGCACCGGCCGCTGGGCGCGGGCGCTGAGGTCGCCCACGGCCTTCTTCAGGTTGTCCACCAGGCGCTTGCCCACGGCCGGGTCCAGCGCCAGGTAGCTGCCGGCGCTGGTCTGGCGCACGGCGCCGCGCACGGTCTCCTCCACGCCCGGGGCCAGCAGGTAGGCCGGCAGCAGGTTCTGGCCGCTGCTGTACTTGTGGCTGATCCAGCGCTTGTTGGCGCCGCGCACATACTCGGTGAGCAGCACCGAGTCCTTCTCCTTCTGGCCCCAGTCGATCAGGCTCTCGAGCACGGCGCGCAGGTTGCGCACCGAAACGTCCTCGCTCACCAGGCGCTGCAGGATCTCGGCGATCTTCTGCACCGGCAGCACGCGCTGGGCCTCCTTCACCAGATCGGGGAAGCGGGCCTCCATCTGCGTGAGCAGGAAGCGCGTCTCCTGGATGCCGATGAAGTCGGCGGCGTGCTTCTTGAGCACGAAGGCCAGGTGGTAGGTGAGCACCCGGTTGGGATCGAGGTAGCCGATGCCGGCCTTGTCCAACGTATCACGCAAGGCACTGTCCACCCACAGCGTGGGCAGGGCGGGCAGGAACTTGCGGTCGGTCTCGTAGGCGATGCCCAGCGCGTCCAGGTGGGCCGGGGTCTCGCGCGCCAGCAGGTGCTGCGGGCGCAGGCGGCCCTGCGACACCGGCACCTCGGAGAGCAGGATGTTGTAGGTCTCGGCCGGCAGTGATTCATTGAAGCGCAGCGCGATGCCCGGGAAGGGCACGCCCAGATCGAAGTACAGCGCGCGGCGGATCTTCAGCAGCTCCTCGTTCAACTGCTCGGCGTCGAAGCTGGCCTGCAGCCCGGCGGCCACGTCCATCAGCAGCGGCACGGTGGGCACGAACTCATCGCCCGGCTCGCCGCCCTTGCGCTTTGGCGCCGCGGCGGCGGTGGCGGCCTGCATGGCGGGCACCTCGGTCACCACGCCAGTCTTCTCGTCCACCACGCGGCGCGTGCCGCGGTGCAGGCCGTAGCCCACGCCGCCCACCACCAGGGCCAGGGTGAGGAACACGGGCCAGGGCATGCCCGGGATGGCGGCCATGCCGAGCGCGATGGTGCCGCCGATGAGCAGGGCCTTGGGCTGCGCGAGCACCTGCGCGCTGATGTCGCGGCCCACGTTGCTGGGGCCCTCGCCCGCATTCACGCGGGTGACGATCATGCCCGCGCAGATGCTGATGAACAGCGCCGGGATCTGCGCGATCAAGCCGTCACCGATGGTGAGGATGGAGTAGGTCTGCACCGCCTTGGCGGCCGGCAGCCCGCGCTGCACCACGCCGATCAGCATGCCGCCCAGCAGGTTCACCGCCACGATGATCAGGCCGGCGATGGCGTCGCCCTTGACGAACTTCATCGCGCCGTCCATTGCGCCGTAGAGCTGGCTCTCCTTCTCCACCATGTTGCGGCGGCGCTTGGCCTCGTCCATGTCGATGGTGCCGGCGCGCATGTCGCCGTCGATCGACATCTGCTTGCCCGGCATCGCGTCGAGCGAGAAGCGCGCGCCCACCTCGGCCACGCGCTCGGCGCCCTTGGTGATGACCACGAACTGCACGATGGTGAGGATCAGGAACACCACCAGGCCCACCACCAGGTTGCCGCCCACCACGAAGTTGCCGAAGGTGTCGATGATGTGGCCGGCATCGCCCTGCAGCAGGATGAGCCGCGTGGTGGCGATGCTGATGCCCAGGCGGAACAGCGTGGTCACCAGCAGCACGCTCGGGAACGAGCTGAAGGCCAGCGGCGAGGGCAGGTACATGGCCACCATCAGCAGCACGGCCGACAGCGTCATGTTCACCGCGATGAGCGTGTCCACCAGCCACAGCGGCAGCGGCAGGATCATCATGAAGACGATGGCCACGATCATCACCGCCAGCACCAGATCACTGCGCCCGGCGGTGGCCAGCAGAAGGCGTTGCAGCGGCTTCATGCGCTGACCTCGAGATCGGCCGCAGCGCGCATGGCGGCGGCGGCTTCGTCGCGCCGGTCCAGGCCCACCAGGGCCTGGGCGCGCAAGAGGTGAAAGCCACGCTGCAGGCGGCTGCTGCCTGTGGCGGCCATGCCGAAGGCCATGCGCTCCAGCGCGGCCAGCGCCTGCGCCGGGTGGCCGCAGCCCAGCTCGGCCGCCGCCAGGCCGCACAGCAGCACGGGCTCGTCAGGGTGCAGGCGGTCGGCCGCGTCAAACAGCCACGCAGCGCGCTCTGCATCGCCCTGCAGGCGGTGCGCGTGCGCCAGCACGGCCAGTGCCTGCACAGGCGCCGGCAGCGCGGCGAACGAGTCGGTGAGATCGCTCATCCTTGGTGCAAGACGTTGCGGTACATGGCGGCCAGGTCGCGCAGCGACAGGTCCTCGTCCAGCACGCGGGCGGCGCGGCGCAGGCTGCGCTGGTCCTGCGGGTCGCTGCGGCGCGCGGCGGCCTGCTGCAGCGTGGCGCGCGCCTGCTCCAGCGCGGCGCGGAAGGCGCCCGGCAGCAGCAGCGCGCGGTCGGCCACCTGCGGCACCAGCGCGGCCTCCAGCCGGGCGGCCAGGCCGCGCGGTGCCAGCAGATCGTCCAACTGTTGACGAGCCAGGGATTCGGCTGGATCGAGCTGTTGCTGCCCAGGCAGCGCGGCCGGCTGGGCCGACGGGCCTTGCAGGATCTCGGTGAGCCCGCGGTCCAGGCGCAGGCCGTTGTAGACGGCAGAACTCATGATCTGAACGCCGTTGGCAATGTGCCGGCGCGCGGCCGCTCGCGCTGCAGGGTTTCGATCCAGTCAAGCAGGCCTTCGAATTCGCGCCCCAGCATCGGCCCGCTGCAGCGCCGCGCGGCCAGGCGACGGGCGATCAGCAGCACCTGATCGGCGCCGCGCCCGCGCAGGCCCAGCTGCACGCCACCGCCGCGCTGGCGCGCCTCGGCGGCGGTGAGGGCGCGCTCGAGCAGCTCGGGGCCTTCGTGTGGCAGCGGGCATTCGATCTGCACGCGCAGTTGCTCTTCGTCCGCAGCCAGCCGCAGCGTCAGTCCGCTGGGCATGCGCAACAGGGCTTGCCCTTGTGCATCGAGCTCAAAGCCTGACAAGCCAAGCTGGCGTCCAAAATCCGCCACCGCGTGCGCGAGCAGGGGGTCGATGAGCAGCGTCGTCATGCGCCTTCCTCCTCGCGTGCGATCGAGCTGTCCAGCGCGCCTTGCAGTGCGTCGAGCGTGGTCTGGCGCGCTTCGGGATCGGGGAACACGCGTGGCGGCAGGTCCTTCAGCAAGGTCTTGATGCCGGTGAGCAGTCCGATGCGCGCGGTGTTGTCGTGCACGCCCAGCTCGTCGGCCAGGGCCTCGAAGCGGCTGCTCGACACCCAGCGCTCGGCGCTGATCGCCACCAGCTGCTTGACCAGCGCTTCGGCGTTCAGGCCCTGGTGGCCATGGCGCAGTTGCAGGCCCTGCGCCAGGTCTTGCGCGCCGTCCAGCACGGTGTGCACCACTTCGAGCTGAAAGAGGTCGCTCACCAGGGTCTGCAGTTTCTCGGGGCTGGTGGATTGGCGCGTGGCGGCCAGGTCGGCGCCCAGCGCGGCCACCAGGCCCTGCAGGCCTTTGGCGAAGCCCTGCGCGCCGAAGCGATCGAGTGCCAGCGTCAGCGTCTGCGCCAAGGTGGGCGCGCCCAGCGCCACCTCGGCGTAGGTGTCCTGGAAGCGCGCCACCGAGGCCGCGTCGTGGCCCTGCTGAGCGGCCACGCCCACGGTGTTGAGCCGCGCGCGAATCTGCTCGCCGTGGTCGTCCTGCAGATCGGCCAGCGCGTCGCGCAGCTGCTGCAGGCGCTCGGCAGGGGCGCCCTCCTGCTCGCCCTGCTGCAACGCGTATTGCAAGGCCAGAAACTGCTGCAGCGGGTTGCCGCCACCTTGGCGCGCCATCACGCCCGGGTGGCCGCTGCCCTCGAGCAACTGGCGCGCCTGAGATTGCAGCTTCTCTGCCTGATCGCCCTGGTGCGTGGCGTCCAGGTAGGCCATCACGGCCTCGGCTTGCATCACCTGCACGTCGTCGTGCACGTCCACCTTGTCGTCATCGAGTGCCTTGTCCTCCGCCTGCTCGGCGAAGTGCATGGAGATCTCCTCGGCCGCATCGGTGGACGGGCCGTCCGTGTCCTTGGGCTGCAACCACTGCAGCGCTTCGCCACGGAAGCGGCCTTGCGCGGGCTTCTGGTCGGCCGCGCCCGCACCCAGCCCGGGCAGGGGCTGCGGGCGACCAGGGTCGATGCGCATTTGGTTCATGAGGCGGTAGTGGCAGCAGCGGCGCGTCGGTTCCCGCGTCGGCGGCAAACCGCGATGCGGGTTTCCCCTCCGCCGCGATTCACGAAATTGCAGCGGCCTGTCGGAACCAAGCGGGCGGGTGCCGCCACACAAACCGCGTCGTCCGGGATTGCCGAACCTGAAAGCCCCGCCATGTCGCAACACCGCAACCGCATCACTGAACAAGCCACCGAGCTGCTGGCCGATGTCGAGCGTTCGCTCGCCGAAGGCGACGCGCGGCTGCGCGCCATGGGCCTGGACCCGGCCAAGGTGCGCGCCTTTGGTCAGACCTTGAACGCCAGCCAGCAGCGCGAGCTGGATGCGGCGATGCGTGCCGACCTGGAGGCGATCGACCAGGAGGTGGCCGAGGAAAAGGCGCGCCTGGCCGCCGCAGCGCCTGGCCTCAAGCCGTCGCGTCGCCCGCAGCGCTTCGTTTGAGTTCACCACCCTTTCCCCATTGCCCCACCGGAGATCACCATGGCCACCAATGCCACCACCGGCACCAGCGCGACGGCGCCGCTCGACCTGTCGTCCATGGACATCGAGAGCGCCTTGATGGCGGTGCAGACGCAGCGCGCCAACCTGCTGGAATCGCAGCTGAAGGACCAGATGGCGGCGGTTCAGGCGCGCAACAACGGGATCCAGGACCTGAATGACCTGTTGTCGGCCGTACGCGGCATTCGGCCCAGCGGCGACACCACGGCCACGGCCGATACGGGCTCGGCGACCATCACGATGTCCAACGAGCAGTACGTCAAGGTCTTGCAACAGGACATTGCGAGGAGCCAGGCCGAGCTCGACGCCAACAGCGGTTCGACCGACATGGCCAAGGTGGCCAAAGTCCAGATGCTCAGGATCAAGATCGGCGTGCTGAACGCCAATCTGAAGGAGGCGCAGGCGCCCGGGGCACCGGCCACGAAGGCCGTGTCGCTGTCGCTGGTGCTCGAAGCCAATGGCTTCATGAGTGGCACCTTGTCGCAAGCCCAGTTCGACCAGCTGATCCCCACCATCAGCAGCCGAATCGACGGGCTGAACAGCACCCAGCAGCTCGACATGCTGAGGCTGCAGAGCCTCACCAACAAGCGCAACGAGGCCTTCGACATCATGACCAACTTCATCAAGAAGATGCAGGACGGTCGGTCGAGCATCGTCGGCAACATGCGCTGAGCCAGGCCTTCAGGACCGCACCGCGCACCACCCAACACCAGGAGCAGACGACATGGCCATCACCACCCCCACCGCTGCGGGCACGCCCGCGCGACTGCAGCAGGACACCGAGGCGCTGCTGCGCATGATCTGCAATGGCGGCACCATGGCCGGCCTGTTCAAGCTCAGCGACGAGGAGCTGGACGCGTTGTACGCCTTCGGCCTGAGCCATTACACGCAAGGCCGCTGGACCGATGCGATGAAAGTGTTCTCGCGCCTCGTCACGCTGGACCACGGCCAGCCGCGCTTCTACAACGCGCTGGCGGCATCGCACCAGATGCTGGGACAGCATGAGCGCGCCGTGCACTACTGGGGCGTGTCGCAACTGCTCGACGCCAAGGACCCGGTGCCCACCTTCCACACCGCCAACAGCCTGCTGGCGCTTGGCCTGGTAGACGACGCGCTCGACGCGCTCGACATCGTGACCAGGCAGTGCACCCAGCAAGGTCGCCACCCCGAGCTGGCCGCGCGCGCCGAAGCGCTGCGCGCGCTGATCCGCAGCAAGCAGGCCGCGGCCTGAACGCCTGGAGGGCCACACCATGAATTCCGTCAACACCACGACCCCGGGCTTGAACCCCGGCTTGCAGACCGCCCAGCTGTTGAGCGCGCAGCTCAGCGAAAACCTGCAGAACAGCACCCAGGGCGCGCAACTGCTGGGCGCCGTGTCGCTGAGCGCCAACTGGATGAAGGAGCTGATCAGCTCGGTCATCCAGCTCAACCAGAAGGACAAGTCCGACGGCGTGACCGACACCCATGGCGCGCCGGTGCTCGAGGCGCCCGTCACCGATTTCAGCGGCGACCAGCTGGCGCTGATCCTGGCCGCGCTGGACACCAAGATCAAGGAGGCGCAAGGCAAGACCGCCAAGGAGGGCATCGAGGCCGCACGCCAGCAGACCGAGTCGGCCAACAAGCGAATGATCGACAAGCTGCAGGAGGTCATCGACAAGCAGAAGGAAGCGGCCGAGAAGGAGAAGGAGAACAAGGTCTGGGGCTGGATCGGCAAGATCGCCGCGGTCATCGGCGCCATCGTCGGCGTGATCGTGGCAGCGGTGGCCACGGTGGCCAGCGGTGGCGCAGCCGCCCCGCTGCTGATCCTGGCCACGGTGGGTTTGGTGGCGGCCACGGTGGACCTGGCCAGCCAGATCAACAAGGAGATCCATCCCGACGCCAAGCCCTTCACTTTGGGTTCGCTGATCGGTGACGCCATCGTCAAGGCCCTGGACGACGCCGGCATCAGCGGCGACGGCCGCACCGCCGCATCGAGCTTTGGCGCGGCGCTGGGCTTTCTTCTGATGCAGCCCGACCTGGCCGGCCAGATGGCCGGTGATGCGGCCAAGGCCAACGGTGCCAGCGAGGCAGACATCGCCAAGATCACCATGGGCGTGCAAATCGCTGCGGTGGTGACCTCCATCGTCTTGATGATCGCCGTGACTGTTGCCAGCGGCGGTGGCAGCGCTGCGCAGGGCATCAGCAGCACCGTCAAGAACCTGATGACGGCCGCCAAGGTGATGGGTGCGGTGGCCGAGATCATCAGAGGCAGCAGCGGCGTGGCCCAGGGCGCCATCGGCATCGAGGTGGCCGGGATCAACCAGGACGCCGACAAGTCGCGCGCCGCCGCCAAGAAGATCGAAGCCATCCTGGCGCAGCTGCAGGCGCAAAGCGAGGAGCAGACCGCGCGCCTGAAGGAAATCATCGAGGCGCTGGACGAGGGCATGGCGCAGTTCAGCCAGATGGTGGCCGCCGCCGGCGACCAGCGCGCCAACCAGGTGAAGAACCTGGTGCGCGCCTGAGTTCGCGTTCAGCTTCCGCAACGGACACCACCCGCCACGCGCCCGGCGCGCGGCTCGCGTCACACGCACTGCGAAGGAAACACCATGTCCTATCAACCGATCTCCAGTACCAGCAAGCCCGCCGTTGCGCCGCTCGGCGACGACGTCCGGCTCGACGACGTCGCGCCCACCGGCAAGCGCAAGGAGCTCTCGCCCGAGGAGGCGGCCGAACTGCTGCAGGTGTTGCAGCAGTTTGAAAGTGGCTTGAACAATGCCGCCACCCAAGGCGTGCCCGAGCCCGAGCCCGACACCGGCGCGCGCAGCGACCGCGTCGGCGGCATGTCCAACGCCCTGGACAACGCGCAGACCAATCTGGCCACCGACATCTACGCCTTCATGGCCATGTACACCAAGCTGGCGCAACAGATGCGCGCCACCGCGCGCGAGCAGCGGCAGGACCAGCTGCAAGGGCAGATGTCCGCGCTCAGCAGTGCAGCCGACAAGATGGTTGAAGCCGCGCAAAAGCGCTTCGATGCGGCGCTGGTGCAAGGCATCACGCAGATCGTGAGCGGCGCCATCAGCATCGCGTCGGGCGCCTACACGCTGGGCAAGATCGCCAATGCCAACAAGCCCGGCGAGGTGGACCTGAAGGACCTGGACCCCGACGCCCCGGCGCCCGCCGACCCGCTGGCACCAGGCTCGAAGTTCAGCCAGCAGCTGACGGCCAAGCAAAGCCTGTTCACCGGCGCCAGCCAGGTGATCAGCGGCTCCGGCACCATGCTGTCGGCCAGCATGGAGAAGGACGCGGCCTTGTCCGACAGCGACGCCAAGCGCGACGAGGCCCTGGGCACCAAGGCGCAGGCCGACCGAGAGGTGCAGCAGGACATCGTGCAGAGCATGGGCGACCTGCTGCGCGACATCCGCGAGCAACTGCGCGCCATGGCGCAGGCCGAGGTCGAGTCCAACAAGGGCATGGCACGCAACATTTGAGCGCCCCTTCTCTTCCTTGTGAGGCCACCGCACCACCCACCGATCGACCTGGAGACCGTGATGACCACCCCCCCATTGCGCGAACTGGCGCAGCAGATGGACGCACTGCCGTCGGCCACGCGCTTCACATCCGAGCAGCGCAAGCTCCTGCACCGGCTGGCCTACGGCGCCCTGTCCAGCGGCGACTACGCGCAGGCGCGGCGCTTCTACGAAGGCCTGACGTTCTATGGTGGCTCCGACACACGCGCCTGGCGTGGCCTGGCCGCAGCGGCCCATGCACAGCAGGACTACCGCAATGCCTGGCTGTACTGGAACATGGTGACGCTGCTGGAGAACGGCCCGCCCGACGCCGCCTTCTACGCTGCGCGCTGCCTGGCGCAGACCGGCGACCTGGCCGAAGCCTGCGAAAGCTTCGAGCAGGTGGCTGCCGACGAGCGTGCCGACCCGGCCATGCGCACGCAGGCCGTGCAGTTGCTCAAGTTGCTGCAGCAGCGCAAGGCGGCATGATGGCGGCCCCCGACTTTGGCGCGGCCGACCTGCAGCTGCTGCAGGACCTGGCCTTCGTCGCCGCCGGTGGCGCCTTCGTGGCCGACACCGACGCCATCGCCGCCGGCCTGGCCCAGCTGCGGCCGGCCAGCGCCGGCCCGCTGATCGCCCAGGCGCTGGCGCGCCTGAACGCCGGCCGTGCTGACGAGGCGGTGGCCTGCCTGCAGCGGGAACTGCCCGGCGCCGATGGGCACGAACAGGCATTGCAGCAATCGTTTCTGGGCCTGGCGCTGCAAATCGCCGGGCGCCAGGCCGAGAGCCGGCGCGTGCTGCAAGCGGTGGCCGGGCACCCGGCGGCCGGCGTGGCGCGAGCCATGCTCGGCCAAGCCAGCTGAGCGGGATCGCCGTGCCCTTGTTGAAGCAACGTTTGAAAAAAGGCGGAGCCTGAGCCCATGATCGAGACCGTCGCCCTGGCGCAGGCCGTGCAGGCCACCACCGTGGGCCCGGTGGCGCGCCCACCGGCCGTCGCCGACCCCGACGCCGTGGCCCGCTTTGCCGAGCTGATGGCCACCGCCGCGCCGCCGGTGGCGCCGGCGCCCGTGGCGGCATCGATCGCAGGCGCCTACCCGCTGCGCGCGGCCACGCTGGGCGACCAGGTGCTGCAGGGTCTGCAGCGCGTGCAGGGCGATTTCAGCGGGCACCTTTCCGCCGTGGGCCGCATGCTGGATGCGGGCGCGCCCGCGCCCGGCGTGACCGAGCTGCTGCGCATGCAGCTGGGCATGAGCCACATGGCGGTGCAGCTCGAGGTGGTGGGCAAGGCCATCGCGCGCAGCACGCAGAACATCGACCAGCTGGTCCGCATGCAATGAATGCCGCCCCCGCCCGGAGCGCCTTCGGCTCTGCACTGCGCGAGACGCGCAGTGCGTTCGTGCCGTCCAGACCCGCGCAGGCGGGTCTGGAGCCGCGGCTCTCACCCCCCGCAGGGGGGCGCAGCCAGCGGCCCGGCAGAGCCGGTTCCGCGGCTGCTGCCTGGTTGCGCTCGCTGTGGTTTGGCCTTCTCGCAGCTTGCCTCGTTTCGCTGGCCGCTTGCGGCGGTCGGGTTGAATTGGTGGCGGCGGTGGCAGAGGCCGAGGCCAACGAGGCGCTGGCGGCGTTGCTGCAGGCGGGCGTGCGGGCCGAGAAGGTGCCGGGCAAGGAGGGCATGGTCGGCATCAGCGTGGCGGGCGGGCAGGTGGCGCTGGCGGTGGACGTGCTCAAGGCGCGTGGCCTGCCGCGCGAGCGCTATGCGGGCATGGGCGATGTGTTCAAGAAAGAGGGCCTGATCTCCAGCCCGCTGGAGGAGCGCGCGCGCTATGTGTTCGCGCTGTCGCAGGAGCTCTCCGCCACGCTCACGCGCATCGATGGTGTGGTCACCGCGCGGGTGCACGTGGTGCTGCCCGAGCGCTCGCCCGCGGGCGACGAGACCACCACCTCCTCGGCGGCCGTGTTCATCAAGCACCGGCCGGATGCCAACCTCGACACCGTGCAGCCGCAGATTCGCCGCCTCGTCACGCATGCCATCCCGGGCCTGAGCGGCGAGCGCGTCACGCTGGTGCTGGTGCCGGCCAGCGCCGACGCCGCCGCGGCGGCCGCCGCACAGGCCGGCGAAATTCCGGGCGCCGACGGCCCCTGGCGCCTGATCGCCCTGCTGGCTGGCGCGCTGGCGCTGCTGCTGCTGTTGGCGCTCGGCGTGCTGGTCTGGAAGCAAGGCCTGCTGCGGCGAGACACTGCGGCGGCATCATGAGCCTCGCGGGCACGCTGGCCGGGTTGCCATCGCGCACGCGGGCGGGCACGCAGGCCGGCGCCACGCACGCCGGCCAGGGCGGCACCTCGTCGAAGGCGCCGCCGCCACCGCCGGCCTGGCCCGGCGGCCCGCACGCCGCCGACATGATCGCCTTCAACCAGCTGCCCACGCGCTGGATGCACCCCAGCCGCTGGGCCGCGCTGCTGCCACCGGGCTGGCCGGCACCGCAGGCCGAGCACGCCGCAGCGCATCGCCATGCCTCGGCCCTGTTGCTGCGCCAGCTCGGCCAGGGCAGGACACCTATCACTGATTGGACGCGTCCTGAATGGCCGCTGGCCTTGCTGCCCGCGCCCAGCTTCACCCGCCTGCTGCACCGCATGGGCCTGGTGCTGGTGCAGCGCAGCCTGCGGCAGGCCATCCGCGGCGCCGAGCTGCGCCCGTTGGCCGCGCTGGTGGGCGATGAGGAGCTGGCCTGGGTGCGCACCCGGGCGCCCGCACTGGCCGCGGCTTTGGCAGCCGGCGATGCATGCCCGCCGCTCACCGAGCTGCCGGCGCGCCTGCCGCAGCTCGCGGCGGGCGTGTTGGCGCACGCCGTGGCGGCAGCGCCCGTGCCCATGCGCCTGCGCCTGCTTCTGCGTGCGCCCGTGGCGCCACCGCCGCGCCCCGATGTGGACGCCACGCGCGCCGCCTGGGCCCTGGCCTGCCACCTGATCGACGACCTGGAGCCCGCATGGCGTTCGTCATTCCCCAGCACGCGCTGAGCGATCCGCTGCAGCCCACGCGCTTCGGCCTGCGTCTCGCGCCCGGCACGCGCGTGCTGCGGCGCGAGGACTGGCTGCTGTGGTGCGCAGCGGCGCAGGCCGTGCAGGCCGCGCGCGACGAGGCGGCGCAGATCACCGCCGGCGCGCAGGCCGCCTTCGACGCCGAGAAAGCGCGCGGCTACAGCGACGGCCGCGAAGAAGCCCAGCTGCAGCAGGCCGAGCAGATGATCGAGCAGGTGGGCCGTGCGGTGGACTACTTTGCGCGGGTGGAGCAGCGCATGGTCGAGCTGGTGATGCAGGCCGTGCAGCGCGTGATCGCCGACTTCAGCGACCGCGAGCGCGTGGTGGCCGTGGTCAAGGGCGGCCTGGCCGTGGTGCGCAACCAGAAGCAGATCACGCTGCGCGTCTCACCGGCTCAGGTGGCCACCGTGCAGCAGGCGCAGAACGAGCTGCTGGCCGCCTACCCCGGCGTGGGCTTTCTCGACGTGGTGGCCGATCCGCGGCTGGCTGCCGACGCCTGCATCCTGGAGAGCGAGATCGGCATCGTCGAGGCCTCGGTGCAAGGCCAGCTGTCGGCACTGCGCAAGGCCTTCGCCAAGGTGCTGGGTGCGCGCACGTGATGAAGTCCTTCGACTACATCACCGAGATGCTGGCGCTGGCGCTGGACGACTCGCCCATGCTCAGCATCAAGGGCCGCGTCATCCAGGTCACCGGCACCATCATCAAGGCCGTGGTGCCCACGGTGAAGGTGGGCGAGGTGTGCCTGCTGCGCAACCCCGGCGAGGCCTTCGAGATGAAGGCCGAGGTGGTGGGCTTCCACCGCGACGCCGCGCTGCTCACGCCCATCGGCGACATGATCGGCATCTCCTCGGCCACCGAGGTCACGCCCACCGGGCGCATGCACATGGTGCCGGTGGGCCCGGGCCTGCTCGGCCGCGTGCTCGACGGCCTGGGCCGCCCGCTCGACGCCGACGAGCGCGGCCCGCTCGAGGCCGACAGCTTCTACCCGGTGTTCGCCAACGCGCCCGACCCGCTCAAGCGCCGCATCATCGCCAGCCCGCTCGAGCTCGGCGTGCGCGCACTCGATGGCCTGCTCACCTGCGGCGAGGGCCAGCGCATGGGCATCTTCGCGGCCGCCGGCGGCGGCAAGAGCACGCTGCTGGGCATGCTGGTGAAGGGCGCGGCGGTGGACGTGACCGTGATCGCGCTGATCGGCGAGCGCGGCCGCGAGGTGCGCGAGTTTCTCGAGCACGAGCTCGGCGAGGCCGGCCGGCGCCGCAGCGTGGTGGTGTGTGCCACCAGCGACAAGAGCAGCATGGAGCGCGCCAAGGCCGCCTACGTGGCCACGGCGATTGCCGAATACTTTCGGGACCAGGGCAAGCGCGTGCTGTTCCTGATGGACTCGGTGACGCGCTTCGCCCGCGCGCAGCGCGAGATCGGCCTGGCCGCAGGCGAGCCGCCCACGCGGCGCGGCTATCCGCCCTCGGTGTTTGCCACGCTGCCCAAGCTGATGGAGCGCGTGGGCATGAACGACAAGGGCTCAATCACCGCGCTGTACACCGTGCTGGTGGAGGGCGACGACATGACCGAGCCCATCGCCGACGAGACCCGCTCCATCCTCGACGGCCACATCGTCTTGTCTCGAAAGTTGGCCTCGATGAACCACTACCCCGCCATCGACGTGCTGGCCTCGGCCAGCCGGGTGATGAACGCGGTGGTGCCCGCCACCCACAAGGACAGCGCCGGCCGCGTGCGCGAGCTGATGGCCAAGTACTCGGAGGTGGAGCTGCTGGTGCGCATCGGCGAATACAAGCGCGGCGGCGACAAGGTGACCGACGAGGCCATCGACAAGATCGAGCGCATCCGCGGCTTTCTGCGCCAGCGCACCGACGAGCGCGGCACCTTGCCCGATGCCGTGGCGCAGCTGGCGCGGCTGGCCGCTTGAGGTTTCAAGACCATGTGGCGCGAGCTGGAGCAACTCAAGTCCTTCCGTGAGCGGCAGGCGCGCGCCGCATTGCAGGCGCGGCGCACCGAGCTGGCGCTGGCGCGCCGCGCCGCCGAGGCCGCTGCACAGGCCGTGGTGGCGCATCGCCTCGAAGCGCAGCAGCGCGAGCGCCTGCTCTACGACGACCTGCTGGCGCGCGTGGTGCGCCTGCGCGACATCGAGCAAGTGCAGAGCGCGGTGGCGCAGCTCAAGCAGCGCGAGCAGGCCCTGGTGGGCGAGCAGCAGGCCGCGCAGCGCAGCGAGCAGCAACGCGAGCAGCAGACGCAAGACGCGCAAGCCCAGCACCGTGGCGCCGAGCGCGTGCTCGAGAAATTTGTGCAGCTCGCACGCATCCATTTCGACGAGGCCGCCCGCGAAGCCGAGCGGCAGGAAGACCTGGAACTCGAGGAGGTGGCCTCGCTGCGCCGCGACCGCGAGGACTGGGACCGAACCGACGAGGCCTGCCTGTGATGATCCCTCCCACCCCACCGCGCGATGCCGGCCCGCCGCCGCCGGCCGCAGCCGCTGACGCCAGCACATCCTCGAACGACACGGGCCAGCGCGACGGCCAGACCGCGGAAGGGGCTGCGTCTTCGCGCAGCGGCAACTTGGCGCGTCAGCCGCGCCGTGCTGGCGCGGACGAGTTGCCGCCCGACGATCCGGCGCGGCAGCAGTTCCAGGCGCTGATGCAAGGCCTGCCATCGCCTGGCGGCCTGGGCGCGGCTGCGCCGGCTGCCGCCGGCGGGCTGGCGCTGCCCGGCCCGGCCGACGGCCTGTTGCCGCGCCCCGGGCCCGCGGACGCGCTGCCCCAGCCGATGATGCCGCGACCGCCAGCGCTCGATGGCGCGGCGCCCGATGCGCAGCTGGCCGAGCTCGATCTCGCGCCCGCGCCGTCCGGCCCAGCGAGCGCCGCGCTGCAGTGGCCCGGACCAACCGATGAGCTGACGCACCAAGTGAGCGACCGCGCGGGCGATCCGCAAACCTCGCCCACGCGCCTGCCGGCGGACGACGCAGGCGCCGTGCCCCAGCGAGCGGTCGAGCACGGCGCGGCCGACCACAGCGCGGCGCACCGCCGGCACGCCGCACCGCACCTGTCGCCGGAGCCCGACAGCCCGGCTGCCAAGACCGATGACCCGCTGCCATCGCCCATGGCCTTGTTCCACCCACGCGTGGCCGAGCCTCAGGCCGCAGCGCCCACCCGGCCCGATGCGCCCGCCCACCTGCCCCAGGCGCAAGACGTGGCCACCCAGCTTGCGCTGCACATCGAGCGCCTCGCGGTGAGCCATTCCGACGACGGCCAGCGCCGCGTGCGCCTGGCCGTGGCCGGCGATGCGCTGCCAGACACCGACATCGAGATCGGCGAAGTGGGCGGCGAGATGCAGGTGATGTTCTTCTGCCGCAGTGCCGACGCGCGCCGCCTGCTCGAGCCGCAGGCCCACACGATGGCCGGCTGGTTGGCCGAGCGCTTGCAGCGGCCGGTGTGGCTGTCGGTGGGCGGGCAGCAGCGTGACGAGCCCGGCCGCATGCAGGTGCATGCCCAGCCTGGTGCCAGCGCCGCAGGTGCCATCGCATGAAGCCGCCGCGCCTGAGCCTGAACGAGGCCCGCGCCCGCGGCGTGCTCGGCCGCCAGGGCGCCGATCTGCCGCTGGACCTGGGCGCGCCGTGGCTCGTCAGCTTGCAGGCCCAGGCCCTGAGCGACGCCGCTGCGCCCTGGGCCCAGGCCTGGACCCTGGTGGCCGAATGGGCCGGCGCGCGCTTTGCGCTGCGCGTGCCCGAGGCCGCGCTGGCGCCGTGGCTCGAGGCCAGCGCGGGCAACCGCTTCGAGCTGCACGAGTTGCCGCCCGAGCTGCGCGCACTGGCGCTCGAACAGCTGTGGCGCCACATCGCCGCCGCGCTGGCGCCGCTGCGCCGTGGCGGCGCGCGCCTGCTGGCGGCGCACGCACCGGAGGACACGCCACAGGAGCTACCCGGCCCGCACCGCGTGGCCGCTGCGTTGCGCAGTGCCGATGGCGCACACAGCTTCACCGCCGAGATCGCCACCGATGCGCTGGGCCTGCTGCTGGCCGGTGGTGCGCTGTCGCAGCGCGCACCACTGGCGGCAGAGCCCGCATCAGCCACGCCGATGGCGTGCCGATTCGAGATCGGCCGCAGCGTGCTCAGCCGCGCCGAGCTGCTCGCGCTGCGGGAGGGCGACGTGGTGCTGGTGTCCGCGCCGAGCTGCGATCGCGCCGCCGATGGAACCGCGCGGCTGTGGTTGGCCACACAAGGGCAGGGTGGCCTGCCTGTGCGCTTGGCGGGCCACCAAGTCCATGTCCTGCAAGCCTGGAGCCCGCGCCCCATGAACACCGCGCTCGAATCCCCCGCCCCCAGCGACGAACAGCCGCTGGCGCTGGACAGCGTGCCGGTGTCGCTGAGCTTCGATCTCGGTGAGATCCGGATGCCGCTGGCCGAGCTGAGCCAGCTCGCCGCCGGCCAGAGCTTCGATCTCGGCCGGCCGCTGGCCGGCGCCGTGCGCGTGCGCGCCAATGGCCTGCTGGTCGGCCTGGGCGAGCTGGTGGAGATCGACGGCCGCCTGGGCGTGGCGCTGACGCAGATCGGGCCATGACCGATCCCATCGCGCTGGCCGTCGTCCTGGCCCTGATGGCGCTGCTGCCCACCGTGGTGGTGGTGTCCACCTCGTTCCTGAAGATCGCCATCGTGATGTCCCTGCTGCGCAATGCGCTGGGCGTGCAGCAGATCCCGCCCAACATCGCCATCTACGGGCTGGCGCTGATCCTGTCGGCCTATGTGATGGCGCCGGTGGGTTTCCAGATCGAGCGCGAGGTGACGGCCGCGCCGGCTGCGGGCAAGGACCTCGGCGCGCTGGTCGCGGCGGTGCGCAAGGGCGCCGAGCCGCTGCGCGGCTTCATGACGCGCAACGCCACGGTGGCGCAGCGCGAGTTCTTCGTGCAGACCGCGCGCAAGCTGTGGGGCCCCGAGCTGGCGGCCGGCTTGAGCGGCACCGATTTTCTGGTGCTGGTGCCGGCCTTCATGGTGTCGGAGTTGACGCGCGCCTTCCAGGTCGGCTTCCTGCTCTACCTGCCCTTCGTGGTGATCGATCTGATCGTCTCCAACATCCTGCTGGCCATGGGGATGATGATGGTCTCGCCGGTGACCATCTCGCTGCCGCTCAAGCTGTTCCTGTTCGTCATGCTCGATGGCTGGACGCGGCTGATCCAGGGCCTGGTGCTGAGTTACGCGTGAGGCCCGCATGAACAGCGCCGACCTCTCCGCCTACCTCACGCAGGCCCTCTACCTCACGCTGTGGCTGTCGCTGCCACCCATCCTGGTGGCCGCGCTGGTGGGCACGCTGGTGTCGCTGCTGCAGGCGCTGACGCAGGTGCAGGAGCAGACACTGGGCTTTGCCATCAAGCTGGTGGCCGTGGGCCTGGTGCTGGCGCTCACCGCGCGCTGGATGGGCGGCGAGCTCTACAACTACGCGCTCAACATCCTGCAGGGCCTGCCGGCCCTGGCGCGCTGAGGCTCCGCCGCCATGGTGCTGGACACCCTGAGCTACCCCGAGCTGCGCAGCTTCGCCGCCGCCTGGGGCCTGACGCAGCCGCGCATCCTGGCGCTGTTCATCGCCGTGCCGCTGTTTGCGCGGCAGACGATGCCGGGCATGCTGCGCTTCGGCCTGGCCGGCGGGCTGGGGCTGCTGGCGGCGCCGCCGCTGCTGGCCCACGTGGCCCAGGTGCCCGACGGGCTGGGGCTGATGCTGCTCGTGAGCAAGGAGGCGGCGCTGGGCTTCGTGCTCGGCTTCGTGCTGGCGCTGCCCTTCTGGGCCTTCGAGGCCACGGGCTTCTTCATCGACAACCAGCGCGGCGCCAGCATCGCCGCCACGCTCAACCCGCTGACGGGCAACGACAGCTCGCCGCTGGGCCAACTCTTCAATCAAGCCTTCATCGTCTTCGTGCTGGTGAGCGGCGCCTTCGGCCTGCTGCTGCAGGTGCTGTACCGCAGCTACGAGCTGTGGCCCGTGCTGCACTGGCGGCCGGTGTTCGCCGCCGACGGCGCCGTGCTGTGGCTGGGCCAGCTCGACGCGCTGGTGCGCACCGCCATCCTGTGGTCCTCGCCCGTGATCGTGGCCATGTTCCTGGCCGAGCTGGGCCTGGCGCTGGTGAGCCGCTTCGCCCCGCAGCTGCAGGTGTTCTTCCTGGCCATGCCGATCAAGAGCGCGCTGGCCATGCTGGTGCTGGCCGTCTACATGGGCCTGCTGCTGGGCTATGCCGACGAGTGGACGCGCGATGTCTTCGGCGGTGCCAACCGCTTTCTCGGCAACAGCTTGCTGGGGCAATGACGTGTCGGAGAAGACCGAGCAACCCACAGCCAAGAAGCTGCGCGAGGCACGCGAGCAGGGCCAGGTGGCGCACAGCAAGGACTTCACCCAGACGGTGCTGATCCTGGCGCTCTTTGGCTACCTGGTGGCCAATGCGCAGGCGCTGGTGCAGGCCTTCGGCCACATCATCCTGCTGCCCACCTCGATGCTCAACATGCCCTTCGAGGCAGCTGCGCAAGCGCTGTTCGACGGCCTGCTGCGCGCCTCGATCGAGCTGCTGGCGCCATTTCTGTTGATCGTGCTGGCCGTGGGCATCCTGGCCGAGACCCTGCAGGTGGGCGTGATGTTTGCCTTCAAGGCCATCATGCCCTCGGGCAAGAAGCTCGATGTGGCGGCCAACCTGAAGAACATGTTCGCGGCCAAGAACTGGGTCGAGCTGCTCAAGAGCCTGCTCAAGATCGGCATCGTCGGCAGTGTGGTGTGGGTGTTGCTGGCGCATGAAATAGGCGGCCTGCTCACGCTGCCGCGTGCTGGCGTGGTGGGCGTGGGCGTGGCCGTGGGCGTGCTGATCGCGGCCCTGTTCAAGCAGGTGGGCCTGGCCTACCTGGTGATCTCGGGCTTTGATTTCATCTACCAGCGCCTGCAGCACCGCAAGGGCCTGATGATGAGCAAGGACGAGGTGCAGCGCGAGTACAAGGAGATGGAGGGCGACCCCCACATCAAGCACAAGCGCCGCCACCTGCACCAGGAGATGCTGGCCGAGGGTGCGGTGCAGGCCTCGCGCAATGCCAGCGTGGTGGTCACCAACCCCACGCACCTGGCCGTGGCGCTGCGCTATGACGACCCCGAGACCACCCCGCTGCCCATCGTGCTGGCCAAGGGCGAGGGCGCGCTGGCCGAGCGCATGAAGGCCGCCGCGCTGCAGGCTGGCGTGCCGGTGATGCAGAACATCCCGCTGGCGCAGGCGCTGATGGCGCAGGCCGAGGTGGAGCAGTACATCCCGCCCGAGCTGGTGGCGCCCGTGGCCGAAGTGCTGCGCGCCGTGCGAGAACTCAAAGATCATCCGGAGCCGAAGTGACAGCCACCCACCCCCAGGTGCAGGCCTACCTGCAGCGCCATCAACTGAAGCCCGAGCGCCTGCGCGCCGACGGCCGCCTGACACTGAGCCTGGGCGAGCGCGCCCGCATGCAACTGCAGCCCCTGCCCGGCGGCGCGCTGCTGTTCGAGGGCCGCGTGGCGCCGCTGCCCCCGGCGGGCCGCGTGCGCGCCGAGCGCGTGGATACGCTGCTGCGCGCCGGTGCAGCCCGCATGGCCCAGCATGCGCAAGCGCTGGCGATCGACGCCGCCGCCGAGGCCCTGGTGCTGCAGCAGCGCGTGGATGAAGACCTGTCGCCGGTGGCCTTCGATCAGGCCGTGGACGACTTCATGCGCGCGCTGGTGTTTTGGAAAGCGGTGGAGTCAGGTCAATGAAACGCGCCCTCGCCACCCTGTGCCTGGCGGCCGCCGCCGCCTTCACGCCAGCCCGATCGGCCACGCCCAACTGGCCCGACGCGCCCTACAGCCAGTACGCCGACAACCAGCCCCTGG
>Ga0268298_10001393_pt1 | contig 28586 bp, 27 predicted proteins | sample WWTPWeurt_MetaG_FD_194462 | JGI IMG/M metagenome (GOLD analysis project Ga0268298, IMG submission 194462) | Activated sludge microbial communities from WWTP in Nijmegen, Gelderland, Netherland - WWTP Weurt | ecosystem: Engineered > WWTP > Aerobic digester > Activated sludge | place... | reverse complement strand
TCAAGGCCACGCGCAAGAGGTAGTTCACCCCGTCGGGCGCTGCCCGTCTGCAAGACACCGACTCGGAAGCCGCATGGTTGTTGGCTTCGGGGCATGGCATGCCTGACAGGCCCGTCCGGTGCGCCTCGCGGGGTGACGTGCTTGCATAGCGCCGTCCAATGCCCCGCGCATCCTGACGGTCGAGAATACGCGTGTGGCATGAAAGGCAGCGGCAACCTGGGTCGGTTGCGGGAAACAATTCGAGCCCAGACCCTTCAGCTGTCTGATCCTCTCCCTTCCACGGACCACGTCCATTCCTCACCGTACTTGAACTTCCCTACAGCCGCAAAGTTGCAGAGGATGGCGAATTTCTTATCATTGCTCAAATTTAGATTGACATACCACCCGTTCGTGAGCCGTGCGAAATTGTTTGCGTCATCTGCCAAATGTGGCGATCCATGGAACATTCGCTTCAACGTCCGCCCGAAGTAATTTCGCTGTCTTCCTTTAGCGACGAACGCTATTTCCCAATCGAGATTGATGAACGGTTCAGGATGTGCTTCGATGAATCGTTCGATCAGCCACGTATACGCGTCCTTTGCGGTCTCATAGCGACGCTCAACACCGCGGAATACCACGCGCGTTGGAGTAGCACCGACCCTCTTAGCCCGAACGTCGTTCCAGCCGGGGAAGCGGCCGTCCAATGCATCCTTCGCCGCTCTGGCATAGTCTGGCTTGCTATTCTGGACCGCATTGTTCAGCATGTTCCGAAGCTCATCCTTTGTACGACGCGGATCGTTCACGAGTTGAATAAACCGGCTGAGGTCCATAGTCATAGTGAGTGGCGGGCGCTCTAACGCCGACGCTATGCGTCTGAACGCAGCAGGCGGCCGGTCCGAATCAGTACAATGTTGGACCTCTTGTCCATTCTCTACAGTCCAAGAGTGTTCTTCACTACACTGACCAGCACTTGCTTCAGTATGTCGATTGTGAAGCCGCCGCCTTTGTCTTTAACGATAGTAGTTGCCTTGCTCCAGGTCGAATCACTCCTTGCGGCGTCGGCAAAGTCATGGCCGGCTGACGTAAGGTGCGAGAGCTGCCAATTGGGCAACATGTCGTCGAGAGTACTTACGTCGATTCCCTTAGCGAGGCCAGCGTCAGCAATTAGGTAGCTGTGATATCCAATCTGCTGCGGCGTATATCCCTCAATCTCTATTGCCGGGACCCAGTACTCCGCATCCCGATCTTCAACAGCAAGAATCAGCTTCCTTATCAGATCAAGGTCTCGACGCATATGCGGTCTCCTATGACTCCCAACAAGAACGGGCAACTCGACGGATAGCGATGCAATCTCTCAATGCATCAAACTCTTGGCTGGATTCAGCGGAACCGAACATCAAGTGCCAATGATGCAAAAGCGCCGTGACGATGGGCAACCGAAACCTGCAGCCATCGGCAAAGAAAGGTGCCAGGGTCGAATTGATTCTCGCCCTGCCGCATCGGTTCGGTTAGAAGCCGATTGCGCCTCCCTGGTCCCTGAATGCGTGCCGTCATTCGGTGTTCTGGCCAATGCGCCACAGCACGCCCGACGGATCGAACAGACAGAAGTCTCGCATTCCCCAGGGCTGGGCCTCGATGGCGCTGACCTTCGCGCCGTACTTGGAGGCGACCTGCGTGTCCTGCACGTGTGCCCACCAGGCCTCCACGTCTTCGACGAGGATATGCATCATGAAATTCTCGGCCAGGGATTCAGCGCAGAAATCCTGGAGCAGAAAACTCACATGCCCAAAGTGGAAGTAGGCGACGCCTCCGCCTTCTGAGGCCATCGTGAAGCCGAGGCCCTGGTAGAAGCGCTTGGAAAGCTCGAAGTCCTTCGCGGGAACGAAGGCCTTGATTTCGGTGATGCGAAGGTTCGGCATGGTCGTTGGCGACGCCTTTCAAGAAATTGAGTAGCCACGCATTGGCGATTGCGCTCCGTCGTGCCGCGGGACAGACCGCGGAATCGGGAAGGGAACTCGCGGTCCGAGTCGGCTCTGGCAGCGGACTCTGGCAGTGTTCAGGCAACCCAGATGGCGAATTCGCATGATGCCAAAGTGCTACGCCTATGGGCAAACGAAACGTTTCGCTGTCGGCATGGGCCCCGTATGAACCCGCGTGCCGCTGAAATGCCATCGGCCTGCAAGGCGCATGGATTGGCGATTCCGAAGCACACCCTTCCAGGACGCCCTTGGCGCTTGCCTCACAGCGTGCATTGGCTGAAGCACACCTGTCCATGCGCCCTGCAGGCCGGGTGATCTCGCAGTTTTCGCACGCCGGCGGCCGGCCGGCGCTCAGCGCCGGCACGCGGTTTCGAGGAAGGCTTCGAGCGCGCGCACCGGTGCGGAATCGTCGAACAGCATGTCGCGCGTCGCGACGATGCGTTCGCCAAGCGCCTTGCAGCGCGGCGCGTCGTTCGCGAGCGCGATAGCGCGGGCGATGTAGTCGTCATCGTCGGTCGCCACGAGTTCGTCGAGGCCCAGGCGGCGCAGGATGGCGCTGGCGAAGCGGCCGCGCATGAAGCGCCCTTCGACGGTGACGAGCGGCAAGCCGCACTCGATGGCCTGCATCGCGGTGTTGAAGCCGGAGAAGCCGATGCTGTCCAGGCACAGGCGCGCGCGCTGCATGAGGCCGTAGTAGGCGGCGCGCCGCTGCCACGGTATGAACACGGCATGGTCGCGCGGGTCTAGGCCGGCGTCGGCGAAGGCGCGGCGCAGCCGTTCCTGCAGCCGATCGGACAGCGCGCGCTTGCGATGGCGGAAGAACACCAGCCGGCACGCCGGCAGCGCGCGCGCGATGGCGACCCACACGCAATCCTGCTGCGGCAGGTATTTGTAGGGCGTGCCGGGGCAGAGCAGCAGGTCGCGTCCGTCGTCGAGCCCGAGTGCGGCGAGGTCGGGCACCTGCGCGTCGACCGCGGGCGGCGTATAGCTGCAGCCGAGATGCGGCAGCGCGACCAGGTGCTCGGTGTAGCGGCGCTGCGCATCGGGCGGTTCGAAATCGGCCGCCGACAGATAGGCGTCGATCGACGGCAGGCCAGTGGTTTCGGGGTGCCCCCAGGCGGCGAGCTGCAGCGGCGCCAGGCGCAGGCACGCCAGCTTGACGGTCAGCGGGTCCATGCCGATCTCGGGGTAGATCAGCGCGTCAGCCTGCAGGTGCGCGATGGCCTCGGCCCATTGCGCGAGCGGGCGGCTGCCGGAGAGGAACGCGTCGGCGCGCGAGGCGGCGAAGGCGGTCTCGTCGTCCGACTGCGTGCCGAGATGGACGATGCACAGTTCGAAGCGGCTGCGGTCGAGATGCTGCAGCCAGCCCCGCGTGATCGCGCGCCAGACCGAATGCTCGCGGATCTGCGCGGAGACGATGACCACGCGCAGGCGCGCGCCGGGCGGATTCTTCTGGACGGCGATGCGCTGCGCTGCCTGCCAGCGTCGCATGATGCGCTCGCACAGACTGCCGTAGCGCGCGAGCAATGCACGATTGTCATGGGGCTGGTAGGCGAGGTAGTACGGCTGGTCGGTGCCGACGGCGGCCGCGGCGGTTTCAATGCTCTTGTCATCGCCCCAGGCATCGAGGCCGGCGAGTGCCGCGTCGAAGGCGGCGCGCGACGACTCGACCTGCGCGGCATCGCGATAGACGAGCGGAATCTGCGCCATCGCCTGCGACCAGCGCGCGACGGCATCGTCGGGGCGCAATTCGAGCGCGGTGCGATGGCATGCGAGCGCTTCGTCGAGCTCGCCCTGGTCGCGCAGCGCCGAGGCCAGGTTGCACAGCGCATCGGCATTGCGCGGATCGATGGCAAGCGCCTTGCGCAGATACGGAATCGCTTCGTCCTGACGATCCTGGCCCTTGAGCAGTGCGCCGAGGTTGTTGTTGGCCTCGGCGTAGTCGGGACGCAACCTCAGCGCGGCGGCGTAGCACGCGGCGGCTTCGGCATCGCTGCCCTGGTCGCGCAGCACGTTGCCGAGGTTGTTGTGGGCTTCGACCAGATCCGGCCGCAGGGCCAGCGCGCGACGATAGGCGTCGGCGGCTTCGTCGTAGCGCCCGGCGGCACGCTGGCAGGTGCCGAGGTTCACCCACGCTTCGGCGAATTGCGGTTTGATCCCGAGCGCGGCGCGGAAACTGGCGGCCGCCTGATCGTGCAGCCCACGATCGAGTTGTGCGAGGCCGAGGTTGTTGCGATAGGCGTGGCTGTCGGGCTGCAGGTCGACGGCGCGCGCGATCAGTTCGACGGCCCGGGCAGTGTCGCCCTGCCGGCGCAGCACCAGACCGAGCAGGTGCATGGCATCCGGGTTGTCCGGTGACCTGGCGAGAATCTGGCGGTACAGCGTGGCCGCGTCGTCGAGGCGGCCGCCCTGGTGCAGGCGGAGGGCTTGCTGCAACGCCTGCGCGATGTCGGGAGTGTCGTCCGGGGAACGCGACATGCGGCCTGCCGAGAAGCCTATCGATCGCCCGCAGGCCGGCGCCTGCGGGCAATTCGGGAAACGTCAGCCCTTGCGGCGCGACAGGTTCGCGGCGATGCGCATGCGCAGCGCATTGAGCTTGATGAAGCCGGCGGCGTCGGCCTGATTGTAGGCACCGGCGTCGTCTTCGAAGGTGGCGATGGTCGGATCGAACAGCGAGTTGGTCTTGGAGTCGCGGCCGACGACGATGACATTGCCCTTGTAGAGCTTGACGCGCACCCAGCCATTGACCGCCTGTTGCGTGTGGTCGATCAGCACCTGGATCGCCTTGCGCTCGGGCGCCCACCAGTAGCCGTTGTAAATCAGGCTGGCATAGCGCGGCATCAGGTCATCCTTGAGGTGCGCGACTTCGCGGTCTAGGCAGACCGATTCGATGGCGCGATGCGCGCGCAGCATGATTGTGCCGCCCGGGGTTTCGTAGCAGCCGCGCGACTTCATGCCGACGTAGCGATTTTCCACCAGGTCGAGGCGGCCGATGCCGTGCTTGCCGCCGAGTTCATTGAGCTTGGCGAGCACCTGGGCCGGCGTCATGCGCGTGCCGTTGAGACCGACGATGTCGCCCTTCTCGAATTCGATGTCGAGGTATTCGGCAGCATCGGGCGCAGCCTCGGGCGAGACCGTCCAGCGCCACATGCTTTCTTCGGCTTCGGCAGCCGGGTTTTCGAGGTGGCGGCCTTCGTAGCTGATGTGCAGCAGGTTGGCGTCCATCGAATACGGCGAGCCGCCCTGCTTGTGCTTCATGTCGACCGGAATGCCGTGCTGCTCGGCGTAGGCCATGAGCTTTTCGCGCGAGAGCAGATCCCATTCGCGCCACGGCGCGATGACCTTGATGTTGGGTTCGAGCGCGTAGTAACCGAGTTCGAAGCGCACCTGATCATTGCCCTTGCCGGTGGCGCCGTGCGAGACGGCGTCTGCGCCGGTCTGCTTCGCAATCTCGATCTGGCGCTTGGCGATCAGCGGGCGCGCGATCGAGGTGCCGAGCAGGTATTCGCCCTCGTAAATGGTGTTGCAGCGGAACATCGGGAAGACGAAGTCGCGCACGAACTCTTCGCGCAGGTCGTCGATGAAGATCTGTTCCGGCTTGATGCCGAACTGCAGCGCCTTCTTGCGCGCGGGTTCGAGTTCCTCGCCCTGCCCCAGGTCGGCGGTGAAGGTGACGACCTCGCACTGGTAGGTGTCCTGCAGCCACTTGAGGATCACCGAGGTGTCGAGACCGCCGGAATATGCCAGTACTGCCTTCTTGATATCGCTCATCTTCGTTCCGATCAAATGTTCAGATCAATTGCCAATCAATGTTCGAACAGGTCGAACGCCAGCACGAAGCTGACGCCGACCATCGCCACCAGTCCCAACAGAAACAGCACGTCGGCGATGCGCTCGAGCCGCTCGGTGGCACGCGGCGTGCGGATCGAGGCATATGAGAGCAGCGCGCTGCCCATGAAGGTCAGGCTGTCTACTGCAATCACATCGTCCAGCCATCGCAACTTGCCCGCGCCGGGCAGCAACTGCATCAGGCTAATCACCGTCATGCACACTCCGACCATCGTCGCCGATACGGGCAGGATGTGGTTCGACAGTGCGCTGGAGGCGCCGGCGGCTGGCTTCTCGCCGCCGGCGGATCGCGCATCGCGCCTCACACCCGTCCCAGCAGCAGGTACTCCATCAGCGCCTTCTGCACGTGCAAGCGGTTCTCCGCTTCGTCCCACACCACGCTGTGCGGGCCGTCGATGACGTCCGCCGCGACTTCCTCGCCACGATGCGCAGGCAGGCAGTGCATGAACAGCGCGTCGGGCTGCGCGACCTTCATCATGTCGGCATCGACCTGCCAGTCGGCGAAGGCCTTGCGGCGCGCCTCGTTCTCGGCCTCGAAACCCATGCTGGTCCACACGTCGGTGGTGACCAGGTCGGCGCCGCGCGCGGCTTCCATCGGGTCGGCGAACTGCCGGAAGTGCCCGGTGCCGTGCAGGTTGACGCGCTCGGCCTCGACTTCGTAGCCCGGCGGGGTCGAAACGCGCACCTGGAAGTCGAGCACTTCGGCAGCCTGCAGCCACGTGTTGCAGACGTTGTTGGAATCGCCGATCCACGCTACCGTCTTGCCACGGATGTCGCCGCGGTGCTCGATGTAGGTGTAGATGTCGGCGAGGATCTGGCACGGATGGTATTCGTTGGTCAGGCCATTGATCACCGGCACGCGCGAGTTGGCGGCGAAGCGCTCGATGATGGTCTGCTCGAAGGTGCGGATCATCACGATGTCGCTCATGCGCGAGATGACCTGCGCTGCGTCCTCAACCGGCTCGCCGCGCCCGAGTTGCGAATCGCGCGTATTGAGGTAGATCGCGGCACCGCCGAGCTGGTGCATGCCGGCTTCGAATGACAGGCGCGTGCGTGTGCTCTGCTTCTCGAAGATCATGACCAGCGTGCGGTCGGACAGCGGCCAGTATTTCTGATACGACTTGAACTGCTGCTTGATCCACGCGGTGCGCGAAAAGACGTATTCGAACTCTTCGCGCGTGAAGTCGTTGAACTGCAGGAAGTGCTTGACGCCGGCCATGGCTTACGCGCCAAGGAAGCGCCTGATCAGCGGCGTCAGGCCATCCACCAGCAGCCGCGCATGTTCCGCGCTGAAAACCAGCGGCGGCAGCAGGCGGATCACCTTGTCGTGCGTCACGTTGATCAGCAATCCGGCATCGAGCGCCTGCGTGACCAGTTCGCCGCAGGGGCGGTCGAGTTCGATGCCGACCATCAGGCCAACGCCGCGGATGTCGGCAACGCCCGCCACGCCTGCAAGCGATGCGCGGAAACCGCCGCGTATCGTCTCGCCGATCTGCGCGGCATTCGCCATCAGACGGTCTTCCTCGATGGTGCGGATGGTGGTGAGGCCGGCCGTGCAGGCGAACGGATTGCCGCCGAAGGTCGAACCGTGGTTGCCCGGCTTGAAGGTGCCGGCAGCCTTGCCACCTGCAAGGCAGGCACCGATCGGCACGCCGGAACCGAGGCCCTTGGCCAGCGTCAGCACGTCGACGTGGATGCCGGCATGCTGGTGGCCGAACCACTTGCCGGTGCGCCCCATGCCGCACTGGACGGCATCGAAGACCAACAGCCAGTCGCGCTCGTCGCAGATGCGGCGCAGCGCGCGCAGGTAGTCATGATCGGCGATATTGATGCCGCCCTCGCCCTGAATCGATTCCAGCATGACGGCAACGACGTTCTGGTTGTGCGCGGCGAGTTGCTCGACGGCAGCGAAATCATTGTAGGGCACCCGCACGAAGCCGCTCACCAGCGGCTCGAAGCCTGCCTGCACCTTGCGGCTGCCGGTGGCGGACAGCGTGGCCAGCGTGCGACCGTGGAAGGCCTTTTCCATGACCACGATCGCCGGTTGGTCGATGCCCTTGCCGTGGCCATAGAGTCGCGCCAGTTTGATCGCCGCCTCGTTGGCTTCGCAGCCGGAGTTGCAGAAGAACACTTCGTCCAGCCCCGAGATCTCGGCCAGCTTGTCGGACAAGGCTTCCTGCTGCGGAACCCGATAGAGGTTGGAGGTGTGGATCAGTCGCCCCGCCTGGTGCGACAGCGCCTGCACCAGCTTGGGATGGGCATGGCCCAAGGTGTTGACCGCAATGCCGGCAAGCGCGTCCAGGTAGCGCTTTCCATCGACGTCGTAGAGCCACACGCCCTCGCCATGGGTGAAGGCGACGGGCAGACGGTTGTAGGTGTTCATCAGGTGGGGCATGAGCCTCGCTCCCGCTGGCGCGGACCGAAAATCCCGACGCCATAAAATGCCAATGGCGGCTTGCGCCGCCCTAGAAAACGACACGGCGGCTCGCGCCGCCGTTGTTTGTGTGAATCGCGATATTAAGTCAAAACCCTTTGCTTGTGTATAGTTTGAAACGATCCGGTCGCCCGGCCCAGCCGGTACCCGGAGCACGGACAACGGGGCGGCAACCAGCATGCGAATTGCAGTATTCAATCAGAAAGGTGGCGTCGGCAAGACGACCACCACGCTCAATCTGGCTGCCGGACTGGCGCTGCGCTATCACCCGATACGCCTGATCGATCTCGATCCGCAGGCCCATCTTTCAGCGATCCACGGTTCGCCGCCTTCCGACTGGCGACAGTCGATTTACGCGCACTATCCGGAAGGTACACCTCTCGGCGATCTCGAGGTCGACTGGGAAGGGCTCGGACGCCTGATTCCATCGCATTCAGAACTGATGAAGGTCGACTCGGCATTCGGGAAAGGCCCCGAAGTGCTGGAAAAGCTCAACCGCGGCCTGCGCGAGCTGGATCGCACGCTGCCTCGGCGCGCGACGCTGATCGATTGCTGCCCGTATCTCGGCGTACTGTCGCTCAATGCGATCTTTGCAGCCGATGGCTTGATCGTTCCGGTCAGTTCGGACTATCTGTCGATGCGTGGCGCCGAACAGGTGGAACGAACACTAAAATCGCTGGAAAGGGTGCTGCTCCGGCGGGTCGAACGACGTTACCTGCTGACGCGCTTCGATCGGCGCCGCAGGATGAGCTTCGACGTCGAGGCGCGCATGCGCGAACGCTTCGGTCGAGACGTATGCGAAACGACGATCGCCGAAAACGTTGCGGTTGCCGAAAGCCCGGCCATGAATCGCGATATCTTTGCGCACGACGCGAAGAGTCGCGGCGCGGAGGACTATGCAGCGCTGATCGAGGAACTTGCGGCGACGCGCTTCCTGCGGTTTTGAGAGGTGGAATCAGCCGTATCGGCGGTCGGCACCGCCGAACACCTGGCCCGCGTCGGCATCGACGACCGCGCAGCCATAGTTTTCCAGGATCACGCAATCGCGATAGAGCTGCTGGACCTTGCGTGCCGCCTCGCCCGCGTCGCGACCGGGGATCTGGAGGTTGTCGACGATCAGACCCGCGCGGGTTCGAATGCGGAAGCCGAACTTGCGGGTGACATTGGGCTGCATGGAAAAACCTGAAGTTTCAATCGCCTATCGCAAGTATATTCAAGCCCACTGCGGGTCGGCAAGCTATTTCATTCAGCTTAAAGGGTTTTTTTACAATCATTGGCCGAAAACCTGTTCGGTGCCGGCAATCGCCGAACGGCGAAGAAGCACCGGACGGAAGGCAAGCGCACAAATAAAATCGGCAGCCATTGGCTGCCGATTTTGATTTTATAGTCGATGAATCAACTACTTGACTTTACAACCCTCAACTCCACCCGAAGCCGGACAACGCCCGGAACGAGCCTCCTCCTATGAATCAGAGTGCCTTCACTGCCGCCGACAGGCGGCTCTTGTGGCGTGCTGCAGCATTCTTGTGGACGATGTTCTTGTCTGCAACCGAGTCGATGACGCTCATCGATTGCTGGAAAACGGCTTGTGCCGCTGCCTTGTCACCTGTCGCCACTGCCTTGCGGACGGCCTTGATTGCCGTGCGCAGCTTGGAGCGAAGGCTGGCGTTGTGGGCGCGCTGACTGAGGGACTGACGGGCACGCTTGCGTGCTTGAGCCGAATTGGCCATGTGCTGGTTTCCGAGGCAAGTTGCGAAAAGCTCGTGATTATAGGTACTCACCACGATCGGCGCAAGCCCCGGCTGGAGAATCCTTCCCATATCCCTCGTCGCCGCCTGCAGCATGCCCCAATTCGCCCGCGGACCGATACCATTGCGCCTCCCGTCGCCGCCCCCGGGCACCACAATCCGACCGCATGAGCCTGCTCCGCGCCCTCGCCACCGTCAGCAGCATGACGCTGCTCTCCCGCATCCTGGGATTCGTCCGCGACTTCGTCGTGGCCCGCACCTTCGGCGCCGGCGTGGCGACCGACGCTTTTTTCGTCGCCTTTCGCCTGCCCAACCTGCTGCGCCGCCTGTTCGCGGAGGGTGCGTTTTCGCAGGCCTTCGTGCCCATATTGGCGGAATACAAGAACCGTCGCGGCGACGCGGAGACCAGACACCTCGTCGACCACGCGGCGACGCTGCTCGGGCTGGCCGTCATGCTGGTGACCCTGCTCGGCATTGCCGCTGCGCCGCTGATCATCTATATATCGGCGCCAGGCTTTTCCGCGAATCCGGAAAAATTTGCGCTGACGGTTGAACTGACGCGCATCACCTTTCCCTACATCCTGTTCATGGCGCTGGTCGCGCTGGCCGGCGGCATTCTCAATACCTGGAGCCGCTTCGCGGTTCCGGCGTTTACACCGGTGCTGCTCAACCTGTCGTTCATCGCCATGGCGCTGCTCGCTGCGCCCTACTTTGATCCGCCCATCGCGGCCCTGGCTTGGGCGGTGTTCATCGGCGGCCTGCTGCAGTTCGGCCTGCAAATGCCTTACCTGGCGAAGATCGGCATGTTGCCGCGACCGACCGACGTCCGGGCTGCGTTTCGCGACCCGGCGGTGCGACGCATCCTCAAGCTGATGGCGCCCGCGGTACTCGGCGTTTCGGTTTCGCAGATCTCGCTGCTGATCAACACGATCTTCGCGTCGTTCCTGCCGAGCGGCAGCGTGTCCTGGCTCTACTATGCCGACCGCCTGATGGAGTTTCCCTCGGGGTTGCTCGGGGCGGCACTCGGCACGATCCTTCTGCCCAGCCTGTCGCGGCTGCACGCCCAAGAACGCAAGGGCGATTTTTCCGCGATGCTCGACTGGGGGCTGCGCCTGACGCTGCTGCTCACCCTGCCCGCCGCCCTCGGGCTCGCAATGCTGGCGCTGCCGCTGATCGCGACGTTGTTCCATCACGGCGCGTTCGACGCGCAAGACGTGCTGCAAACTCGCAGCGCGCTGATCGCCTACAGCGTGGGACTGACAGGCCTGATCCTGGTGAAGGTGCTGGCCCCCGGCTTCTATGCGCGCCAGGACATCCGCACGCCGGTAAAGATCGGCCTGATCACGCTGGCGGCCACCCAGTTGATGAACCTGGCGTTCATCGCCTGGCTGCAGCATGCGGGGCTTGCACTGTCGATCGGCCTGGCGTCGTGCCTGAATGCCGCGATGCTGTATCGCGGTTTGCGCCGGCGCAAGGTCTACGCCCCCCAGCCCGGATGGGCTGCCTTCACTGCAAAACTCGCGGCCGCGCTGCTGGCAATGGCGGCAGTGCTCTGGTTTGCCGCCGGACCGCCCGATGCTTGGCTGCATGGCGAGGCAGTTGCACGCGCGTTGCGGCTCGCTGTCGTCATCGGCCTCGGCATGCTTGCGTATTTCGGCATGCTCGCGCTGCTCGGGTTCCGCCTGCGGGATTTCCGGCGACGCGCTGCCGAGTAGTGCGTCGCCGGCAGGCGGGTCCGGGCCGGGCGCTCGCACCACGATTCCGCGACCGATGATTGCGGGACGCTGTAGACTTCTGTGTCATCGATCAACGCAGGGGAGACGCGGATGAAACTCTGGAGCAACAGTTTTGCAGACGGTGCGCCGATACCCGGCGAGTTCGCGTTCTGCGTCATGCATCCGACCCAGCGCGTCGCGCTGTCCGCCAACCGGAATCCGCACTTGGCGTGGTCCGACCTGCCGGCGGGCGCCCGCTCGCTGGCGCTCGTCTGCCACGACCCGGACGTGCCAAGCCGCGGCGACGACGTGAATCAGGAAGGACGCCGGGTTTCGGCATCGCTGCCGCGAGTGGACTTCTTCCACTGGGTGCTGGTCGATCTTCCGCCCGCGCCGGCCGAGATTGCTGCCGGCGAATTCTCGAATGCAGTAACGCCGCACGGCAAGGCGGGTCCGGCCGCGCCGCGCGGCGCACGCCAAGGCATCAACGACTACACCGGGTGGTTCGCCGGCGACGAGTCGATGCAAGGCGACTATCACGGCTACGATGGACCCTGCCCGCCGTGGAACGACGAGATCCGGCATCGTTACGTGTTCACGCTGTACGCACTTGACATTGCGCACTGCCCCATCGAGGGCCGCTTCACCGGGCAACAGGTTCGGGACGCAATCGGCGGGCACGTACTCGCGCAGGCGAGCGTCAGCGGCATCTACACGTTGAATCCCGACGTCAGACTGGAGTAGGGCTCAGGAGCGCAGCCGGGTCACGCCGGCGCGCGCACGGCGCCGCTCGACAGAGGGTGTCACGCTGCTCTGACGCCGGTCGGCCAGGCCGGCACGCTTGAGCATGTCGAGCCAGTAGCGCTCGCCGTCTTCGGACTTGAAGCGCAGGAACACATTCACTTCCTCGGGAAATGCGCCGGGCGAGGCAAGGCGCTGGAGGTGGCCGAAACTCTGATTGGTTGCCGGCTCGCGCTGCAGGTCGGAGAGCCAAGCCTGGTCGATGGCGCGCCACAGTGCCGGCAAAAAACGATCGTCATCGTCCTCGAAGCCGAACTGCCATGCGAGGAACGAGGCTTCCGCTATCGTCAGGGCATCGGTACGCAACTTGAGGCTCATGATCTCCTCCGACCGTCTTGATTATGCCAATCATTGTCGCGCAGTTTCGACGGCTTGTGGGAATTCCTGCAAGGGCGTCGCCGCCCGACGACAGATTCCATACTGCCGCGAGGCGCATGGCGAGCCGCTTCGCGGCCGTCACCGTCTGGACGGCGCATGGAATGGCGCCTCCAAGCCTGCCTGCCTGCTGATCGAGCATCCATGCGCTTTGCAGCCCGGACCGTGTTCGAATTCCAGGGCCGAAAAGACAACGGGCCGCACCAGGCGGCCCGAGGCAATCGGCTCCCGCGCCGTGGCGCGGAAGTGTTTCGCTTACTTGACGCTGACCTCCACACGGCGCGCTTCCGCCGCGTCGCCACTGCCGGTGGTCACTTCCGGCTTCTTCATCTCGATGCGGTCCTCAGCAATGCCTGCACCTTTGAGCGATTCACGCACGGCGACCGCGCGGTTCTTGGCGATTTCTTCGTTGACCGCCTGATTACCGCTCGGATCGTGGAACCCGGAGATCGCGAGCTTGGCGTTGGCATTTGCCTTCGCGTAGGCAACGATCGGTTCCAAGGTCTTGGCGACATCCGCCGGGGCGTCTGCGGAACCGGAGCCGAAGAACACCTTGGCAGCGGCGGGTGCCGCCGCAACAACCGGCGCTGCGGGCGCTGCAGCAGGGGCAGCTGCCGGTGCACTCGCTGCCGGCGGGGCTTCCGGCGCATGCGATACCGCTTTGACTGCACCGACGGCCGGCAGCAGCGGAACGATCAGCAGCGCGACGATGTTGATGATCTTGATCAGCGGGTTCACCGCGGGGCCGGCCGTGTCCTTGTACGGATCACCGACGGTGTCGCCGGTCACCGCCGCCTTGTGGGCGTCGGAACCCTTGCCACCATAGTTGCCGTCCTCGATGTACTTCTTGGCGTTGTCCCAGGCGCCACCACCTGTCGTCATCGAGATCGCAACGAACAGGCCGGTGACGATGGTGCCCATCAGCAGGCCACCGAGCGCCTGGATGCCGCCCTGCGGCCCCATCAAGGTGCCGATGCCGAAAGCCACGACGACCGGTACGGCGACAGGCAGCAGCGACGGGATCATCATCTCCTTGATCGCCGCCTTGGTCAGCATGTCGACCGCGCGCGAATAATCCGGCTTGGCCTTGCCTTCCATGATGCCGGCGATTTCCTTGAACTGGCGTCGCACCTCGATCACCACCGCGCCGGCGGAACGGCCGACCGCCTCCATCGCCATGGCAGCGAAGAGGTAGGGAATCAGGCCGCCGATGAACAGGCCGATGATCACCGCAGGGCTGGACAGGTCGAATGCTACCGACTTGCCCACCGCCTCGAGGGCGTGCGTGTAGTCCGCGAACAGCACTAGCGCTGCGAGGCCGGCAGAGCCGATCGCGTAGCCCTTGGTCACCGCCTTGGTCGTGTTGCCCACGGCGTCCAGCGGATCGGTCACATCGCGCACCGACTTCGGCAGTTCCGACATCTCGGCGATGCCGCCGGCGTTGTCGGTGATCGGGCCGTAGGCGTCGAGCGCAACGATGATGCCGGCCATCGACAACATCGAAGTGGCAGCGATCGCGATGCCGTACAGACCGCCAAGCGCGTAAGCCGCCCAGATCGCCGCGCAGACCGAAAGCACCGGCAGCGCGCAGGCCTTCATCGACACGCCGATGCCGGCGATGATGTTGGTCGCATGGCCGGTGGTCGACGCCTCCGCGACGTGCTTGACCGGCTTGAAGTCGGTGCCGGTGTAGTACTCCGTGATCACCACCATCAGTCCGGTCAGCACGAGGCCGACGATCGCCGACAGGTAAAGCCGCATCTGCGCGCCGCCCTGGATGCCCATCAAGGCATTGAGGGCATCGTCGGGCATGATCCACTTGGTGATCGGGTAGAAGGCGATCAACGCCAGCCCCCCGGCGACGATCAGTCCGCGATAGAGCGCGTTCATGATCTTGCCGCCCTCGCTGTACTTGACGAAGTAGCAGCCGACGATCGAGGCAATGATCGAGAAACCGCCCAGAACTAGCGGATAAAGCACCGCCGCCTCGGCATTCGCCTTGAGCATCAGGGCGCCGAGCAGCATGGTCGCCACGGTTGTGACCGCGTAGGTTTCGAACAGGTCGGCTGCCATACCCGCGCAGTCGCCCACGTTGTCACCGACGTTGTCGGCGATCACCGCCGGGTTACGCGGATCGTCCTCCGGAATGCCGGCTTCGACCTTGCCCACCAGGTCGGCACCGACGTCGGCGCCCTTGGTGAAAATGCCGCCGCCAAGACGCGCGAAGATCGAGATCAGCGAGGAACCGAAACCGAGACCGATCAGCGGATGGATGATCTGGTCGATCGCCGCACCATGCGCCGCCGAACCCTTGAGTATCGCGTAGAAGCCGGCGACACCGAGCAGCCCGAGGCCGACGACGAGCATCCCGGTGATCGCACCGCCGCGGAACGCAACGTCCAGCGCCGGACCAATACCCTTGCGCGCCGCCTCCGCGGTACGCACGTTCGCGCGCACCGAGACATTCATGCCGATGTAACCGGCAGCGCCGGACAGCACGGCACCGATGATGAAGCCCGCGGCGGTCGAAGTGCCGAGCGTCAGCCAGATGAGAACCGCAAGGACGGCACCTGCAATGCCGATCGTCGAGTACTGCCGGTTCAGGTAGGCCTTGGCACCTTCCTGGACTGCGCCGGAGATCTCGCGCATTCGGTCGTTTCCGGCCGGTTGCGCCAGAATCCACTGGCTCGACAGGGCGCCATAGACTATGGCGAGGATCGCGCAAACCAGCGCGAATATAAGACCCGCGGACATGCAACTCCCTCCTATTGACGAAACATCAAACTGCAACCCGATCTTGCTGGACCGGCCTTCTCTTGCTGCATGCCGCCCACCTGAACGACACACGTGTTTCCGTCACACCGCCGGCAGCAGGCGATGTCGCATCCATTCCTGGGGTAGGGTGAATCCCTTATAGTTTGAATTCGCCGGCCAGCTTCTTCGGCACGGCATTGTTCTTCAGTCGTACGTACTCCGGCAGGCCGTTGCGAAACGGCGGGAAATCCTCACCCGCGATCAGCGGCGCAAGGTAGCGCCGGCATGCATCGGTGATGTGGAACCCATCCGGCGTAATGAATTCGCGCGGCATCTTGCGCTCGACGTTGGCAACGTCATTCAGATCAGCGGCGCCGATTACCCATGCATAAGGCTGATCGGACTTGCGCACGATGGCGGGCATCACCGCATTGCGCCCGGCAAGCGCGAACTCCACAGCGGCCTTGCCAACGGCATAGGCCTGCTCGACATCCGTGCGCGACGCGATGTGGCGCGCTGCGCGCTGCAAGTAATCGGCGACCGCCCAGTGATACTTGTAACCCAGTTCCTCCTGCGCAATTCGTGCGATCAGCGGACCGATGCCGCCGAGTTGCGCGTGGCCGAACGCATCGCGCGTACCGGCCTCGGCCATCAGTTTGCCGTCCGGCCCGAGCAAGCCCTCCGAAACGCCGACGGTGCAGTAACCCCAGCGCGACACGCTCTCCGAAACGCGTGCCAGGAACGCAGCCTTGTCGAACGGAATTTCAGGGAACAGCAGGACATGCGGCGGATCGCCCTCGGCCTCGGCAGCAAGGCCGCAAGCGGCCGTAATCCAGCCGGCATGGCGGCCCATGACCTCGAGCACGAACACCTTGGTCGACGTCTTGGCCATCGACGCGACGTCGTAACCGGCTTCGCGCATCGACGTTGCGACGTACTTCGCCACCGAACCGAAACCGGGACAACAGTCGGTCAGCGGAAGATCGTTGTCGACGGTCTTGGGAATGTGTACCGCCTGCAGCGGGTAACCAAGCGTGTTCGAAAGCTGCGACACCTTTAGACAGGTGTCGGCAGAGTCGCCACCGCCGTTATAGAAAAAGTAGCCGATGTCGTGGGCGCGGAAGACCTCGATCAGGCGCTCGTACTGCCGGCGATCCTGTTCGAGGCTCTTGAGCTTGTAGCGGCAGGATCCGAATGCACCCGACGGCGTGTGGCGCAAGGCGGCGATGTCAGCGTCCGATTCGAGCGAGGTGTCGATCAGATCCTCGGTGAGTGCGCCGATGATGCCATTGCGCCCCGCGTAAACCTTTCCGATGCGATCCGAATGCGCACGCGCGGTCTGAATGACGCCGCATGCGCTGGCGTTGATTACGGCAGTCACGCCGCCGGACTGCGCGTAGAAGGCGTTTCTTGCGTTCATGGCTCGCCTCGAAAAACAGGCCGGGCGCTTCTGCATGCGACACCGGCCAACGTTTTCATTTGAGCGCGTCGAATGCCCTGCGCGTGATTTCCTCGACGGCGCCCTGCCCGAGGATCTTGCGGTACTTCGGCGCCTTCGCATCCCCGGCGGCCGCCCACTTCGAGTAATACTCGACCAGCGGTTTGGTCTGCGAATGATAGACATCGAGGCGCTTGCGGACGGTCTCTTCCTTGTCGTCGTCACGCTGGATCAGCGCCTCGCCGGTGACGTCGTCCTTGCCATCGGCCTTCGGCGGATTGAACCTGACGTGATAGGTACGCCCCGACGAAAGGTGCACGCGCCGCCCACCCATGCGTTCGATGATGTCCGAATCGGGAACGTCGATCTCGAGCACGAAATCGATCTGAACGCCGGCGGCCTTCATCGCCTCCGCCTGCGGAATCGTGCGAGGAAAACCGTCGAACATGTAGCCGGCAGCGCAATCCGGCTGCTGCAGCCTGTCCTGCACCAGACCGATGATGATGTCGTCGGACACCAAGCCGCCGGCATCCATCACCTTCTTGGCTTCAACGCCGAGAGGCGTGCCGGCCTTGACGGCAGCACGCAACATGTCACCCGTTGATATCTGCGGAATGCCGAACTTCTCTTTGATGAAGTTCGCCTGGGTGCCCTTGCCCGCGCCGGGCGGCCCCAACAAGATCAGTCTCATTCAACCCACCTCCCAGCGGACCAGCCACCACGTTGTTTTTCTGTGACGGCACAGCTTGAGGACTGTGCCTAATTTTCGAACGCAACCTTACCCGAGTAAGTTCGCCCGGTCAAACCGACGGCACACTCGCTCGAGATCTTCCGGCGTATCGACGCCGGCTTCGGGGGCATTCTCTGCAACGAGAACGCGAATACGGAATCCGTGCGCAAGCGCCCGCAACTGTTCGAGCGCTTCGAACTTCTCCAAAGGTGTCGGTGCGAGTGACGCATATTGCGACAAAAAGCCGGCACGGTACGCATAGAGCCCGATATGCCGTTGGGCGGGCAGATCGGCAGGTAGAACATCGCGTGACCGCGCAAATTCATCGCGGGCGTAGGGAATCGGTGCGCGCGAAAAATAGAGCGCGCTGCCGTCGTTTGAGGTCACGACCTTGACGACGTTCGGGTTGAAGAAATCGGCCGCGTCCCGAATGGCGTGGCTGGCAGTCGCGATCGACGCCCCCGGATCCAGCCGCAGCAACTGCGCAACGTTCGAGACGAGGTCAGGATCGATGAGCGGTTCGTCGCCCTGTACGTTGACCACGATCACCTCCGCGCTCCAGCCGCGGGTTGCGACAACTTCTGCAAGTCGATCCGTCCCGCTCGGGTGATCCGCCCGCGTCATCATGGCGCGGTAGCCTGCAGCGAGGACGACATCGCGCACCGCCTCGCTGTCGGTGGCGACCCAAGTCTCGTCGGCGCCACAGTGCGCTACCCGCTCGACGACCCGCACGATCATCGGCTTGCCGCAGACGTCGGCAAGGGGTTTGGCTGGCAGACGCGTAGACGCTAGGCGTGCCGGGATGACAATGTGAAAGGCCATGAACGACTACTTGAGGGCCGCGAGTTCGTCCTCTCCCATCTCGCGCGCTTCTTCCTCGAGCATGATCGGTATGCCGTCCCTGATCGGGTATGCGAGGCGGCTCGCCTTGCACTGCAATTCCTGCTTGTCTCGAACGTATACCAGCGGCGCCTTGGTGACCGGGCACACCAGTATGTCAATAAGGCGTGGATCCATGGACGCTCTCCAGAATTCTCTTGAGGTAGGGCAGCAGATCCGGCTCCAGGCATGCATCCACTTGCAGCGCCCAAGCATCGACCGGAAGCTGGTCGGCAAACAGACTGCATTTTACCGCATCCTTCTCGGTCATCAGGATCGGACGACGATCGCCAAACCGGAGATCCCCGATTCGAAACCGATGGTGATCGGGAAATGCATGGGCATCGAACGCGAGTCCGGTTGCCCGCAGGCTGTCGAAAAAACGCTGCGGATTGCCGATCCCGGCAACGACGTGGGGATGCATGCCGAGAAGGCTGTCGAGCCCGGCCCGCCGGCGATCTGCAAGCCGGAAAAGCGTGGACCCCTCAAGACGCATGCAATGGATCGGACGCGACGACAGCCGCCTTGCAAGCTCGTCGGGAATGGATCCGTTAGCGATGACCGCATCGGCCCGCAACGCGCGCGACACGGGTTCGCGCAGCGGGCCGGCAGGCAACAGCCAGCCGTTGCCGACACCGCGCTCATCGAAAACCGCGAACTCGACATCGCGTGCCAGACGGTAGTGCTGCAAGCCGTCGTCCGAAATCAGGACGTTGCAGTCGTGGTGGGCAGAAAGCAGCGCCTCGGCGGCGGCCACACGGTCGCGCCCCACGAAGACAGGCGCGCCGGTACGGCGGGCAATCAGGAGCGGCTCGTCGCCGCTCTCGGTCACCGAACTGTCGAGCCGCACCTCGCGAACCTGATATCCGCTTCGCCCATAGCCGCGGCTGATCACGCCGGGCCGTAAGCCGCATCGCCGCAGTTCTTCGACAAGGTGCATGACGACGGGTGTCTTGCCGCTACCGCCGGCAGTGATGTTGCCGACGACAATCACGGGAACGCCGACGCGGCACGCCTGCTTCAGACCAACCCGATACAGGGTGCGCCGGATCCCGCTGGCCGCTGAAAAGATCGCTGACAAGGGCAGCAATAGAAAAGCGATCGCGCTTCGCGACCGCCAGACAGACGCGACAAATCTGATCAGGGCAGGCTGCAACCGGTTCGCTCCGTGACCGAATACATCCCACAGGCTGTAGTTTCGTCCGGCACCCGGCAAGCCACCCGCAGCCGGGCCCTACTTGGACGGTGTCTGGGTGGCAAACGAAATGTGCGAAAGCCCGGCCTGTTGAGCTGCCTGCATGACGTCTATAACGCTCTGGTGCGACGTCTTCGCATCTGCGTTGATCACGACCACCGGATCCTTCCGGGTGCCGGACGCCTTCTTGAGCGCGAGGCTGATTGCGGCGACGTCGCGCGCGCCGAGGGGTTCGCGATTGATCATCACATCCCCCGTCGCCGTCACGACGACGTTAACCTCGTTCGGTTCCTGCTGCTCCGGTGGCGGCGCATCGGCCGTCGGAAGGTTGATCTCGAGCCCCGAGAATTTGGAGTAGGTGGTCGTCACCATCAGAAAGATCAGAATCACCAGCAGCACGTCGATCAACGGGATCAGGTTGATCTCCGGCTCTTCGTGATTGCGCCCGCGACGGAAGTTCATCAGGCTGTGCTCCTAGACCTTGCGCTCGCCGTGCACCACCTCGACCAGACGCACCGCCTCCTGCTCCATGTCGACCACGATAGAGTCAACCAGCGCACGGTAATGGCGATAAAAGATCATTGCGGGAATCGCAATCAGGATGCCGAAGCCCGCGTTGTAGAGCGCGATCGAGATACCGTGCGCAAGCTGTTGCGGATTTGCGGAATTTGGCGTCTGCGAACCGAAGATCTCGATCATTCCGACGATCGTGCCGAACAGGCCCATCAGCGGCGCAACCGTCGCGATCGTGCCCAGGCTGGTCAGAAAACGCTCGAGATCGTGCGTCACTGCGCGTCCGGCTTCCTCGATCGACTCCTTCATGACATCGCGCGAGCTTTTCACGTTGCGCAAACCGGCGGCGAGCACGCGACCAAGGGGCGAGTGGGCGGCAAGCCGCGCCAGCATCTCGTCCGTCACGCCACCTCGCTTGAAGTCGGCAATGACGTTCTCGACCAGCCCTGCCGGCACGATCTTCCCGCGGCGTAGGGTGATCGCACGTTCGATGATCAGCGCGACCGCGATGATTGAGGCTGCCAGCAAAGGCCAGATCGGCCAACCTGCCGCGCGAATGATGTCGAACACGCCGGACTCCCGCTCGATTTGGAATAACCGCGCACTTTAATCGCGCCCTCGCGATTCGGCAAGCAAGAGCGCCTGCGCGTCGGGTAACACGGTGCTCGCGCGAGCGCATTCGCAAACTTCCGCGTTATCCACAAAACCTGTGGATAAAGTTGTGAATTGGACTTGGAGCGGCGCGCTAAGTAGAACGGCAGCAAGGATTTTTGTTGCTCAGACCAAAAATGTAGCTTTCGTGACAATCGCGTTAAATCAATGTGTTACACGAAGATCCGCGCCAGCCAACGGGTTAGACCGAGATTCGACCGCGGGCGCAGCCCCCGGTGTGGATTCCGCTACAATCGATTCAATGTCCACGCCGGTTCCACAAGAGAATCCTGCCGCGGCGCCTGCATTGGCGCCGGTTCTCGGTGTTTCCGAACTCAACAGGCTGGCGCGTGAAACACTCGAACGCGCAATACCTTTGCTGTGGGTTGCAGGCGAAGTATCCAACCTGACACGAGCGGCTTCAGGCCATCTCTACTTCTCGCTGAAGGATGAAAACGCGCAGATAAGGTGCGTGATGTTTCGCAACCGGGGCCAACTGCTGCCTTTTGCCGTTGCCAACGGGATGCAGGTCGAAGTGCGCGGACTCGTAACGCTCTACGAGCCACGCGGCGACTTTCAGCTGAATATCGAAACGATGCGGCGCGCCGGTCTTGGCGCACTGTTCGAAGCGTTCACGCGCCTCAAGGACAGACTGGCCCGGGAGGGCCTCGTCGACGAAGCCCGCAAACGCACGCTGCCCGCCTTTCCATCACGCATCGGCATCGTGACATCGCTGCAGGCGGCGGCGATGCGCGACGCGCTCGTCACGCTTCAGCGTCGTGCCCCGCACCTCCGGATTGTGATCTATCCGGTGCCGGTGCAGGGCGACGTTGCAGCAGCGCAGATCACCGACGCGATCAATGCGGCAAACGCCCGAAACGAGTGCGACGTGCTGATGTTGATCCGCGGCGGAGGAAGCATCGAGGATCTCTGGCCGTTCAATGACGAGCTTCTGGCACGCGCCATCGCTGCGTCGAGCATTCCGACCGTGACCGGAATCGGCCACGAATCGGACTACACCATCGCGGACTTCGTGGCGGATCATCGTGCGGCAACGCCGACGGCGGCAGCCGAACTGGTCAGCGCCGGCTGGACCGCCGCAGCACGCGACCTGCATCACCATGTCCAACGTCTACAGGCACGCATCGTGGCGGCGCTCGACGCGCGCATGCAGCAGTTCGACATCCTGCAGCGGCGACTGATACACCCGGCCCGACGCCTGCACGAACGCTCTGCCGCGATCGCGGATCTCGGCCTGCGACTGGCGAACGCTTCGGCGTGCAAGCTGGAAAGCGTGACGAAGGATGTAATCCACATCCACCTCTTGATGCTTGGCAGACGCCCGGACATGCCGTCGTTCCGACGCCGACTCGACCAGGCAGATGAACGACTTCGTCGCACCTGGAGACAGACCGATGCCGCTTACCGTTACGCGCTGGCCCGGCTCGAAGACGGCCTTTCCCACCTGAATCCGCTGGCGACGCTCGCGCGCGGCTACAGCATCACCTATGCAAACGACGGGTCGATCGTGACCGACTGGCGTTCGCTCATTCCCGGTTCGACGATATCGATCCGCCTGGCGAACGGTCTGGCTGATGCCAGCGTCCGTGAAGCCCGTTCTCTGGATGAGACCGACGATTGAATCGCAGGAGAGGTTGTCACACCGGGCAATCTCCTACTAAAATGATCGGGAATGCCTTCCTCGGATACATTCCCCTTCCCGAAACCCACGGAGACCAACATGGAACACGCTCTTCCGCCGCTTCCCTACGCGCTCGATGCCCTGGCACCGCATATTTCCAGGGAAACCTTCGAGTTCCACTATGGCAAGCACCATCAGGCGTACGTGACCAACCTGAACAACCTGATCAAGGGCACCGAGTTCGAGAATCTTTCACTCGAAGAAATCATCAAGAAATCGAGCGGTGGCGTTTTCAACAACTCGGCCCAAGTCTGGAATCACACGTTCTTTTGGAACAGCATGAAGCCAAGCGGCGGCGGAGCACCGACCGGTGCACTGGCTGAGGCCATCAACAAAAAGTGGGGCTCATTCGATGCCTTCAAGGAAGCGTTCACCAAGAGCGCTGTCGGCAACTTCGGTGCCGGCTGGACTTGGCTTGTGAAGAAGACTGACGGATCGCTGGACATCGTGAATACGAGCAATGCGGCGACGCCACTGACAACGACCGACAAAGCCCTACTTACCATCGACGTGTGGGAGCATGCCTACTACATCGATTACCGCAACGCCCGCCCCAAGTTCGTCGAAACGTTCCTGAACACGCTCGCGAACTGGGATTTCGCGGCAGCCAATTTCGCCTGAGCCCGCAAGAAAGGGTTATCGGCGAGTTGCAGGCATGCAGCTATCAGGGGCGCCTCCGGGCGCCCCTGATACTTTCAAGAGTTCAGCGAAAGCAAACTGTCCGTCTCGAGCACCTGTGTTATGCACCAAGCAAGGTGCGCCTCGCGTCAGGCATCGGCCGGTGCCGGCAGTCCATCAAGGAACAGTTGTGCCTGGACGATCAAGCGATCCAGTACAACGAGGATCGATTCCGTTTCCGCGAACGCGATCGGATCCGAATTGCAGGCGGCTTCTTCGATTGCTCGCAATTTCTCGAACAATTCCGGAAGTTTGAGGTTACCGATTGCACCCTTCAGCTTGTGTGCCGAAAAGCGCAAGGCTTCGAAATCGCGGTCTTCGATGATGCGCTGCAACTCGCGGGTCGTGCCCGCATTGCCGGCAACGAATGCGCGCGAAATGCGCTCCGCAAAAGTTGAACTCGATCCCAGACCAGAGAGGCACAATCGCCATTCGTCTGCGTTCTCGATAGCAGTCGAACCCGGCTGCACCGCTCGGCCGCCCTCCTCTTGACATGTCGAGCGGATAGCGGCGTCACCCCTTGCTCCACCGGCATGGCGCAGAATGACGGCCACAAGCTCCTCGAGATCGATCGGCTTGGCCACATGATCCACCATGCCGCACGAACGGCAGCGCTCCCTATCCTCGGTCATGGCATGGGCAGTTTGGCCGACAATCGGTAGCGAGGGAGCAATTTGCTTGATGCGTCGGGTTGCCTCGATGCCGTCCATGATCGGCATCTGGATGTCCATCAGCACCACGTCGAACGACGTGCCACCGTCCCTCTCAACCGATTCGACAGCATGCCTGCCGTCGACAACGAACTCCACCGCCGCGCCTTCGCCGCGCAGATACTCTTCCAGCACAACGCGGTTCAACTCGACGTCCTCCGCCACGAGCACCCGAATGCCGGCAAGCCGATTGACGCCCGGCATCATGGCCGGACGACATTCGGCGGAGGGTGCGACAGAACACGCTTCGCGTCCGTCGATCAATGGAAGGCTTACGCGGAAAGTGCTGCCCTGGCCAAGGACGCTCTTTGCCTCGATGGACCCACCCATGAGATCAACAAGACGCGATGTGATCGCGAGCCCCAATCCGGTGCCGCCGTACTTTCTCGTCGTACTGCCGTCGCCTTGCTCGAACGGGGTGAACAGGCGTGCAAGTTCGCTCTCGCCCATGCCGATACCCGTATCCATCACGACGCATTCGAGACTATTGCCACTGCGCGTCACGTCCAGGGTCACTGTTCCGCGGTCGGTGAACTTGACGGCATTGGATACAAGGTTGATCAGGATCTGTTCGATACGCAAAGGATCGCCAAGACACAAACCAGGCGCCCCTTCGAGGCGGACGGCCAAGTCGATGCCCTTGGCGTTCGCACGATCAAGGAACAAATTTCTGATGTGCCCTACGGTCTTCTCGAGGTTGAGCGGTACCGTCTCGAGGGACAGCTTTCCCGCCTCGATCTTGGAGAAATCGAGAATGTCATTGACGATCCCCAGCAGCAGATTGCCTGACTGTAGGATGCGTTCGAACGTCTCCTGCGCCTTGCCGCGGCCGTAGCTGTCGCGCAGCCCGACTCTCGCCATGCCGAGCACGCCATTCAGCGGCGTGCGAATCTCGTGACTCATGTTGGCCAGAAATTCACTCTTGATACGCGCAAGCCGCTCCGCCTCGATACGGTGCGATTCCCGAATCTCTTCGACCATCCTCCTGTCCGTAATGTTTCGCACCACGACAACGAGTTGTTCCGTGTCGAGCGGAAGAATTCGCGCTTCGTAGAACTCCTGCCCCGTCGGCATGGGCAACCCGAACTCGAAAACCTCGAGTTGCCCGCCCTCTGCAATCGACTTGATGGATGCGTCGATCAACTGTGCGATATCGGTCGGCAACACATCCTGGATGCGCTTTCCGACGAACTCCTCCGGGCGAACGTAGAGATCGGCTTCGCGACCAGCCCGATAGTCGAGAACCACCCCGTTTCGTGCCATGCGGAAATACAAGTCAGGCAGGGCGTGGAAGAGGCTGTTGAGTTCCGAGGTGCGCTGGGAGACCAGCGCTTCCAGGTTCACGCGGTGCAACTCGAGTTCGCGTTCGGCGGCTTCACGCAGCAATATCTCGCCGCGCAATTCGTCGTTCTGCCCCTGGAGCGCCTGCCTTTGGCTATCTGACTTTACAGCCGCGACCTCCAGCCGGCTGGCGCGGCGTTGCACGCGATCGAGTTTGAATGCGACGATCAGGACGACGATGGGAAACAGGGACGCGGAATAAAGGAGCCATGACGACCCAATATGACCGTAAGCATCGCTTCTCGACATCGTCGTGACGATCGCGACCGGAAGTTCGTCGATCACCGTCTTGACCGCGACGAACGTTCCCTCCCGCGTTGCGTCGCCGTCGCCTTCGAAAATCGACACGGACGTCACGAGGTCAGCCGGCATGGCGGCGAGTTGCTTCGCCGCGTGATCGGAGAACAATTTCTGCGCTTTGGGTGCCACGATTTCGACGCCACCTGACGTTATCAGCGTCTCGTGATACGAGTCGGCAGACTCGACGTGAAGCAGCGAGCGATAAAGCTGCGACAACGGGCCCAGCGTAACTACCCTGCCGCCGAACTCCCCGCGGAACGACACCGGGGCCACGGCTACGAACAGATCGCGTTGCGGCAGCACCAACAGTTCGGCGCGAAGTTCTGCCGACTGCTCGACCGGTAGCGGCAAGCGGTTCGGATCCGTATCCACCAGCACTTCACCATCTCGATCGACAAATGCCACGCGCGCAATCTCAGCCCCTGGCAACTGGTGCGAATTCGCGATGACGCCGGCGAACCTCTGCTCGACCGCGTCGAGGCTCGCATTCAGGCCGTAGCGCGGCGACATGCCCAGGGCCTTGTTGGTCAGGTAGGTGGCAATCTCGTGGATCGACGCAAGCCTTGCGACTTCATCCCGCCGCTGTTCGGCCACTTCGCCAAGCATCGTTGCCCTGCGCTTGCTGTCCGCAAGCAAACGTGCGTCGGCGGCAGTCTGCAGTTGCTGGCGCGATTGAAACGCGTAGCCAACGAGGGCCAACGCATAGACGCAGAAACCCAATGCCAGCAACAGCGGCCAGCGAGCGGACAGGCGGCTAAGCGTCAGGCCCGACAAACTCAACCTCCGCTGGAAAAAAACGAAGGAAAATAGCGGCGAATCCCTGGATAGTACTTTTGAACCAGGGCATCGTACCTGCCGTCCGATCGGATCTGTCCAAGGTATTCGTTGAAGGCGCGCCGCAGCTCCGGCGACGACTTGGGAAACGCGACCGCAAGGTGCTGCTCGTCCGATACAGGCCCAATGATCTTGATCTTGCCCGTCCATTTCTGAAGATCGAGAATCGCATCCGGCACATCCAGTAACGTGAACTCCGCATCCCCATTCAGCAGGGCCGGCACCATCTCGTTAAGGTTGGTGCTTTTCGTGTAGGCCCGCAGATCGATTCCCTTGCCCTTCAAACCATAGTTCGCGGGGTCGAGGCAAGTTCGCTCCATGACCAGCAGACTGCTGCGGCCGATCTGCGCCTTCGTCTCGGCAATATCCGCATTGATGTCATGGCTACCCTTGATCGGCTTGCGGGGCGACTCCGCGCGTGCCACCAGCAGAACCTGGGACGGAAATGTTGGCGCAGAGTACAAGAGCACCTTTTCGCGCCAGGGCAACACGGTAAACCCGCTCGCGATCAGGTCGCCGCGAACGGGAAACGCCCCCTCCAGCGCCACCTCGTCACCGCGTCGGACAACGTTCTGGCCAAGCAGGTCACGAATCGCGGTGTAGAAATCCGTCTGGATGAACCGGTAGGTCACACCGATATGCTTCGCGAATCCCTGGATCAACTCGACATCGAATCCGTCACCGGACCCAGTGACAAAATTGGCATAGCGGATCCCTAGGTGTCGCAATTCACCACGATCCCTGATTTCTCTAAGGTCCGCCGATATCGCAGCCCCGCTGAGCGCGCACCCGAGCAAGCCGGCACAGACCAGGTGCATCAAGTCGCGCAAGAACATAGTCTCAATCCTTTGTCAGTTACGCAGTCCGTTGCCGCAACACCGGGCCGGTCGATCGACTGTCATGCGCCGGCGTCATGTTGACCCGCAGCATGCAACGCATTGTCATGATAACGGAGCGGGGGCGGGAGGCTTTAGTGCGTTGCAGTGATGGCATCGCCCAACTCTGACTGGAAGGGCAGATTTGTCACGTCCTGGTCAGACAATAGCGTGCCAGTGAGGCAACCATGCGGCACACCGGCAGTTGGGAACCGCCGACTCGCAACGCCGCCGAGCAAGGTGCCGCACCAAAGCGTCGGCAGAAACAAAAAGGCCGGCGCATCGCTGCGTCGGCCGGGAAACCCCTTGCAGTGCAAGGAGGAGGTCAGGGCTTCAGTTTAAGGATGCAAGGCCGGACCACCAATAAGAGAATACGGAAATTACTTGTAGGAAAACTTCCTACATGCGCGTCGGGCAACCACGCATTCCCGACCCGGGTGCGGGAAATGCGAAAGCAGATGGGCACGGGTTCGTCGGATCGGATCACGACTATCAGGCACGATGGTGCCCCGCCCTCACCCGCATTCTGTCTTGAGATCGCCTATTTATACGGCTCTCGTGCATTTCGCTTTACCCACATACCAGCAGAAATACCATCGAGATCGGGCTGCTGCCCACGTCGCAATTCCTGTTCGGATAGTGCTCTTCTGTCACTTGAATGGCATCATTGGGAGTGGTCAGAACTCCCGAATGCGCTGGATGCAGCCAGTCTGACTTTCCGGAATGCGGGTGGGCCATCTGACTGCGCATGCACCAAGGTCACACCGAGTACGACAGCTGCACCCACATCGGTCGGTGATCCGAGAGGTAGTAGCGCAAGTACGCCCTGAAGTTCTTTTCGTTTGCCCCGTCGTTCCATAGCGCCGGAAAGAGCGCGGTATCGAAATCGAACACCCCTTTGTTGCCGGTGAAGTGGTCCCGGGTGGTCTGGGGCAGGAAGGCGATCTGGTCGTAATTCGCGTCGCTACTGATGCTGGACCCGATCTGCGTCGAATGTTCCGGAAGATCCAGACCCAGCTTGGTCAGGGCTTTGTAGATCGGATCCCCTTCCTCGCACTTGGGCATGTTGAAGTCCCCCATGACGACCAGTTCGCGGGTGAACGACA
>Ga0268298_10001392_pt1 | contig 28598 bp, 25 predicted proteins | sample WWTPWeurt_MetaG_FD_194462 | JGI IMG/M metagenome (GOLD analysis project Ga0268298, IMG submission 194462) | Activated sludge microbial communities from WWTP in Nijmegen, Gelderland, Netherland - WWTP Weurt | ecosystem: Engineered > WWTP > Aerobic digester > Activated sludge | place... | reverse complement strand
CTACACCACGGCGGAGCGATAGGGCTGAGCGCCTCGCAGCGTCTTCTGAAGGAGCCCCGCGCCCCGCGTCGAGACGAGCACGCCGAGCGCCAGCAACACCACCACCACGCCCACGATCGGCCCGATCACGGGGAGCGCCGTGGCACCCAGGAACAAGGCGCATCCCAGCCCGAGGTGAACGTACGGGTTCTGCGACCTGTGCCGCACGAGCGCTCGCCCGATGGTCTCCAGCACCGCGCACACGCTCGCGGCGAGGGCCAGGAACAGCGCGAGCGCGCCGAGCAGCGCGAACGGGATCCCGATCACCGTCACGCAGAGCACGAGGAACATCGCGCCCGCGCCGATCGCCCCGAGCACGCCCATCGCGAACGATCGCATCGGCCGCGCCACGAGCTCGGCCTTGAGCTGATCCATGCGCTCTGTCTGCAGCGCGAGGAGCACCGTCCCGAAGACGAACAGCAGCGCCATCCGCGCGAACGAGCTCCCCACCTCCGCGGCCTTCGACTCCGCGAACGCGCGCCCTGATTTCCCGACAGCGACAGCGTCATCATCGTCGTCGTCGTCATCGTCGCCCTTGCCGCTCGAGACAGACTTCACCTCGCCCTTCACGGGCCCGCCGAGGATCGCCTTCTCGCTGCGCCGGAGCACGCCGCCCGCGACGTTCACGGGGCCGTCGATGCGCCCGAAATCCTCCACGCGCACGTCGCCGCCCATCGACGAGACACCCCCGAAGATCCGCGCGCCCGAGTGGATGTGCACGTCGCCGCCGACGGCGCGCACCCCGCCTGTCACGACGCCGTACACGTCAATGTCGCCGCCCACGACAGACACGTTGTGAACGACCTGCTTCTTCGCGATCTTGTAGTCGTCGCCCGTGATCGCGACGTCGGCCCCTTTGTCCTTCGGCATGTCGTGCGCCGAGGCCTTCGCGCTCGCCTGCGGCGCGGCGCTCCCGGCCATCGGCGGCACCGGCGGCACCGGCGGCACCGGCGGCACAGCGACGCTCGGGATCCCCGGCGGCACCGGCGGCACCGCGACGCTCGGGATCACCGGGGGCAAGGGCGGCACCACCACGGCCGGGATCTCCGGCATCTCCGGGGGATCCGGGATGTCCGCGGGCTCCGGGGGATCGGGCGGCTCCGGCGCTGCGCTCGGATCCTCGGGATTCGAAGGCTTTTCAGGCTTCGCAGGGGCGCTCGTCGCGGGCTTCGCGGCGGGCGGAGGGGTCTCCTTCGCGCGCCGGATCGACACGAGCGTGCCGTCGCGCGTCGCGATGTATTCCGAGTCCAGAAGAAGCAGATCGAGCACCTTGCCCGCGGGCTGATCCTTCACGTGGACGTCGACCGGATCCGTCGAGGGCGCGTGCACCACCACGCTCCACCCGGCCGCGTCCGCCAGCTTGCGGATCGCCTCTTCGCGAGGCGCGCGCGACACGTCGAGCGACACCTTCGGATCGGTCGCGGGCCATGTCCCCTCGCGCTTGACCTCCGCCATCGAAGGCGCCGCCAGGAGCGCGCTCGCCGCGAACAGGCCACACGAAAAGAGACGCACCTTGCCACCACGGAACCTCATCGCCGTCCTCCATCCACGAACATCTTCTTCGAGGCCCGCGACGCGATCGCGAGGCCGGCGGCCACGAGCACGGCGGCGAGCGCCCACAGGACAGGCACCATCCGCGCGCTCTGCGCCCCGCTCCACGCCTTCATGAACGCCTGCGGCCCGAGCTTCACCACCGCGGGCGCCACGTCCCAGAGCACGCTCCCGAGCGGCGCGATCTGCTTCAAAAACCGACCGAGCGAGGGCAGCACGCCGAGGAGCGCGATCGCCATCGCCGCCGTGATCGCGAAGACGGGCACCCGCCTCCGGCTCGACAGCGGCCTCGTCGTCGCGGGCCCGAGCTCCGCCTCGTTGGCCACGGCCGGCACGATCACGGGCGCCGGAGCGCTCGCGATCACCTTCTTTTCCGCAGCGATCGGGATCGATCTCCGCACGCTCGCCGCGAACGCCGGAGCGCCCGCGAGGGCCCCCGCGACGTCGGCCGCGCGCATCGCCACGTGCCCCAGCTTCATCGCGCACGCCTCGCACGAAGCGAAATGCGCGTGCATCGCCGCGGAGAGGAGCGCGTCTTCACCGTCCGCGAGGACGGACAGCGCCACCTCCGACAGGTGGCCCGACGGCTCCCACGCGACGTCTTCTTGCAGCGTCTCGGTGGTCATGCCTTCACCTCGTTGTCCTCGCCGAGAGCCTCGGCGATCGACTTCCGTCCTCGCGCGATCCACGTCGCGATCGTCCCCATCGGCACGCCGAGGCGCGCCGAGATCGCCTGGTATTTGAGCCCGTCCACGTGAAAGAGGACGAGCGCGCGCTTGTGATCTTCAGGCAGCTTCGCGAGCGCCGCCTCGATGCGAGAAGCTCGCTCCGCGGTGCTCGCGCGCTCCTCGGGCCCGGGGGTCGGGTCCGCGACGCGATCGACCAAGGCGACGTCGGCGTCCTCGCCTTCGCGCGCCTCGACCGTGCGCTTCTTCGTGCGCTTGTTGCTGCGGATCGTGTCGATCGCGACGTGCCTCGCGATCCCCACGAGCCATGGGCGGACAGGCTCACCAGGCCGGAGCCTGTCCTGTCCCTCGATCGCCCTCGAGAGGGCCTCGTGCGTGCAGTCCTCGACGTCCGGATGATTCGGACCGAGCCCGAGCACGCTCGCCACGACCGATCGCACGACCAGCCGCAGCGACGCCGTGTCCTCCGAAAGCACGCTCGCCCGAACAGCGGGCGGATGCGCGATGCGGGGCGGAGCATCCATCTGGGGGAGAAGCATCACCTGCCTGCCCCTTTCGCGGCAGGGGGTACCGAAATTTCACGACCCGGGAAAATGATCCCCGATCGGCTTCTTTCGTAGCGATCTCGCTCAGGGGTGCACGGGCGTGAACGGCCGAGGGGCAGGGGAGGGGGCCGGCGCCGGACCCGGGGGGGTCACAGGAGATCCAGGGGGTGTATTCTGGCTTGCGGGCTTTGCGGTGGGGTCCGGGGCCTGCGATCCGCCGAGCGCGCTCACCACCATCGCGGCGGGGATCGTCGCGCCGAGGTGCAGCTCTGCGTCGATGCGCGTGAGCTTCACGGAGCGGAGCAGGTCCGCGTACCGCGTGCTCGCGCCGCTCTCCTTGATCGCCGTGAGGAACTTCTCCGCGCGCGTCGCTGCCTCGGGGCTCTTGCCCGTCATGTCGATCGACACCTTCACGCCGTCGTCCGCGAGCGTCGCCGATCCTCGGATCCGCTTGATTCCCCCGATGATCGACGCGATCGACGGGTACCTCTTCTCGAGCGATCGAGGCAGCCTGTGCCCGCGCACGTCCACGCTCACGAGCCCGTCCGCCCTCGGATCGCCGCGCCCCGCGTCCGGCCCCTCGCGGAGCAAGCGCGTCGTCGCGTCCACCTCCACCGGCGAGACGAAGGCGTAGAGCTTCTTCTGAAACACCACGATCCGCCCTGTCCCCGTGCGCGCGACGGTCCCTTGCCGATCGAGGATCTGCACGCCCTCCATCGTCGCGGCGGGCGTCGTCTCCTTCCACTCCGAGGGCTCGATGTGGATCTCCCCGAGCCGTCCCTCGGCCACGAGCACCCGATCGCCCGCGTCGAGATCCGCGAGCCGCAGCCCGATCCACACGGCGTCCGCCGCGGCGATCGCCTCCGAAACGAAGCCCTCGCCGCCAGCTTCACCTGCGCGCGCCGCGAGCGCCTCCGCGAACGCGGGACCGAGCCCCGCGCGGAGGCGCGCCATGTCCACGCGCAGCACCACGTCGAGATCCGCGGGCAGGAGATCCGTCGCGACGAGCCGCTTCGAGAGCTGCGGCGGACGCACGGCGCCCTGCGGCGCGGGCACCGTCCTGCACCCCGCGACGAGGAGCCCGGTGACGCTAGCGAGCGCCGCTGCGCGCTTCCACCACACGCGCCATCTCCTCGATCACCTGCTCGATGTCCCGTCCCGTCGAGTCGATCAACACAGCGTCATCGGCCCTCCGGAGCGGCGCCACAGGTCGCTCCGTGTCGGCCTTGTCGCGCGCGAGCTGGTCCGTGAGCGTCGCCTCGTAGGTCGTCGTCACGCCCTTCGCGGTGAGCTCGTCAAAGCGCCTGCGCGCGCGCTCTTCGGGGGTCGCTGTCAGGAACAGCTTCACCTCCGCGTCGGGGAACACCACGGTCCCGATGTCGCGCCCCTCGAGCACCACGCCGCCCGACGCGCCCGCCTGCCGCTGCAAGTCGAGCAGCGATCGCCGCACCGCCGTGATCGCGGACACCCGGCTCGCGCCCGCGCTCATCTCCGGCGTGCGGATCGCCTGCGACACGTCGTCCTCGTCGAGCAGCACCCGCATCGCCCCGTCCGACCGCTCCATGCGGATGCGCCGCTCGATCACGATCGCCTCCGCCACCTCCGCGATCTTCGCCTCGTCTTCCCACGCCGCGCCGGCCCTGTGCGCCGCGAGGGCGACCGTCCGATAGAGCGCGCCCGTGTCCACGTGCAAGAACCCGAGCCGCTCCGCGAGCCGCTTCGCGACGGTGCTCTTGCCCGCGCCCGCCGGCCCATCGATCGCCACGCGTGGTGCGAGCTTGCCGCGATCACCTCTTGCCGAATCCGCCATCGCTCTCTTCCTGCATCTTGTCCGGGCGCCGCGCGAGCGCCGTTAGCTTGTTTCCTCGACCTCGACCTTCGCGCCGAGCGCCCGCATCGTCCCCACGAACCTCGGGAAGCTGGTTCGAATACAAGCCGCATCCTTCACGCGCACGGGGCCGTCCGCGACGAGCCCGAGCACCGCCGCCGTCATCGCCACGCGGTGATCTCCGCGGCTGTCGATGGTCGCCGCGCGCAGCCTCCCCTCCGGCTGGCCCTCGATGGCGAGCCCGTCCGCGCGCTCCTCGCAAGCGATCCCGAAGGCCCGCAGCACCTCGGCCATCGCGCGGATCCGATCCGTCTCCTTCACGCGAAGCTCGGCCGCGTCCACGATCGTCGTCACCCCGCGCGCCCGCGCCGCGAGCCCGCACAAGATCGGCACCTCATCGATCGCCCGCGCCACGATCTCGCCCCCGATCTTCGCCGCCGTGAGATCCGCGCTGCTGCTACGAATCAAGCCGATCGGCTCCCCGAGCGTGTCCCCGCGCGCCTCCACCTCGAAGGCCCCGCCCATGTCGCGCAGCACCTCGAGCATCCCTGTCCGCGTCGGGTTGAGCCCCACGCCGCGCACGTCCACGCGGCTCTCGGCCACGAGGTGCGCCGCCGCCAGCACGAACGCCGCCGCCGAGAGATCGCCCGGCACCACCACCTCGAACGCGGGCAGCTCCCCCGACCACTCGGACGGATCGATCGCGACCATCGGCCCCACCGTCTGGATCGGCACCCCGAGCGCTGACAGCATCCGCTCCGTGTGATCGCGCGACAGCACCGGCTCGCGAACATACGTCGGCCCGTCGGCGTAGAGCCCCGAGAGCAGGATGGCGCTCTTCACCTGCGCGCTCGCGACAGGCAGCTCGTACTCGATCGCCCCGAGCAAACGCGGCTTTTCGAGCGGCCCGATCACCAGCGGCGCCGTGCACTCCCCGGGCCTCTTCGGATCGATTCGCCCTTCGATCCGAGCCCCGCGGAGCCGCAGCGGACGAGCCACGCGCTCCATCGGCCTCTGCGAGAGCGACGCGTCCCCGACGAGCGTCGCCTGAAACTCCTGCGCCGCGAGCACCCCCGCGAGGAGCCGCATCGTCGTCCCCGAGTTGCCGCAGTCGATGGGTCCGCGCGGCCTTCGGAGCCCCCCGAGCCCCACGCCGTGCACGACGATCGCTGCCTCGCGACGCGCGCCCTTCGCCCCCTTGGGTGATGCAGGATCTCCTTCGATCTCCGGGGCTCCAGCGTCATCTTCGATCCGCACGCCCATCGCGCGCAGCGCCGCCGCCGTGGCCTCGTTGTCCTCGCCCGCGGCGCTCGCCACGATGCGGCTCCGTCCGTTCGCGATCGCCGCGAGCAAGAGAGCCCTGTGCGCGATGCTCTTGTCGGGCGGCAGCGGCACGCTCCCCGAGAGCGGGCGAGTCATCGGGTGAACGACGAGCGAGAGCACGGCGAACGCTTGGCAGAACCGCCCGCCGAAGTAAACCGCCGCCGCCGGATCGCGCGGCTCAGCCCGCGGAGGGCTGGCGGCGACAGCCCGAGGAGTCGCTCATTCGCGGACGATCCCGTGGATTGACCCCGAGTAGAACGGAGTGACGGCGCTCATGCGGCCGCGCGCGACCGCGTAGGCGACGGCGGCGCCCGCGGGGGCCGAGGTGACGAGGCTGCTCTGGTTGGGGACGAGGGCGCCCGTCGCGGCGTCGAAGCCGTCCACCTGCCCGTTCGTCCGAACCCCCCCGAACCAGCCCGTCTTGAGGTGGCCATTGCCCATCACATACAGCCAGTTGGATCCCGCGGGCGTGTTGTCCGGCCAGCCGGATCGGACGAGCGGGGTCTTGGGCGTGTCGCCGTGGGCGGTGAAGATCACCGATTGATCGAGCGTCTGTCCGGCGCAGGCAGGGTCAGGAGCGAGCGCGAGATCCGCGTAGAAGCCGTTCAGGATCGCGCCGAGCGCCTTCACCGTGGCCTTCAGGGCCGAGAGGTCGTTGAAGGCCTCGTGCGGATCGGTGAACTCGGGATCGGAGGTGTCGTCCTGGTGGAGCGCGAGGATGACCGAGCTTGTCAGGCCGAGCTTGAGGGCGCGGGCGCTGACGATCATCGCGCGGCCGAAGGCGCCGAGCTTCGCCTTCTGGGTGGGCGTGGCAGCGGAGACGCCGAGCTCCATGAGCCCATAGCTCTGGAGATCGTCGGGTGACGGGGTGAGCGCAGCACCGTAGTTGACGCCGATGAGCTGCGCCGACTTCTTCGTCACCTCGATGTGCGGCGCCCACGAGGGTTTGCCCGCGGCGTACCGGAGGCCGAGGTGGGCTCTGTAGTAGGTCTCGAAGAGGGCTTTGTCCTCCTGCGCCTTCAGGGTGAGGTTGGAAGAGACGCTGTTGAAGAGATCGATCATCGCCTCCCCGCTCGACGCCGTCGCGACCGGCGGAGCGCCCGGGGCAGCGCCGAAGTCGAGCGGGCCGACCCCGATGACCGGGATGAGCGTGGGGAGCGCGCTCTGGATCGAGGCGACGGAGGCGAGCATGCTGCGCCCGCCCCCGAGCGTGGCCGCGGATCCGGGCACGGACGAGTGTGTCTCGTCCTTCCCGGCCAAAAGGCCCGTGACCGGCCGGAGCGGCGCGCCGTTCGCGTCGATCCAGGGCGCCTCGGGGCCATAGTAAAAGGGCTTGTCGCCCTTCGCCGGATCACCTCCGTATTCAAATCCCTGTCCGAAGGCGTGATAAGCCATCTTGGGATCGGGCGACTTGGCGACGTCGATGTGCGGCCAGAGCAGCGAGAACCAAGAGAAGCTTCCCCTCCCGCCGATGACGTGGATCGAACGGTTGGCGGCCGGGCACGCTTCATCGGCGAGCGCGGATCCGCCGGAGTCAGCGAGGAAGTCGAGCAGGCGCGATCGGTCCAGCGCCACGGCGGCGGCTGCGGCGCCGACCCAGCGGAGGAAATCGCGACGGGCGGGCCCGCGGAGGTCTCGGAGGCGATGATCGACCATGGTAGCTGTTCCTTCCCTATTCACACGTGTGGCCCGCGCCGAGCAGGACAGCGACGGCCATCCGCTGCTTGACGGCGACGTCGCCGGGGTCTTCCGGACTGGCCTTGTCGACGAGGCTGTTGCAGAGCGCGAGATCATCCTTGGTCGCGGGGCGCCCGAGGAGGCAGCTCACCGACTCCGGGACGCACGCTCCTGTCACGTCGAACATCGGCCGGCTCTGGCCGTCGAGGACGCACGCCGGCGCCCGGACGGGATCGGCGATGTGATCGATGATCTCGGGCGCCGCCTGGAGGAAGATGTCAAAGAGCTTCGTCGCCTCCGCGGTGGAGTGGAAGCTCGGCTCGCTGCGGCGGGAGCCCTGCGGCGGGACACCGAACGCGACCTTCGCGCTCGTATACAAGCCACCTGCGGACGACGGCGCCGCCGCGTCCATGTCCACCCCGCGCGCCGCGAGGAAGGTCCGGAGCGCCGTGTACGGCACCCTCTGGCATCCATGAAGGCGAGAGTCGATCTCGAGATCATCGGGCGCGTCCCCCGGGGCGGGGGGACCTTCGGGACTCTTCGAGAGCGCGCACGGATCGGGGCCAATCGCGGGCCCGCGGGGCCAGCCTCGGAGAGCGCCGAGGACGCCGGACGCCGCGGAGGCGGAGAGAAAGACGGCGACGAGCAGCGCTCGCCGGAGAGATCGATTTGACATGACAGGCTCCTTGAGAAGAGAGAAGTCGGGCCTCGGGGAGATCAGAACCTCACGAAATCATCCGAGAGCAGGATCGCCTTGAGCGTCTTCAACAGGTCGCGGTCCCCCTGCTCGAACGTCGCCACGAAGGGCGCGATCACCTCGGGCGAGACCTTCTTTCCCGTCTCCACGAGATCGCCTCTCGACATGGCGTAATTCCAGAGTCGGGCCACCGCGCACGCGTGCACCTCGGGATCTGCGGCCATCGCGGCGCCGAGCTCGGGGAGATCCGCGACCGTCACTCCAGATTTCCAGGCGGTCGACTCGTTCTTCGGCAGCCAGTCGCTCCGCTTCGCGAAGGGCAGATCGGCCGTGGGCACGTGGACCGCGATGAGCGGTTGATACTGCCCTGCTTCGTCGAAATTGGCCCACAGCGGCGCGCGGTGGTTCCACGTCGCGTGGCAGTTCGCGCAGATCACGCTGTCTTGCCCGCTCCCGGCCAGAAAGTCCACGAGGGCCCCCGGACCGCCCGTGATCGTCCCCCATGCCCACGCGGACGCGTAGCCAGGCGGACCGTCGTTCGTGGCGCTCTGCCGGGGCTCGGCGACGGCCTCGGTCGCGCTGCGGCACAGGAAGGTCTCGTGGAAGAATCGCGTCCTCCGGAACGCCATGTTCCCATAATAAAGGGCGTGGACACCGGGGTCGGTGAGGATGCCTGTCGGCGTGATCCCGTTGTCGCATGATCCCTCCGAGAAAGCGCCCGTCGCCTCGTCGAACATGGGACAAGTGCCAGTCTGCGCGGTGAGCAGATCCGTGAACGGCCGGCCCTCCACGGTGATCTTCGCGGCGAAGACAGGCGCAGTGTCGAGGCTCGGCATGCCCCCGAGAGCCGGGCCTCCCATGCGGAAGACGCCCCTCCAGAAATCGACCATCCGGTGCCGGAACGCCGGTCGCTGCATCCGCTCGTCGATCATGGCCTCGTACACGGCGGGCTTGTCCGCGTCGCTCGCCCGATCGAGATCCATCATCTCTTGCAAGCTCGGCGCGTCGCCGACCAGCTTGAAGCTCGCCGACCGGAGCGCCTCCGTGTAGCTCAAGGTCCGCGCGTCCAGCGCCGATGTCGCGGCGCCGCCCCCGGATCCCGTGGCCTCGGAGGTGCTCTCGGTCGCGCCCGCGCCCGCGCTGTCTCCGCCTGTTCCAGCGCCGCCGTCGCCGAGGAGCTTGTTCGGATCGGGCCTGTCACAGGCGGTCCCCTGCGCGAGGGCGACGGCGACGGCGAGCACAGTGACTGTCAGTTTTCGCTCATGATCCATGGTGTCATCCCTGCCTTGAACGTCTCGTAAGATCCGGTGTTGCCGTTGAACTTGTACATGTGGATCACCTGCAAGTGCCCCGGATCGGTCACGTCGAGGATCTGGCTCGTGCCCGGGTCTCCGGGCGTGATCCGGGCGCGCATCGAGGCGCAGGCGAGGTCGCTGTTCGGCGGGTCTTCGAGCAGGCCGGAGAGGTTCATCGCCGCCTTCGCCTCCGGGACCGCGCCGCCGTGGCAGGTCTCTGCGCAGTACCTTGGACCGGTCGGTCCGAGCGTGCCCACGGCTGACTCGAAGAGCTCCGGGTGCTTGCACGGCACGACGATCTCCCCGCCGTCTCCGAGCACGTAGATCTCGGCCTTCCCCAGCTCGAAATCGATCGCCAGCCGCGCGCCCGGCTCCCAGCCCGTGAGGAGCACCTCGCCTGTCGAGAGCGTCGGATCCTCCTGCGGAGTGAACGTCTGATCCACAGAAGACAGACTGTCCACGGGATCGGGGATCCCGACGGCGCTGCCCGCCGGATACACGAAGAACCTCGGGTGCACGAGTCGCAGCGCCTTGCCGCTCGCCGGATAGACCTCAAGCTTCCAGAGGTCCAGGATCGAGGCCGGACTGCCCATCTCCTCCGCGAAGAACGAGATCGAGGAGCGCTCGAAATCTGCCCCGAGCGGGTCGAGGTAGACAGTGTTCATGCCCCCGATCAAGGGCTTGAACGGGACGATGCGCTTTTTCGACTGCTCGTCGAGCGGCGGCAGCGTCTTCGCCTCGATCGTCAGCCAAGCGAGCGCCGCCTCTCGCAGATCGAGCAGGTTCGGGGCCCAGTGGACAGGGTGGCTGGCCGTCTCGGGATACGTGATGAGGATGCTCTCCTCCGGGACCGGCCAGATCAGCGGCCGGTCGCTGAGTCCGCTCTTGTAGACAGTGATGCTCGCGTACGCGTCCGGCGGCGCCAGAAAATCGGCGGCCCCCCCGTTTTCGTGGCAGGCGCCGCAGCGCTCGTGGAGCCCCGGCGCCACCGTCTCCTCGAACGCCGCCCGGCCGTCTGGCCCGCCGCCTCCGCCGGCGCCGACGCCCCCGCCTCCCCCTGTGCCGCCCGCGCCCGTCTTGACCTGATGAGGGACCGAGTCCGGCCCTTCCTGTGAGCAACCGGCAGTAGTGAACAAAATGTATCCTAACACGATCGCGGCCGCGCCGGATCGATGGATCCGTGACGTTGACATGGATGTCCCTCCAGATCAGTTGGTGACTCTTGTGCTTGACTCTTTCGCCGTCAGCGCGGGTCCGCGTGCGGTGGCGCGCTGAACGGCCGGAGCGGCTCCGTCGACCCGCGGGTCGTGTGGAGAACGCCCAGGATCCCGATGACGATCAAGAGCGCCAGCGACGCCCCGATCAACACCCCTTCTGCGACGACGCGACGGCCGTACAGGCTCGAGGGCGAGCGCGCTCCCATCGACACAGATCGGGCCGAGACGATCTGCACCCCTGTTGCCCCGAGAGCGGCGGTTCGCTGTTGCGTCAGAGGCTCCAGGGGGGCGCGAGTCGCCGCACCTGGCAATCCTCCCGTGGGGTTTGCGCCTGCGGGCGCCCAGGCGCCCTTCAAGGGCGCGGTGATGAACTGCAACCGGCGCCTCGGCGACGGAAGCGGAGAAGGCCCCTGCGCGGGCGGCGGAGGAGCAGCGACCCGCGAGGGCGGCGGAGGAGCAGCGGGCGGGGATGGCCGCGGCGCGTTCGCCATGATGACAGTCTCGATCACCCCGGCAGGCGGCCAGGCAGGGAGCGACGGAGACTCCCGGACCGGCGCGTGAGTCACCGGCGCACACGATCCCCGGCCTGGCGACACCGGGGCAGGGGACAGCGGGGCAGGGGACACCGGGGGATCGCTCGAAGGCCGCCGGAGCGTGCTCCCTTGTGCAAACATCGAAGCGGCGACGCGCGAAGGGGCCGGGGCAGGTGCGGGGGGAGGAGCCGGGGCCCGCGGCGGCTGCATGACAATCGTCGTGATGGCAGGCGCGGCGGGTCTCACGGCCGACGGACTCTCCTCCCTCCGAGCCAGAGCGGGAGGGCGCGGCGCCGACAGGGCCTGAAAGGCCGCCGCCATCTCCTCGGCCGACTGGAAACGAGCCGCCGGATCCCTGGCCAGAGCGTGCGCGAAGAATCGATCCACCTCCGGCCCAAGCTCGGGCGCGATCGTGCTCGGAGCCGGGGCGTCCGAGTTGAATACAGACTGAAGGATCTCCAGCGTCGACCCCGAGAACGGGAGCTTGCCCGTCAGCGCTCGGAACGCGATCACCCCCAAAGACCACAGATCCGCCCGGTGATCGACCGCCCGGGCGCCGTAGCGTGCCTGTTCTGGCGCCATGTAGTGCGCGGTGCCGAGCATGGCGCCCGTGGCCGTCACCGAGGCGCCCCCGTCCGGCTCCGTGAGCTTGGCGATCCCGAAGTCGAGCACCTTGACGATCTCCTCCTCGTCCTGCCGCGCGAAGAACACGTTCGCCGGCTTGAGATCCCGGTGCACGATCCCGATCTCGTGCGCCCTTCGGAGCGCCTTGCACACCCCGAGGGTGACCTCCTCTGTCTCCGAGAGTGACAGTCTCCTGCGCCTCTTCATCCGCGCCTGCAAGTCCTCCCCCTCCAGGAGCTCCATCACCACGAAGGGCCGCCCGTTCTCCACGCCGTGCCCCAGCCCTCGCGCCACGTGCGGACTCCGGATCTGCGCCGCTGCCCGCGCCTCCCGCTCGAACCGCACGAGGAGCTCCGCCGAAGCGCTGATGTTCGGCGCCATGATCTTGAGCGCCACGCGCGAGCCGAGGTGCATGTCGATCGCCTCCCAGACTTCGCCCATCCCTCCGCGCGCGATGAACCGCTCGAACCGATATCGTCCGGCGAGGGTCTGATCTCTCTTGTCCTCATTCATGGAACCAACCTCCCGAACCGGATTCGCGTTGCGCAGGACGCGCTTTGCGGCAGCGCAAGAGCGCTCCAACGCCGACACTCCCCCGCTCCCCTGGCAGACCTCGCCAGCAGACCATTGAATTCAGGGCTTTCGGCAGCTCCTGACGCGAACTGGCTTTGTGGGTCTTGCGCACGGGCGTCGGGCTCTGCATTTGTCAGGCCAGAGGGCGAAGGGCGCGCCGAACGAGCCCGCCGGGCCGTTGGTCTCAGCTCCGCCCGGGTGAGTCCGACAGTCATCTCCTCTCCCCTGACCTTCCCCTGACCCTCTGCCACCAGGCGCCGTGGGCCAAGCTTTCTGTCGCCTCCGGCCAATGCCTCCGGCCCGCGCCGCGCGCATGCTCTCCGCACATCGGACAGCACACCGAAGGAGGCGTGACACATGGAATCTGGGCACTCTCGGAGAGGGTTTCTGAAGACGATCGGCATCTCGGCGGTGGTGGCCTGCACAGGCCTCCTCCTGGGCTGCGGCGGCGAGAGCACGGACGGCACAGGCGGGGCCGGCGGCTCCACGAGCACCACCACGACATCCCCGGCAAAGGTCGTTCGAAAGAGCGCCAGCGCCCTCTCCAAGGACGAGGAGGACCGCTTCACGCGCGCGTTTGAATACGCCGTATCGAAGGGCTACTTCGACATCTTCAACGACGAGCACTACGACCACATGCGCAATCGAAACCACGGCGGCGACGTCCAGGCCACCTCCCCCATCACCGTGATGAACATGCCCACCGAGTGGGGCTATCGACTCTTGCCCTGGCACCGCTCCTTCCTCCTCGAGGCCGAAAAGATGCTGCGATTCGCCCTCCGGGAGCGCGACACCGAGGAGGGCCGCGACCCGAGCGAGGCCGATCTGCTCTTCATTCCCTACTGGGACGCTTCGCACGATCAGGGCCTCCCGCAATGGGTCACAGACCTCCACCCCGAGGGCGGCACGGCGATCGTCCCGCCGGACCTCCCCGAGGGGCACGCGGGCTACGGCAAGACGGTGGGCGACCGCTACGACATCTCCTTCGGCCGCTGGCCCGGCAAGAACATCGTCTTCGACACCCTCCAGACCCCGGACTACATTGGCCGTATTCTCTCCAAGACCGAGTTCACGGACTTTTACGACGCCCTCGACGGCACCCCGGAGATCCAGGCCCAGAACTACCCCAAGGCCCAGGCCGGCCTCCAGGTGCTCAAGACAAAGCTGCCGGACGACCCCGCCGTCCAGACCCTCATCGACGCCTTCTCCGCCCCTCCCGGCGGCTCCGGGGGCGACGTCGAGACCACCAACGCCCTCTTCGAGATCGGCTGGGAGGCCGCCGTCGAGGCTGCCAAGCCCGCGCCGGACATGGCGATCGTGGGCGCGGTCAAGGACGTATACAGCTTGTTTAACTTCATGCCCCACCTCCGGATGCACCTCTGGGCGGGCGGCCTCGACCCCTCCAACGTCAATGTGCGCGGGACGGTCACCTACTTCAACGAGCTCACCGTCGACCCCGTCTTCTGGATGCTCCACAGCGAGGTCGATCGCACCTGGGCCACCTGGGAGAAGGCCAATTCGGGCAAGCCTCCTCTCACCAGCGACGACGCGATCTTCAACCCCCTCCGCGACTCCGAGGGCGCCTTTTATGGCGGCGGCGAGACATACACTCTGGACCAGCTCACGGACCCCGAGTTCTTGCCCTACACCTACGACAAGCTCTTTCAGGAGTGAAGTCGGGGGCCGCGCCTTCTTCGTACGGCGCGGGCGCGCCTTCTTCGTACGGCGCGCAGCGTCGGGACTCCGTCCCCCAGCGGGGGCCGCCGGGCGCGCCTTCTTCGCACGGCGCGCAGCGTCGGGACTCCGTCCCCCAGCGGGGGCCGCGCTCAAGCCGCCGGGGCGCGCGCCTCGCGCAGGTCTCGCCTGTACGCGGCCGGCGTGACCCCTGTCCACCGCTTGAATGCGCGGTGAAACGTGCTCACCTCCGAGAACCCCAGGAGGAACGCCACCTCCGAGATCGACTCGCGCGACTCGCGGAGGTACCGCGCCGCGAGCTCGGAGCGCAGATCGTCGAGCACCGCCGACAGCGAGCTGCCCTCTTCCCGGAGCCGCCGCTGGAGGCTCCGGGGGCTCATTCGCAGCCGCGCGGCGAGGGCGGGCAACGCGGGCTCCCCCCGCGCGATCTCCGCGACCAGCGCCGACCGCACGCGCTGGAGGAGACTGGCATCCTCCGGCTGCGCCGAGAGCAGCGCCGCGAGGTGCTGATCGAGCACCGCCCCGAGCGCGGGCTCCGCGTCCGGCTTCGGCCACCCGAGACACGCCCTGTCAATCACCATCTCATCTCTTGCGGCCCCGAAACGCAGCTCCGGTCCGAGGAGCCGCCGGTGCTCGTCGATCCGCGCCGGCGCCTCGTGCCGGAAGCTCACGAGCCGCGGCGAAAACCGCGCGTTCGCGCCCCGCTTCCCGATCCTCACGAGGTTCCCGAAGAGCAGCTCCACCGAGTGCCTTGAGGGCGGAGACCCGCGCGGAGGCTCGTGAACGAGGCGCGCGACGTCGCCCTCCGCCGCGATCGTGAGCGCCGGCCCGCGCACGATGAGCCGCAGATAACGGGCAGTGCGCTCGAACGCCTCCCCCACGGTGGCGCTGCTCCGCACGGCGAACCCGAGCGCGCCGAACGTCTCGACAGCCAGCGTCTCCGAGAGATGAAGCCCGAAGTCCTCGTCGCCCGTGAGCCGCACGGCCTCGCGCCAGAGCCTCCGCTCCACGGCCTGTGGCAAGTGCCCGTCGTCGTCCTCCAGATCCGAGGCCTCAATCCTTGCGGCCGCGAGCAGCTCCGGCGGCGCCACCCCCGACGCCGCTGCGCCGGCCACGATGGCTCGAAGGACCTTCACGGAGATGTCGCTCATGGACCGAGCCGCGTCTCTGGAACCTCAGCCCAGATCTTCCTCGCCCATCACGGAGCCCGCGACGCGAAGGCGTCCATCCTCTGCCCGCGACACGAACATCGCCCACATCCCGTAGCCGCCCGCGACAAGACAGGTGTACGTCCCCGGCGCGTCCTGGTAGAGGCTCGTGCTGGGGAGTCGATCTTCGCGCGCGAGCACGGTGACATCCTGGCCGGGCGCCGTCTCCGCGAGCCTCCGCTGCTCGTCCGGATCGAGCCGCACCAGAACATCCCCGGGGCTCACCTCACTCGGGCCCCCACGACGAAGAAAGCCCCGCGTGGGCGCCTTGCAGCGCTCTTCGAACGCCGCGAGCGTCTCCGGGAAAGCAGAGCCCACCAGGAAATCGCTCTTCAAGTACCCCTCGAGCTCCTTGGGAGACTTGAGCTCCCGACGTCCTTGGCCGAGCAGCAAGAACGTCCCCCCGGTTCGGGCGAAATTGAGCATCGTCGCCCGCTCGTCCCGCCGCAGCTTTGGCCACATCACCAGCCTTCGACCGCCAGGCACCTCGGCGACCTCCTCGACGGTCGCTCCGAGTGACGGATGCTTGGAGAGCGTCTTCGCGAACCGCTCCAGAACATCGACGAACCCATCCTGTCGAGGAACGGCGCCCCTCTCCGCACCGATCCGGGCCAGTGTTTCGAGGACTTGCGCTTCAAAGTCTTGATCGCTCATGGCCAGCTTCTCTTCAGAGTGTGACACGGATCTGGACCGGCAAGTGGTCGCTCAGGTCGTCGCAGGGGTTGCCGTGCGCGTTGAGCAGGGACCGGCCGTTGAGCTGCGAAAGGATCTCCGGCGGGCTCCGGAGGTGACGGATGAGGTCAGCGCTGACCAAGATCTGATCGTAGAGCCGCCAGCGCAACATGAGGTTCGGAGCGTGCACGAGGGTCCCCGGCGGTCTCTTCTGGTCCTCGGGGAGCAGCGACCACATGGGATTGTACAACGGCCTTTGTCGGGTCCCCAGCGATACGAGGCTGCTCGCCCGCGGTCTTGCGGTCTCGGTTCGATCGCGCAGAGCGAACAGACCATCGCTCCCACAAACCTCTGCATCGAAAGGGCTGGCGTTGAAATCACCCAGCATGACCATCGGATCTTGGTGCCAGTGATTGTCCACCTGGCCGCGCGCCTGTGCGCCGATGCGACCGCGATCGTGCTCCGTGGGGGCAGACTGACGACTTTCGCCATGATAACCGATGACGAGCAAAGGCTCCACGCGTCCGCCGAGCACCGTGATGACAGCCATGCGCTGTCGAGGATCGCTCTGGACATCCTGGGCATTGGACCGAATGTTCGGCGAACAAAAGATCGCGACGCGCCCATGTCCCTGTGGTTCTGCCGCTGGGGTCACGCCGAGGCATCGAACGCTGTTGCCCATGAGCCGCTCGGTCGAGTCTCGCGCCCTGTCCGTCGACGACCACGCCCCGGGGAGCTCTTGAAGACAGGCCAAGAAGCTGAAGCCGCTGCGGCGAAGATAGAAGAGGGCCTCGCGCACGGCCTCTTCCTTCTTCGCGACGTTCCAGGTGAACAGCAGCACGAACAGCCCTCCAACGAGATCCCCAAACCAAGTTTCTGACGACAAGTCAAGTCCATTCCTGCGCGGCAGCTCCCGGCAGAAAGACCCGCCTCTTCTCCTTCGCTCAGTCCTTCTCTTCCACAAAATGAAACCACTGCGTCGGGTGCAGTCGAATGAACCCGTGCATCGCGTTGGCCATCTGCTGAGCGGCCGTGTCGAGCTGCGCCTCCGTCGGCTTCCGCGCGATCCGGATAGGCTCCGCCACCTCCGCCTCGTACCGCATGAACCCCAGCCGCCGCGTGAAGATCGGCAGAATGGGCGCCCCGCTCACCGCCGCCAGCGTCAATGGCCCTTCCGGAATACGCCATGTTCCACCAGGCAGTCGCGCCACCCGGCTCCGCGACCCCGGCGGCACCCGATCGAGCTGCATCGCCACGACAGCGTTCTTCCGCAAGGCGTGGAGCAACGGCAGCGCGTCAAAGGCGCTCTCCCCGATGTGCGCCACCTTCACGCCCGCCCGCTCCCTCGCCCGATCCTGAATGGCCCGCGCGTGCTCGTCCCGCTCGCGCTGCATCACCACCCACACCTCGCCCGGGTGAACGCCGCGCATCACGGAGCCCGCGAACTCCCACCCTGCCGTGTGCGCCGTCACGATGATCACCCCGCGCCCCTCGGCCGCGCACGCCTGGTATCGCTCCACCCCGCGCGGGAGCGACGCCATCTCCACCTTGCGCCCGTCGAGGAGCATCGCCTCGGTCAGGCACGACGCGTACGTCGCGAACACCTCCGCCACCTCGCGTCGCTCTTGCCACTTGGGCCGAGACCCCAGCACCCGCCGCAGATTGTCACCCACGATCTTTCGCGCGCCCGGCAGCCCCGCCCAGAAGGCGAGCCCCCACAAAGGCGGGCTGTACCTCACGAAAGGCTCCGGCCCGTTCTCGATCCCCGCGCGCATCACCCGCCGCCAGAAGGCCGAATCGAAGCGCAGCCTCTCCAGGATGCCCCCCACAAGCCTCTTCGCGTCGTCTCGCCCTGGCAGATCCATGGCCGCTTCCTATCACAGCTCAAAGAACCGCTTGATCCGATCGATGAACTGCAAGCTCTTCAGGCTCACCTCGCGCTCGTGATCCTCCCCGGACTGTCGCTCCGCGTGCTCTTCCAGCATCGTCTGCCGCTCCGCGAGCACGCGCGAGAGCTCCTTCACCATGTCGGGCGAAGACGCCAGCACGTCGTGAAAGGCCTTGTGCCCGATCACCGTCAGCTCGCACTCCGACGCCGCGCGCACCGTCGCTTGCCTCCGCTCGCCCGTCACGAGCGCCATCTCGCCAAAGAACTGCCCCGGTCCGAGCCGCGTCACCTCGCTCGGCTTCTTCCCCTTGCCCTCGAGCAGCACCGTCACCGTCCCGCGCTCGATCATGTAGAGCTCGTCCGCGTCGTCGTCCTGCCGCACGATCGTCTCTCCGGGCGAGAAGATCCGCGTCGTCGCCGCCGCCGCGAGGCGCCACAAAATCCCTGGATCCAGGATCTTCAGCAGATCGATGCTCGCGAGCGCCCGCTCCCTCCGCGCGATCCGCACGTCGTTCTCGCGCGCCACGGACTCGTCCGAGACCTGATGGACGTGCACCTTTCGCTGCGGGAAAGGGATCTCGAAATTCGCCCGGTGGAGCGCGTAATAGATCCGATCGCGCACGCCGCTGTCCACGCCGTCGCGCCGATCGAAATCCTCGGTGAAGAACCTCACCCAGTACTCGATCCCGCTGTCACCAAAGCTGTTCGTGAGCACCGTCGGGGCCGGCTCCGCGAGCACGCCGGGCGCGTCGCGGATCGCCTCCAGGATCGCCTCGTGCACGCGCGGCGGCGGCACGTCGTACGACACGCTCACAAAAACGCTTCGTCGCGCGGCCTTCGTGGGCTTCGAGTAGTTCACGATCGGCGCCTTCGCGAGCATCCCGTTCGGCACGATCACCTCCACGTTGTCGAGCGTGATCACCTTCGTCGCGCGCCAGTTGATCTCGATCACGCGGCCGATCCGCTTCGGATCTTGTTCGAGCTGCACCCAGTCGCCCTCGTCGAACGGCCGCTGGAGCTGGATCGCGAGCCCCGCCACCAGGTTGCCCAGCGTCTCTTGCAGCGACAGGCCGATGACCGCCGTCACGACAGCGCCTGTCGTCAGGATCGACCCAGGATCGAAGCCGATCGCGCGCAGCGCAGCGAGCAGCAAGAACAGGTAGAGCACGCCCTGCGCGATGTCGCGGAGGATGGTCGGCATGGGCCGTCCGAGCTTCCTCCGCAGCAGCACCTCGAGCACGAGCACGGCTGTGAGCCGCCCCAGCGCGAGCAACAGCGACAGCAGCGCGACGAACGAGAGCGCGCTCTTGAGGCTCGATCCCGAGGGGACGAACAGCGCCGCGCCCGCGGCCGCGAGGTACAAAAAGAGCAGCACGATGGGCAGCCGCGCGAGCTTCCGCTCCTTCGCCGGGAGGAGCCTCCACGTCACGAGGAGCAACACGATCGCGACGACGAGCCCCGCCACCGCGAGCCCTGCGTAGCCCTCCAAGAACTCGCGAAACAGCTTTTCCATCGGCGGATTCGCGCGTCACCATCGCACGAAACGCGGGCTCGTGTGCAGCCTTGCGTGAGGTGATCTGCGGCTCCGCGGGGACATGTGCGTCTCTGCGTGAGGGGATGCCCCCCTCCGGCCCCGCTCCGCGGCGCCTGTCCCCCCAAGCGTGCTCGTCGCGCTCCGCGCTCCTGCGCCCGCGGGGGGCCCGCATCGAGCGCCTCGCACGATCACGAGTGACACACCCGAGGCGCGGGGCTACGGAGCCCGACGGTGCGCAGCCCGCCGCGAGGCACAAGGGAGGCTCCGTGAACAGCCCTCGAAGAGAACCCGACCCCGAGCCGAACGATCGCTCCGACGCGAGCTTTCGCGCGCTCGTCGACGGCATGCCGGACGCCGTCATCGTCCACCGCGACGGCCGCATGCTCTACGCGAACGCCGCCGCCCGCCGGCTCCTCGGCTACGAGCACGACACCCTCGTGGGCCGCGCGCTCGACGAGATCACCCACCCCGAGGAGCGCGACGTCGTCCGCCAGCGCACGGCGCAGATCCTCGGATCGGCGGATCTCGCCCCGTTCCGCGAGGCCCGCATCGTGCGGCGCGACGGCTCCACGATCATGGTCGAGGTCACCGGCCTCGCCGTGCAGTTCGAGGGCGCGCCGGCCGTCGCCTCCGTCGCGCACGACGTCACCGAGAAGCGCCACATGCTGGCCCAGCTCGCGCAGCGCGATCGCCTGGCGAGCATGGGCATGCTCGCCGCCAGCGTCGCCCACGAGATCAACAACCCCATCACCTATGTCCTGCTCAACCTCGAGCGCCTGATCAAGGAGCTCCCCGAGGCCGCGCGCGCCTTCGCCTCTCTCCGCGAGGAGGTCGCGTGCACCGTCGGCGAAGAAGAGGCCCAGGTGATCTTCGCCAGGGCCCGCGCGGATCGCGCCCTCGCCTCGATGGACATGCTCGTCGAGCGCGTCACCACCGCCGCCGAGGGCGCGCGTCAGGTGGGCCGGATCGCCCGCGATCTCCGGGCGTTCGCGCGCGTCGAAGAGGACGAGCGAGCCGGCGTCGACGTCAACGCCCTGCTCGACAAGATCCTTGACCTCGCCGCCAACGAGCTCCGCTTCCGCGCCTCCATTGTTCGAGAATACGGTCCGATCCCCACGATTCAGGCCAACGAGAGCCGCCTCTCGCAGGTCTTCTTGAACCTCGTCGTGAACGCGGCGCACGCCATCGGCGACGGCGCGCCCGAGCGCAACGTCGTCACTGTCTGCACGTCCGTGCACGGCCGCGACGTCCGCATCGACATCCGCGACACGGGGCACGGCATCGAGAGAGAGCACATGGCGCGGCTCTTCGACCCCTTCTTCACCACCAAGACAAAGGGCCAGGGCTCTGGCCTCGGGCTCTCCATCTGCCGCGACATCGTGCAGAGCCACGGGGGCCGCATCGACGTCGTGAGCGAGCCCGGCCGAGGCAGCCAGTTCACCGTATTCCTCCCCATCGGCGTGGCCGCGGACACCTTCGCGGCGCCCCCTTCGAGCGCGATGCCGCACATCCCGCTTCATCCGCAGAAGCCTCGAGTCCTGATCATCGATGACGAGCGCACGCTCCGGAGCACGCTTCAAGTGCTCCTCGCGGACGCCTACGAGGTCGTCCTGGCCGACTCCGGGGCGGCGGCCTTCGAGGTGCTGGCGACGGATCGCGCCTTCGACGTCGTGCTCTGTGACCTCATGATGCCCGACGTGAGCGGCATGCAAGTCCACGCCTGGGTGCAGCGCGAGGCCCCGGATCTCCTTCCGCGGATGGTCTTCATGACGGGCGGCGCCTTCACGCGGAACGCCAGCGAGTTCCTGGAGCAGATCGTCAATCGCTACCTCGAGAAGCCCTTCGAGGTGCAGGAGCTCATCGAGGTCCTCGATCGCGTGGCGCGGAAGGGCGTCTCTCGAAGGCCAGGCGTGTAGGAGACGGGGCCCATTTCACCACGGAGCCACGGAGATCACGGAGAGTCACAGAGATTTTTTTTGTCCCAGATCACCCGTTCTGAGAACAAAAAATCCTCCGTCCTCTCCGTGTCCTCTGTGGCTCCGTGGTGAAAAAGCCCTCAGGATTGCCCCGACGAGACTGCCAGTTACTCTCGCGTCAGTCCTCGTCGTCGCCGTCCTCGTCGTCCGGCGGAGAGCCGCAGTTGCCCCACTCCCCGTCCTGGCAAACGCGAACGCCCTCGAAGCAGCTCGTCACCTTCCCGTGCACGCCGAGCACCACCCGACAGTGCCGCGTCGCCCCCTCGTCGCACGGCTTGCTCTCATCGAGGACATCGTCGCTCTCCAGGCCGGAGAGGTTCGCCGAGGCCGGCCCCGAGCGCTTGTCCGGGACGGCCACTTGTTTGCACCCAAACGTGGAGCCGAGCACCAGCGCGAGCGCGAGCCCGAGCCCCACACCCCTGCCTCGTTGTGTTTTCAAAGGGTTCATTCCTGCGCACCTCCAGCGCGGAATCGGACAGCTCATCCTCCAGCAACAGCAATCCGCGTACCGCCTGTGCGCTCCGCCGAAACCCCACGATCCACCGAGGGAGCGCGCCGCTCCCCGTCCCTCGCCGCCCCTCGTCGCAGAGCCTCCCCCCTGAAATCGAGACACCGCGTCTCAATTCGAAAATCTCGCCCCCTCCCGATGCCGCCGCGCTTGACCGCCGCGTGCGCCTCGCGCGATACCGTTCTTCCGTGAAATCGCGAAAGGCCACGACCCCCCCCACGCCGGCCCCCAAGGGCGCCGAGAAGCCCCGCGCCGAGAAGCGCCTCCACGAGCCCTCCGTCGGAGCGGACGAACCCTCCGCCAAGGCCGACACCCCGCTCGCGGACCTCACCCCTGTCGTCGCCGGCAACCTGAAGCGCCTCCGCACCGAGCGCGGCCTCTCGCTCGAGCGCCTCTCGCAGCTCGCGGGCGTGAGCCGCGCCATGCTCGGCCAGATCGAGCAGGGCAAGAGCACCCCCACGATCAACGTCGTCTGGAAGATCGTCCGCGCCCTCGACGTGCCCTTCTCCACGCTCATCACGGACCCCACGGCCGGCCGCGTCACCCTCATCCAGGCGGCCCGCTCGCGCCTCCTCCGCTCCCGCGACGGCACCTTCTCCTCGCGCGCCCTCTTCCCGATGGACCAGCCGCGCAACGTCGAGTTCTACGAGCTCCGCCTCGCGGCCTTCGCGGCCGAGCACGCCGACCCCCACCCCCCCGGCACCACCGAGAACCTCGTCGTCAGCAGCGGCTCCCTCGAGATCACCCTCGGCGCCGACAAAGCCCTGCTCGTCCAGGGCGACGCCATCCTCTTTCAGGCCGATATCCCGCACATTTACCGCAACCCGGGCAACGTCGAGGCCGTCCTCTACCTCGTCATGACGTACCCGCGCCTCGCCTGACCCTCCTCCGCTAAAACGGAAAATCGTCCGCTCCTCAAAATTCTCCCCTTGCCTTGTCCGCTGATCGGATCGAAGTATCCGCTATAGCAACGGACGGCGGTCACAGTCCGCCAGCAAGGGAGCTGCGTGTGCGCATCGCATTGATCGGGGGCCTGGATCGCAACGAGTCCGAGTTCACGGAGATCGCCGCCCGTTCGGGGCACGTCGTGGACATGCACACGGGGCACATGAACGGTCGCGGGGCCGAGACGCTGAAGAGCGCCATCGCGCGGGCGGACCTGGTCGTGCTCGTGACGGAGGTCAACAGCCACGGCGCGGTGCAGCTCGCGCGGCGCCTGTGCCAGCGAGCGGGCAAGAGCCCCCTCATCGTGCGCAAGTGCGGGGCGGCCCGGTTCGGTCAAATCACCGAGGCGCTTCGGATTCAGGAGACTCGCGTGCGACTGGCGAGCTGAGCTGGACGTGGGGGGTGAGGAGGGGGCTTTTCTTCACCACGGAGTCACAGAGGGCACAGAGGTCACGGAGATTTTTTGTTCTCAGAACGGTGTTCTGGGACAAAAAAATCTCTGTGAACCTCCGTGATCTCCGTGGCTCCGTGGTGAAATGGGCCCCACTTATCCCGCCACGAGAGTGACAGTGAACCGCGTCCTCTTTCCTGGATCGCTCTCCGCTGAAACGGAGCCGCCCATGCCCTCCACAAGGTGCTTCACGATCGCGAGCCCCAGGCCCGCGCCCCCGCGCTCGCGCGACCGCGCCGGATCCACCCGATAGAACCGCTCGAAGATCCGCGGCAAATGCGCCGCCGGGATCCCCGGCCCCTCGTCCTCGACGGCGATCGTCACCGAGTCGCCCGACCGGCTCGCCAGGATACGCACTGTCCCGCCGGAGGGCCCGTGCTTCATCGCGTTGTCCACCAGGTTCTCGAGCACCTGCTCCAGCCCCGCCGGATCGCCGATCGCCCTTAAATCATCGGCGATCTCGATCTCCAGGCGAGCCCCGGTCGCCCTCCGCCGCTCCTCCACCGTGTCCGCGATGACGGACGCCAGCGCCCGCAGCTCGATCCCCTCGCGCACCCCGGCCTCCGGCGCCTGCGCCTCCAGCGCCGAGAGCTTCAAGAGGTCTTCGAGCAGGCGGCCGAGCCGCAGCGCGTGGCGCTGGATCGTCTGCAAGAAGCGCCCGCGCGTCGCCTCGTCGACCTCCCCCGTGAGCAGCGTCTCCGAATAGCCCGCGATCGCCGTCACGGGCGTCCGGAGCTCGTGCGACACGTTCGCCACGAAGTCGCGGCGCACCGTCTCCAGCCTCCGCACCTGCGCGAGCAGCGCCGACAGCCGATCTCGCTCGGAGGTGAGATCGCCGATCTGCCTCTCGAGCTGCGCCGCCATGGATCCGAGCGCCTCCGACAGCTCGCCGATCTCGTCCCGTGACCCCGCGGCCACGCGCACCTGGTAATCGCCGCCTTCGATGCGCCTCGCCGCGTCCGCCATCTCGCGCAGCGGCCTCGCGAGCACCCGCGACGCCACGAGCCCGAGCGCCACCGCCGCGAGCGCCGCGAAGAGCGCCGCCACGAGGAGCCTCACCCGCGTCGCCCGCAGGGTCGCGTCGATGCCCGAGAGCGGCACTCCCAGTCGCAACACCTGCCCATCGCCCGTGCGGACTGCCACGTACCGCATCACCTCCCCCGATGTCTCGGTGGCCCGCGTCGCGTACCCGCGCCCCTCGCCCCGCGCCGCGATCACCTCGGGTCGCCCCGACTGCGACGGGAGCTCCGGCGCCTCCGCGTCCGGCGACTCGCTCCCGGCCCCCGTCCGCAACACGGGGGCTCCGCCGCCTTGCGCACTGCCCGTCACCCATTCCGCCGGCGCCGCGAACCCGATGACAGCGCCGCCCCTGTCGATCAGGGTGATCTCGGCCCCCACGACGCTCGCGAGCCTCCCCGCCAGCCTGTTCGGGTGCCGCCCCGACCCGATCCACTGCGCGGCCCCCTCGGCCTGCGCGGACAGGCGATCATCGAGCCTCTGCACGAGGTCCGCCCCGAGCGACCTGTCGATCGCGAACGTGGACAAGCCCACGCCCACGACCGCGAGCGCCACGTAGCTCCCGAGCAGCTTCGTCCGGAACGAGACGCCCCGAGCCCGTCGAGCGCCCTCGCCCGCCTTTGGACTGGCACCTTCGCGCTCCCGCGAGCTGGCACCTTCGTGCTCCCGCGAGCTGGCCCCTTCGCCGGCTGCCCCCGGACGGTGGCTCTCTTTCTCGCTCACGGGTCGCGCAGCCTGTAGCCGAAGCCCTGCACTGTCTCCACCGCGTCCTCGTACACCCCGAGCCGCTCCCGCAGCCGTCGAATGTGCGTGTCCACCGTCCGCGTCGCCGTCTCCGGCTTCACCCCCCACACCTCTTCGAGCAGCTCCGCCCGCGACATCACCACTCCGGGCCTCTCCAGGAACGTCGCCAACAATTTGTATTCCAATGGCCGCAGCGACAGCTCCACCCCGTCCGAGAAGACCCTGTGCCGCACCGGATCCACCGAGAGCCCCCGCCACGAGAGCCTCGTCCCCGCGTCCGAGGCCCGCCGCGCGCTCGTCCGTTCGCTCGAGCGCCGCGCGAGCGCCCGCACCCGCAGCACGAGCTCCCGCACGCTGAAGGGCTTCACCACATAATCGTCGGCCCCCACCTCGAACCCGATCACCCGATCGGCCTCGTCCCCGCGCGCCGTGAGCATCAAGATCCCCACGTCCTCGAGCCGCGGATCGGCGCGGAGCTGCCTGCACACCTCCGTCCCGGGGAGATCCGGTAACATCACGTCGAGGATCACCACCGCCGGTCGCTCCCGCGCGGCCGCGGCGACGGCCTCGTTCCCCGTCGAGGCGGCCTCCACGGCGAACCCCGCCTGTTCCAGGTTCCACACGAGGAGCTGCTGCAAATCAGGCTCGTCGTCGACAAGGAGGACGCGTGGTGCTGTCGTCATCGGGCCGCGAGCTTACCCAAATGGCGCCCCCGTGGCTGCCCCCGCGCGCGCTGCCCGCTCCGGAGGGCGCAGGCCCGCCCGCGGCCGTCTGCGCGCTCGACGGCTCGCCTCTTGGCAGGCTCGCGAGCGACGGACCCCGTGCGTTGCCGATTTGCATTCCTTGCGGCGAGGAAAGTCAAGGTGTCTCCTCCGGAGGGTTCGTGTAGCCTCGGCGCCAGGCACCCTCGAATGACGATCTTGAAAGCTCGCCTGGACAAGGCCGCGGTGAAGCGGGTCTACGAAGGCCTCGCCCCCATGTACGATTTCTGGGCGCACCTCACCGAGGCGAAGGCCCGCAGCCGCTGCATGGAGCTGTGCGCTGTGAAGAACGGCGAGTCCGTCCTGGAGGTGGCCGTCGGGACGGGGTTCGCCTTCGCGGAGATCGTCCGCAAGAACCCCGACGGGCGAAACGAGGGCATCGATCTCACGGAGGCGATGCTCTCCCGGGCGAGGGCGCGGCTCGCGAAAGAGGCCGCCGGCAACTACCACCTTCAGGTCGCGGACGCCTACGATCTCCCGTTCGACGACGCGAGCTTCGATCTCGTCCTCAACAACTACATGTTCGATCTGCTGCCCGAAGAGGACTTTGGCAGCGTGCTCGGGCAGATGCGCCGCGTGCTCCGGCCGGGCGGGAGGCTCGTGCTCGTCAACATGACAAAGGCAGGGAGCACCCTCGAGTCGCTCGCCGAGATGGTCTATCGCGTCCGGCCGGAGTGGATGGGTGGCTGTCGCAGCGTGCTCTTGACTCCCCACGTCGAGGCGGCGGGCTTCATCGATGTCCGGCGCGAGCTCGTCACGCAGATGACCTTTCCGTCCGAGGTCGTCTCCGCCCGCGCCCCGGCGTGATCAGCGGGCTTCGGGGACCCTGGCTTGCCCGCAGCGCTGCGGCGCCCCGGGGGAAAGCGTGCGTCGCGATGGGGCTGTCCGGTGAAGCACATACGCACTGTGCGCATCCTTGTGGACAGGTCCCGTTCGGGTGCTTCATGCCCCGATGCTACGCCCGCCCTGGGCCGGACCCAACGTCGAACGAGCCGGCCTTCCCTTTCATCGCATCTCCTGGATCCGCCGGGCCTCCACTCTCGGTCACCTCCTCCACCTTTCGGCACGCCCCGTGCTGAAGGCGTCTCACGACCGACGAGATCGCGCGGAGCGAGCCCTCCACTGGCTCCAGCATGTCCCCAAGCAGCTCAAAAGGAGACATCATGTCTCGATCTGATTCTGACAGAGAAACAGCGGCGACGGCCGCCGACCTCTTCCTGGCCGCCCGCGCGAGCCACGCTGTCGGAAATCGGTGCCGCGCACCCGAGACGCCCGACGCCGACGACGACGAGCCCGTGAGCGCCCCTGGCGTCACGCTCCGGCAGCTCGTGCAGCGCTTTGGCCCTCTCCCTCCGGATCGGGCTGTGCGCATCGTCGCGAGGGCGGCGCGCGTCCTGGCCGAGGCGCACGTGACTGGCACTGTCCACGGCGAGCTCTCGCCCGATGACGTGGTGATCATGACGATCGGCGGCGAGCGTGATTATGTGCAGCTCCCCGAGCTCGGGGCCGAGCGCGAGCCCGATCACGTCCCCGACTCCGGCTTCACCACGCCCGAGGCCGCCGGCGGCTTGCCCTGCGACGCGCGGAGCGATCTCTACTCTCTCGGCGCCCTTTTGTTCTATGCCCTCACCGGCCAGCCACCCTATCAGGGCAATGAGCGTGATCTGCTCCGCGCGCAGCTCTTCGCCCCGCCGCCGAGCCTCGCCGGGACGTCCCCTCACCGCGTGAGCCGCGTGCTGGACGCCTTCGTTCGTCGGTGTTTGATGAAGAACCCGGCCGCTCGCCCCGAGTCCGCGGACGACCTCGCGAGCACGCTCCTCGCGATCCCGGCCATCGAGTCGCCTCTCCCCTCCGATCTCGAGGCCGCCGCTCGCATGCGCCGCGCTCGCCTCTGGGGCCGCGGCTGGCCCATCGTGCAGCCCCGCCGCGCCTTCCAGATCGACACTGGATCTCTCGGCGACTGCGCGGCGCTCTCCGAGGATCTCCCGCCCGAGACGCTTCGGCGCAAGTCGGGCAGCGCTGCCTCCCTCGGCGCCGTGGAGCCCGAGCCCCCTTCGCTCGAGGGCCTCACGCTCGAGATCGCCCTCGAGGTCGCGCACTTCGCACGCGTCGAGCGCACGACGCTGCCGCCGCCGCCGGTGCACATCTCCACGCTGCCGCCGCCCTCCAGCGTTCCGCGCCGCCTCATCGGCACTCCATGCCTCGCGACGCTCCCTTCGCCGCCTTTCCCCGGCTACGAAGTCCGCGCCTTCCCCCGCCGAAACAACGGCTCCACCCCCCCGTCCGCCCGCTAACCCCGGCCATTTCTGGGGACTTTTTCACCACGGAGCCACGGAGGTCACAGAGGTTTCACGGAGTATTTTTGTCCTCAGAACCTCGGAATCTGGGACAAAGAAACCTCTGTGCGACCTCCGTGCTCTCCGTGGCTCCGTGGTGAAGAAGGGCTCCGCTCGCTCCCCCGGTCTATTCTTCTTGGCGCCGCGCGGCTCCGAGCCTACGGGTGCGGGAATGTCGACCACCCCGCTCGGCCCCCAAGCCATGTCCGACCTCGCCCGCGAAGCGGGCATCGACGCCTCCCTCATCGAGCAATACGGCCGCGACAAAGCCAAGA
>Ga0268298_10001391_pt1 | contig 28605 bp, 25 predicted proteins | sample WWTPWeurt_MetaG_FD_194462 | JGI IMG/M metagenome (GOLD analysis project Ga0268298, IMG submission 194462) | Activated sludge microbial communities from WWTP in Nijmegen, Gelderland, Netherland - WWTP Weurt | ecosystem: Engineered > WWTP > Aerobic digester > Activated sludge | place... | reverse complement strand
ACTCGGACATCAATACGCCTGTATATAAATTCTTCTCGTTCAACCATGGATCATTAACCTCATATTTCACCAGGCCGAATTTCTCAAGAGTGGCGAGATCTAATAACAAATTACTTCCATCATTGGTTGTGCTGATCCTGCCGCTGACCGTCAGGATGGGGTCGCTGGGAAGAGGAATGGCATCACCGATCTGTATTTCTGCAGGGGAGACAATCATGGTTGTCTGGGATGGTTTGGCGCTGCAACTGGCAAGAAAAATGACCGCGATAAGAATGGCAAGGAAAAGATGACGTTTCATGGATATCTCCTTTATGATCTTTCGAGTGCGGAATTAAATATTCTCGTTATCGGGTTTGCCTAGACGTAACGATACATAGTCCGAACCAAGCGCTCTGCCTAATTCACGAGTCGTGACTTTGAGGGCATCCTCCACCGTGGTGCAGGATTGGATCTTTTGGTTGATGGAACTCACCAGAGCCTCCTGCTTCGCCTGCTGACGAGTCTTTTGGAAGGCGCGTACGTTTTGCATGGCAACAGCGACCTGTACGGCCAGAATTGATAGAATACTGGCGTCATCCTCGGAGAACGCCTCTGGTCGATTTGATTTCACATCCAATATGCCGATCAGGGTGTCTCCAGACATCAACGGAACGGCTATCTCTGAGGCAGTTTGAGGAAGCAGTGGGTCGGGCTGCCAATTTGAAGATTGCTGAATATTGTTCATAATGAACGGACTGCGTGTGCGTGCGGCGCAGGCGGCGGGGATGTGCTCTTGGCTGATGTGGACTCTCGCATCGACATGCTTACCGGGTTGTTCCATGCTCTCCGGCCAGCTGCACGCTTCGATCTCGAGCATTTGGCTTCTTTCGTTAAAGGTAAAAATATGAACATGGTCATAGCCGAATTGGTCTTGGGTCAGGCGCGCAATACGGATTAACATCGCACGTTCGTTCTCCGCCAGAGTGGAGGTGGCGGCGCCTACTTTGACCACTTTTTGAAGTTCCTCTGCGCGCCGGGCCACCGCTTCAGTGGCGGCGATGTTTTGAAGCGCAATCGATACCTGGTCCGCGATGGAGCGTAGCAGGGTTGCATCCTGTTCTGTGAGGCTGTCTACAAGATTGTTCTGCACATCTAATACCCCAAGTACTTCCTCACCGCCAAGGATCGGGACCGAGATCTCAGATCTGGTCTCGGGGAGAAGCGGGTTCGGTAACCAGGCCGGGTCTTTAGAGGTGTCTGTAACCAACACGGTACTCTTGGTGGCGGCTGCCCGTCCGACCAGACCTTTGCCTCGCCGAATCTTGTGGCTATTGGATAACAAGGCCTTTCCAACCTCGCCGGTGCCCCCTGTCATTACGAGTTGATCGCCGGTATTGTCCATCAGATAGATATGGGCATGGTAGTAATTGAACGCTGCTTTCAACTGTTCTACGACTTCGATAGCCAGCTGTCGCTTGTCGAGGATGGAGGAGAGGCGGCGGCTGATCTCACTGGATGCGACCAATGCCCGGGTGCGTTCGGCCACACGTTTTTCCAACTGGATACTTAAATGTTGCAACTCATGGTTCTTGAGGTTTAGTTCTTCCTCCCTTACGCGGACCTGATTCAAGGAGACTTCAAGACGTTTGATCGCAAGCCGGATCAACAAGGCGATGGATAAATACCCTGCGCTGATCACCAGGATGTTCTGAATTAGGGGCGGGTTATTCTCTTGAACCGCGATCATTCCATGGGTTCTCATGTATACAATGACCGCGTTCTGGAGTGCCATGAGGACGGAAACCAGGGCGACGCCACGGCTTCCCAATAACAGGCCGGTGATAACGACCACGAGGGCTGTCAATAGCAAAAGCGGGCGAACCTCGCCCGCGCTGCGATAGTTTAAATAAGTGAAGAGAATGAATAAGGTGCCGATAAAAATGATATTCGCGGTACTGATTCGTCCCAAATGGATCAGGATGTGCAGAAGGCTCAGAACAAAAGCAACGGCAATGGATGGTGGGAAGATGACCGGCCTTAGCTCTGTGTTTTGCAAGCCGACTAAAACACCCAAGAACGGCAGTATCCAGCTGATGACCACGATCTGGTGGATCAGCTGGGCGGTTTGGGTTTTGTCGGAGTTACCTTCAAAAACCGGGGGACGTAGAAAACCTGTAAGCGAGAATGTTGAACGTTTCATTCCACTTCCTTCTTCGATTCCTTAGTTCTGAAGCGGCAGCGCCACGATGAAGCAGGTCCCTTTATCCAACTCGCTCTGGACGTGGATCTGCCCGCAATGCTGCTCGACCACCGATTTCACGATCGCCAACCCAAGTCCATTGCCTTCGATCTCGCTGACCTTGCCACCACGGACGCGATAGAAACGGTCAAAGATGTGCGGCAAATCGGAGGTTGGAATACCGTACCCGGTATCCTGCACTTTTACTTCAAGATATCCCTTGGATGTACTTGCAAAAACCTCGACCTGGCCATTATCCGGTGTGTATTTGATGGCATTTCCGATCAGGTTGCTGTATACCTGACGGATGTGCCTGGGTACTCCCATGATCAGGGCGGGTGAATTTTCTGCTTCAATGAACAGGAACTGATGTTTTTCCTGCGACTGGACCTGGAAGTCTTCGACAACGGCTTTGAGCACCTTGATGGCATCAAAGGTCTCGCGCTTTTCCTCCATTTGCTGAAGGTCGATTTCCGTCAGTTGCAGCATGTTCTGGACCAGTTCCAGCATGTTGCGTGCCGAGTTTTGGATGTGCCCCACGAAATTCTGCTGTTGCGAGTTGAGCGGACCGGCCTTGGAGAGCAGGTCGCTGTAGCCGCTGATGGACATGATCGGGTTCTTCAGATCGTGTGAAGCGGTGGCGATGAACTCATTCTTCACCTTTTCCAGCCGCTTTTGTTCCTGGGTCACGTTCTCGTACAGACGCACATTCTCAATGGCGATGGCGGCCTGGCTGGCGATCGCTTGCAGGAGCAGCAATTGTTCGAGCGTGAAATAATTTTCCATTTCGTGCGTGAGGAACAATAGACCCAGCAACTCCCGGCGGCCGAACAGGGGCGCGATCACCGCGGAGCGGGTGGCGCTGGTACCATGCACCTTCCAATGCGGATCATTCATGGTGTTCTTGACGATCATGCCCTGATGACTTTCAGCAACGTGATCAAGGAGAGCCTTATCCAGTTCGATCTGATCGGTGGATTCTTCCGTATTGGATACGCATATCTTGAATTGGTCAGTGGTTTTGCCTTCTGCATCGACCAACAACATGTGTCCTTCAATGGCTCCCATGGTTTCAGCTGTACGCTTGAGCACCACATTGGCGATGTCTGTGATATCCAGGCGGGCGCTTAATTCCTTGCCGATCTCTGGCAACAGGCTCAATTCGCGGTTACGGCGGCGAATAATATCCTCCGCCTCCTTGACACGCAGCTTGGTGCGTATGCGTGCCATCAGTTCATGGCGGTCGAACGGCTTGGTAATATAGTCATCCGCGCCAAGGTTCAATCCTTCCTGCACATCCGCTGGGTCGAGCCGGGCTGCCGAAAGGATAATGACCGGAATATGCTCCAGCGCCGGGTTGGCGCGGATCTCTTCCAATACTGTGAAGCCATCTTTGTTGGGCATATTGATATCCAGCAAGACCAGGTCGGGCATATCATCCTGCACCTTGATCATGGCTTCGACCCCATCCAGGGCTTCGACATGGTCGTACCCTTCATAATCCAGATAGCGCGCCATCAAGGTCAGGTTATCTGGCCGGTCATCCGCCACGAGGATCTTGAACTTGCGGCTGGCGCTCTTTGCAGATCGGTTCGGGTGTGTGGCATATTTCATGTCTTCCATGTTACGCGACACGATCTGATAGATACGTTCCGGGCGAACCGGTTTGATCAAGACTTCATCCACCTTCAGGCGTTGGGCGGTCACCTTCAGGCCGGGCACATCATACGCTGTGACCAGATAGGTATGCGCGGGCCGCCCGCCGGGATGGTTCTGAAGTTTTTCGATCAGTTCCAACCCGGTCATCTCCGGCATGATCATGTCGGTGATGAGAATATCCACCCCTATATCCTTGACCTTCTCCAGTGCATCGATTCCGTTCGTGGCGGAAAGCACCTCCACAGACGGACCCAGCTGGGTGAGTGCGCGTGCCAATGTGGTCGCCGTGGTCGGGTGATCATCCACGACCAGGATGTGGACTAGTTCTTGGGTGGGGTCTTGGTATGTGTTCATCAGTCCGATTTTCATCGGAGTCTGATTTGGGCAACGATAGGGTTGGGCGGGAAGGGTTGGGAAAAGTTGGGGAACGAAGAACCCGCTTCCGGCGCGGGGAGAAGCGGGTTCAGTTTCTGGAAGGTATGTCTAGTCTGAAATCTCAGTCCGTGACCAGCCTGTATCCCCGGCCGCGGACGTTGATCAGATATTTTGGGTTCTGCGCGTCCTTGTCAAAAGCCTGGCGAAGTTCGTGGATATGCCATTTGGCGAGTTCCTGTGCTTCGCGCAGATCGGCCTGATATCCCTGCGCCTCGGCTACAAGCGTCTCATAATCCACTACATTGGGCGCATGACGAGCCAGCACAAGCAGGTAATCAAAAGAGGTGGGCGGAATGCTGACCTGCTCTTCGTTGACGGTGATGCGACGTGTAAGCAGGTCGAGCGCGATCTCGCCGCGTTTTAGGAACCGCTCTGCTTCAGGCGAGGGGATGGACGCGACCGGAGGGGTGTGCTCTTCCTTGTTTTCAAGACTCTTCAATTCGTTTTGCAGCGCTTCGATCTGGTTCAGGATATCGCGTTTACGCTTCTCGCGTTGGTTGCGAGCAAGGATGGATTTTGTGCGCTCAATGATGACCTCAGGCTTTAATGGCTTGACGAGGTAATCGATGGCGCCATAGCGCAACCCTTCCACCGCCGAATTGACATCGGGTTGGGCCGTGAACAAAATGACAGGCAGGCCCGGGTCCGTCAGATGAATATGTTTGAGGGCGTCCAAGCCTTGCATTCCGGGCATGCGCAGGTCGGTGAAGATCAAGTCGAATCGGGTGGACTTAAGGAACTCCAAACCCTGTTCGGCGGTCTCTGCTGTGGTCACTTCGAACCCGGCCTGCTGTAAAACGCGCGCCAGGGTCTTGCGAAGTGAGGCTTCGTCGTCGATGATAAGAATGTGCCCGGTAATGTTCATGCTTTTTCGAATCTCCTGGTCGGCAGCCATATTTTGAAGGTTGCGCCTTTGCCCGGGTTATTGACGGCTGTAATGCGCCCCTGGTGTTTGGCAACGATATCGTAGCAGATGGTCAGCCCGAGGCCGGTGCCCTGGGTTTTGTTCGTAATGAATGCGTCGAAGATGTTTGGCAAAATAGCCGGGTCGATGCCTTTGCCATCATCCGATATCGACAAATGGATCTCATTGCTATTCTCAAAATATTTCGTAGATGCACTGATGCAGCCCCCGCCGTGAATGGCTTCGGCGGCATTCATGAATAGATTCAAGATCACCTGTCGGATCTGGTCCGGCAGGCCGGGAACAGTGGGCAGGTCCGGGTCTGGGAAGAATTCGAAGGAAATGTCGTTATGCCTGAAGTGGGTCGAGACAAGCGCATATACATCTTCAACGATGGTGTTGATCTGCATTGGCCTGAAATCTTCGGCCTGAATGGGACGGTAGGTGGCGCGCAAGCGTTCGATCATGGCGGCCATGCGCTCGGTCTCAGAGAGCACGATCTCCAGATCCTGGCTGCCTTGGGTTGAGATCCCTTTTTCTCCTTTCAGGAGGAAGAGCGCATTTTGGATGGCCTGCAGCGGGTTGTTCAATTCATGCGAGACGGAAGCCAGCAGCTTTCCCATTAAAGCGAGACGCTCGCTCTGTACCAGCTGGTTACGGATCAGTTTCTCATGCTCGAGCGAAATCTGGAGGTTCTTGTACAGTTCTGCTTTTTGCAGAGCAACAGCCAACTGATCGGCCACGGCTCCCACCATCTGTAAGTCTCTTACAGTAAAGGTGTTGGGCGGCGCTTGCTGAATGTCGAGAATGCCCAGGGTCTTGCGCCCGCTTTTGACCGGCACAGCCATTTCCGATTTGGTATCCGGAAGATAAGGGTTGCGGATGAAAAAGACAATGTCATCCACATTGTTGGTATAAAACGGCGCAGAGGTCTCAGCCGCATAACCGACAATGCCTGCTCCGGCTGCCAGTTGATAGCCTTCTGCTTTTAGCTTTCGGCCGATCCTGCCGCTGCCTGCTTGAATGATAAAGTTACCCGTCTTCGGGTCGCGGATATAGACCTGCACATGATAGTAGCCAAAATTCTGCTGGAGCAGGTCCACAACATCTGCCAACAGATCATCAGCATCAAGCGAGACCAACCCCTGGCTGATCTGGTAAAGCGCATCGGTCTCCCGCAACGATTGCTGGGTGTTCTCCAACAGGTGCGCGTTCTCAAAGGCGATGGCCGCCTGCGCACCGAGCGTGCTGAGCAATTCCTTCTCATTGTCCGTGAAGGCCTTCTCCATTTTGCTTTGCACGCTGATGGTGCCGAGTTTTTGCGAACCGCTGATGATCGGCGCCACCATCAAGGAACGATATTTTGGCGGCGCGTCGGTGGTAATGAACCTTTGATCCGTTTTCACATCGAGGATGTTGATGGTCTCACCACTGGCGATCACCTGTCCGGCCACACCTTCCCCGAGGCGCATCCTGTATTTACTTTCGTTGGTTTCCTTGATCCCGGCCACGGCTGCAGCTGAAAGATATTGTCCGTCCTTGTCCAGCAGGTGAATGACCGCCTGTTCCGCGCCGGGGATCAGGTCTTTGGCTGAGGTGGCGATCAGACCCAGCAGGCTTGACAAGCCAATGCGTTCTCCCTGGCTGAGCGCCTGTGCAATGCGGTTGAGCGCATCGGCTTCCTTGAGTCGCTTTTGCAATTCGAGGTCCTGACGGGCATTCCAAATGGCGATGGAAAGCTGATTGGCCACCTGCTCCGCGCGGCCGATCTCCTCATCTCCGAAATGATGAGGTGTGTTGTAGGCGATCAGGATCGCCCCAAGGTTTATATCGCCATGGGCCAGGGGTAGCCCCATGAGAGATACCGAGGGGAAGCGGGACGCGATCTCCGGGCTGATATATGGGGAATGAGAGGTGTTTTCTGCGATGAGTGGGCGGCCTTCTCGAAGGACCGACTCGGTCATGGTGACCTGTCCAGCCGGGATGTCCGTCTGCTCGTATAGATGGACGCCCATGGCCGAGGTGTACAGCGGAACAACCTTTTGCAGGTCTTCGTTCCATTGTGTGATGTAACAATCGTCTGCGCCAAGCAGGGTACGAAGGTCCAGGACCACGGTCTCCATCATGGTCTCAAGATTTTCAGATGTGATGATGGATTGGGATAATTTATTCAACAGGGAGAGGTATTGTTCGCGGGCCTGATATTCCCTGGTGCGAACCACTTGAAGGTCGATCCGCTTTCGTGACCAGCCAGAGAAGATGCCGATGAATAGCAGGATGATGCATTCAAGTAGAAAACTGCTGTCGAAAACGACCAATGACCATTGCGGCCAGCCTCTCAAGACGAGAATACCCAATAGTACATTGGTGAAAATCGCGAACGCCCCCGCGACGGTCCCTGCTGTAATTCCAAACAATGAGCCGATCAGACCAACCGGGAAGACTCCCAACAGTCCGGCTGTCAGCCCATATTCCTTCATCAGCCACGCAATACCGATCGGGTAGATGACCAGCACAGCAGCGGCAAAGGCCCAGTTGGTGCGCAGGGAACGCAGGGTTTTTTCCATGGGTTTCATTTTAGCATTGGGGAGGTTTCTTTGATTTTACAATCCCATTGCAAGGATAAAAAATGCCCGCAGAGATGTTTTCTGCGGGCATTGCTCAATTATTTGGCGTACTCGGTCGAGCGTGTTTCGCGGATGACCGTCACCCTGATCTGGCCGGGATACTGCATGGTCTCTTCAATCTTCTTGGCGATATCGCGTGCCAGCCGGGCCGAGCCAAGGTCGTCGATCGTTTCCGGCTTGACGATGATGCGGACCTCGCGTCCCGCCTGAATGGCGAAGGCCTGCTGTACCCCGTCGAAGGACATGGACATTTCTTCGAGCGAGCGGATGCGCTTGATGTACGCTTCGAGGTCTTCGCGGCGCGCACCGGGGCGTGCGCCGGAGATGGCGTCTGCGGCTTCAGCGATGACTGCTTCCACAGTTTCCTGATCAATTTCATGGTGGTGCGAAGCGATGGCATTCACCACGATGGGGTTCACGCCGTAACGCTTGCAGAATTCCGCGCCCAATCCGGCGTGTGTGCCTTCCTGGTTGTGATCCATGGCCTTGCCGATGTCGTGCAGGAAGCCACCTTGTTTGGCCCATTCCACGTTCGCGCCAATTTCCGCGGCGAGGATGCCCGCCAGCTTGGAAACTTCCACCGCATGGGCGAGTTGGTTTTGACCGTAGGAAGTGCGGAATTTCAAACGTCCCATCATACGCAAGACCTCGGGGTGCAGGCCGGATACGTTGGCATCATAGGCAGCCTGTTCGCCTGCTTCGTTGATGATCTTTTCAACCGCCTTGGTTTCATCCTCAACGATCTTCTCGATATGCGCCGGGTGGATGCGTCCATCCAGAACGAGTTTGGCGAGGGCGCGGCGTGCGATCTCTCGGCGGACCGAGTCAAAGCAGGAGATAGTGACCGAGTCGGGGGTATCGTCCACGATCACATCCACACCGGCGGCCTGCTCAAAGGCCTTGATGTTGCGGCCGTTGCGACCCACGATGCGGCCTTTCATTTCTTCGCTGGGCAGGGTGACCACAGCACGAGTGACTTCGGAAACATGTTCCGATGCAACGCGCTGGATGGCATCGGCGATAAGTTTGCGGGCGCGTTTTTCACCTTCTTCGCGTGCTTCCGCTTCGATCTGACGGATGATACGCGCCATATCGCCGCGGGCTTCTTTTTCAACAGCAGCAAAGAGTTCCTTGCGAGCATCATCGGGGGTCATTTGTGCGATCTGCTCAAGCCGCTTCATTTGATCGTCGTGCAGTTTTTCGGCCTCGTTGTGACGCTTGTCGATCTGCGACTGGCGGCGGTTCAGGTTCTGTTCGCGCTGCTCCATTTTGTCAAAACGGCTGTCGAGTTCGACGCGGCGTTTTTCAAGGCGCTCGGTGTCGCGGTTCAATTCAATGCGCCGTTCCTTGATCTCGCTCTCGGCAGCCTGAATGATCTTGGTGGCATTATCCTGCGCGCCTTTGACGATCATGTTCGCCTGGGTTTGTGCGGCCTTCAGGATATCATCGGCGCGCTCCTGGCGCGCCTTGGCGGCGCGCTCCACCTGGTAGCGGTGGAAGAAATATCCGGCAACTGCACCGATGATGAGCGCCAGGATGGTCAGTAAAATTCCGATCGGGTTCATGTCAGATCCTCGTCTTCGTAATGTGTTTCCTCCGTATGCGCCTCGTTCCAAAGTTGGGTGACGGTTGACGTGATAACGGAGTAGGGGAAGCCGCGCCTTGCAAGGTATTCGGAAAGTTTCTTGCGAAACTCGCTCCATTCCAGACCTTTGAGTCTGGGTGCCCGTTTTCGGGCTGTTTCGTAAGCCAGGGCGGATTCATCCACTTCAGAGACGGCAGCATTTACCGTTTCCACATCCAGCCCTTTTTGACGAAGTTCCATCGTCAATGCGCGGCGGCTGCGGGGGCGGAAGGTACTGCGATTTTCCACCCACGCGCGGGCAAATTCATTGTCGTTGGCCAAACCGCTCTCACGAAGCCGTTGGAGGGTTCCCTCGACCACATCCTCGGAATATTCGTGCTTAAGCAGGTTTTGCCGTATTTCCTTCTCGGAGCGGGCGCGGTAACTCAGGAAGAGCATGGCTTGTTGATATGCCCGTTCTTTTGAATCTTCCGCCTGTAACTTGGCGATCTTCTCATCGTTGAGCAGGTCACCCGTCTTGAGCCATGCGGCGGTGATGCGTGCCAGCGCGAAGGCGAATTCCCCGTCGAGGTAAATATTCACCCGGTTGGGATTTTTCTTTTGCGCTGTGATGGCCGTTATTTTTTTCATGTTAAAAACACACAGCCGAGTACTCCGACGAGCGGTCTCGGCTGTGGAAAAGGTCTGGGTTATGTGTGGCTTTACCAGTTCCAGTAAGAAGCGGTGATAAGCCAAACCACGCGACAAGTTTGAGTCACGTTCGGCACATTCGATTTACGGTGAAGCCAGTCTATTCGTCAATTTTTATCCTAAGCAGACTTCACAAAATAACTCCCAATACCGGGGGAGGATCGTGCGCGAAATTTCCAGTCAGTTTCCAGCAAAGTACCGCGTTGCGGCGGGTGTGTTTAAGGTTTCCTTAATTATACTTGAAAAACTGGGTTTGTTAACATTTCTTCTTTATTTCAACCTGTTCCGCAGCCAGCCATGTTTTGTTGGGTATAATCTAAATCTGGATTAATTATTTTTTCGTGGAGGTGTCATGTCTGAGCGCCAACCTGAAATACATGGGGATGTTAGAAGAGTTCAGCGGCCAGTTGCTTTTTTAGGGGTATTTGTCCTTTTGCTTAGTCAATTTCTTGTGTTTTCGCAACCCATCGTAGAAAATGCCCTTATTCCACCATATGCCTCTCTGGCGATCTTGGGGGTTGGGATTCTTGTTTTAAGCCAGGCTATTCGTCCGATTCCTTTCTGGCTACGACTCGCAAACAGGCAAATCTTCAATGAGCGGACATTTTGGATCTTTGCCGGAACCTTGTTTTCGGTTTTGGCGACTATCGCGACTTATTTTTTCATGCAATATACACGGGTTAATTACATTCCTGTGGTGACTGTCTGGTTGTTGGGCGGGGTTAGTTATGTTTATGCGTTCTCAAAAGATGATGAAACAGCGGGGATGGGTACTTTGGCAGAATGGTTTAAGACCTATCGCAGCGAAATTATTACAGTGGCATTGATCATGGTGTTCGCCGCAATGGCGCGATTTTATCTTTTGGGAGATATTCCCCGCGTTTTGGACGGAGATGAGGGTTCTGTTGGGATGAATGCTCAATTCACCACCAACGGAGTACTGTCGAATCCATTTGCCCTTTGGGAAAATTTTGGAGGGTTGTACCTGCAGCTAATCAATTTTTCCATGAGGATCTTTGGGGTCAATGCTTTTGGGTTGCGCTTTCTTCCGGCCGTAGGAGGGGTGCTGGCGATCCCTGCGATCTATATATTTGCTCGCTGGGTTGGCGGATATCGGATCGCTCTGATCGCAGCTGTGATGCTTGCCTTTTCTCATTCCCATATCCATTTTAGCCGAATTTCCTCGGTGGCTTATATTCAAGATACCTGGCTGATACCGCTAGAATTGTATTTCCTGCTCAGTGGCCTGGAAAAGCGTGAATCCTGGCGAACTGCGTTGAGCGGTGTTTTACTGGCCATTCATTACTCCTTTTATCTGACTTCTCAAATCATCACGGGGCTGGTGTTGATCTATATGCTGATCACGGCAGTCTTCTACAGAGCGTGGTTCAAGGAACGTCTTTCTCAGGCTTTTGCGTTTTGGGGAGGTTTTCTAATTTCCATCCTGCCTTCTGTGGTCTATATATACAATAGCCCCGCTGAATTTATTAGCCGCATCGACAGCAGCGGGACCTTTCAGTCTGGCTGGCTTCAAGCCACCATGGACCTGACCGGGCAAGGCCCGTTGCAGATTCTTGCAGGGCGGTTCGTTCATGCCTTTTTATCGTTATTCTATTACCCTGCCATGGATTTTTATGGTTCAACTGTACCAATGATGAGTATGGTGTCCAGTGTGATGTTCATGGCCGGACTGGGAATTGCGATCTGGCGTATTCGAAACCCGGTCTATCTCTTGTTAAATGGTTATTTATGGGGATCTGTCTTTGCCGTGGGAATTTTTGCAACTCCCCCGTCGGCAGACTCTTACCGTATGCTCATGGCGATCCCGGTAGCCATGCTTTTTGCGGCCCAGGGTCTGGATGCCATATTGGACTTTCTTGGACTGGGATGGGCTGTCATGCGCAACGCCTACCGTTTTGCAGTTTCTGCTGTTCTGGCGAGTCTTATCATCTTCAATTTGTGGACCTACTATGGAGATTACGCTGGAAAATGCCGGTTCGCTTCAGACCTGGCCGGGCGTTTTGCTTCTTATCTTGGAACTGAAGTCGGAAGTATAACCAATGAATTGCAAGTATATCTCTTGAGCGACGGTATTTATATTCATGGCAGCCACCCATCCACCTATTTTCTTAGCAAGAGTCGGGCTGTCGTGAACTTCCCAGACCCGATTGATATGCTTGATCCGGTCTCCGGTGAAACCATCATCGCTCCGCCATCCCGCATCGAAGAACTGCAGCGCTGGGTGCATGAGCATCCGGGCGGTGAGCTTCACTATCGCTATGATTGCGATAACATCATCCTGCTGGCTTATCGTGTTCCTTGAATGAGGTGAATTGGATCCTCGTGAATATGATCTCATGTATAGTGTCGAAGACCGACACTGGTGGTATCAAGGCATGGAGGTTATTACCCGTGCGCTGCTTGAAGGCCGGGTAATAACTTCATCAACCCGTTTGAAAATATTGGATGCCGGTTGTGGTACGGGCGCAGCTATGACAACCTGTCTGGCCGATTTCGGCGAAGTGACCGGTGTTGACCTGTTTTCTGAGGCATTGGGATTTTGCCGCAAACGGGGCGCAACCCGCATCGTGCGCGCTTCAGTGGTGGACCTGCCGCTTGTCTCTGCCTCTTTTGACCTTGTCACCAGTTTTGATGTTTTATACGAGCGCGCTGTAGCCAGTGACTATGCAGCCATGAATGAGTTTGCCCGCGTATTGAAACCCTTGGGTAAGGTCCTTTTACGCCTGCCAGCGTATGACTGGCTGAGGGGGCAGCATGACGAACGAGTGCATACGGTCCGTAGATATACAAAAAAACGGATCAGCGATTTGTTGAAAAGATCAGGTTTCGTGGTGGAGCATGTTTCTTATGCAAACACATTTCTTTTTCCCATTGCGGTGGCAAAACGCCTTGGCGATAGGATTTTTCAGAGCGTGGAAACCCAGTCTGACCTTTCGATCAATGTAGATCGATATAACGAGGTGTTAAGAACGATTCTTTCCAGCGAATCTTCCCTGGTATCCGGACCGGGAATGCCATTCGGACTGAGCATCTACGTGGTAGGCAGAAAAAGGGACTGATGGTGTCTGGGGAAAAGGGCCTTAATACACTCTCGAGCCTCAGCGTTGTGTTCCCAGCCTACAACGATGGGGGCACGATTGCCAGTATGGTGGCTGCCGCTCGTTCTGCAGGTCGCCAGTTGACAGATGATATGGAGATCATTGTTGTAAATGATGGCAGCACGGATTACACGGCTGTAATCCTTGATGAATTGAAGTCCCGGTATCCTGAACTGCGGGTGATTACTCAGGAAAATCGTGGATATGGGGGAGCCCTACGGAGCGGATTTGTCGCTGCCAAGAAAGATTGGATCTTTTACACCGATGGGGATGCCCAATACAATCCTTTGGAATTGGTATTGCTGGCCGATGCATTAAAGGATGGCGTTGATGCGGTGAATGGTTATAAAAGATCACGACATGATTCTTGGTTTCGGATTGTAATTGGCAGGATGTATCATCATCTGATGAGTATCCTGTTTGGGATTCGCATCCGTGATGTGGATTGCGACTTCCGCTTGATCCCGCGTCGAATAATCAATGAGATTCGATTGGAAAGTGTCAGCGGCGCGATCTGCCTTGAAATGGTGAAAAAGATGGAAGATTTCGGATATGTCTTTGCTGAGGTCGCTGTCAGCCATTACCCAAGGAAATATGGGGTCTCTCAATTCTTCGTTCCGGCACGAATCGCGCGTTCCCTTTATCAACTTGCAGGTCTATATAAGACCCTTGTCATCGAAAAAAAACACCTACTGGAAAAAACGACTTGATGGATATCAAAAATCAGTATTTCAGGCAAAATGTGTTGATCACAGGCGGGCTTGGATTTATTGGTAGTAATCTCGCGCGACATTTATTGGAACTTGGTTCCAAGGTCACCATTGTAGATAACCATGACCCGGACTCCGGCGCGAACCGCTTTAACATGGAGGATATCAAAGACGAGGTCCAGGTGGTTGAAGCAGATATCAACGATGCCTCCGAGATGAAACAATTGGTGGAGGGCCAGAATTATTTGTTCAATCTTGCGGGGCAGGCCAGCCATGTCGGTAGTATGAAGGAGCCTTTTAAAGACCTGCAGGTCAACACGGTTGGACAGTTAAGGCTTCTTGAGGTCTGTCGAATTTATAACCCTGCAATTCGGATTGTCTATGCGGGTACGCGCCAGGTCTATGGCCGTCCATCCTACCTGCCTGTGGATGAGCGGCACTTGCTGACCCCGCTTGATAATAACGGCGTTAGTAAACGTGCCGGGGAAATGTATCATATTGTCTATAACCGGGTGCACGATATGTTCACCTGTGTGCTGCGAATGACCAACACGTATGGGCCACGCATGCGCATCAAAGATGACAGTTTGAATTTCGTTGGCTGGTGGGTGCGGCGGTTGCTTGAAGATCAACCGCTTCAAATATTTGGCGATGGTTCCCAATTACGTGACTTGAATCATGTGGACGATGTGGTGAATGCCCTGCTTGTCTGTGCCTGTCATCCCATCTCGCGCGGCAAGATCTATAATCTTGGCGGAGAACCCGTGAGTCTGTTGAGCCTGGCCCGCCTGATGATCGAAGTGTTAGGCCATGGCCGGTATGAACTTGTTCCCTACCCTGAGTCTCGCAAACGGATCGATATCGGTGATTATTACGGAGATTATGATTTGTTTCACCGGGATACCAATTGGGAGCCTCGTTTATCTTTGCGTGACGGCCTGACCTCCCTGTTTGAATATTTTACCCAATACAAGGACCATTACATATAGCATGGAAATGATCCCCGTTGTGGATTTGCAAAAACAATATCATTCCATTCGAGCAGAATTGGATGAAGCCATTGCGGGTGTGATCGAATCCGGTACGTACATTTTGGGGCGTGAGGTCACAGAATTTGAGAATGAGTTTGCCCGGTATTGTGAGACAGGCCATGCCATTGGGGTGGCATCAGGAACGGATGCCATTGAACTGGCGCTAAGATCTTGTGATATCAGTGCGGGGGATGAGGTGATCGTTCCATCGCATACGGCAGTGGCGACGGTGGCTGCCGTCGAAAGGGCGGGGGCCAAACCGGTTTTTGTGGATATAGAACTTGATCGCTTCGGAATGGACCCGCAAGCGGTGTCTGCTTCCATCACCTCTCAAACCCGGTGTATCATGCCGGTTCATCTTTATGGTTGCCCGGTGGATTTGAAACCCATTTTGGAACTGGCACGCTCAAACCACCTCTTGATCGTTGAGGATTGTTCGCAAGCACATGGCGCGTTATATCAGGGACGCAAGGTGGGTGCCTGGGGGGATGCAGCTGCATTTAGTTTTTATCCAACGAAGAATCTGGGCGCTGGGGGTGATGGTGGAGCCGTGGTGACAAATAACCCAGCCCTGGCGGAAAAGATCCAACTGTTACGCCAATACGGTTGGAAGGAACGGTACATTAGCAGCGTTAAAGGCATGAACAGCCGTCTCGATGAATTACAAGCAGCCATTCTGCGTGTCAAACTTCGCCATCTGGATGCATGGAATGCCCAACGCAGGGAACATGCGAACCTTTACCTTGAACTTTTAAAGAATACAGAATTGATGTTGCCCGTTCAACCGAAAGAAGATCAGCATGTTTTTCATCAATTTGTCGTTCGACACTCCCGGCGGGATGCCTTGCAACAATACCTTCGCTCTCAAGGTGTGCAAACCTCCATCCTCTACCCGGTACCAGTACATCTTCAGCCCGCCTATAAGACCTCAGGCGCTCAGGTTGATCCCCTTCCTCAATCTGAAAGAGCGGCGCGTGAAGTGTTATCTCTGCCTATGTTCCCCGAAATGACCCTGGCGCAGATACGGCAGGTGTGCCGATCGATCATGAGTTTTTATGCGCTATAAATGAAATCTCGTAACTTTTCATACAAATGGGGTAAGAATATATGTAAAATATTCAAGCCGTTTCCTTCAAAATCGTGACAAAAGGAACTATTTTCTTTGTTGAAGTCATGCGATAATCTTAAAGTCGTTTCTTTACTTTGAAACGATTTATAAATCACTGGAGGCTGTATGGCTAAGTTGACTCGTGAAGATGCACTTGAATATCATCGTCTGAAAGGCAAGCCCGGCAAGGTGGCGATCGTACCCACCAAGCCGATGGACACACAGCGGGATCTAAGTTTGGCATATTCGCCGGGTGTGGCGGAACCCGTGCTCGAGATTGAAAAGAATCCTGAAGATGCCTACGAGTACACCTCAAAAGGGAACCTGGTGGCGGTCATTTCCAACGGCACGGCCATCCTTGGCCTTGGCGACCGCGGCGCGCTGGCTGGAAAGCCGGTGATGGAAGGCAAAGGGGTGTTATTCAAGAAATTTGCAGATATCGATGTGTTCGACATCGAATTGAACTCGCACGACCCGGACGAGATCATCAAAGTGGTGGCCGCGATCTCCCCGACTTTTGGCGGTATCAACCTCGAAGATATTAAAGCCCCCGAATGTTTTTATATCGAAGAACAATTGAAGAAGATGCTGGATATCCCCGTCTTCCATGACGATCAGCATGGTACGGCCATCATCTCGGCGGCAGGGCTTTCGAATGCGCTGGAGGTTGTGGGCAAGAAACATGAAGAGATCCGGCTGGTCATTTCCGGCGCGGGTGCTTCGGCGATCTCATGCGCAGAACTCGCCATCAGCTGGGGGGTAAAGCGCGAGAATATCATGCTCGTGGATACCAAGGGTGTCGTATACAAGGGACGCAAAGAGGGCATGAACAAATACAAGGATATGTTGGCGGTGGACGACAAAGGGCATCGCACGCTGGCAGATGCAGTCAAGGGTGCGGATGTGTTCTATGGTCTTTCAGTGGCGAATGTGCTGACCCCTGAAATGGTCAAGTCCATGGCGGGCGACCCGATCATCTTCGCAATGGCGAACCCCGACCCTGAGATCCGACCTGAACTGGCCCGCGAGGCGCGTAAGGATGTCATCATCGCCACCGGCCGCTCTGATTATGTCAATCAGGTCAACAATGTGCTCGGCTTCCCATTTATCTTCCGCGGGGCATTGGATGTGCGTGCGCGCGGGATTAACGAAGAGATGAAGTTTGCCGCTTCCAAGGCGTTGGCTGCCTTGACCAAGGAAGATGTGCCAGATTCGGTCATCCGCGCCTATGGCGGCGAGTCCATTAAATTTGGACGCGAGTACATCATTCCCAAGCCGCTTGATCCGCGTGTGCTGCTTTGGGAAGCCCCGGCTGTGGCGGAAATGGGTATGAAGACCGGCGTGGCGCGCAAGACCATCGATATTGATGAATACCGCGAACAACTGGCGTATCGTCAGGGCAAAGGGGAGCGGATTCGCTACTTCTTCCAGAATAAGGCCCGGTCGTCAGGTGGCAAGAAGCGCGTAGCCTTTGCTGAAGGTGAAGAGCAGAAGATCATTCGTGCAGCGTATCAAATTCAAGATGAAGGTATTGCCACCCCGGTCCTGATCGGACGGAAGGCAGTGATCGAAGAGCAGCTTAAGCAACTCAGTTTCGATTACCAGCCTGAGATCGTAGACCCGGATACATTTAAGAAGATGGAAGCATATTCCAAGGCGTTCTATGAGTTGCGCCAGCGCAAGGGCTTGACCTTGAGCGACGCGGCCAAGAAAATTCTGGATGTGAACATCCTCGGTTCAATGATGGTCAAGATGGGCGACGCGGATGCGTTCGTCTCGGGCTTGACCTATGATTATCCGGAAGTGATCCGCCCCGCCCTGCAGATCCATCATACGTCCCCGGGCCTGGCGCGTGCTGCGGGGGTATATATCATGATCGTTGAGGAAAAGGTCTACCTTTTCACCGATGCGACCGTGAACATTGACCCAAGCGCGGAAGACCTTGCCGATATCGCCATCCTTGCGGCGGACTATGCCCGCAAGATCGAACTCGACCCGCATGTAGCGTTCCTTTCATTCTCGAACTTCGGGTCTACTCCGCATCCGCTCTCTGACAAGGTTAGCAAGGCGGTGAAGATGGTTAAATCCCGCCGCCCTGACCTGCGAGTGGACGGCGAGATGCAAGCCGATACCGCCGTCGTTCCTTCCATCGTGGAAGAACGCTATCCGTTCAGTGCGGTGAAGGATGCCAATGTACTGGTCTTCCCCTCGCTTGAGTCAGCGAATATCGCTTACAAGTTGCTGGCCCGCCTCGGTAATGCCAAGGCGATTGGTCCCATCTTGTTGGGTGTCGGTGCTCCAGTGCATGTGTTGCAGACCGGCGACGATGTCAACACCATCGTACAGATCGCTTCGGTGGCCGTGATGGATGCGATGGGACGTTAGTCAGGTAATTTCGTAGTCAAGTAGTCGAAACCCCGGGCTTGTGCTCGGGGTTTTTGTTATCGTCACTCAATGATCTAATTTTCAAACTCCACCAAAGGAAACCTTGTGAATAATCTGGAATCAATTGCAAGAAAAATCACCGGTATTTTGTTTGCCCAGCAATCGCTGGCGTCAGCGGGGTTCATTGCTGCGGCGACCCTCAACTCCATTGTAGGCAAGGAACTCAGCCAGAATCCAAGTTGGGCCGGGGTGCCAACGGCGGTTTATTTGCTGGCGGGCGCCTTCTCTGCTTTTATGTGGGGCTATGTCTTTGATGCCATTGGGCGGCGCAAAGGACTTGTGACCGGGCTTGGCACCGGTGTGGTTGGCGCAAGTGTTACGTTTTACTCAATTGCCATCCATTCATTTCCGGTTTTCTTGATCGGTATGGTGTTGATGGGTATTACGAACTCAGCCGTGCAACTTGGACGATTTGCTGCTGCAGAAGTGAACCGGCCTGAACATCGCGGTCGCGCCATCTCGAATGTGGTCATTGGTGGAACCGTTGGATCGGTCATCGGTCCGTTCGTGGCGGGACCTGCGGGCGCAGTGGTTGGTTCATGGGGCGTGGATGAACTTGCGGGTGCGTACCTTGTAGCGGCGGTCCTTTTTGCGGTGGGGGCAGTGGTGGTGTTCTTTGGTCTTCGCCCCGACCCGCGAGAGATCGGTAGACAGGTGGCGGAACAATTCCCTGAAACTGCATCCACTACCGGGCAGGCGCGAAGCGTGTTCGAGATATTCCGTCAACCTGCGGCGGCGGTGGCTCTGGTCAGTATGGTGCTTGGTCAGATGGTGATGGTCCTGGTCATGGTCATCACTTCTTTACACATGCGCGGACATAACCACAACCTGACGGATATTTCCGCCGTGATCTCGTCACATACTTTTGGCATGTATGCCTTCTCGATCGTCTCTGGCCGACTTGCGGACCGATGGGGGCGCGGCCCGGTGATCCTGACCGGTGCGGCCACGCTGGTGCTCGCATGCATCGCGGCCACCATTTCATCGGACGTGTTACCGCTGGGTGTGGCCTTGTTCCTGCTTGGCCTGGGTTGGAATTTCTGCTTTGTAGGCGGCTCTACGCTCCTGGCAGATCAACTCTCCCCGCTTGAACGGGCCCGTACACAAGGCTTCAACGATCTGTTGGTGGGCTTGGCTTCGGCTGTCGGAAGTTTGGAAAGCGGTTTTATCTTTGCGTCCTTGGGATATAACATGATGGCGTATGTCAGTGCTGCTTTTGCGCTGGTTCCCCTTGTCGTCGTGATCTTGTGGATGAGTGGGAAGAACCGTTCACTGAAGGCTGCTTAATGAAAAAGAACAGGCCGCGCTTATGCGCGGCCTGTGTCATGAACTGGGCAATGATTGGGTTATTCGCTGCTGGCGGAAGGGGTGCTTTCCGCGCTGGTGTTCTTCTTCGAAGCCGATGAATCACCCGAAGGCGATTTGTGGTCGGTGGCGTAGAACCCTGAGCCTTTGAAGATGACCTTGGTGGGGGTGATGACCTTCTTCAACGCTTTTTTACGGCATTCGGGGCAGGTTTTAAGTGGGGTATCGGTGAAGGATTGCTGGCGTTCGAACTGAATTCCACAATTTTCACAACGATAAGTATAGACGGGCATGCTTTCTCTCCTTGCTGCTTGCTGATATTCCTTGGATACAACTGCGGCATTATAGCCTCCTTGTTGTGGGGAGGCAAGCCTTAAGAAGCGGCATGTTATAATTTTCTTATAAAACACAAATTAGACCTGACATTCCCCCGGGATTTGTCAGGTCTTATGGAGTAACCATGTTGAAGATCGAGATTATCTACTGCGCGGTTTGACATTACACCAACCGGGCCGTGAGCCTGGCGCAGGAATTGTTGAAGGATTACGAGCACATGATCGAATCGGTGGCGCTCGTTCCCTCGGACGGAGGCAGGTTCGAGGTCAGTGTGAACGGAGATCTGGTCTTCTCAAAATTACAGTCCAAGCGTCACGCCGAAGCGGGTGAGATCCTCGGTCTGATATCAAAGATGGTCGATTAAATACAAGTAGGCGCGGTCCCCCAGTGGAAGCAGGTTTCTTTCTTCGACCGGGATGGGCTGACCCTGCGATAAATGAGGCATAGGAATGGCAAAAAAAGGACGAGTATTTTCAGGCGCGCGCCCCACGGGACGCCAGCATTTGGGGAATTATCTTGGAGCGATCGAGAACTATGTGGCGCTTCAAACGGACTACGATTGCGTCTATTGCATTGTGGACGTTCATGCGCTGACGACGGTGGAGACCACCCAGGAACTTCGACAGAACACATTTGAAATGGCGCTTGACTGGCTTGCGGCGGGTATTCGACCGGATGAGTCGATCCTATTCGTACAGTCGCATGTGCCCGAAGTGATGGAATTGCATACCTACCTCTCCATGGTCACTCCGCTTGGCAAGCTGACCGACCTGCCGACCTTCAAAGAGAAGATCCGCCAGCAGCCGGAGAACGTCAACTATGGTTTGCTGGGCTACCCGGTGCTGATGACTGCGGATATTGTCCTCTATAAAACGGACATTGTTCCCGTCGGCATAGACCAGGCGCCTCATCTTGAGTTCGCGCGCGAGACCGTCCGCTCGTTCAATTATCGCTTTGGAACAAAGGCGTTGATCGAGCCGCAGGTCAAGCATACCGAAGTGAAAAAGGTTGTCGGTATCGATGGCAAGGACAAGATGAGCAAGAGTCTCAACAATCATATTGAACTGGCCATCACCCCTGAAGAGACCACCAAACGCGTCCGTGAAATGGTCACCGACCCGGCGCGCATGCGCAAGACCGACCCTGGCAATCCAGATGTCTGCAATGTGTTCACCATGCACAAGATATTCTCCCAGCAGGAAGAGGTGGACATGATCAACACTGAATGTCGCCGGGCCGGCATTGGTTGTGTAGATTGCAAACTGCGCTTTGCCTCCAATCTCAACAAACATCTGGAACCCTTCCGCGCCAAACGTGCCGAATTTGAAGCCAGGCCGAATGAAGTGCAGGATATCCTCAACGATGGCGGGAAGCGTGCCCGTGCCATTGCCCAGGAGACCATGAGCGAAGTCCGCGAGGCGATGAAGTTACCGTAAGAGGAAGTGGAGATCGGGAATTAGTGATCGAACAATCTCCGAAACTCTAATTCCCAATTACCTAATGCGTATTCTCATCCAACGAGTTTCCAAAGCCAGTGTGACCGTAGAGCAACAGACCATTTCCAGCATTGGAAAAGGTCTGTTGATTTTATTAGGCATCGGTCATGGTGATGGGGAGGAGCAGGTTCAATTCCTGGTAGAGAAGACCGCCAACTTGCGCATCTTTGAGGATGAGCAAGGCAAGACTAATCTCTCTGTCTTGGATGTCAAAGGGGAAGCCATTGTTGTCTCGCAGTTCACGCTTTATGCCGACACTCGCAAAGGTCGCCGGCCCTCCTTTATCGATGCTGCGCTGCCGGAAGTGGCTGAGCCGCTGGTGGGCCGTTTCGTTGAATTACTGCGCGGGCATGGCGTCCCAACCCAGACCGGCAGGTTCGGCGCGCACATGAATGTGGAGATCCATAACGACGGCCCCGTCACCATCTGGCTGGAGAAATAGAATGAGCCATCCCAACTTTGTTCAACGCGCTTTTCATCGACTCAGTATGTTGAGGCCGGTCACGGCTTTTTTTGCTACTCGTACTCACAAGTTGGACAAATTCATCCTCAGAGTAACCAGGGGCAGGTATACCCTCTCCGAATTTTTTGGTTGGAATATTGTGCAGGTCATCACCACGGGTGCAAAAACGGGTGAAAAACATACTATTATCCTGGTTGCTGTCATGGACGGCGATAAGTTTGCCCTGATCGCCTCCAACTATGGGCGACATCCCAACCCCGGCTGGTATTACAACCTCAAGAAGAATCCTGAATGCGAAGCGACCCTGAACGGCGTGACCGGGAAATACCTGGCCCGCGAAACCGAGGGGGAAGAGCGCGAAACCTATTGGCAAAGGGCGGTATCCCTCTATGCCGGGTACGAAAAATATAAAGAACGTGCCTCGCATCGCCGCATCCCGGTCATGCTTCTCGAGCCTCAAAAATAATTGCCAACTTTGGAATTTAATGATAAATTAAGCCTTGAAGGATGCAAGAGGTTTTCGTTGCGGAAGGAAGAAGACGACGGCTCAAAGCAAGACCTTGAGCCGTATTTTTTTACCACCCGATGAACACAACTGCGTCACCCAAATCTTTTTATTTTGCTCAGGAGGCAAATATGGCTGAACGTATCATCGGCACGGTTAAGTGGTTCAATGGGACCAAGGGCTACGGCTTCATCGAACGTGAAGGCGGCCCCGACGTCTTCGTCCACTTTTCCGCTATTCGTGGCGATGGCTTCAAGAACCTGCAGGAAGGCCAGAAGGTGGAATTCACCATCGAAAAGGGCCCCAAGGGTTTACAGGCCGCGGATGTTGTGGTTCTCTAATTTCTTCAAAGTAATTAATTGAACCTAATGAAAGAGCCTCGTCGTGAGACGGGGCTCTTTTTTGTCTTGATGCGGGCTTTTGAAGTTCATTTCAGGATGAAAACCCCGCCTCTTTCGGGACCCAGAGTTGGGCATCCGTTTCCACGGCCATGGCCCCCGCCTTGAGCATGGACTCCGCATCTTCATTTGACCAGACGCCACCCGAGCCAATGACCGTCAAACCGATCGTCGCCGCCGAATGCACTACATCCAGCGCGCGCGGAAATAGAGCTGGGCCATAGGTTCTGCCGGTGACGAGATTCCCAGTTTTATCGTAGACCGCTCCGCGCGGCGAGGCGAGGCTGATCGCGCTGGCGCCACGGTCCATCAGGCGCGGGCCCAAGGTCAGCACCTGCTCATGAGGCAGGGCAAAGATCAGCGGAAGTTCTCCAAGGCACATTTCCAAATTCGTCAGGATGATATCGTCGGCCAGCAGGGGCGCAAAACCAAGCTGGGCTGCCATCACGTTTTCCATGTTCTCCAATTCACGCACCATGCGCTGCGTCTCTTCCGGCCTGTCGGCCATGAGGTGGACAATGATGGGCAGGTCGGCGCGATTCCATTTGGCGGAATATTGCTTTAGCACCCCGCTGAAACCGGGATTGGGCAGGCCGGTGTGCATGAGGAATCCGCCGGGGAATTCGACCAGGGCCGGATGGGCTGCTGGCAGGCGCGGGCGGAGAGAGACCGGATTCGTCACGAACGCGCCAAAAGAATCCAAGGGAATCCCATTGCGAGGATCGGGTGTGAATCCCAGTGATCCCGCCGCGTTGAGAAGGGGCTTGCTAAGATACAGATCGCGCTTCATGGACGCATGTTATTGTTCGAATTCGACCTGTCGCGCGCCGGCTTGTGTAGCGGCTGTTTCGAAGACCCCAAACTGATAACCGCCCAGGGACTTGTGTAGTTGTTCAACGCCGTGAAAGACGATGTCGGGTTTTGCGGCAGAGAGGAATTTTTTCTCGAACACCTTTCCGATCCCGTATTCGAGCAGCAGCCGCAGCAGATAGAAATGATCGATGAACGGGTCTTCGGATTTGAACAGTTCGGTGAAGCGCGCATTGGGAATTTCCACCCGATCCCCAATGGCAACGGGAGTGACCTCCTGGCCTTCCAACAGGTAGTGGATGCAGGTATCCAACTCAAGGGCTTTCTCGTCGCTTTCGAACACGAAGCGTTCGGGTGTAACATTGATGTGGATCTTCAATCTTCCTCCGTATTCCTTGGTGAAAAGTATGCAACCTCTTCAAAATATTCGTGTGCTCGATCTAAGCCGTGTGCTGGCTGGTCCTTATTGTACGATGGTTCTCGGTGACCTGGGAGCGGAGGTCATCAAGGTTGAGCCGCCCGAAGGGGATGAGACTCGTGGCTGGGGTCCGCCATTTGCAGGCGGGGAAAGTGCTTATTATTTGTGTGTCAACCGCAATAAGCGCGGCATGGTCGTGAACTTGAAAACGGACGAAGGCCGGGCGATCCTGCGCGACCTTGCCATGCAAAGCGATGTGCTGGTGGAGAACTTCCGCCCGGGCACGCTGAAAAAGTTCGGGCTGGATTTTGAGACCCTGCATGAGTTGAATCCGAGCCTGGTGTATTGTTCGATCTCAGGTTTCGGGCAGACAGGTCCACTTAAGGATATGCCCGGTTATGATTTTATGATCCAGGCCATGGGCGGCATCATGAGTGTCACCGGCGAGCCGGAGGGCGAGCCCATGAAAGTTGGGGTGGCGGTGGCGGATCTGTTCGCGGGGCAGAATGCGGTCATTGCGATTTTGGCGGCCTTGCAGGCGCGGACGTTTACGGGGAAAGGCCAATTCATTGATATTGCCTTGTTCGATTCGGAGTTGGGCTGGCTGGCGAATGTGGCGAGCAATTATCTGGTCTCGGGTAGGAATCCCAGGCGCTATGGCAACGCTCATGCCAACATCGTACCGTATCAGAGTTTTCAAGCCAGCGATGGATGGTTCGTGGTGGCAGTGGGGAATGACAAGCAGTTTGAGTCCCTATGCCGCGTGATCGGGAAAGCGGATCTGGCGGCAGAAGCACGCTTCGCAACCAACTCGGAGCGGGTTCGGAACCGTGAGGTTTTGATCCCCATCCTCAAGCCGATCTTCATGGAAAAGACTGTGACGGAATGGCTGGCCCTTATCGGCGATCAATTCCCCTGTGGACCGATCAATACGTTTGAGCAGGTCTTTGCCATGCCGCATGTGCGCGAACGCGAGATGTTGGTAGAGATGGCGCATCCCACCATTGGGGTGTTGCCGCTGGTCGGTTCGCCACTTAAGATGGGTGATACACCTGTCGAATATCGACTCCCGCCGCCGTTGATGGGGCAGCACACGAAAATCATTTTGGAAGAACTTCTCGGTTATTCAAAGCAAAAGGTGACGGAGTTGCTGGAACACGGGTGTATCAAATAAATTTGGAGGTCCCGTGTGGACACAGTCATCTATTCCGCTTCGCCGTTGAAGGCCTATGCAGGCGGCATCTTTATGATCGCGCTTTTCTTTGTGTTGGGGGTATTCGGCTTGCTTTCCGCCGTTCTACCAGGGCGTGGAAGAAAGAAAGCCAAACCCGCCAGACGCATCTTGATGGGAATGTTGGGAGCGCTCATGTGCGCCTGCGGGGTGATCTTGATCCTTGTAATGGTCCGTGAATATCAAGGCGGAGTTAAGACCGTCCTCGTGCGCATAACGGAGAAGAGGATCGTTGAGAAGAACTGCCCGGATGGCGGGGTGTGCAAGGACTACGTCATTGATTCGAACGATGGGGAGAAGAACTATGTTTTTGGCCCGGCTAAAACTGCATGGGACAAGATCGAAGAGAACGCCTGCTACCGGTTCACTTATTTTCCCGCTCAATCTCTATTGGGTGATAGTTTGAGCGAAGAAGATGCCCCGCCGAGCTTTTACGAAACGACCGGGGCGATCACGCGCATTGAATTGGCGAATTGCCCTTGAGGTTGGATAACGATCATCCCTTAGTCACGTGATACATCGTCAGCAGCGGGGTCCACTGTTTGGCGCGGATGATCAGCCCAAGTTGAGTCAGATGCGCATCGAGGGCCTTGAGACCGAAGTCGGTGTCGGGATGTCCCCAACGGAAGAAGGCGTCGAAGACCTTGATATCCACGCCGCGTGGTTCTTCAAGGAAAAGACTTCCACCTGGCTTGAGCACGCGGGCGATCTCATTCACCGCTTTGCGCCAATTTGGGATGTGATGCAAAACGCCGAAGATGACGACCACATCTTTGCTGGCGGTTGGAAAATGGCCGAGGTCTTCTGTGCCTTGCACGATGAATTGAAATTGGGGGTATTGCGTTTGCGCCAGCGCGATCTGCTCTTCCATCACATCGAGGCCGATATAACTTTTGGGATGCAGTTGGGAGAGCAGTTGCGCGCCATAACCCGAGCCGCAGCCGATCTCGAGTACATCCTTATTTTGAAGGTTCATCCCCATGCGTTGAAACATGGGCATCTCAAAATAGCACTGCCCCCATTTACGGGGCAGTGATTGCATGGCTCGAAATTCCGGAGTGGATAGTTTCATAAATAAAAAATCTCCGAGTTCCTGAAGAACCCGGAGATTGGTTTCTTACGCTGTTTCGATGAGACCCATCGCGTGCAGCATCTCTTCGTTGCTCGCGAACTTGAAGAAATCCAGCCCGCGCTTTTTGGCCTCTTCGGCTTCGGCTGTTTCCAGTCGTTTAAGGTCATCTTTGGAAATGACCGGCTTGCGCAGTGACCTGACGCTTTCGGTAACCGCTTCTGCGCTGGCCCCGGCCGGGGACTTGGTCTGGAGATATTGAAGCACCGCCTTGGCTGCGTTCGTACCGTCGCGGCGGGCATAGCCGACCAGACCCTCGCTGGCTTTCCGCGCCCAGCCGCCCACAAAAACTCCCTCCGTGGTGGTCTCGTAGGAGAGGCCTTCCATGGGGAATTTTGGTTCCCTGCTTTTCTCGAACTCGCCCCATTGGGCGGGCAGGCCAAAGTTGGCATCCACCTGATCGCCGATGGCGAAGATGACCGTATCCACATCCAGCGAGTGGCGTTTGCCGGTGCCCTTGGCGCTGGTCTTGCCGTCTTTTTCAGTGAGGATGTTTTCCTCTACTTCCATACGGGCTAGTTGGCCGTTCTCACCGAACATGGCAACAGGAGAGGAGAGGAAATCGAAGCGGAATTTTGCATCGCGGACCTTGGGGTCGGCCTTGGGGAGGGCCTCCATGATCTTTTGACGGCCCGCTTCCGGGTCCTGCCCGACCGCGTCAGTCACCGGGCGGACGCGCGCCAACTCCTTCTCGAAATCGTTCATATCCAGGTAACTGATGAGGTGCTTCATCTCTTCCTTGGTGAAATTCACCTCGGCCGGGCCGCGGCGCACCACAGCGGTCACTTCCTGCACGTTCTGGTGGTGGATCAGATAACGGGCGATATCCACCATCACATTGCCTGCGCCGATGATGGCGGCCCGCTTTCCAAAACGGAAAGCGCGCTGGCTGAAAGGCGGCAGGCTGTTGTAACTGTAAACGACATCCTTGGCGTGATAGACGCCTTCCAACTCTTCACCCGGCAGACCGAGTGACTTTGTTCCCTGCGCGCCGGCCGAAACCAGCACTGCGTCGAACCCAAGTGAGCGAATCTCCTCCAGCGTAAGATCGCCGTTCTTTCCGATGTTGACATTGCCGTAGTAATCGATGTTCGTCAGGTCCAGCGCCTGCCGGAACTGTTTGCGCAACCCCTCTTTCATCGTATGCTTTTCGAGATAAATGCCGTACTCCGCCAGGCCACCAGCTTTGATGTCGCGGTTGAATAACGCAACGCGTACGCCGTTGTTGGCCAATTCGCGCGCGCCAAACAGACCAGCCGGACCGGCGCCGATCACGGCGACAAAATATTGTTTCTCCACGCTCTTCCTCCGATAAATGATAAATAGAACGAACTTGCTCACTGATAAGATCGGGTAAAAAACAGTCAATCGCCTTTTTACCACAAGAATCCCGGAATTTACAGAGAAAAATCCATGCGGCTTCATTACCGTACCAGTTACAATTCCCCGCACGGTAGAGAGTTGCGCCTTAAGAGAGGAAAGAAACGCAACCCTCTATCGCGGGTATTTCATATGTCTGGTCGATTTTTCCCATGAAAAGTTACTTGATTTTTATTAATCTCATATTAGTACAATAAGACCGCGCGAAAAAAAGAGTGTGCCATTCACTGTCAACTATGCTAAGATTAGACATCGTCGCAAACAGGAGGCTCCATGACATCCGAACCCAGGCAAGAAGATCCTGTCAATAAATTCAAGAAATTATCGGGGAACACATCCCCTCTGGCAAAGCTCCCCAAAAGCAACTCTTCTTCTCCTCAAAAACAACCGGAAAAGAAACTGGATGCGCTCCCAAAAAAGGATGCAACAGCATCGCAGCCTGCTCCTGCCGAAAAGATGCCCTTCGCTTCCTCCCGCGACCCGGAACCTGTTCCCGTTTCGAAGAAAAGAGATTATCGCTGGGCCCCGGCCTTCTGGACGATAGCAAGTGTCCTTTCTCTTACTATCAACGTTGTCCTGGTCATTATCCTGCTTCTTTTGGTG
>Ga0268298_10001390_pt1 | contig 28615 bp, 23 predicted proteins | sample WWTPWeurt_MetaG_FD_194462 | JGI IMG/M metagenome (GOLD analysis project Ga0268298, IMG submission 194462) | Activated sludge microbial communities from WWTP in Nijmegen, Gelderland, Netherland - WWTP Weurt | ecosystem: Engineered > WWTP > Aerobic digester > Activated sludge | place... | reverse complement strand
GAGCCCCCGCCCAGACAAACAACACGGTTCCATTTGAGGTGGATGAAATGACTGCAAACCAAATTGAACAAGCCAGAATGGGTGGCCAACCACTAGAAAGCTCGGTGCGGTCAAATTTTGAGCCGACACTCGGTTATGATCTAAGTTCAGTAAAAGTCCACAACTCTGCTGAGGACAGCGAAATCAGCCAGTCGGTCGGCGCAAAAGCATTTACACTTGGGCAGGATGTATTTTTTAAAGGCGGCACGTATAACCCCGATTCCAGCGATGGAAAAAAGCTGCTGGCACATGAGCTGACCCATGTAGTTCAACAAAGCAGCGGAGATGTAGGCGGATCCAACAAACTGAGTGTAAATTCGCCTGATGACCCATTCGAACACGAAGCTGACAGTATCGCCCAACAGGTCGTCTCACAGCAAAATTTGTCCAGCCAGGGCAACGCCCAATCCCCAAACCAACTTCAGCGAAAAGAAGATGAGATCTAAGTATGATAGATGATCTTGACGAAACAATTCGACAGTTACTCATCGCCGAAATGCCAATCCGGAATGGCGAAATCGACATCAGTTTCGACCAACCGAAACGCGAGTGGAGCGCCCGCCTGAGCAGACCTACCCTAAATTTTTTCATGTATGACCTGCGTGAAAATCCGGTCCTCAGACAGCATCAATGGGAGAGAATGACTCCACCCCAGCATGGCGATTTACAGGCCGCCCTGAAACGGACTCCATTCCGTGTGGATCTATTCTACATGCTTACAGCCTGGGCAACCGAGCCAGAAGATGAACACAGGCTCTTATCCCGTGTCCTGCTTGCCCTCTTCCGATTCCCCATCATTCCGCCAGAACGGTTAATTGGCGTCATGAAAGACCAGCCGTTTGAACTCCTTGCCCGGCTTGCTTACCACGACAAACTAACCAACGCTACCGATTTATGGAACTCGCTGGATAATGAAATGCGGCCCAGCGTATCCTACAATTTTACCCTGGCCTTTGATCCCTGGTCTACCGTCAGCGGACCTTTGGTTCGTACCTTAACCCTGCGGTCTGGCCAGGCAAACAATTTGCCTCGAGATCGTACAATTCGTCCCGAAAATCTGGATTCTGAAGCCCATTTCATAAGCGGTTTTGTCCGCAGCAAAACCGACAAAACTCCTGTACCAGGAGTGAGTGTAGCTATAAAAGACACTGGTTGGTTCGGAAAAACCGATGAAACAGGTCGTTTTTTACTAAGCAATATTCCTGGCGGGCAGTATAAGCTGGTCGCCTGGCCCCTCAAAGGGCGCAAGATCATTGAAAAAGATATTAAAATTCCAGGAAACGCATCAGATTACGATCTGGAGATGGATTGACATGGCTGTAAGCCCATCCAATTCCCAATCCACCTCTCAGACTCGTTCTCCGCCAGGAGGCTGCCTATGAGGCAAAAATAATTTTTAGGTTTTTCCGTCCAAGGTGAGATGATTCCATCTCCCGACGATAAACAACTGCGGGGAGAGTGTATCTCCCTCAAACGAAACAATACGATTTGGAGGTATTAAACAATGGCTCTAACCTATGCTTCTCCCGGTGTCTATGTTGAAGAAGTAGATCGCGGGACAAAGCCCATCCAGGCTGCAGGTACTTCAATGGCTGCTTTTGTCGGTATCACAGCCGAAGCATCCACCAAAGCATTAAATGCAGTCACCGGCAGGCGCACCGCTGTCGAATCACGTCTCAACAAGCCAACCCTGGTCACAAGTTGGACTCAATACACAGACACATTCGGTGAATTTGTCTCCGGTGCATACCTGCCCGATGCAGTGTATGGCTATTTTGCGAATGGCGGCGGCCCATGCTATGTCACCAGCTTGCGCGCCTTGAATGAAGGCTCGGCAGCATCAAAAACAGCCGAAGTTCTTGTGCCAGCCCGTAACAAAGGCGCCAGCTTCAAAGTATCCGCAAAAGCTGCTGGTCCCGGATCAAATGGCCTGTTAGTCACTGTTACCGCAACCGGCGAAGAGACATTCGCCCTGACGATTGGCAGTGAAACTAAATCTGGCCTGACGATGAAAAAAGGCGAAGGTTTTGTTGGCGATGCCCACTTCGAAAATGCCACCATTTCTGAAGCCGGAGCGCCCGCCGCATTCCCAATTGAAGGCTCTTACTCCCTCTCCGGCGGCGGTGTTATGCCTTTGACTGCAGCCGATTTTATCGGCAGCGCGGCCGACCGAACCGGCATGGGCGGACTCGAGGCAATTGATGAAATCCGTTTGGTTGTCTGCCCCGATGTCATGGCTGGCTACGATGGCTCAAACGAATCCAAAGAACGTGTCAAAATGGTTCAGGATGCCATGATCTCGCACTGCGAAAAGATGCGCTATCGCTTTGCAGTGCTCGATACACCGCCTGGCTTGAATGCCCAACAGGCTTTCGAATGGCGAAATTATGTCAATTTTGACAGCTCATACGCAGCTCTTTACTATCCCTGGATCAAAGTTGCTGACCTGAGCGGCGGCGGATCGACCACGAAACTGGTGCCTTCTTCAGGCCATATGGTCGGTATCTATAACCGTTCAGACACTCGGGTAGGCGTTCACAAAGCGCCAGCCAATGAGATTATCATGGGCGCGATTGATCTTGAAATCCGCCTCAGCAAAGGCGAGCAGGACGTTTTGAACCCGGTAGGGGTTAACTGCATCCGCACCTTCCCCGGAAGAGGAATTCGCGTCTGGGGTGCTCGCACCCTCAGCAGCAATGGCGCCTGGAGATACATCAGCGTCCGGCGTTTATTCATTATGGTGGAAGCATCCATGGAAACTGGCTTAGCCTGGGTCGTCTTCGAACCCAACGACAGCACATTGTGGGCAAAAGTCAGCCGGGATGTTACCTCATTCTTGCGGGTTGTCTGGCGCGGTGGAGCCCTTTTTGGCGCAACCCCCGATCAGGCCTTCTACGTCAAGTGCGATGAGGAACTGAACCCCGTTGAAGTGCGTGATCTCGGTCAGCTAATTATTGAAGTCGGCATGGCTCCAGTAAAACCCGCCGAATTCGTCATCTTCCGCATCAGCCAGTGGGCTGGCGCGAACGCGCAATAGATCGTGATTGAAGTTTAGATCATAAGGAGTATGCTATGGCAGGAAGAACTGACCCCCTTGTCGGGTTTCATTTTTCGGTAGATCTTCAAGGCAAAGTCATCGGTTATTTTACCGAATGCTCAGGCCTTGGCTCCGAACACGAAGTCATCGAACATAAAGTCGTCAACGAAAAAGGCAAAGAAATTGTCATCAAAATGCCTGGACGGCTGAAATGGGAGAACATCACCCTCAAACAGGGTATCACCGACAAAATGGATATTTGGAACTGGCGGAAACAGGTTGAAGACGGCGACGTTGACAGCGCCCGCCATGATGGCTCGATTGTTATGTACAATCAACTGGGCCAGGAAACTGCACGTTGGAATTTTGAGCGCGCCTGGCCGGCTAAGGTCACAGGCCCCACCCCAAAATCTGACAGCAATGAGATCGTGCTCGAAGAGCTTACACTTACCCACGAGTACATCACTCGCGTTAAGTAAAGGGTTATAAAACCTTATTGGGTGCTTTACGGTCCAAAACCGTGAAGCACCCAATAAGAGATAATGACTGAATTGGAGATCGCATGAGTTTTCAGACCGAATTTGAATTCAAATTACCGAAGGGCTTGCTCGATTCTACTGGCTTGCTGCACAGAGATGGAACAATGCGCCTGGCAACGGCGCTGGATGAAGTTGAAAGCATGCAAGATCCTCGAGTCCGCGCAAATGAAGCTTATCTCCCCATCTTACTTTTAAGCCGGGTGGTTTTAAATTTGGGTGGATTTACAAACCCATCCCCACAAATAATCGAGAAAATGTTTGCGTCCGACCTGGCTTATCTGGAAGATTTGTACGTGCGGATCAATAACCCTGAAAATGTCGTTGTAGGAGCTGTATGCCCCCACTGCGGGAACCAATTCCAACTCCAGGTCTCTCCATTGGAAAGCAACCTGATCGTCTGATCTACAGACGATCCAGACGCCTAGTAAGGAATCACAATGCCCACAGCATCCAAACCCGCACCTCTTTCTGAACGCAGCCTGGAAGAAAACGCCCAGGGTGCCAGTTCATCAGCCGGATCGACTGAAATTATTCCCGATCTGGTAGACAAGCTTGCAGATCGGGTCATGAGCATGCTAATGCAGGATCTCATGGTCGAGAAAGAAAGGTCAGCGAGATCTCCCGTAAGGCGTCCATATGGTCTATAGTTATATTTACTCATTCGTAGCCATTTTTGTAGAAAAAGGAAGAATGCAATGCCTTTAGAAGAACTACCCGGCGGCCAGCCCACAGCCTCTTTTCGTTTTACCGTGGAGATAGACGGGGAAGTTTTGGCTGCATTTACAGAATGTACCCTGCCCAATATCGAATGGGATGTCGAAGAATTGAAAGAAGGTGGTCTGAATGTTTACGTCCACCAACTTCCTGGAATGCGCAAATCAGGCCGTTTATCGTTGAAATACGGCGTTTGTCAAAATGACCTGGTGAATTGGTATATTGATTGTATGTCCGAGAATTTTTCTCGGAAACCGGTGACGGTAAAACTGCTCGATTCGCAGCTCGAAACCATTTTCACCTGGTCAATCAATGATTGCTATCCATTAAAACTAACTGCACCGCAAATGAAAACCGATGGGAATGCTGTAGCAATTTATTCCCTGGATCTGGCCTGCGGTGAGATTACATTAGAAGCGGCGTAAGGAGACCGGTTTGAGTAAAAACCAAAATCTTTTGTTGAGAAAGCTTCAGCGCCATAATCGGGTTTCCACATTATTTCGCACCACCGATGATCCGCTGTCAGAAATGGCTGCTCAAGAGAACAGTTTTGTTGAAAGCAAAGCCGGCTCTCCCTCCAGTCTCACTGCCACAAAAGCAGGACTGCTTCCGCCAGACAGTCAACTGCCGCGTGGTTATTTTCTGAATGGCCCTCTCCCCCAGGCTCTCTCAACAAACCTGCCTCAAGCCACCCCAGCAACAGATCCATTTCAGTTGGATGCACCTTCCTCCGAAGAGGTCAGAGATCCGCTCGCGCAAAAATTAACACTGGCACCGCAAGCGCCTTCTGAAGGCATAAATATTCCACCCTCATTGCCAACCGCCTCAGGCAGCCGAGCCCCAGCGATCCAGCGCCAGATAGATCCGGTAAGCCCGTCAATCAACCCGGCGTCAGCCAATGCGTCCCCCAGGCTGGCCCCTGCATCCGTTCCAACGCCTGTAAAAACCAATCAACCTCAAGCGGTTCCTCCCTCCAGCGATCCATCAAAAGAGGAAAGTAAATTTACCCAAAAAGAACTGGACCGGCTGCAAGCAATCTTTGACCTGCATGCCCAAACCGCGCAAGAAACGCCAGATGTTGCTCAAGTTAATGGTCAGTCCGCTCTGGTTACGCCAGTTCCGGCAGGCGCAGCCAAATCAGGTTCGGAACCAACCGCCGCCAAACCAGGCGTAATTCAAAGAACACCAGACCCTGACCAAACCATTGTCGCCCGGTCAGGGCGATCTGCTTCAACATCGCCATCAGAGTCTGATCCCTCCGATCGCGGTTCAGCCATTCTACAAGCTGCAAACCAAACCGCGCTTGCTCCCACCAGGCAGGCGGCGATTCCGACTGTTCCTAACCCTCCTTCGGATCAAACAACCCCAAATCAGGAACGCTTGCAGCGTGCCAATCCAATCCCTTCAATTGCGAGTCCGCTCTCGGCAGATACAACAAATTGGATTGAGAAAGGAACTGAGGTTTCACCTGTTTCGCCATCACTGGCCACAACAGGCTTCACCAGTTTGTCGCCACAAGCAGTGGCAAGTAACGTCTTACCAGACAACGCGGGTTCACAGCCAGTTGAGAGAAAGCCTGCAGCAAGCTCAGGCAAACCAGGCACGATCCAGCGTCAGCCAGATCCGGCAGCTGCACCAATCCACGAGCGACAGGCTGTCGTCCCCCTGTTCCAGCAGCCTGAAAAAGAGACACCTTCGCATGAGATCGACAGCGACCTGCTCCAAAGCCAACCTTTGGAAACAGTTTGGAATGTTGAGCGTCGAGCAACCGTTCCACCAGCAGCCGGATTGAAGTCCCCCCCCACGCTCCCGCTTGAAGCGCCCCCAGTGCCAATGAATGTCCAAAGAGTGTTGAGTGAAACCACACCTGGCCAGCCAACTGATTCGCGGGTTGAAACCTTGGCGCCCCGTATGCCTCGGCCCGTCCTGCCAGCCAGGCCCGCCGACCGAGAAAGAATTCAAAGGACCCCTGAAGAACCCGCTGCACCTAAACCACCGTCTGTTGAAGCAGAAATTGTAGACAGCGCCGTCGGCCCATTGCCCGCAGATCTGTGGAGACTGATTGGCGAACAACCTCCTGCGAGGCCCTCCGAAAGTAGCAAGGTGGCAGCAATCCCTGCCGCACCAGCTCAAAACCATTCAGCGAAGATGATGGAAATGGCCAGTCCAAAATCTCTCGAATCGAGCGACGCTGGATCCTCATCTCAAATCTCACTGAGCGAAAAGGCAGTCCCCAGTCCATCTGCCGGCAAACCGTTGATCCAACGCACCGCAGAGGAAAGCCCATCAGAAGCCAGTTCAGGATCGGCAGCCAGCCAGGGCTCTGCTGCAAGTGAACAACAAGCCAACCATCCGCCCGAACTGGATATGGAAGACTTGTCAGTCAAAGTTTATGCCGAAGTAAAAAGACGTCTCTCAATCGAATGGGACCGGCTTCGAAATCGTTTTTAGGAAGGAAAACAGATGCCACAAACCCGCGGTAACTTACAGGCTGCCAGAATATATGAAGTCGACAGCAGCGCCAATGAAAAATCTGGTGGAATTTCGGTGGACTGCATGTTTAACCCATTCGAATATACGGTTTCGAAGTCTAACACCTATGAAGACAAGGCCAAAAACAGCGGCGATGTCCCAAATTTCGAATTCACGAAAGCTGGTCCACAAACCCTGAAACTAAACCTGACCTTTGATAGCTATGAATCTCAGGAAAATGTTGCCCTCACCACCAACAAACTTTGGAAATTGATGGAATCGAAAACCCGTGAAGAAGGCAACAAATCCAAAAAGGTTCCACCTCCTGAAGTTGCATTCGAGTGGGGAGTTTTTCGCTTTGTGGCCGTAATCACCAACATGACCCAAAAGTTCACCCTCTTCCAAAATGATGGTACACCTGTCCGGGCGAAAATCGAAATCACTTTTACACAACATAAAGATACAGAGGATTATCCTAACCAAAATCCCACCTCAGGTGGAGGACCAATTCAACGGGTCTGGCGGATTACTGCCGGCGACCGCCTGGACAGCATCGCCTATGCTGTGTATGGGGACGCCACCCGGTGGCGAACGATCGCAGAATATAACCATATTCGAGATCCATTGGCTCTGATACCAGGCGTCAGCCTGACAATTCCGATGGAATAGCGGCTTTCGTTATGCCATTAGTGCGAAATTTCTAGAAAGGATAAGCATGCCAGAAAACAATCCGCTTGCCAGCCAGATCAAAATTAAAGTAAAAGGACAGGATTTGCAGCCTGAAGCTGTGTCGAAAATTCTCTCTGTTGCCGTTGACCAAAACACCCACCTGCCTGGAATGTTTACAATCCGTTTGCGCGATACTGGCCTGAAATTATTGAATGACAATGTTTTTGATCTGGCAGATCCAGTCGAAATTTCCGCCCAAAACAACGATGGCGAAATGGTTGTTCTTATTAAAGGTGAAGTAGTTGGTCTTGAACCCGATTATTTTGAAGGAATGGTTTCAGAATTGGTAGTTCGAGGGTTTGATAAAAGCCACCGCCTTTTGCGGCAGCACAACAGTGCCGCTTATGTGAATGTCAAAGACTCGGACATCGCACAGCAAATTGCCGGACGAATTGGATTGCAATCTGAAATTGACACAACCCAGATTGTTTATGAACATGTTTTTCAAAACAATCAGACGGACATGGAATTCCTATCTCAACGTGCCCGGCGGATCGGATATGAATGCTTTGTGTCTGAAGAGAAGCTTCATTTTCGCAAGCCAGACGCCGATGGCAGTGCTGCGGTTAATCTGACCTGGGGCTCAGACTTGCTCAGTTTCAAACCCCGCATGACCCTTGGCGAGCAGGTGGACGAAGTGATTGTAAAGGGCTGGGATGTGGATAAAAAGGAAGCGATTGTTGGGCGTGCGAGCAGCGGCAATCTTGCCCCAAAGTTTTCCCAGGAACAAAACGGCAGCCAGTTAGCCAAACAGGGCTTTGGCGACGGCAAAGTTGTGATCGTCAACCAGCACATTGTCAGTCAGGAAGACGCCATCAATCTGGCTGAAGCTCACATGAACGAAATTAGTGGGCGATTTGTCGAGGCGGAAGGCGTTGCGACGCGTCGTCCGGATATCACAGCCGGGAAAAAGATTGAAATCCAGGCATTAGCCGACCGCTTCAATGGCAGCTATCTGGTTACCAGCGCACTGCATTTATACACCCCGGCCGGATTCAAAACAATGTTTCGCGTCAGCGGCATGCGCGCCGGGCTGATCGTCGAACAAATCAATCCAGCCCAGCAAATGAATCGGATCTCTGGCCTACTACCGGCTATCGTTACCAATACCGCAGACCCGCTTCGTATGGGCAGAGTCAAACTAAAATTCCCCACCTATACAGATGATCACGAAAGCAACTGGGCACGGGTCATGGTTCTGGGCAGCGGAGATCAAACCGGCCTATGCATAATCCCCGAAGTTGGCGACGAAGTTTTGGCAGCCTTCGTTGATGGACATTTCGATTACCCGATTGTGTTGGGAGGCGTATACAACGGCACAACCCAACTGCCCAAAGAAGTCGACCAGGCCAGCGACGAAGATCTCCCCAAAGTACGCACCTGGCATTCGGCCAGCGGGCATTGGATGGCGATGTATGACAATGATAAGAAAAAGATTGAAATCGTCTCTGCCAATAACCAGAGTATAACCCTGGACGATCAGGCTTCGAAAATCATCATTAAAACAGAAAATGTGACTCTGACAATCGAAGGCAGCAAAATGAATATCGAGTCTGCTGCAGATATTACAATAAAGGCTGGCTCGAACCTTAAATTAGAGGCTCAGGGCAACCTTGATCTCAAAGCAAATGGGCAGGTGACCGTCAAAGGCGCCGTGATTAACTTGAACTAAGGAATATTATGGGAAAACCAGCTGCCAAACAAGGCGATATGATTACTGCAATTGACATGCACATTGTGATGGTGCCCTCACCAGGTGGGCCTGTTCCAACACCGCTTCCCCACCCATTTACTGGCGCACTGAATGGCAGCCTGAGTACGGATGTAAAAATCATGAACATGCCAGCCGCCACCCAGGGGTCAACTGCTCAAAGTCAACCGCCGCACATTCCAACCCCGCCTGGAACAACATTTCAGATACCCCCAACCAACCAGGCAACCATCATGATGGGGAGCACAACCGTCTTGATCAACAATAAACCTGCTGCGCGACTTGGCGATATGGTTCAAACCTGTGCCGACCCTGTCCCAAATACAGCCGGACAGATCATTGCTTCCAGTACAGTTCTAATCGGAGGTTAGTCTAGATGGCAGAAGACATTATTGGCCGGGGCTGGGCTTTCCCACCCAGAGTTGACCCACAGGGAAGGTTGGCATTAACAAACGAACGCGATGAAATTGATCAATCCATCCAGATCATTCTCAGCACTTCCCCAGGTCAGCGAGTTATGCGCCCTACATTCGGCTGCCGCCTGCACGAACTGGTTTTTGCCCCAAACAACAGCCACACAGCTGCCCAGGCGCGAAGATATGTTGAGGAAGCGCTGGGAATGTGGGAACCCCGGATCCATGTCACCAAGGTGGACATCAGCCCTGATTCTCAAGATACCAGCCGGCTGTTAATCGAAATCGAATATAAACTAAAGGTAAACCACGATAAACGAAGTTTGGTCTACCCGTTCTACATCATACCGGAAGAAGCCGGTCGTTAAACTTTTAGCACTGCAATCATTGCTCTGCGTGGAGGATCGATATGCCCTTATCTGCACCAAAATTGGATGATCGCCATTTTCAAGATATTGTCGATGAAGCCAAGAAACGGATACCGCACTACAACAAAGAATGGACCGACCATAATGTCAGTGACCCAGGCGTTACTCTGATTGAACTCTTCGCCTGGATGACGGATATTCTTCTTTACAGGTTAAATCAGGTTCCGGATCTCCATTATGTCAAATTTTTGGATATGCTCGGAATTACCCTGCAGGGACCGGTTGCAGCCCATGCACCCATTTCTTTTTGGCTATCTGCCCCACAAGCAACAATGATCACAATCCCAGCCGGCACAGAAGTCTCATCCACCCAAACCGAAACAGAAAAGCCAATCATATTTACCACAGACCAAGACTTTCAAATCACCCCGCCGGTTCTCACTCAAATCGTTTCACGGGTAGCCGCTTCGGATCCAACCAAGAAATTGTTCCGATCACAAAATATCCGTCGGTTGGAAGCAGGTTTTGAAGGCTTTGAGGTGTTTACCTCCGTTCCCCAGGTAGAAGATGCCCTTTATTTTGGATTTGAAAATGACCTGAGCAACCATCTGCTTGGTTTTGATTTCGAATTCGACCCGGCAGGTGGAGCAGGGATTGACCCAACCCTTCCACCTTATATCTGGGAAGCTTCGACCGGAGCAGCCGGTAACGACCCGGCAGCACAGCGCTGGGAACGCTGTGAAGTAGACCAGGACACCACCCGAGGCATGAATGGGATTGGACGAATTCGCATTCATCTGCCCAACATGGGGAAATATAAAGTTCACGACGGCGAACAATACTGGATTCGAGCCCGGGTCAAAGAAATAACCCCGGCAGAAGAGCGTGAAGGTATGCATGCTTACCGTCTGTCTCCTCGCCTCAGAAAAGCCCATGTTGCCTCGTGGGGCTGTACAATTCCAGCAACCCATGCGCAAAAGATCGTGCGCGAATTCCTTGGCCAATCCGATGGTTCACCAGGCCAAAGGTTTACACTCAAAGCTTACCCAATCTTGGATCGAAAGAAAGAGGAACGGCTGGTAGTCCAGATTGAAGGCGGGCAGGCCCAAACCTGGGTGGAGGTGAATGATTTTTCCGAATCCACTTCCTCCGATATGCATTACACCCTGGACAGCACCAACGGTGAAATTCGGTTTGGCCCGGCTGTTCGCCAACAAGACGGCGCAATAAAGCTGTATGGAGCGGTTCCACCGCGCGGTTCCAACCTGATTTTTGAAAAATATCGAATAGGGGGCGGGCAGGAAGGCAATGTTCAATCAAGAATCATTAATACCCTGAAAACCGCCATTCCATTCATAGCCCATGTCACCAACCGCCAGCCCGGCTGGGGCGGTCTGGATGCCGAAACCCTTGCATCAGCGATGATGCGCGCCCCGGCCCTTCTCCGATCGCGAGATCGGGCCGTCACCGAAGCAGATTTTGAGTTTTTGGCCCGCCAGGCCTTACCCGCTGCAATCGGCCGGGTCAAGTGTCTGCAACCCAGCCCGGCTGACGCCTCTCGGGTTGTCCCAGGTCAGGTATATGTACTCGTCATACCACGAATTCCAAACCCAGAGGGAAGAATTGATCCTCAAACACTAAATTTGAAACAGGAAGACATCGCCGCAATTACATCCTACCTCGATGAAAGACGATTATTAACCACCCGTCTGGATATTCGCCCACCGGCATATCAGTGGGTGTCTGTTAAAGTAAAATTGCGCCCAGCCCCCGGCGCAGACCAAAACCAGGTGCGCAGCGAAGTTATGGGTCGGCTTTACAAATACCTCAATCCGCTTACCGGCGGTCCAACCGGTGATGGCTGGCCTTTTGGACGAGAGCTGTTTCTATCAGATATTTACCAATGCCTGCAGGGTATCCCAAATGTTCTCTTTGTCCGTACTGTTGAAATGTACGCTGCTCGCCCCACCGGCGAAACAGTGGGCGAATCGGTAGAATCGTTGGAGATCCTTGCCCATGGTGTGGTTGCTTCAGGTACACACAGTCTGGAGTTTGTTTAGTTTATGGCTGAAATTCCAATTTACCATATTCAAGTTGAAAGCCCAGAAATACCCTCGACAGCAGGCGCGGCGCAAAACCAATTTGAACTCCAATTCGGAAAAACGACCATAGGGCGCGTTCCGGGGAATACAATTGTTTTGGCCCATCCTCTGGTTTCACGCAGTCATGCCCATATCGAGATTGCCACAGGTTCTTGTCTTTTGATTGATCTCGGCAGCGCAAATGGAACCAGCCAGAATGGCAAACGGCTGCAGCCCAACGTGCCTGAAATCCTCCTGGATGGTGCGAAAATCACAATAGGGCCATTCGATCTTCACTTTAAAATCCATACGCCAGATGAGCCTGAAATCGTCCAGGAATACCAACCTGCCCATCCATCCGAAGAACCCGCCGCTGTATCACAAGGCGCCCAAAACCTGCCTGGCGCAGATTTAGCTGATCGTATGCAAACTGAACCAATCGTTCAGGCTGACGAATCAGACTCGGAAGGGGTGGAGATTTCACGAATCTTTGCTCCTGCCGGCCAAAACGCAGCATCCCAGGTCGCCAACAGCGGCGAGCCACCCCTGCCCCCGCCTCCCCACAAACCGCACACGCATACCGGAGAGCCCGAAGATCTCTCGCTGCCACCTGGCCTGGATTACACGAGTCAAAAGTTGATCAACTACTTGCCTGGAATCTATCACACAGATTTTATGAGCCGATTTCTGGCGCTGTTTGAATCGATCCTTACCCCAATTGAATGGAATATTGATAATTTTGACCTATACCTCGATCCGGGGACAGCACCAGAATCTTTTCTGCCGTGGCTGGCAAACTGGTACCAGGTTGGGTTTGATTCTACCTGGAGTGAAGCCCAGCGCCGCTCGCTTCTTTCCGAGGCCCGCAATCTTTATGCCCGGCGGGGCACAAAGTGGGCTTTAACGCGACTGCTTGAAATTTATACCGGTAGAACGCCCGAAATCATCGAGTTTGACAAAAACCTGGCGCCCTACACATTCATTGTCCGCTTGCCTATGCGGGCTGGAGAAGTAAACCCCGAATTGATTACACGGTTAATAGATGCAAATAAACCTGCTTATACCAATTACGCGCTAGAATTCTTCCGATGAAGCAATTGCTATTTGCCAACCCCGGCATTTCGGGTTATGCTTCTTTAAAGAGAATTGTGCTGATGGGATCTTCCACCAGCCAGAATTCGAAATCTTCAATTTCTGACCACCTGCTCCAGGAAGGATATTATGGATAATTTAATCGGCCAATCGCTTGATCGATATAAAATTCTGACCATGCTCGGGGAAGGCGGCATGGGATCAGTCTACAAGGCGCGAGATGTCACTCTGCAGCGTGACGTAGCTTTGAAAGTGATGCATGGACAGTTTGCACGCCAACCCAATTTTCAAGAACGCTTTTTACAGGAAGCCCGGACAGCAGCCCGCCTGAATCACCCTGGCATTGTCAAGGTTTATGATTTCGGTCAGGCCAAAGATGTTCTTTATATCGTCATGGAACTGCTGCCCGGAGCAAACCTTGCAAAAATGATGCGCGATTTGCGCGCTGCCAATAAATGGATCTTGCTCCCCGAAGCGCTTGAAATTGTCAAACAAATTACCGAAGCCCTTGATTTCGTTCATAAACAGGGCATCCTTCACCGCGATATCAAACCAGACAATATCATGCTCAAGCCTGAGCCGTCCAATTCTCTGCCTTTTCGGCCTGTCCTCACCGATTTGGGGCTGGCAAAATTAGCCGAAGGTGGAATTATGACCCAGGACGGCCAATCCATGGGTACCCCAGGGTACATGTCACCAGAACAGGCATTGGGTGAGAAAACCGATTCGCGCAGCGATGTTTATTCGCTGGGTATTTTGTTGTACGAAATGGTTGTTGGTCAGCTTCCATTTCCAGCCCGCACGCTTTCAGAAGCCATTCGCTACCATGTTAAAGAACCTGTACCTGACCCAAGAAAATTTAATCCGACATTGAACCAACAAGTTGTTGACCTGATTCTGAAAGCAGTTGAAAAGAACCCTGCCAACCGATTCCAGGACGCTGCATCTTTTGCAAAAGCCATCGGTGCCACTGCCCAAAATCTTAGCACCACCATAGCCTCCTCACCAACCCCAATTGCACCTGCTGTTGGTCCATGGGTCAGCATTATGACCCAATTCTCTCAAGAAATGGATGATCAGCGCGGCAAATCCATTCTAGAAGAATTCCCCAAAATCTCTGATTCATCCACTCAGGATCGCATGCTAATCCTGGATCCAGACCATACCAGCCGGGCTGTTTTGCTAAAAAGGAATGGCTTCACCATTGGGCGTGACGAGGATAACAATCTACCCATCCGTTCTCCCAAAGTTTCGCGCCATCATGCCCGGATCGAATTCGATGGCGCCAATTATCGCGTCAGCGACCTTGACTCTACCAATGGCACATTTCTGGGAAGCACAAAGCTGCTTCCGGGTATTCCTGAAATCTGGACTGCCGATAAAGCGTTAAAAATTGGCGATACATATTTACGCCTCGAACGTGCAGGGGCAGGTGGTATGCCAGCTGAGGACACTAATCCGGCTACAGTGGCAATGGCCAAACCTGCTGGAACGATGATGGCTGCCGATCAGGCAAGCTTTGCCCGTCAGGCGAATGGCTCTACAAATCGGATTGGGGTTTACCTCGATAACCCCAACCTGACAGTGGCGCCAGGAAGCACCACCTCTGTCACGTTGACTTTACTCAACCAGGGCTCAGTTGTTGATCACTTCAAAGTGATTGTAAGCGGTATCCCTGCCGAGTGGGTATCCATACCCCAAGGAGTTACCCAGTTAATGCCCGGTGCTCAACGTGAGGTCAGCATCAGTATCCAACCTCCAAAAAATCCGCAAAGCAAAGCCGGACGATATCCAATCACACTCAGAGTCCAGAGTCAGGATTCACCCGACCAGGTAGCAGAAACAAAAGCAACGCTTACCCTGAGTGCTTATTCGCGATTTGTCACCAGCATGCGGCCTCAAAAGATTCGCAAAGGGCAGGCTTCTCAAATAACCATTCAAAATCAAGGCAACGCCAAAGAGGCGTTTAAAATTATCCTTGAAGATAACGCCGATGAACTTCAGTTTCAGCCACAGCAAACAACCCTCTCGGTAACCGAAGGTCAGGCAGGCACCATCGAGTTTCGGGCCAAAACCCGCACACCCCAGTGGGTGGGCAGTGATAAAAACCTACCATTCACAATAAAGGTAGTAACGGCTGCCGGCGAAGCACAAAATTTAAGCGGCGAATTCACAAGCAAACCAATTATCCCAGGCTGGGTATTTGTGGTTGTTCCCGTTCTGGCGATGTGCATCGTTGCAGCGATCGTTTTTGGGCTCACACAATATGTGAGCAAAATCAACGCAGATGCCACGGCCACAATTAATTACCAAAACACAGTAAATGCAATCGCAATGGCGACATTGATTACCCCTACCCCAACCACCACCGCGACGCCGACCCAAACGCCAACCGATACACCCACCTTTACAGCAACCCCAACCGGCACCCAGGTACCCACCAACACCCCCACCCTGACCCCAACCCCCACCGGAACCCAGGTACCGACCAACACCCCCACCATCACCCTGACCCCAACCCCCTTTGGTCCCTGGTCTGGTGTCTGGACTGGAAGTTGCACAACTCCCCTCAAATGCGATAGTATCATTTTGAACCAGAATGGACCGGCAGTCCAAGGGACATTCGATAATGGGATGGGCAGCTTGACGGCCAGCGTGACGGGCAATCACCTGACGGGCAATTGGGTCTGGAATGGTGCAACAGGCAAGGTTGATCTCTGGCAGAGCCCAGATGGACAGACCTGGCAAGGAAATTGGAACAATGTTTACGATTGGTGCGGATCCAAAAATGGCAGTTTACCCTCACCATGCGGCCTCGCCAGTTGGTACGGCGAGTGGACCGACTGCTATGATGGAACCACCTGCGATAAAATGACTCTCTTCCAGAACGGTTCAGAAATAACCGGAGTGTATGCCAGCGGTGCAAGCGTAACGGGCAATGTCAATGGCACGACCATTTCAGGCACCTGGACCAACGGAGGAAGTGGTAATTTTACATTCTATATGATCAATGATGGCAGCCAGTTCAATGGAAATTACAACGGAAATAATGAATGGTGTGGATACCGTGCAGGGTCATTTAAACCCTCGCCGTGTAAAAGCACCACCTTCTTCCTGATCTTGCCGCCGATCTTCATTCTGCCGTTCCCGACCACTTCACCCTGATATGAAAAATCACACCCAAAAAATCCTGCTGGATGGCAGCAGCCTGGTTTTCGACCAGGTTTTACAAATTGCCTATGATACCTCTCTGGAATGGCAGCTCGAATTGACCGAATCTGCCCAGGCCAAAGTCCAGCGTGCAGCCCAGGCTGTCCAAACTCTGTTGAACAGAGGGACGATCGCCTATGGCATTACAACTGGGTTTGGGGCCTTCAAAGACCGCACAATTCCACTCGATCAGGTTGAACAACTTCAACGTAACATCATTATCAGCCACTCCGTTGGTGTTGGAAAACCTTATGATATTCCCACAACTCGGACCATCATGTTGATTCGCGCCAATACCCTGGCGCGCGGCCATTCAGGAATACGGCTGGAAACACTTCAATTACTTCTGAACCTGATCAATACGGGTATTCATCCTGTTATCCCAGAAAAAGGTTCATTAGGCGCATCCGGAGACCTCGCCCCACTGGCCCACATGAGTCTCGTCCTCATAGGGGAGGGCAAGGCTGAATACCAGGGTCAGATATTGCCTGGAGCGGAGGCTTTGAAACGGGCAGGCTTGAACCCTGTCAGGCTGGCTGCCAAGGAAGGTCTTGCCCTTACGAATGGTACATCTGTCATGTGTGCTCTGGGTGTCCTCCAAACTTCGCGGGCGGAAAACTTGAGCCAGGCTGCAGATATCGCCGGATGTCTGAGCCTGGAAGCATTGAATGGCACCGAACTGGCATATGATGAACGGATTCATAATCTTCGCCCTTTCCCGCGCCAGCAAGACTGCGCTCTATACCTCCGAAAATTGCTTCACGGCAGCCAGTTTACCCGCCCAGCCACATCCCTCAACGTACAGGATGCATACACACTACGCTGCATTCCCCAGGTTCACGGCGCAATTCGAGATGCAATCGCCTATTCCAGATGGGTTTTTGAAATCGAACTCAATGCCGTTACCGATAATCCATTGATTTTCATCGATGAACAAACAGAAGAAATCAGCGTTCTATCCGGTGGAAATTTTCATGGCGAGCCTCTAGCCATTGCCATGGATTACCTGGCTTTTTCGATGAGTGAATTGGGCAATATATCCGAAAGACGGATTATGCGTCTGACAGATGAATGCTCAAACACCCATGCGCTGCCGGCGTTTCTTACAACCGAAGGTGGTCTCAACTCAGGGTTCATGATCCTGCAGTATACAGCGGCTGCTCTCGCTTCAGAAAACAAAGTCCTGGCCCACCCAGCCAGCGTAGACACAATTCCGACCTCGGCCAATGTTGAAGATCACGTCAGCATGGGCGTTACCGCTGGATTGAAGTTGGTATCAATTCTCGATAATGTTGAAAGGATATTGAGTATCGAATTAATGTCAGCTGCTCAGGGGATCGATTTTCGAAAATTAGCCATCGGGAATGAGGCTCATCTAGGTGAAGGTACACGTTCGGCCTATGCCGCTATTCGCCAAAACGTACCCTTCATTCAAAAAGATACCTTCATGGCTGATTTTATTGAAAATATTCGCCAATTAATCGCATCCAGGTCCTTAACTCAGGCCGTCCAAGCAAGCATATAGCCCCCCTAAAATGAGGATGTTTTACAGAAACGCCAAACATCCTCATTTTTTATTCTCCTCTACTAACGCAATTTATAGTTTGGTTCTGGCACAAACCACTCAAACCTAATTAATCCATCAACTTTGGCATAAGGCCACATTCTTTGACGAATTCTTAAAGACCAATGCCAAAATTGGAAATGGGGTACAATTATTTTGTTTCTCACGTTGTAGACCAACTTCCACACTCAAGAAGACCCATTTCCAACGAGTGGTACGCACAGTAAACAAGTCAAATCCATGGATCTTTTGATATTTGCATACGTTGCAATAACATTTATCCGTCTGATCGGCTTTTTCGTATTAGCCGATATCTATCGCACTGTTCGCGAAAGAATTTACCTCTGGCTGTCCTTTGGCTGGTTTATTTACGCTCTTTCCACCTGCTTCGGAATGATCAGAGCCATTAAACCAGAACCGATATTTAATTTCTTCTATTTATCCTTTGCGCTTCTTGGTGTATATTTTTTAACCAGTGGTGCGATCTGGCTGTTTAGACCATTTAAACTGCGAATATTTGGGTTTGGTGCAATTCTGATCTTTTTTGTGTATGCTTTAATTTTTACTTTATTTGGGGAAAAATTTGTAGGTTTGCTTGTTCCGCTGGTCCAATTCATCATTCTTACAACCGTTACAACAATTGCAATAATCAAACATGAGGAATATCGAAAAGCAGCGGGCAACAGTATCAACTGGCTTTTGGCTATTTTCCTCCTCGGTATTCCTCAAGCATTGGCTTATGTTTTTCTCCAGCCCGCCCAGGTTCCACCCGTTTCTTTGCTGCTAACCAGTATTACATCTACACTGATAGCGATCTATTTCGTTCAACTACAACACAATATGTCGCAGGTTAAATTGATCGAAAGTGAAAGCCGTTACAGATTACTGGTAGAAAATCAGAGTGATCTGATTGTGAAAATATCGCCTTCGGGTGAATTTTTATATGCGAATCCAAAATTCTGCGAACTTTTCGGAAAAAGTCAACCTGAACTACTCAATATTAATTTTTTTTCACTCATCCATTCAGAAGATCAGAATCGGTTATTGGCGACTATTGACGATCTCATAAATCCGCCCCACGCATGCCGGATTGAAGTAAGGGCTTCCACGATTCAAGGCTGGCATTGGATCTCCTGGGCTGAAAGGCCCGTGCTGAGTACATCAAACCAAATCACAGCAATTACTGCTTCCGGTAGAGATATCGAAGACCGTAAAGAGGCCGAGAAAAAAATCCTCGAGTTGAATTCTGAACTTGAACTGCGCGTCAAAAAAAGAACCGCAGAGTTGGAATCGCTTAATAAAGAACTGAAAAATTTCACTTATTCGATCTCACATGACCTGCGAGCCCCTTTGCGTCACATCGACGGCTACAGTCAGATCCTGCTTGAGGATTATTCCGAAAAATTAGATGAAGAAGGAATCCTCTACATCAATCGGATACAGTTCGGTGTAGACAAAATGCGTAACCTACTGGATGATTTATTAGCGTACTCGCGTCTGGATACACTTCCATGGCAGCCCAAACATTTATCACTCAAAACAATGTTAGATCAAATCATCAAAGACTACAGCATAGAATTAACTGAAAAGAAAACAAATTTTATTTTCAATCTGCTTCAAGAAGTTATATTTATCGATGAAGAAGGATTACGCCAAATTTTAGCCAACTTAATTGATAATGCCATCAAATATTCAAAAAACTCAGCCACTCCGACCATCGAAATTAGTAGTAAAAAATACGATTCAAAGACTCGCATTTGGATCCGGGACAATGGCATCGGTTTCGACATGGGCGATCACGACAAAATATTCGAAATTTTCCAAAGACTCCATCCCGAAAGTGAGTTTACTGGTACAGGGATGGGGCTAGCAATCGTCGCAAAAGCAGCCCAACGAGTTCAAGGTAAAGTCTGGGCTGAAAGTGAACCCGGTAAAGGTGCGACCTTCTTTCTGGAAATCGCCTCCGAGGTTAATGGGAATCCTCTATTAGAAGTCTGATTGCATCATCCAAAGGTTGATTTTCACTCGATTCTTGGGCTTTGATCCAATCAATAACAGGTTGGCGCCAATCAATAGATGTAAAATAGGCGTCGGGATCAAATTTTGCCAGATCCGAATAACGATCACCACCGGCATACATGAAATCATTTACCAAAACAGAATAAACATCGTTGGCATTCAGTGGATTGCCAGACTTTGCCAAAACCCATTGCCCATCTGAAAACCGGATGCCGCCTAAGGCAGGCGGTGTGGTCAGCTTGCCTTCAAGGATTTTTTGAAGCTGTGTTCCAGTTAAGTGCACTTCAACAATCGTATTATTGAATGGCATTACACTAACGACACCAGCCAAAGTCACTTTTCCAGCAGCCAACCGATCGCGCATCCCGCCCAGGTTCGTCAAAGCCACATCGGCTTGAGGATATCCCCACAACCATGTCTCAACAATCAAAGCTTGCATTTCTTCACTTTGGCGCTGCAGCTCCTTTTTCAAATAACCAATTTGAACACCGCCTTCTTTTTCGGTTTTAGTCGCCCACTCAGACACAAGGGCTTGAAGTTCTGGGTCCGCATTCCCGCCTTGATTTGTCTGCAGACCCTCATCAACGACAGAGGTCTTCATGGTAGCCGGATCATACATCAGATGAACATACGCATAACTGTTCAGATATGGAGCGCTGTCAATTATTGCAACCCCGTTGATTGTTTTTGAAAAACCCATATGACAGTGACCGCCGCCCATTACGGCAATATTCATAGATTGTGCGGTCGCAACCAATTCGTTCAAGTCCCTTTCACACAAATGCGAGGTTAAAACAACCACCTGCGCCCCTTTTTGTTTAAGTTCAGCCGATGTAGTTCGGAGCGTTTCAGCATAATCCGCAAAATCAAATGCCCCAACAATTGCAGGGTTTGCCGTATAGGCTGTGGCAGAATTACTTAATCCAATTACACCGACCAAGATTCCATCCAGATCAACGATGGTATATGACTTGATACCCAGGTCATCTGCCAGGTTACCAGACTCCTTATAAACCAAATTAGCCGCCAAATATGGAAAACTTGAACCGGCAATCTGGCGTTTGAGCGACTCAACCCCAAAGTCAAATTCATGATTACCAACCGCAGAAGCCTGATAGCCCATTATTTTCATCACCTGAGCCATACTTTCACCCTGGTACCAGGTGGATATCGCCGGTCCAGTCCAACTATCCCCACCAGACAGCACCAGAAATCGAGTCTTATCCGGATATCCTTCTTTTTCACGCCATAAGCCGAGCATGTTTGCGGCTCCCTGACCAGTTTCCTGACCTTCCATCCATCCATGTTCGTCAGATGTATACAAAACTGTCAACGCTACTGGCGACTGAGGCACACTCACCGCCTCAACAGCCTCCGCAGTTGAGGTAGTAGAAGGCTCAGTTTCATCCATTTGTGGTTGAGATACCAATTGCTCTCCACAGCCAGCGATGCAGAAAAAAAAGATCATAGCCCATAAAATTGAGGATAGATTACGCATTTAATAATACCCTTTCGCAAAATTAAATTCTTTAAACAGCACTACTTTACCACAAATCGCATATAATCATCGCTATGCAACTCTATTTTATTCGACATGCCGAGTCAGACAACAACCACCTATACGCATCCACGGGCTCCTGGAAAGGTCGCTCCGAGGATCCCGGGGTTACTTCCCGCGGTGAAAAGCAAGCTGAACTATTGGCTCAATTTATCCAATCTTCAAACCTGGGAATCACCCATCTTTACTCCAGTTTGATGGTTCGTGCTGCATTCACTGCGACCAGAGCTGCCCAAAACTGCGGGTTCTCGCTCTCAGGGTGGACGGACCTCCATGAAAATGGCGGGATCTACAATTATGACCCGTCAGCTTTCCAGACAGGTCTCAGCGAAGCGGATTTGCCCAAAATCGGCCTGCCAGGTAAAACCCGCAGCCAACTTGGCACATTATTCCCCTTACTGCTGCTTCCCGATGAGACACCAGAAACAGGCTGGTGGAATAAACCTTACGAAGACCGACCAGACAGACCAATCCGCGCTAAACGGATTATAAATAGATTGCTCTGGCTGCATGGTTCTTCAAACGATCGGGTTGCACTGGTCAGCCATGGTGGTTTTTATAATACATTTTTGCGAACACTCTTCCAAATGCCCACCACCCTATCAATGTGGTTTCACCTTAACAATTGTGGGATATCCCTGATAGATTTTGGCGAAGGCAGCACTGGAGATCAGGATAGTCCACCGGGAGAAACAAGGGTTGTCTATCTCAATCGAACTGATTTTTTACCGTCTGACCTTCTGACATAACCCCACGAAAAGGTGCTTATGGTTTTATGGGTGGGGTAGCCATCCATAAAACCATAAACACCCTGTAACCATCAGCCTTGAACAGAAGGACGTACCTGAGGAATTTCACGATGGAAAATGGACCTCGCTTTGCCGATTTTGGCATGAAAATCGAATTGGAACTGATGGATTCGTCTGGCAATTTGGAGACAATTGCCGTAACAATTGTCTCAGATCAAGCTGCGGATTTTTCAAAGGGTCTGCTGGGAGAAAATACACTCCTGGCCAAAACGATCCTCGGCAAGCCGCCCGGCATCCGTCTTGGGTATAAGATGGGCGACCTGATTGCTGTCCAGATTACCCAATTAGATCTCCTGGATGTTGAGCCATCGCAAAAAGAATTGATTGACCGCCGCCAGGCTGAAGCAGAACGAATTCAGCGTGAAATCGCAAAAACGAATGCAGCAAATTTTGCCTCTTCGTTTAGTGGCAAGTGGGGAGACTACGACCCAGATGGGCTTAAAAATTGGGAGAAATAATCCGGAATTATTTTTTCAGAATACCAAAAGATTACTTAATGCCCTTGTCTGCCAGCTCGTAACAATTTATTGAAAGGGCCATGCATAATCCATCAAGGTATGCAGACCATCGGCTATGGCTAAACCCGTCCCTGCCCACCAGAAATAAGGCCAGGTCAATAAATTTGACAAACTCGGTGGCGGCGGCAATGAGCGCCCTAACTGGTCTACCAGCATCAAGCCAGCTCCCGAGCCGACACTGCCGGCATAAATCCACAGCTCTCGAAATGCCCAATACAATCCCCCAAACACCAGAAATAGATACAGCAGCCGTAGTGCTGTTCCAATCAACGGGAAATGACTGAGCGGGTGACGGTGGCGAGGAATCAGACGCGCATAAGGCTGCCAGAACCACTGCCAAAAAAAACCGACCAATGGCCCAAAACTGTGCCGTACAAGCCAAAAGGAACGTGAACCAATTCGAACATCCAGATCAGGACTCAACAAGAGACCGGCCATAGTTCCTGCACTGAGGGCAATCGAAGTTTCCACGGATGCATTTCCAAAAAAATATGCAACCGGCCCCACAACGCCCGCAGCCAGTACCGTTGCAGCAGCATGAGTCTTACCGTCAGGCATAATTATCGTAAATCCTTAATCATTCAACACCAGGTTGAATCCGCGGTCATTAAGATCGTCAGCCAACAATTCTGGTGATCTAAAAAGGATTGCATCAAAACCCAACTCGAGAGCAGATTGAACATTCAATAACGAATCATCGATAAAAATGCAATCGGCTGCGACCCGTTCTATCCGCTTGAGCAAAATTTGAAATATTTTCGGGTTTGGTTTAACGACACCAGTATCACCTGACAGAACGATTGCGTCAAAATACTCAAAAAAAGGATATTGCGGTTTGATGGACGCAAATTTCGCCGAGTTAAAATTGCTTAGTCCATACAAAGGTTGGCCTTGCTCGTACAACTGGTCCAGAATTCGCACACTCCCCTCAATCGCACCGCGCAGAGACAGCGGGTAGTAAGCGTCGTAAAGCCGGATCAAATTTTCCCAATGGGGATATTTAATCACCTGTTCTTCAATTCCTGCCCCTAAAGAGGTGTGAGAATCGTGGCGATTATTCCATTCATAAAAATCAATTTCAACAAGAAAATTTTCAAGGCTTTGCGCATCTGGGAAGTAATTCCGATAAAGATACCGCACATCCCAATCCAACAATACTTTACCAAAATCAAAAACAATCGCCCGACCGGCCCTATTTTGTTTCATAAAAATCTGCCATCCTATTTTGATTGTGTAAGCCAAAACGAACAGCCAGGTACGCCCCATAAACCAGGGATACCACGGCGCCGAGGGCAATCGACACAGGCGCGCCAAACCAATCCGACACATAACCTGCCTGAAAAGAGCCCAACCGCATCATTGTCTGGAAAATCATAGAGTACAGACTCATTACCCGGCCTCGCAAATCATCACGAACCGTAAATTGCAGCAGCGTATTTGCCAATGCGTTCTGCAATACAAAGCTTATACCAACCAGCATAAGAACAAAGCTGGAAAGGATAAATGATTGTGAAAAAGCTACAATCAGTAAAAGAACTGGAAAGCCCAAATTTCCTATCGTAAGAAGCTTTCCATAAGGAGCATTCACGGGTAAAGCGGCTACGAACAATGCGCCAATTAGCGCACCAACCCCCACCATGGTAAGTAAAATACCCAAAGGCAGCGCTTCAGGCGCCTGACAGGTAATAATACTCCCACACAAATAATTAACAATCGGCTTTGAGCTCGCTTGCAGATTCGTTTCAGCGTATACCGGCATCAATGTGTTATAAGGCATTGAAAGGAAAGCGCTCACACCAATCAAACTGAATAAAATCATAACAATCTGATTGCCTTTTACATACCGAAATCCTTCACGCAAATGGCTGATCACCGATATGGACTTTTGCCGCTGTACGGGTTGGGGTAAGTTTCGCATGAGGAGCAAACAGATAATCACAGACACAAATGAAACCGCGTTGATCATAAAAGCCCACATCACCCCCAACGCGGCAACAATCAGTCCTGCCATTGCGGGGCCCAAAGCTCTTGCGCCATTAAACATCGCGGAATTCAACCCAATTGCGTTCGCTAAATCCTCTTTTCCCTCTATCAGGTCAACGGTAAACGCCTGTCTGGCAGGGATATCGATTGCATTCAAAGCAGCCAGAAGAAAAGAGAGCACATAGATGTGCCAGACCTCAATTCGATTACTCCAGGCCAAAAGTGCCAATATTAGCGCTTGAATGAGCATACCAGCATTTGTCAGGATGATCACATTTTTTTTGGGAAATCGATCCGTTATGGAGCCACCCCACAATGAAAGTGGGATTACCGGAATCAACCCTATAAAACTGATCAACCCGAGAGCTGCAGCCGAACCTGTCAGCCGGTATATCAGAACTTGCTGAGCCATAGACTGCATCCAGGTTCCAACAAGAGAAACACCCTGGCCAAAAAACCAGAGTGCATAGTTGGGATGGCGAAGGGCTCGAAACGTAGCTGGAAAATGGAAGCGTTTGCGAACGATCGATTGGTTGGGGGACATAGCCCCAATTCTAACCCCATTTACTGAAAGGAGCAAAATTGGATATGACTCATCTTAGCCGAACCCAAAAAGTTCGCAATACTTTCACCAATTCAAGAGCAATAGCAACCTAATAATTCGCTTTAAGGTCCATTCCAGTATACAAATTGGCAACCAAATCTGCATAACCATTGAACATCAAGGTTTCAGTTCTGGATAACTCACCGATTCGCCGCTCAGAAGCCTGCGACCAGCGCGGGTGATCTACATTTGGATTCACGTTGGCATAAAATCCATATTCATCTGGCGCAATAGAACTCCAAAGTGTTGCAGGCTGTTGGTCCGTTAATTCAATTTTACTGATCGACTTGATTGACTTGAATCCATATTTCCAGGGAACAACCACCCGCACCCCGCCGCCGTTTTGAGCCGGGAGCTCATCTCCGTATAATCCAGTTGCCAAAATGGTTAGGTCGTGCATCGCCTCATCCAGCCTCAACCCTTCTTGATAAGGCCAGGGATACCAGGGCTCTTTTTGTCCTGGCATTTCATCCGGCCGCATAACCGTCTCAAACCGCACATATTTTGCATTCGATGTCGGTTCAACATCTTTCAAAAGTTTTGCTAACGAAAAGCCCATCCACGGAATAACCATACTCCAGGCTTCAACACAGCGCAGCCGGTACACTCGTTCTTCGGGTTTAAACTGAGACACCAGTTCATCAAATCCATACTGCTTCGGTTTGTTGACCATCCCAACGACCTCAATCGTCCAGGGTTGGGTCTTAAAATACCCGGCCAACTGAGCAACCTGTTGTTTATCGGTTGAAAATTCGTAAAAATTGTTATAAGAGGTAACGTCTTTGTAGGTAGTTACAGGATTCCCAAGTTCATCCTTCAGGTCACTGGTAAAGTTATGAGTTTCAACATGAGGGGCAAGTTCTTCTGATTCTTCTTCAGCAGGCGTTGTACAAGCCGCCAAAGCGATTGATCCGGCCAATAGACCGGCGGAACGAATAAATTCACGGCGGGTCAGATAAACTTGTTTCGGCGTTATTTCAGATGTTGGAATTTTGGGAAGGTTTAAATTGTTTTTCATATATTTCTCCAATAAGTATTCTTATTTTAGCCTAAAAAGATTATATTTTGCTTACAGTAATCTGAGACTTATTTCATCATCAGGATAAATGTCTGATTAACCCTTAAAAAATTCCATTGATCAAATTGAATTGTAAAGGTAAACTAGCAGTTGGTCAAACCGGGAAATATGGATGGGAAATCTCAAAATTGCAAAAAACAATCCACCAATATTCCCAAGTCGAAAACTTACTCCCAAATCGGTTTCCATAGATACCATTCAGAGGAATGATGAAGAAAATTGTGCGAGTGATTTATGTGTTTCTTTTTATTTTCGGCCTGACCATGCCTAATACGGCCAAAGCAGATAACACCAGTTCGCCAACTTATTTAATCATCCTTGTTTCCGATGGACAGGGAGCCAATCACCAATTGGCTGCCACCTTATTTCAGGGATCAGTACCGGATTACCAATTATGGCCCGATAAAGCCTGGCTGACAACGTTCCCAGTAAACGGCAGCTATGATCCAAACCTTGCCTGGTCAGATTTCAATTATGTTAAAAGCGGCTACCCAGACAGCGCCTCCTCAGCAACTACACTTTTCACAGGTCAAAAGACGTCAAATGGCCGAATTAGCGTACTGCCCGACGGAACTACCCGCTTAACATCACTTGGGGATATTGCCCGGAGTCTTAACCTCGGATTGGGTGTGGTAACCTCCAGCTTTCTATCGGATGCGACTCCATCAACCCTTATTGCCCACAATGTCTCTCGTGTAAACTACTTTTCCCTCGTCGACGAAGCACTTTGGGGAGACCCACAAACCACAGGCCTCGCTTCAGCAGGAAACCATGGCGGCGCAGTTGGTTCCACTTTTCCGCCAGTCGATGTTTGGCTTGGAGCCGGACACCCAACCTGGAACGGCGAAACTTATATAACAAATGCTATTCGCGATAAACTAATTAACGAAAGTGGTACTCCAGGGACATTTACCTATGTAGAACGAATTTCAGGTCAACCGGATGGAGGTGCAAGACTTCTGCAGGCAGCCAATCCAATTACCGTCACCCGCCTGGCTGGTTTGTTCGGCGTGCCAGGCGGCGGGCTTGGGTACCAGTTGTCAAACGGATCAGGTAACAATCCTGAAAACCCAACCCTGGTTGAAATGACCAACGCTGCACTTATTGTTTTAAATCGAAACCCCAACGGATTTGTCCTGCTCATCGAAAGCGGCGAAGTGGACCACAGCGCCCATAACAATAATCTGGACCAGGAAATCGGTGAAGAACTGACATTTTTTGATGTCGTTAAAACGGTCACAGATTGGGTGGACAGCCCAACAACAAACAGTACCTGGGAGAACACCCTGGTTCTAGCCACTGCAGATCATGAAACCGGTTATCTGACAGCAGGTCCGGGCATTTTGCCAGATAACCTCCATCCCATCGGACCGATAACACCCTCAACCCTGGCTCTCGAAAAGCTTGTTTCTGGCACACCAAACCGTGCCAGTTGGGAAGACACCAATTCCAACAACCTGATTGACAATGGCGAAAAAGTTTACTGGGCATGGAACAGCGGCACCCACACAAAAAGCCTCATCCCGTTTTATGCACATGGACTTGGCGCTGGCATGGTCAAATGCCTGGCTTCCAAGACAGATCCAGTTAGAGGGACTTATTTTGACAATTCTCAGGTATTCAATATCGCCTCAAGTATGCTGGCAAGGACAAGTGCATGCATATTCCATCAATCAGGTCAGGATTATGTAAACGGCCAGAATGGCACAAAATATCTTGATACTTCTGGCAATCATGGGGCTGCCCCCTGGAACTCGGATACAGTAACCATCAGTTTTTCGGTCTCATACACATCCACCGATCAGGCGCACATATACTACACCAACGATGGCAGCAATCCTGGAGGATCAAGAGGTACACCCACAGGAACCTCAAAAGTGCTTACTTGCCAGAAAAATGGATTTTTTGGACAACCCTCTGAAAGGGTTTTCAGCTGCCAGGGAATTCCACCTCAAAACACAGGCAGCATAGTGCACTATATCCTGGAAACATCGAACTCCGTTTCCAATAAAGGGATTTATGCAAACTCGATTTCTTGTTCTGTAAATACCTGTGCACAGGTATACAGTTACACTGT
>Ga0268298_10001389_pt1 | contig 28628 bp, 26 predicted proteins | sample WWTPWeurt_MetaG_FD_194462 | JGI IMG/M metagenome (GOLD analysis project Ga0268298, IMG submission 194462) | Activated sludge microbial communities from WWTP in Nijmegen, Gelderland, Netherland - WWTP Weurt | ecosystem: Engineered > WWTP > Aerobic digester > Activated sludge | place... | reverse complement strand
CTCTTGCAGCCACTTCACATTGCTGTCGCCGCGCAGGAACCACAGCAGCTCGACGATCACGGCCTTCAGGAACACCTTCTTGGTGGTGACCAGCGGAAAGCCCTCGTTCAGGTCGAAGCGCATCTGGTGGCCGAACACGCTGCGCGTGCCGGTGCCGGTGCGGTCGCCCTTGGCCACGCCGTGCTCGAACACATGGCGCATGAAGTCTTCGTACTGGCTGCGCACGGGGCGCGGTGTGGGCTGGTTCATCGGCAGGTCTCGTCGCGCGCGCCACCGAGGGCGCAGCGCCCGGGATTATGCGGTCGCAGACGGTGACGGGCTGCCGGCGATCGCGCCTTCCGGCGGCTCCATGCCGAACTGCATGGCCGCCAGGCGCGCATACAGGCCACCGCGCTGCACCAGCTCATCGTGCCGGCCGATGTCCACGATGCGGCCGGCCTCCATCACCACGATGCGGTCCGCGCGTTGCACGGTGGCCAGGCGGTGGGCGATGACCAGGGTGGTGCGGTCGGCCATGGCGCTCTCAAGTGCGGCCTGCACCATGCGCTCGCTCTCGGCATCGAGCGCGCTGGTGGCCTCGTCCAGCAGCAGCAGGGGCGGGTTCTTGAGCATGGCCCGCGCGATGCTGATGCGCTGCCGCTGGCCGCCCGACAGGCGCACGCCGCGCTCGCCCAGGAAGGTGTTGTAGCCCTCGGGCAGGGCGCTGATGAAGTCGTGAGCGAAGGCGGCCTTGGCCGCCGCGATCACCTGCGCCTCGCTGGCCTCGGGCTGGCCGTAGCGGATGTTGTCGAGCGCGCTGCTGGAGAAGATGGTGCTGTCCTGCGGCACGATGCCGATGCGCTGGCGCAGCGCCAGCAGCGAGGTGTCGCGCACCTCCACGCCGTCGAGCCGGATCTGCCCGCTCTGCGCATCGTAGAAGCGCAGCAGCAGTTGAAACACCGTGCTCTTGCCTGCACCGCTGGGGCCCACCAGGGCCACCGTCTCGCCGGGCTTCACGCTCAGGTTGAAGTCGTGCAGCGCGGGGTGCTTGGGGCGCGAAGGGTAGTGAAAGTTCACGCCACTGAGCACCAGTGCCGAGCCGCCACGCGTGGCCGGCAGGGCCTGCGGCACGGCTGGGTCGGCCACCGGCGATTGCGCCGAGAGCAACTCCATCAGCCGCTCGGTGGCGCCCGCGGCGCGCAGCAGATCGCCATACACCTCGGACAGCACCGCCACGCTGCTCACCAGGATGATCACGAACACGACGGTCTGGCCCAGGTGGCCGGCGCTGATGCGGTTCTGGATCACGGCCTGCGTGCCTTGGTACAAGCCCCACAGCAGCGCGCCAAAGGTGGCGCTGATGATGAAGGCCACCAGCATGGCGCGCACCCGGCTGCGCTTGCGGGCGGTGTCGAAGGCGCGCTCGGTGCTGTCGTCGAAGCGCCTGGCTTCGCGCGCCTCCTGCGTGTGGCTCTGCACCACGGGGATGGCATTGAGCACCTCGGCAGCGATGGCGCTGGAGTCGGCCACGCGGTCCTGGCTGGCGCGGCTGAGCTTGCGCACGCGCCGGCCGAAGTACAGGCTGGGCAGCACCACCAGCACCAGGATGCCCATCACCTGTGTCATCACATAGGGGTTGGTCACCACCAGCATGGCCAGCGCGCCCAGGCCCATCACCGCATTGCGCAGGCCCATGCTCAGCGAGGAGCCCACCACGGTCTGCACCAGCGTGGTGTCGGTGGTCAAGCGCGACAGCACCTCGCCGGTGGCGTTGGACTCGAAGAACTCGGGGCTCTGCCGCACCACGTGGGCATAGACCGCATTGCGCAGATCGGCGGTGACGCGCTCGCCCAGCCAGGACACCATGTAGAAGCGCATCGCCGAGAAAACGCCGAGCGCGGCACCCACCGCAAACAGCGCCAGAAAGTGCCCGCGCAAGGCCATCACGCGCGTGCCGGGGTCGGCGGCCACCACGCCCTCGTCGATCAGCGATTTGAGCGCCATCGGAAACACGAGCGTGCTCACCGCCGCCAGCACCAGAAACAGCAGCGCCAGCGCGATGCGGCCGCGATAAGGCCGCAGAAACGGCAGCAGCCCCGAGATGGACTTGACCTGCTTGGCCGGCGCGCGGCCCTGGGCGGCGTCCTTGGCCGACGGCGCGGGGATCGAGGGGCTGGCGGATGCGGGTGCGGACATGGGCCGCGAGTGTAGGCGGCGCCCTCAATCCTTGCCGGGCGGCGGCTTCTTGCGGCCGCTCGGCGGCTCGGACTCAGGCATGGGCAGCCGACCGCGCCGCGCCAGGGCCTCGCGCAGCAGGTACTCCACCTGGGCATTGGCGCTGCGCAGCTCTTGCGCCGCCAGGCGCTCCAGCTCGGCCCACAGGGCCGGGTCGATGCGCAGCGGGAAGGCTTTCTTGTCGGGGCTGGCCATGCTGGCGCGCCGTGATGCTCGGTTGCGCGCGCTGCCTCAGTTGTACAGCGTGCCGGTGTTGATGATGGGCTGGGCGTCCTTGTCGGAGCACAGCACCACCAGCAGGTTGCTCACCATCGCGGCCTTGCGCTCGTCGTCGAGGCTGACGATGTCGCGCTCGTTCAAGGCCTTGAGCGCGGCTTCCACCATGCTCACCGCACCGTGCACGATCTTGGATCGGGCACTGATGATGGCCTCGGCCTGCTGCCGGCGCAGCATCACCTGGGCGATCTCCGGTGCATAGGCCAGGTGGCTGATCTTGGCGTCGAGCACCTCGACACCGGCGGCCTCGAAGCGCTTTTGCAACTCGTCGCGCAGCGCCTGCGACACCTCGTCCAGCCCGCCGCGCAGGGTGTGCTCGCCCACGGCCAGATCCTCGCCGTCGTCGTAGGCGTAGCGCGAGGCCAGGTGGCGGATGGCAGCCTCGGCCTGCACGCCCACATAACGCTCGAAGTCATCGACATCGAACAGCGCCTGCGCCGTGTCGCTCACCCGCCAGACCACCACGGCGCCGATCTCCACCGGGTTGCCGCGCTTGTCGTTCACCTTGAGCGTGGGCGCGTTCAGGTTGCGCGCGCGCAGCGAGAGCTTGCGGTGCTTGTAGAAGGGGTTGGCCCAGCGCAGGCCCTCGTTGCGGTCGGTGCCCACGTACTGGCCGAACAGCGTGAGGATGGCCGCCTCGTTGGGCTGCAGCATGTAAAGCCCGGCCAGCACCAGGCCGCCACCGATCAACAGCACGACCATGGCGGTGCCGCCCACCACGCTGATCGCGAGCTTGGCCACCAGCAGGCCCATTCCCAACAGGATGGCCAGGATGCCGAGCGCGGCCATCACATAGCCGTTGCCCGTGCTGGCGGCCGATTCGTGGCGTCTGGATTGCAGGCTCATGGGGATCTCCGTAGACATCAAAGTGATATCACTCTAGTCCGTACTCAAGTCGAGGTCAAGTGGCCATTGGCCCGGGCTCGGCGTGCGTTTCGCACGTTCGGCATGGCGCGCAAACCCCCTCAGCTTGATGTCTGCAAGTGGCGGCCGAAAGCCAATCTTCACGCCCCGGCGGGGCCGGCTTGTGCTTGAATCGATGTCCATGGAAACGCATTCCTCCCCACCCACCGAAGCCAGCGCCAGCACGCGCCGAAACGCCTGGTCCGCGATCGCCGCTTCGCGTCGCCTCACGCCAGCCCTCGTGCTGCTGGCGTTGACGGGCGGTGCCGCGCTCGGGGCCCTCGCCGGCATGCTGGCGGCGGCGCTGGTGCCCGCCATCGGTGCGCTGGTGCTGGGCGCCAGCGTGGGCGCAGTGGCTGGTGCCGTCGTGGCCGCAGCCGCCGGCGGTGTGCTGGCGGCCCTGTTGAGTGCGGAACCCGAGCCGCCCCAGGCGACTCAGCCGGTGTCGTCCGATTCGCCGCCTGCTGCCAGTGAGCCCGCATCGTTCATGGCCGACACCCAGCCGATGCTGCTGCCGGCCGCCGTGCCCGCCTCGTTCGATCACCCGTCGGACATCCGCGATGCGCTCACGGGCGCCTACACCCAACGCTATTTCATCGCCGCAGCGGATCGCGAGTGGTCGCGCATCCGCCGCCACGGCGAGGACGCAGCCCTGCTGATGATCGATGCCGACCACCTGCGCCGCACCAACGAGACCCATGGCCAGGCCTGCGGCGACGCGGTGCTGGTGCAGCTCACCCGGCTGGTGATCGCCACGCTGCGCCAATACGACCTGATGGCGCGTTTCAATGCCGGCGTGCTGGTGGTGTATCTGCCGCAGACCGACCCGATCGGCGCGATCGACGTGGCCGAACGCATCCGCGACCGCATCGCCAGCTTCCGCATGAGCTGGCCCACCGGCGCGGTGGCCGTGACGGTGAGCGTGGGCGTGGCCTCGATCGGTGCCGACCATGCCGAGCTCGACCAGGTGATCGGCGACGCCGGCGCCGCGCTGCGCGCTGCCAAGCAGGCCGGCCGCAACTGCGTGCGCGCGGCCCCGGTGCCGCCCAAGCGCAGCCCCGCCACGATGGGCGGCGACCGCCGCCTGCCCGGCGCTACCTGAGCATCGCGCCAGCGCGGCGCGTCAGCCGAGCCGCAAGGCGCCCACGTAGCCAGTCATCTCCAGGTAGCCCAGGCCGATGCGCGCGCCCGCCGCGCTGCGCAACTCGGCCAGGCCCTCCCAGTACACCGCGCCGATGCTGCGGCGGCTGTCCAGCTCTTGCGCGTCCAGCAGCGCCTGGAGCTCGTGCGTGCCGGCCGGTGTCTGGATGCGCCAGGCCACCGGGTAGCGGCCGCCCGTCTGCGGGCTTTGCCAGTGGCGCAGCGCCGTGAAGCGCACCTCGTCGGCTGCAAAGTTGCGCACCATGCCGCCGGCCGCGCGGTGGCTGCCGCCCGCCCACAGCGCGCGGCCATCGGCGGTGCGCAAGACGAAGGCGGTGAGCGCGCCGCCGTCGTCGAGGTTGATGCCGAGCCAATCCCAACCCACGGCGGCCGGCGGCATCAGCGCCTGGCTCCACTCGTGGTCCAGCCAGGCCTTGCCGCGCACCGCCTGCGCGCGGCCATCGAGCGCGAGCTGCCCTTGCACGGCGAGCTGGGGCTGCGAGTAGTAATGGCTGGCGTGAGCAGGCTCGCCAGCGGCCACCGGCGGGCCTTTGAGCGAATGGCCTTGCGCGCCCTGCAGCAGCACGGGCTGAGTGCTGAGCATTTGCAGCACCAGCGTGAAGCCGGCTTCGGGGGCGGCGAGCCGGGCACGGTAGCGGCTGCGGCCTGCGTCGTCGCTGCGTGCCAGCTGCCAGGCGCCCAGGCGCAGCTGGGTGTCGGCGCGCGCTGCGCCCGTGGCCAGTGGCTGGGTGGCGTCGGCTTCGCCGTTCCAGCGGGCAATGCGTTGGGCGTGGCGGTGGCCGCCAGGCTTCAGTTCGCTGATCGCCGCGTGCGCAAACAGCAGTTGTCGCGGCGCCTGGCGGCCGGGCAGGTCTGCACCCAGGCCCGTGCGGCTGCGGAAGAAGGTGAGCTGGAAGCCGATCAGGCGGGAGCCTTGCTCGGGCGTGACCCAGCCGGTGGCATACCACCACTCGATGCGGCTGCCCGGGTGGGCGCCGTGGTCGCGCGGGAAGGCGAGGGCGCGGCCAGGGCTGACCTCGTCCTCGCCGGCGGTGGCGCTGTCGCTCGCAGCCGCAGGCGCGCCGTGGCCGAAGCCGAGCGCGGCAGGCCAGACCAGCATGCAGCGGCGCAGCGGGTTCACCAGTCCTCCTTCACGGCCTGCACCGCATGGCGCGAGGCGGCCCGCCGCGCGCTGAAGGCGGCGGTGCCGCCGCCGGCCAGCAACACGGCACCGGCCAGCACCGTGAGACGCCAGCCGGGCACCTGCATCGGCATCGTCCAGTGAAAGCTCTGCGGGTTCACCACCTGCACCAGCACCACCGCGATGGCCAGGCCGAGGGCCACGCCCACGATGCAGCCCGCGGCCAGCCAGGCGAGCGACTCCAATGTCACCAGCCAGGTGGTCTGGCGCCGCGTGAAGCCCAGGTGGGCGAGCAGGCCGAACTCCTTGCGGCGCGCCAGCACCTGGGCCGACAGGCTGGCCGCCACGCCCACCAGGCCCACTGCGATGGCCACCACCTGCAGGTAGCGGGTGACGGCAAAACTGCGGTCGAAGATGGTGAGCGAGATGCGCCGCAGGTCGGCGGTGCTGGCGGTGTCGAGTGGGTGGTCGGGGCCGGCCAGTTGGCGCAAGGCGGCGTCTACGCTGGCGGGCGCCACGCCCGGGGCCAACCACAGCGCCAGATCGTTCAGGCGCCGATCGCCACTGAGAGCCTGGTAATCGGCCAGATCGATGGCCACGGCGCCGAACTGGCGCGAGTAGTCGCGCCACACGCCGCGCACGCGGGCCCTGCGTTCGCCCCCGGGCATTGGCAGCCGCACCCAGCCGCCGGCCGCCCAGCCGTACAAGGCGGCGGCGGGCTCGCTGACGAACACGCCCAGTTCGCCGGGCCGGGCGGGCAGGGCGCCGTCGAGCAGCGCCAGGTTGTGCTCGGGATCAGGCAGTGGGCGGGCGATCAACACCACGGCGGGTTGCTGGGGGTCGATGGCCATGGGCAGCACGCGCGAGGCCTGCACCTGGCGCACACCGGGCAGCGCCAGTGCCGCCTGCTCGAAGCCCTCGGGCAAGGCGCTTTGCTCGGCGGCCGCCGCACTGGCCGCGCTGCGCGCATAGAGGTCGGCCGGCAGGATCGTGTTGAGCCATTCGTTGACCGCCTCGCGGAAGCTGCCCACCATCACCGTGAGCGCCACCGACAAGGCCAGGCTGGCCACCACGCCCGCCACCGTGGCGCTGGCCGTCTGCCGCGCAAAGCGGGCGCGGCGCCAGGCCAGCCAGGCGAGCACGTGGCCGGGCAGCCGGTCGAGGCGCCCGGCACCCGGCCGGCCACGCCCAGGCGCCAGCACCGCCTGCACCGCCCAGGGCACGCCGGCCACGCCGCCGGCCAGCAGCAGGGCCACCGAGGCGTAGGCGGCCAAGGGCAGGCCGGCCACGGGTGGCAGGCCGGCCAGGGCCACGCCGGCCAACAACAGCGCCAGCACTGGCCAGCGCGCCGCTGCGGTGGGCGCGCCGCTGCCCAGCCCCTTCAAGGCCAGGGCCGGCTTCAAGCCCTCGGCCTGCCGCGCAGGCCACCAGGCGCCCACCACGGCGGCGGCTGTGCCCAAGGCCCAACACGCAAAAAGAGCGAGCGGTGGAAAGGCCAGTTTCGGGGCCACGCCGGGGAAGTAGCCACCGCCCAGATCGCCTCCCAGCAGGCGCAATGCCAGCGCGGCGAGTGCCACGCCGGCGGCCAGGCCCAGCGCGCTGCCCACGGCGCCGAGCACTGCGCTCTCGGCCAGCACCCAGCTGCGCCGCTCGTGCGCGGCCAGGCCCAGCACGCCCAGCAGGGCCAGCTGCGGCGTGCGTTGCGCCACCGACAAGGAGACCACCGAGTAGACGAGAAAGCCGCCCACCAGCAAGGCCACCAGTGCCAGCACGCCCAGGTTCACGCGGTAGGCGCGCGACAGGTTCGACACGCGCTGCACTGCATCGTCGGCCGCCACCACCTGTGCATCGGCGGGCAGCTTCAGGCGCGTGCGCCAGGCTTCGCGGTCGACGCCGGGCACGAGCTGCACGTCGATGCGGGTGAGGTGGCCCGCACGGTTGAACAAGGCCTGTGCCGCAGCGATGTCCAGCACCACCAGCGGCCCGCCGCCGGCGGCCACCGAGCCACCCACGCGCAGGCGATGCCAACCTGCCGCCGACTGCAACTCGAGCACGCCGCCATCGGCCACACCCAGGCGCGTGCGCGCGGCCGGGTTGAGCCAGGCCAGGCCGGGGTCGATGGCGGTGGTCATCGCCGCGCCCGAGGCGGGGTGCGGCAACAGCGCGGGCGCCACGCGGGCCACCTGCAAGGCATCGATGCCCAGCACCCGCACGCTCACACGCTGGTCGCCGGGCTGGCGCAGGCTGGTCTGGCTGTCTGGCGCTGGGCGCGGGGTTGAAGCTGTGCGCTCACTTTGCACGTCAGGTGCCGGGCGCGCCTGGCTCTCCAGCTCGAGCACGGGGCTGGCGGTGGCCACGTCTTCATCGGCCGCCAGGGTGTCGAGCAGGGCTTCGGCCAGGCCGCTGCGCTCACGCGCGGCCAGCACCAGATCGGGCTCGCCATTGGCCGAGCGCACGGCTTGCGAGAACTCGGACAAGGCCGAGTGATTGATCAGCTGCACCGAGCTGGCCAGTGCCACGCCGAGCGCCACCGCCAGCATGGCCACGCCGTGGCGCCAGGGGTGGTGGCGCCACTCGGCCAGGGTCAGGGGGAAGAGGCGGCGCCACATCGGTGGCGCATGTTACGGGGCTTCGCTGCGGCCACGCCGGGCCGAAGGGCTCTCAGCCGGGCACGCGGTAGTCGCGCGGGCCCATCAGGTCGATGCCGCACACCAGTTCGCGCGCCCAGGCGATGAACTCCTGCACAGCCGGGCCGGCCAGCGGCGCGCCGTGCTGGGGCACGATCATGTCGATCTCCAGCGTGCTCACCATGTCGGCCCAGAGGCGCATGATGTTGTTGGACACCATGTAGCGCCGATGAAAGCCCTCCATGTGCGGCAACAGTGCGGCCAGCGAGCGCACCGGCTTGCCGCAATCGGCGCCGGGCAGCAGCGAGACGCCCAGATCGCCCGAGAACAGGATGCGGGAGAGCGGGTCGTAGAACTGGAAATTGCCTTCGGCGTGCATGAAGTGCGCGGGCAGGGCCACCAGGTGATGGCGCCCCACGGGGATGCGCATGCCGGAGTCGGGGATGCCCACCACGCGGCCCTGTGTCTTGCCCGCCTTGCAGAAGTGCGGCACGAAGCGCTCCCACAGCTTGGACACGTAGATCGGCGCCGGCGTGGCCGAGGTCCAGCGGTCGAGCGAGGCGATGATGTCCGGGTCGGCGTGCGAGGCGATGATGGCGCTCAGGCGGCTGGGCGGAAAGTGCTTGGTCATGCCCACGTACAGCTCGTTGTACGCCAGGTTGCCACCGGGATCGATGATCGCACCGGTGTCGTCGTTGACGACCAGGAACTGGTTGGCCTGCACCGCTTCGCCATCGACGTCACACAAGTCGTGGAACATCAGGCAGCGGTGGCCGTTGCGATTGAAGAGTTCGAAGGACATCGCGGGACTTTAGTCGGATGACATTCGCACCTCAAATGACCAATATCAAGAAGTGATGCCCGTTGGCGTCAAATGCAACACGCGATCGGCCCGCGCAGCGGCTGCCACCGAGTGCGTGACCAGCAGGCAGGCGGCGCCTTCGGCATGCACCTGGGCCTGCAGCACGTCGAGCATGCGCTCGGCGGTGGCCGGGTCGAGGTTGCCGGTGGGCTCGTCGGCCAGGATCAGCTTGGGGCGATGCACCAGGGCGCGCGCCAGGGCCACGCGCTGCAACTGACCACCTGAGAGTTGTGCGGGCGATCGATCCCCCAGGCCGCCCAGGCCGACGGCTTGCAGCAAGGCCTCCACGCGGGCTGCATCGGGGCGGCCCAGCAGGCGCAGCGGCAGGGCCACGTTCTCGGCCACCGACAAGTGCGGCAGCAGGTGAAAGGCCTGGAACACGAAGCCCAGCTTGGCGCGGCGCAACTCGGCGCGCTGGGCCTCGGGCAGTGCGCCCACCACCACGCCATCGAGCCGCACCTGGCCAGCGTCGGCGTCGTCGAGCCCGGCGATGCAGTTGAGCAGGGTGGATTTGCCCACGCCCGATTCGCCCACCATGGCCACGAATTCGCCCGGCAGCAGGGCCAACTGCACGTTGGCAAAGACGGGTGTGTCGGCGTAGGCCTTGCTCAGGCCCTGCACGTCGAGCAAGGGGGGCAAGATCACCGCCATGTGCGCTCGATGTTGGCCAGGGCCTGCTGAAGTGCATCGGGCGCATCGCAGGCTACCACGCTGCGCTCGGGCATCGAGCGCAGCCAGGTGAGCTGCCGCTTGGCCAGCTGCCGCGTGGCGGCGATGCCCAGCTCGCGCAAGGGCGTGAGGCTGCCCGCGTCCAGGCACTCCCAGGCCTGCCGATAGCCCACGCAGCGCATCGAGGGCAGGCCCAGGTGCAGATCGCCCCGTGCGCGCAGGGCTTGCACCTCGCTCACCAGGCCCGCTGCCAACATGGCGTCGAATCGTTGGGCGATGCGCTGGTGCAGCCAGGCGCGTGACTGCGGCTCGAGCGACAGCAGGGGCAAGGCCATCGCAGGCACCGCGCGGCGGCCATGCCAGGCCGACAGCGGCTCGCCACTCACCTGCCACACCTCGAGCGCGCGCTGGATGCGTTGCGCATCGTTGGGTGGCAGCCGCGCCGCCGTGGCCGGGTCCACGCGCGCCAACTCGGCGTGCAGCGCGGGCCAGCCTTCTGCGGCGGCGCGCGCATCGATGGCCGCACGCACGTCCGGGTGGGCACCGGGCATCGCGTCCAGCCCCTGCACCAGGGCCTTGAAGTACAGCATGGTGCCGCCCACCAGCAGGGCATGGCGGCCACGGGCATGCACCTCGCCGATCAGGCGCCGCGCGTCGGCCACGAAGCGCGCGGCGGAATAGGCCTCGGTGGGGTCGAGGATGTCGATCAGGTGGTGCGGTGCCGCGGCCCGCTCGGCCGCGCTGGGCTTGGCGGTGCCGATGTCCATGCCGCGGAACACCTGGGCCGAGTCCACGCTGATGATCTCCAGCGGCCAGCGCTCGGCCATGGCCAGTGCCAGCGCGCTCTTGCCGCTGGCCGTGGGGCCGGCAATGGCCAGCGTGCGGAGCGGGATGTCGCTCATCCGGCCAGCGGCTTTGCAGCCTGCACTTGCAGTGGTGGCAAGGGTTCGCCGTGCTGTCGCACGAGGGTCCAAGCGACCAGGGCGCTCAGGCTGGCGCCCACCGCCACACCGGTGGCCAGCGGCCGCACGCTGCCGTCCAGTGCGCGGCCCAGCCACAGGCCCACGCCAAAGGCCACCAATGCGAGCACGAAGCCCGCCAGCGCCGAGGCCAGCCCGGCGGCATGCGGGAAGGCGGACACCGCGCCTGTCTGCCCGCAGGGCTGGTGCGTGCCATGCCCGGCCGAGAACACGCACAGCGCGGCCATCAGCAGCCACACCGAGCGCGTGTCGGTGATCGCCACCAGCGCCAGCATCGCGCCTGCGGCCAGCGAGAACCAGGCCGCCCGCCCCACCGCGCCCACCAGGCCATGGCGCGGCAGCCAGTGGCGGCAGAGCAGGGTGCCGGCGATGTAGGAGCAGCCCATCAGGCTGAGCACCAGGCCGGCCGCCGTGGTGGACAGGTGCAGCACCTGGATCATCACGATGCCGGCGCTGGCCAGCGTGGTGTACAGCCCGCCATAGGTGCAGGCCACCAGGATGGTCCAGGCACGGAAGCTGGGGTTGCGCAGGATGGCCAGGCTTTGCCGCAACAGGGGCGTGATGCGCGTGGCGTTGCGGTTGCGCTGGCGGATGGTCTCGGGCAGGCGCAGCACGATGATCGCGGTGAGCGCCACCGCGCACAGGCCCATGGCCACGATCGCGGCGCGCCATCCGAAGGCGTTCACCAGCACGCCGCCCAGCAGCGGGCAGAGGATGGCCACCACGCCCAGGCCGGTGAGGGCGCGCGCCATCACGCCCGCGCCCTCGTGCGGCTCGTAAAGGTCGCGCACCATGGCGCGGGCACACACCACGGCTGCGGCCATCGTGGCGCCCTGGGCCGCGCGCCACAGCACCAGTGTGGCGACATCGGCGGCCGTCCAGGCGCCCACGCAGGCCAGCGTGTAGCCGCCCAGGCCCAGCAGCATCACCGGGCGCCGGCCCAGGCGGTCGGCCACCGGGCCCCAGAACAACTGCGCGATGCCGAAGGCCAGGATGGTGGCCGACAGCGTGAGCTGCACCGGCGCCATCGGCGCGTGCAGGTCGGCAGCCAGCGCGGGCAGCGCGGTGAGCATCAGGTCGGTGGTGACGGGCTGCAGGCTCAGCAACAGCGTGAGCATCAACGCGGCGGTGGCCGGCGTGAGGCCGGGCCGCATCAGAAGCGCTCGTCCGGCCGCAGGTAGCGCCAGGCGCCCACGGGCAGCTTGCCCAGCACCACGCTGCCGATGCGCACGCGCTTCAGGCCCGTCACCTGCAGGCCCACCAGCTCGCACATGCGGCGGATCTGGCGCTTGCGGCCCTCGCGCAGCACGAAGCGCAGCTGGTCCTCGTTGGCCCAGCTCACGCGCGCGGGCTTCAGGCGCCGGCCGTCAAGCTCGAGGCCATGCTGCAGCAGCGAGACCTTGTCCGGCGTCCAGGGGCCACCAGGGTGGGGCAGCACGCGCACCAGATACTCTTTCTCGACCTGGCTGTCTTCGCCGATCAGCTGCTTGGCGATGCGACCGTCCTGCGTGAGCACCAGCAGGCCGGTGGAATCGATGTCCAGCCGACCGGCCGGGGCCAGGCCGCGCTGCTGGCCGGGGTGGAAGCGGGTGGGCGACTTGTCCTCATTCCAACGGTTGGGCCCGACGAAGAGCACGCTGGCGGGTTGGTGGCCGTCTTCGGCCTGGCCGGACACATAGCCCATGGGCTTGTGCAGCAGCACGGTGACGCGCTGCGCCTGCTGGGTGCGCGCGGCGGGGTCGATGTCGATCACCACATCGCTGTGCACGCGCTGGCCCAGCACGGCGGGCACGCCGTTCACCTTCACCCAACCGGCCTCGATCCATTCGTCGGCCTCGCGGCGCGAGGCCAGGCCACGTTCGGCCAGCACCTTCGACAGGCGCACGCCATCGGCTGCAGCGTTGGGGGTGTTGTTGTTGGAGGGGGGGATGTTCATCGGGGCGGACGCAGCCATCAAACCGGGGATTTTGCCTGCTTGGTCACGAAGCGGGCGAGCTGCGGGTCGCTGCGCTCGAGCGGCAGCTCGTCGAAGCCGAACCAGCGCACGCCGTGGAACTCGCCGCGGTCGAAGCGGATGGCCTGGTCGCGCGGGGCGTGCACCACGTACCACAGTGATACATCGGTGTGGCCGGGCGTGAGGCCCACGGTCTCGGTGCGCGTCACCATCAGGGGCGCGGTGATGGGGTGGCAGGGAGCAAAGCCGAGCTCCTCCTGCAGCTCGCGCCGCACGGTGTCGCGCGGGTGTTCGCCGGGCTCCACGTGGCCGCCAGCGGGCAGCCAGCGCTGTGCGCCCTTGTGGTCCACCAGCAGAAGGTGTTGGCCAGAGATCACGGCAAAGTATGAAATGAGGTGCTTGGGCGGGGTGGCCGGCTTCTCGCGCCGGCACAGCTCGGCGCCCGAGTTCACCCAGGCCAGCGCATCGGCGCGGTGCTCGCGCTCGAGCTCGTCCAGCGGCTGGATGGCCAGCAGCTCGGCGCGGACAGCCATGCGCTGCGGGTCTTGCGGCTCGCCGGCCAGCCAGTCGCGCCTCAGCAGCGCCAGCAGTTGCAGATCGTGGTGGCGGCCGAGCCAGAAGCCGGCCTCGCGCTGGTGCCCCTCCTGCACGAAACCCAGGCGGCGCAGCACGGCCAGCGAAGCGGCGTTGTCCGGGTGCACCTGGGCCTGCACGCGGTTGAGCGCCATGTGCTCGAAGCCCCAGCCCAGCACGGCGCTCAAGGCCTCGAACATCAGGCCCGAGCCCCAGGCCGCCTTGCCCAGCTCGTAGCCGATGACGCAGCTCTGCCAGTGGCGGTCCCAACGGAACAAGCCGCAGCTGCCGACGAGCTGGCCGTCGGACTTGCGCTCTATGCCCCAGCGTGTGCCCGGGTTGGCCAGGGTGCGCCAGAGCGCAAAGCCCCTCACCATGGCCTCGGCCTGGGCCAGCTCGGTGAGCGGATCGGTGCCGAACCAGCGCATCGCATCGGCATCGCCGTGGATCGCGAACAGTGCGGGCGCATCGGCGGCCACGATCTCGCGCAGGCGCAGGCGGGGCGTCTCCAGCGTGGGGAAGTCGCTCACCGCACGTCCTCAATGCGGGTGGCCGAGCGGTGCGGCCATGGCGAACAGCGTGACAAGCTTGCAGGCATTCGTTTTGGCGCTCATCGGCCGCGCAGGAACAGGTTGTCCAGCTCCTTCATCGTCACCTGGCGCCAGGTGGGCCGGCCGTGGTTGCACTGGTCGGCGCGCTCGGTGCGTTCCATGTCGCGCAGCAGGGCGTTCATCTCGGGCAGGGTGAGCTGGCGGTTGGCGCGCACGGCGCCGTGGCAGGCCATGGTGGCCAGCAGTTCGTCGCGGGCGCGTTGCACCACGCGCGAGCCGTCCACCTCGGCCAGCTCGGCCAGCACCGAGCGCGCCAGCGCGGCCGGGTCGGCATCGGGCAGTGCGGCCGGGCGCGAGCGCACGGCCAGCACGCCGGGCGAGAGCGGGGCCACGTCCAGGCCCAGCGCGTGCAGGGTCTCGGCCGAGCTCTCGGCCGTGGCCACCTCGGCGGCGGTGGCGGCGAAGGTGGCAGGGATCAGCAGCGGCTGGGCCGGGATGGCCTCGCCACCTTGCGTGGCCTTGAGGCGCTCGTAGACGATGCGCTCGTGCGCGGCGTGCATGTCCACCACCACCAGGCCTTGCGAGTTCTCGGCCAGGATGTAGACGCCGCCCAGCTGGGCCAGCGCGCGGCCCAGGGGCCAGGCGTGGGCGTCAATGCTGGTGTTGGACGCGTCGATTTGGTGTTGCTCATTGCCTGTCGAAGCGGGCGCCGCGGCCCAGCGCGGCGGCGGCTCCTGCGCATACAACACGGCCAGGTCCTGCAGGCCCAACCGGGTCTGCGTGCCGGTGGTGGGCCGCCAGGCTTGGGCCTGGAAGGCCGACGTGGTGGTGGAGAACGGCTGCGCAGCATCGGCCTCGGGTGCATGGGCTGCAGGCGGCGCCGCGTCGGGCGCGCGCGACAAGGCCAGCGCGGTCTCCACCGCGTTGCGCACGGCCTGGTGCACCTCGCGCCCATCGCGAAAGCGCACCTCGATCTTGGTGGGGTGCACGTTCACGTCCACGCGCAGCGGATCGATCTCGATGAAGAGCACCCAGCTCGGCTGGCGGCTGCCGTGCAGCACGTCCTCGTAGGCCGAGCGCGCACCGTGGGTGACGATGCGATCGCGCACGTAGCGCGCATTGACATAGGCGTATTGCTGATCGCCGCGTGCCCGCGCCGCGTCGGGCAGGCCCACGCGGCCGCGCACGCGCACGGCGGGGGCGTGCAGGCTCAGCGGCACGTCGATGCGGCGGCTGTTGGCGATGAACTCGGGCCCCAGCACGTCGGCGATGCGCTGGTCCAGATCGGCCGCGCGCCATTGCTCCACCAGCTTGCCCTCGTGCCACACCGCAAAGCCCACGTCGGGCCGCACCAGCGCGTGGCGGCGCACGGCCTCCAGGCAATGCGCCAGCTCGGTGGCGTCGGTCTTCAGGAACTTGCGCCGCGCGGGCGTGGCGAAGAACAGCTCGCGCACTTCGATGCTGGTGCCGGTGGCGCGGGCGGCGGCCTGCAACTCGCCACTGCGCGCGTCCAGGCGCGAGGCGTGTGCCGCATCCACCGTGCGGCTGGCGATGGACAACTCGGCCACCGAGGCAATCGCCGCCAGGGCCTCGCCGCGAAAGCCCATCGTGGCCACGCTCTCCAGATCGGGCAGGCTGCTGATCTTGCTGGTGGCGTGGCGCTTGAGCGCCAAGGGCAACTGGTCAACGGGGATGCCGATGCCGTTGTCCTCCACCACGATGCTGCGCACGCCACCGGCCATCAGGCGCACGGTGATCTGGGTGGCGCCGGCATCGAGCGCGTTGTCCACCAGCTCGCGCACGGCGGCGGCGGGGCGGTCCACCACCTCGCCGGCGGCGATCTGGCTGATCAGCTCGTCGGGCAATTCGCGGATCGGGCGGTGGGCGGGCAAGCTCATTCAAGGATTATCCGGCCCGTCCTCGGCGGGGCCCGGGCGCCGGGATAATGGCCGCATGGATACGCTGATGTGGTTGTTGGATTTCATCCTGCATGTGGATGTGCATTTGAGGCAGTTCGTGGAGGCCTACGGCGGCTGGGTGTACGCGCTGTTGTTCCTGATCATCTTCGTGGAGACCGGCCTGGTGGTGATGCCCTTCCTGCCCGGCGATTCACTGCTCTTCGTGGTGGGCGCGCTGGCCGGCGTGGGCCTGATGAGCTACCCGCTGGCCTGCGCGCTGCTGGTGGCTGCGGCGGTGGCCGGAAACCAGACCAACTACAGCATCGGCCGCGCCATCGGGCCCAAGGTGTTCCAGTGGGAGGACTCGCGCTGGTTCAACAAGAAGGCCTTCGACCAGGCGCATGCGTTCTATGAGCGCTATGGCGGCGTCACGATCGTGCTGGCGCGTTTCATGCCTTTCGTGCGCACCTTCGCGCCCTTCGTGGCCGGGGTGGCGCAGATGACGCGCACGCGCTTCACCTTCTACGACGTCACGGGCGGCGTGCTGTGGGTGGTCGGCCTGATCACCGTGGGCTACCTGTTCGGCAACATCCCCTGGGTGGCCGCCAACCTGAGCAAGATCATCTGGGCGATGATCCTGATCCCGGGGCTGGTGATCATCGCGGGTGCGTTGCGCTCGCGCTGGAAGCAGGCCCCAAAGTCGACCTGATGCGGCTTACAACACGCGCTGCCGCGCCAGCGGCGGGTTGCGCGCAAAGTAGCGCCGGATGCCGGTGAACAGCGCCTCGACCAGGCGCTTCTGGTAGGCCGGGTCGCGCAGGCGGGCTTCTTCTTCGGGGTTGGAAATGAAGGCAGTCTCCACCAGGATGCTGGGGATGTCGGGCGCCTTCAACACCGCGAAGCCGGCCTGCTCCACGTCGCGCTTGTGCAGGCGGCCCACGTGGCCCATGCGCTCGAGCACCTCGCGGCCGATGCGCAGGCTGTCCTTGATCTGCGCGGCGGTGCTCATGTCGAGCAGGGTCTGCAGCACTTGCGGGTCCTTGGCGCCGAGGTTCACGCCGCCCACCGCATCGGCGGCGTTCTCTTTCTGCGCCATCCAGCGCGCGGTGGCGCTGCTGGCGCCTTTGTCCGACAGCGCAAACACCGAGGCGCCGCGCGCGGCTGGCGTGATGAAGGCATCGGCGTGGATGGACACGAACAGATCCGCCTGCACGCGCCGCGCCTTGCGCACCCGATCCTGCAGGGGCACGTAGAAGTCGGCGTCGCGGGTGAGCATGGCGCGCATGCCGGGCACGCTGTTGAGCCGCTCGCGCAACTGCAGCGCCACGGCCAGCACCACGTCCTTCTCGCGCAGGCCGCCAGGGCCGATGGCGCCGGGGTCTTCGCCACCATGGCCGGGGTCGATCGCGATCACCACGAGGCGGTCGATGCGCTGCTGCGCCTCGGCACTGATGGGGGTGGGCGAGTGGGGTGGCGCGGGCTCTGCCGGCGCGGGGTCGGCAGCGGATGCAGCAGGGGCCGGCAGCGGGGGCGGGGCCACCTGGATGCCGGGCAAAGCCGCGCTGGCCGCGGCTTCGGGCAGCGCCAGCGGCGGCAGGCTCAGCGGTGACGGGGTCGGGCCGGGGCCTGGTGCCGCTGATTTCAAAGGTTTGGTGGCAGCCGGTGCCTCGATGCGGCCGATGAACTCGCCCAGCGCGTCCTGCACGCTGTGGGCGGCCAGCCCCTCGGCGCGGTCGCGCTCGCGGATCAGGGCCAGCAGCGGGTCGGCGGCCTGCGTGGGGTAGAGATCGAACACCAGGCGGTGCCGGTAGGCGGCCACTGGGGTGAGGGTGAACTGCTGCGGCGCCACCGGCTGCTTCAGGTCCACCACCAGACGCACCACGCGCGGCTGGTTCTGGCCCACGCGCACGCCGGCGATGTAGGGGTCGTCCGGGCGGACCTTGCCCACCAGCTCGCGCAGCGCGGGGCTGAGCTCGAGCTGGTCGATGTCCACCACCAGGCGGTGCGGGTTGTCGGTGAGGAAGTGCCGGGCGGACAGGGCCACGTCCGATTCGATGGTGACGCGGCTGTACTCGGCCGCCGGCCACACGCGCACGGCCACGATGGTGGCGCCAAAGGCCAGCTCGCTGCTGCCCAGCAACAACACCACGCCGCCAAGGCGCATGGCAGCCTGGCGGCGATTGAGTGGTGCAGGGCCGGGCAGCTTCATGCGATCAGCCCCGCACCGCGTGGCGTGAGGGCCTGCACCTGCACCTGGCGCTGTTCGTCGTCGAGCGTGTCGATGTGGATGCGCAGGTCGGGCGTGGGCAGCAGGCCGGGCACCTTGTCCGGCCACTCGGCCAGCTTGAGGCCCGGCGCGGCGAACACATCGCGAAAGCCCGCGTCGAGCCACTCGCGCGGGTCGCTGAAGCGATAGAAATCGAAGTGCGCGGCCTGGCCCCCGCCGCGCAGCTCGTGGGGCTCCATCACCGCGTAGGTGGGGCTCTTGATGCGCCCGCTCACGCCGAGCGCGCGCAGCAGGTGGCGCACGAAGGTGGTCTTGCCCGCGCCGAGCGGGCCGTGCAGCTCGATGAAGGCGTCGGCGATGCCGGGCCGCGCGGCCAGTTGCAGGGCCAGCGCGTCGCAGGCGGCCTCATCGGGCCAGACCAGCTGCAGGGTTTCTAGAATCGGCGGATGCAAGAGGATCAGGCGATGGGAGTGAAGCGTTGAATGGGCAGGCGCCCTCGGCAGGCCACTGGCTGGCCCAGATACGGCAATGGGCGCTGTCGCTCGGATTCTCACAGATCGGTGTGGCCGATGTGGACCTGCATGCGGCCGAGCCCGGCCTGCTGGCCTGGCTGGCCGCCGGCTTCCACGGTGAAATGGGTTACATGGCCGCACATGGCCTGAAGCGCGCGCGTCCGGCCGAGCTGGTGCCGGGCACGGTGCGCGTGATCACGGCGCGCATGGATTACCTGCCGCGCGGCACGGCCGAGGGCTGGCAGGCCCAGGCCCTGGCGCGCACGCTGCAGCCGGGCGAGGCCGTGGTCTCGCTCTATGCGCAAGGGCGCGACTATCACAAGGTGCTGCGCCAGCGCCTGCAAAAGCTGGTGGATCGGATGCAGGCCGAGATGGGCCCCTTTGGGCACCGCGTGTTCACCGATTCGGCGCCGGTGCTGGAGGTGGAGCTGGCCCAGCGCAGCGGCCTGGGCTGGCGCGGCAAGCACACGCTGGCGCTGGCGCGCGAGGCGGGCTCGATGTTCTTTCTGGGCGAGGTCTTCGTCGATCTGCCATTGCCGCTCACGCCAAACGTTGGAGATCATTGCGGGCAATGCAGCGCCTGCATCGCCGCCTGCCCCACCGGTGCCATCGTGGCGCCGTATCGGCTGGACGCGCGGCGCTGCATCTCCTACCTCACCATCGAGCACGAGGGGCCGTTCCCGCTGGCCTGGCGCGCCGCGCTGGGCAACCGCATCTATGGCTGTGACGATTGCCAGCTGGTGTGCCCGTGGAACAAGTTCGCGCAGCGCAGCACCCTGCCGGACTTCGATGCGCGCGAGGCATTGGCCGCGCCCGATTTGCTCACGCTGTGGGCCTGGGACGAGGCCGCATTTCTGCGCCACACCGAGGGCAGCGCCATCCGCCGCATCGGCCACGCGCGCTGGCGGCGCAATCTGGCGGTGGCACTCGGCAACGCATGGCGCGAGCAGGGTGAGCCCGCTGTGGCACAGGCCCTGCAGGCGGCCTGGGATGAGGCCGACCCCGGCCTGCGCGAGCACATCGCCTGGGCCTTGTCGCAGCGCTAGCCCGCCTCAAGCGCCAGCCAGCCGCCCCACCCACTCGTGAAAGGCCAAGCGCGTGGCCGCGAAGCCTTCGGCCGTGGGCAGGAAGTCGGTGAAGACTGGTGGCCCCGCCACGGTCAGGCCCATGGGCGCCGGCACCACGCTGATGCGCACGCCAGCCTTGTCGATGGCGCGCTGAAACGCGGCCAGTGCGCGCTGCTGATGAAAGTCGTGAGTGACCAGCACGATCTGCTGGATGCCCTCGTCGCGCAGCATGGCCACGGTGAAGATGGCGTTCTCGTGGGTGTCGCGCGATTTGTTCTCGGCCCAACGCAGGCGCATGCCGAAATCGCGCTCTACAACCCGTCGGGCGATTTCGGCCTCGGTGGCACCAGGCCGGCTGGCGCGGCCCAGGCCACCGCTGTAGGCCAGCGGCAGGTTGGTCTGCTTGGCCAGCCAGACACCGTAGCGCAGCCGTTCGATGGTCATGGGCTTGAGGTCGGCAGTGGCGTATTCGCGGGCCAGGTACCTCTGTCCCGCACCAAGCACCACGATGGCGGTGCGCGGGGCCCGTGCCAGACTGGTCACCTGCTGAGGCGTCAATGCGGGCGGTGGGTTGGTCAGCCACTGGATCAGGCCCTGGCCCACCAGCGAGGTGCACATGGCCCACAGGGCGATCGTGCTCAAGCTCACCAAGGCCCAGCCGCCCGAGCGGCGCCGCCCCACCAGCGCCACGCCCAGCAGCAGGACCACGAACAAGGGCACCGGTGGCAACAGCAAAGTGCTGAGCACGGGTTTCCAGTCCGAGATGCCCAGCGTGATGAACAGTTCATTCATGAGATCGACTTTGCACGGCGGCGCCGGCCGCCGATGCGGCATTGTCAGGCCGGCCGCTGACGTGGCCGGTAACAGACCTCGGGCCCCTGCGGGCTTGGCGCTGCGGCGATACTTTGCCGCAACGGCAAGCGCCGCTGCGCGAAGGCCGGCCTGCAGCCGCGCAGACCGCGCCCCCCACCCAGGAGCTCACTTGAAGCACATCGATTTCGCCCGCCGCGGGCCATTCGCCGCCTTGGCGATGCTGTTGGTCCTGCCGCTGGCCGCATCGGCCGCCGACGTGTTCCCCGAGCCCGGCAAGCCGATCCGTTTCGTGGTGCCGTATCCGCCAGGCGGGCCCACCGACCTGATGGCGCGCATCCTGGCGCCCGAGTTGCAGAAGCGCCTGGGCGCCACCGTGGTGGTGGAGAACCGCGCTGGCGCCGGTGGCAACGTGGGCACCGACGTGGTGGCCAAATCGGCGCCCGATGGCCACACGCTCCTGCTCGCCGCGAGCGGCCCCATGGCGGTGAACGGCAGCCTGTACAAGGTGCTGCCCTACAACCCGGTGAAGGACCTGGCGCCGGTGATCCAGATCTCGGCCTTCCCCTTGGTGGTCGAGCTGCACCCCAGCTTTCCGGCCAAGACGCTGCCCGAGTTCATCGCCGCACTCAAGGCCAAGCCCGGTGGCTACAACTTTGCCTCGGCTGGCAGCGGCACGCCTCAGCACCTGGTGGGCGAGATCTTCAATCGCCGCGCCGGCACGCAGATGCAGCACGTGCCCTACAAGGGCGCCGGCCCGGCCTTGAACGATGTGCTCGGCGGCCAGGTGCCGGTGATGTTCGACATCATCGCCAGCTCGCTGCAGCACATCCAGGCGGGCAAGCTGCGCGCGCTGGCCGTCACCAGCCCCAAGCGCAGCGCCACGCTGCCGCAGGTGCCCACGCTGGCCGAGCTGGGCATGACCGGCTTCGACTTCACCGCCTGGCACGGCATCGCCGTGGCCGGCACCACGCCCAAGCCCATCGTGCAGAAGCTCAACGCCACCCTGAATGCGATCTTTGCCGACACCGACGTGAAGAAGCGCTGGGAGGCGCTGGGCACGCCGGTGGTGGGCGGCACGGCCGAGCAGTTCGGCTCGCTGATCGTCACCGAGAGCGTGCGCCTGGGTCGCGTGGTGCGCGAGACCGGCGCCGTGGCAGAGTGAGGCGCAAGAGCATGGCCCGATTGCCCAACGTAGAAGCTCACACGCCCGGCGTGGATGCCGACCTGGTGCGCGCCGTGCAAGAGCGCCGTGGCGGCGAGTTGCTCAACCTGGACCGCATGCTGCTGCACAGCGCCGCGGTGGCGCGCGGCTGGAACGGCTACATGGGCGCCATCCGCACCGGCTGCGCGCTGGCGGGTGATCTGCGCGAGCTGGTGATCCTGCAGGTGGCCGTGCTCAACCGCGCGCCCTACGAGTTTGCCCAGCACGCGCCGGTGGCGCTGGCTGAAGGCCTGTCGCAAGCCCAGATCGATGCCGTGGCCGATTGGCGCAACTCGGCTCTGTTCGATGAGCGCGAGCGCGACGTGCTGGCCTATGGCGAGGCGATGACCCTGCAGGTGCAGGTGGACGAGCCCACCTTCCAGGCCGTGCGCCGCCACTTCAGTGATCGCGAGCTGGTGGAACTCACCGCCACCGTGGCCAGCTACAACATGGTCTCGCGGTTTCTCGAGGCGCTGGGCGTGCAGATCGAAGAGTGATGCGGCATGGCGTGGTGGCGCCGTGCCGTTCAAGCTGCGGCGGCCGCATGCCGATATCCATTGGATGGACCGCTTCCAGCTCTTCTCGCCCCAGCCCCAGTTGGGCCCCGGCGACAGCGCGGCGGGCCAGTTGCGCCTCTCTGAGCTGATCGGCGCCTTGAGCCATGCGCTGGACCTGACCGAAGGCCAACCCAAGGGCCACTGCATCCGCGTGTGCTGGATCGGCATGCACGTGGGCCGGCAGATCGGTTTGAGTGACGCGCAACTGCGCGAGCTCTACTACACGCTGCTGCTCAAGGACCTGGGCTGCAGCAGCAACGCCGCCCGCATCTGCGAGCTCTACCTCACCGACGATCTGAAGTTCAAGCGCGACTTCAAGGTGGTGGGCGACAGCCTGCCGCAGGTGCTGCGCTTCGTCTTCAGCCACACGGGCCTGAAGGCCGGCTTTGCCGACCGCCTGCGTGGCGTGGTCAACATCCTGCGCAACGGCTCGGACATCGCGCAAGAGCTGATCCAGACGCGCTGCACGCGCGGCGCCGACATCGCCCGCCAGCTGCGCTTTGGCGACGGCGTGGCCGCCGGCATCGCCAGCCTGGACGAGCATTGGGACGGTGGCGGCCGCCCGCAAGGCCTGGCTGGCGCGGCGATCCCGGTGTATGCGCGCATCGCGCTGATGGCGCAGGTGATCGACGTCTTCCAGGTCGCCAGCGGCTTTGAAGCAGCCCTGCAGGAGGTGCAGGGCCGCGCCGGCAAGTGGTTTGATCCCGAGCTGGTGAAGGCCTTCGAGCAGGTGGCGCGCGAGCCCGCCTTCCGCCTCACCCTGATGTCCGCCGACGTGTCGCAGGCCGTGGTGGCGCTCGAGCCGCACACCGAAGCCGTGCGCCTGGACGACGACTACCTCGACGACATCGCCGCGGCCTTCGGCCAGGTGGTGGACTCCAAGAGCCCCTTCACCAGCGGCCACAGCGCGCGCGTGGCGCTGTATGTGGAGGCCATCGCCCAACGCCTGGGCATGGCCCACGCGCGCCGGCGTTGGCTCAAGCGCGGCGCGCTGCTGCACGATGTGGGCAAGCTCGGCGTGAGCAACTCGGTGCTCGACAAGCCCGGCAAGCTCGACGCCGACGAGTGGGCCGCCGTGCAGGCGCACGCCGCCTACACCGAGGCCATCCTGTCGCGCATCGGCGCGTTTGCCGAGCTGGCCAAGGTTTCCGCCGCGCACCACGAGCGGCTGGACGGCAAGGGCTATCCGCGCGGCCTGGCCGCCGACCAGATCAGCCTGGACACGCGCATCATCACAACGGCCGATATCTTTGATGCGATTTCGGCCGAGCGCCCCTACCGCGGCGCCGTGCCCATCCCCAAGACGCTGGCGATGATGGAAGAGAACCTGGGCACAGCCATCGATCCGCTGTGCTTCGAGGCGCTGAAGCAGGTGGTGGCTGCAGAAGGCTTGCTGGGCTGATCAGCCAATCGGCTCTTCCGGCCCGCCAAACGGTTGGCCGATCTTGAAGATGCCGCTGGCGCGCACGGCCGGCGTGCCATCGGCGCTGACGAGCGCCTGCGCAAACACCAGCGACCGCGTCACGCGCAGCACCTGCACCTCGCCCTGCACCCAGCTGCCCAGCGGGCAGGGCGCGAGGTAGTCCATCTGCAAATTGATGGTGGGCAGAAAGCGGTGGCCCACCTCCTTGCTCAAGCGGTGGATGGACAGCGGCAGCAGCATGTCGCAAAAGGTGGCCAGCATGCCGCCGTGGCAGTTGTTCATCGGGTTGGTGTGGCGCTCTTCCACCCGAAAGCCGATGTGCACCAGATCGCCCGCCTCGCGCACCACGTGTCGCAGGTAGAGCGGGCCGTTGATGCCGATGAAGCCGCTGGTGATGGGGATGGGGCGGAAGCCATCCGGGATGTTGGGCGTGGCGCTGCTCATCGCGTTTCGCGCTCCACGTCGCTCATGAAGTCGGCACCGGCCATGGCGGTGGGCCGCGCGTCGTGGCCCTGGATCCAGCGGGGGTAGACGCGCTCGAAGTCGGCCACGATTCGATCGAGCGGCATGTCGTCGAAGGCACCGCGCTGGTTCACGTATTCCATGTGCCGGTTGCCCGATTTGTCGAAGGGGTGGTAGATCGAATCGTCGTGGCCATTGAACTCCAGCGGCAGCAAGCCAAAGCGCTCGCACAGCGACAGATTGAAGGCCGGCGTGGCCTTGCGCCAGGCGCCGTCGATCCAGATGTCGGTGTAGCCGTGCCAGATGAACAGGTCGGTCTGCATGGTCTGGCGCATGCGCTCGGTGCTGAGGTGGTTGCGCACGTCGGCATAGCCCAGGCGCGCGGGGATGCCGGCGGCGCGGCACACGGCCGCCAGCAGCGCGGCCTTGGGCACGCACCAGCCGGCATTGATTTCGAGGACATGGCTGGCGCGCATGCCGGCCACGCCCAGGTCCACCTGGTAGGGGTCGTAGCGAAAGCCATCGCGCACCGCGTGGTACAGCGCCACGGCACGCTCGCGATCGGTGGCGCCCACGGCATGCTGGCGCGCGAGCGCGATCACCGCCGGGTGGTCGCTGTCGATCAGGGCGGTGGGGGCCAGGGCGGCAGCCGTGGGTGGCGCGGGCACGGTGCCGGCAGGGTATTCGCCTGCCGTGGGCGCGGTGGCTTTGGTGGGGCTGGGGTTCATTCGCATCTCCTCGGCTGCAGTGTGAGGTTACCCTGCACGTTCTGGCTGTCACCTCGGGCGCAAGGCGGGCCCGCTGTGCCGGCAAGGCGACGCCAACATTGCAAGGGCCGCGACATGATCGAATGCTTCTTTGATTGCTCCAGCCCCTGGACGTGGCTGGCGTTCCGCAACCTGCAGCCACTGGCCGCCGAGCTGGGTGTGTCGGTCACCTGGCGGCCGGTGCTGGTGGGCGGCATCTTCAATGCCGTGAACCCCAGCGTGTACGAGTTTCGCGAGAAGGGCATTCCGGCCAAGCAGGCCTACCTGAAGAAGGACTTGGGCGACTGGGCGCGGCGCAGCGGCGTGCGCATCCGCTTTCCGCCCAGCGTGTTTCCGGTGAACAGCGTGAAGGCCATGCGCGGCTGCATCTGGCTGGCGCCGCAGGGCCGGTTGGTGCCCTTTGCCGAGGCCGTGTTCGAGGCCTACTGGAGCAACGACCAGGACATCTCGCAGGACGCCGTGCTCGCCCGCATCTGCCAGGCACAGGGCATCGACGAGGCCGCGTTCTTTGCCGGCATCGCCAGCCCCGAGATCAAGGCACAGCTCAAGGCCAACACCGACGAGGTGATCGCGCGCGGCGGCTTCGGCTCGCCCACCATGTTCGTGGGCGGCGACGACATGTACTTCGGCAACGACCGCCTGCCTTTGCTGCGCGACGCGGTGCTGCAGCGCATCAACGCACCCTGAGGTGCGCGCCGCGGCTCAGCATCCGTGGAAGCTGGCGAACTCTGCCAGCGGTGCGCGATCGGCGTGCAGCGTGTTCACCGGGTGCTCGGGGTTGCGGTGGCCGATGGCCATGCCGCAGAACAGCATGCGCTCGGGCGGGATGCCGATGAACGCGCCCACGGTCTTGGGGTACACCGCCCAGCACTCCTGCGCGCAGCTGTCCAGGCCGTGCTCGCGCAGCAGCAGCATCACCGATTGCAGGAACATGCCCAGGTCGCTCCACTGTGGCGGGCCCATGCGGCGGTCCACCGAGCAGAACAAGGCCATCGGCGCGCCGAAGAACGCATAGTTGCGCGCAAACCAGCGCAGCCGGCCGGCCTTGTCCTCGCGCGGGATGCCCAGCGTGGCGTACATGTCCTCGCCCAGCTTGAAGCGGTAGTCGCGGTGTGGTGACACCAGCTCCTTGGGGTAGATGTCGTACTCGGGCAGCTCGCTGCGGTCGCCCTGCGCCACCTCGGCCAGGCGGCGCTGCATGATGGCCTTGAGCTCGTCGAGCCGCGCGCCCGCCACCACGTCGATGCGCCAGGGCTGCACATTGCCGCCCGAGGGCGCGCGGGCCGCATCGGTGAGCACCTGGCGGATCAACTCGCCGGACACCGGGGTGGCCAGAAAATCGCGGATGGACTTGCGGCTGGCCAGCGCATCGGCCACGGACATGGGCGTCTCCAATTGGGAATTCAAGGGCATCAACGGTAAGCGGTGACCACTTTCCAGCGCCCGTCCTGGATCTGGCTCAGCCGCGACACACTGGCGCCCAGGCGCTTGGTGGGCGTGAAGCTGAATTCGGGCGAGCCGAAGATGTCGGTGGGGATGGTGCCCATGCTTTCCATCGCCTTGATGAAGGCATCGGTGGTGAGGTTGGGGCCGGCCTTCTGCGCGGCACGGATCAGCAAGTCGGTGGCCACGTAGGCGCCGGTGGAATAGGTGCTGGGGTCGTCGTTGAACTTGGTCTTGTACTTGTTGGCCCAGAAGCGGATGGGCTGCGACACCTCGTCGAGATACGGGAAGCTCAGCGTGGACACCGCGTACATGCCGTCCATGCCCTTGCCGCCGAGCTTGTGGATCAGGTCGGTGTAGGTGGCCTGCGAGCCCAGGAAGGTGGGGTTCCAGCCGATCTTGCGCGCCTCGGCGATGGTGCCGATGGTCTCGCGCACGATCGTGCCCAGCACCACGAAATCGCACTCGGCCGCCTTCATGCGCGCCACCTGCGACGAAAAATCGGTGGCGCCACGCTTGTAGGTGGTCTTCTCGGTGAGCTTCACGCCGATGGCATCGAGGCCGGCCTCGGCGCCGCGCGCCACCTCGAGGCCGTAGTCGTCGTCCTGGTAGAGCACGCAGGCCTTCTTGGCGTTCTTCTCCTTGAACAGCTGCGGCGCGTTGAGCTTGATCGTGTCGTAGTACGAGGCCACGTTGGCGAACTTGAGCTTGTGCACGGGGTCGTACATCTCGCGCCCGGCTGAGAGCGGCATGAAGTTGATCACGCCCTTCTCGAACAGCACCGGCATGGCCGCGTTGTTCTGCGGCGTGCCGATGTGCGAGACCACGGCAAACACCTTGTCCTGCGAGGCCAGCTTCTGTGCCGCGAGCACGGCGCGCTTGGGGTCGTAGCCATGGTCCTCGGCGATCAGGCGCAGCTTGCGGCCGTGCACGCCGCCTTGCTCGTTGATCTCGTCCACGCGCAGCTGGATGCCATTGCGCGCCTGCTTGCCATAGGCCGAGACCGGGCCGGACAGATCCTGGATGGTGCCGATCAGGATCTCGTTCTTGCTGATGCCCGGGCTTTGCGCCAGGGCAGCGCCGGTGGCGAGGGCGAGCAGGGTGGCGAGCAACATCGGGCGTGCGGTCATCGGCAGTCTCCTTCGGATGCGGGGCAATCGGCCCATCATGGGCCGCGTGCGCTGGCAGTGTCTTGCGCCCATCGGCTGGCCGCGCATCGGGCAAACCCTGGGCTGGCGCTCAGCCAGTGAGCGCAAGACTAGCGGCCACCTGAGCGCCGACCATCCGACCTGTTGCCAAGCCACCTCCACGATGAGCATCCTCGACACGCCCCCCGCACCGCATTACTTCAAACCCGAGCACGAGCAGTTTCGCGCCATGCTGCGCGACTGGGTGGCGCGCGAGATTGCGCCCTTCGTCAATGAGTGGGACGAGGCCGAGACCTTCCCTCGCGAGCTGTACCGCAAGGCCTCAGAGATCGGCCTGCTCGGCATGGGCTACCCCGAAGAGTACGGCGGCACGCCCATCGACATCTTCTACCGCCTGATCGCTGCCGAGGAGCTGGCGCGGCCGGGCTGCGGCGGCGTGAACGCCTCGCTCAACTCGCACACCATCGGCCTGCCGCCGGTGCTGGCGCATGGCAGCGCCGAGTTGAAGGCGCGCATCATCCCGCCCGTGCTGCGCGGTGAGAAGATCGCGGCGCTGGCCGTCACCGAGCCCAGCGGGGGCTCGGACGTGGCAGCGCTCAAGACCACGGCCGTGCGCGAGGGTGACCATTACGTCGTCAACGGCGAGAAGGTGTTCATCACCTCGGGCATGCGCGCCGACTTCATCACCGTGGCCGTGCGCACCGATCCGGCAAGCAAAGGCCCGCATGGCATCTCGGCGCTGCTGATCCCCGGCGACACGCCCGGCCTCACGCGCACCAAGCTCGACAAGATGGGCTGGTGGGCCAGCGACACGGCCCACCTGCGCTTCGACAACTGCCGCGTGCCGGCGGCCAACCTCATCGGCGAGGAGCACCGCGGCTTTCGCATCTTCATGGCCAATTTCAACAGCGAGCGGCTGGGCATGGCCGCTGGTGCCATCGGCCATGCGCAGACCTGCTTCGATGAGGCGCTGGACTGGGCGCGCCAGCGTGTCACCTTCGGTCAGGCGCTGTCCGAGCGCCAGGTGATCCGGCACAAGCTGATGGACATGGTGCGCAAGATCGACGTGGCGCGCTGCCTGGTGTACGACCTGTCGCTCGCGCTGCAGCAGGAGCGTGGCGACCCCAACCAGCTGGTGGCGCGCATCTGCATGGCCAAGGTGGAGGCCACGCAGTGCATGCAGTTCTGTGCCGACACGGCGGTGCAGATCCTGGGCGGCA